>Ga0182211_1000195_pt1 | contig 18717 bp, 10 predicted proteins | sample G5R1MG_20_FD_129660 | JGI IMG/M metagenome (GOLD analysis project Ga0182211, IMG submission 129660) | Switchgrass phyllosphere microbial communities from Michigan, USA - G5R2_MAIN_03OCT2016_LD1 MG | ecosystem: Host-associated > Plants > Phyllosphere > Phylloplane/Leaf | place: USA: Michigan... | reverse complement strand
GAAGACCTCACCGTATCATCTCATCCTGACTGCGTCCGTCTCATCCGAAAAAAACGGCATGCTGGGTGCTGCGGTGAAGGCAAATTACACGGATCCACAATTTCCCCTTCTCCCCGGGACAGAGGAGGGGATCCGGCTCCGTTGGGCCGATTACGAGACATGGCTCTTTACCACGTCGCCATGGTGTGGATTTCGTTCTCCTTGGCGACGAATGGGCGTCCTGTCGCAACGGCACCGCCACCCTCGACACGCCTTGTGTGCGCCGTCTGGAAATAGGCACGCGTAGCGTACTCGGAAACGCGCCCAGCTACTGCATGCCAACCATGCTCGCAGCCAGCCAGCGGCCGCGCCAGCCCGGGCTCTGGCCTAGCTCTGACCTCGCTATGCTGCTGCAGTACATCGTTTCGCTGCGTATGGGTGGTTCACAGATGCGGTAAGAGATGGGTGTGCTTGTCATGGTGCCGGGCCTGCCAGTGTACAGGTACGGTATCCCATGTCCATCACGGCCGCCCGCTCACATACATATAGGGGTACGGCCGAGTCGATAGCTTGGTTCCCACCCAGACTTTTCTGTTCCCTCTGTCCGTGTGTCAACCGCATGCGTAGATTGTCCTAGCCCCGTTCATCCTCCTTCACCGTCAACCAGCAGCCCTGCGTACGGTCCAACGCCCTCCCAGCCTGCTCTTTGCCAGGTGCCTTCCGACGTGGCCTCTGTTTCTGCTCCACGCCCCCCTTTCCCTTTCCCGTCCTTCTTCCCGATACCCGTATACCCCCGCTCGTTATGAATCTCCTTCTCTTCGGCGACCAGACAGCCGACCAATATCCTCTCTTGCGCAAAGCATGCACCCTGCGGAGCAATTCGGCCCTCACCACCTTTCTAGATCGCGTCAGTGTCGTGGTCCGGGAAGAGGTTCAGAAACTGCCACGGACCCAACGAGACCCCATCCCGGACTTCCTGACGACATGGGATCTGGTGGAAGCCTACTATGCCAAAGGAGTCAAGGTGCCCCAGCTGGAAAGCTGCCTGGTGACCGTGGCCCAATTGGCGCACTACATTGGGTAGGTTGCATGGGCTAGCCAGCCCGGGTCTGCTGGAAACGCATCCCGCTGATTTTTTCTCCCTCCCTCTTCTCCCTGCAGATACTATGCCGAAAACCCGACCGAGCTGCCGACGCCTGCCAACACCCGCATCGTCGGCCTCTGCACCGGCCTGCTGGCCGCGTCGGTGGTGGCGTCGGCCCGCTCCTTGAGCGAGTTGCTCCCGCTGGCGACCGAGGCGGTGCGCATCGCCTTCCGGGCCGGGTCGTGTGTGGGCGCCGCCAAAGAATCGCTGGCGCGGGCATCCGACGGCGGCCAGGAGAGCTGGTCGACCGTGGTCAGCATGGCGGAGGACGCCGCCAAGACGGCTCTTGCCTCGTTTCACCACCACCGACGGGTGCCCAGGACGGCTCAGGCGTACATTAGTGCCGTTAGCACCCTGTCCCTAACCATCAGTGGACCGCCCTCCACCACCCGGCGCCTCTTTGCCGAGGTCGACGCCTTCAAGGCCGCCACCCGCCTGCCGCTTCCAGTCTTCGCGCCCTACCACGCGCCGCACCTCCATGGCCAGGCCGACATTGACCGCATCCTCGACAAGGACGCCATCCGACACCTGCAGCAGTTCCGGCCGCTCGCTCTGGTCCACTCCGCTAGCCACGGCACCTGCCTCGTTGCGACCAGCACGCTCGAATTAGTCCGCCTTGCCCTGGCCGAGATCTTGCTCCACCAGGTTCGATGGGACCGTCTGCTCTCCGAGGTCGTCGCCCAGGTGACTGCATCCGGCAGCGCCGAGTGCGCCCTTTCGGCCCTGGGCGTCACCGCCATGGCCAACAGTCTGGCGTCCGAGCTGAAGGCCGGGGGGCAGAAAGCCATCGCCATCCGTGACCATTCCGCATGGGTTGCCACGACCGACCGGAGCCGTGGCCGGACGCAGGACGACAAGATTGCCATCGTCGGCATGTCCGGCCGCTTTCCCGGCGCGGCCGATGCGGACCAGCTGTGGGCGTTGCTGGCCCAGGGCTTGGATGTGCATCGCGAGGTGCCCGCCGACCGGTTCGATGCCCAGGCGCACTGCGACGCCTCGGGCAAGGGCAAGAACAAGAGCCACACGCCCTTTGGCTGCTTCATCGACGAGCCGGGTCTGTTCGACCCGCGCTTCTTCAACATGTCGCCCCGCGAGGCTGCCCAGACGGATCCCATGGGCCGGCTCGCCCTCACGACCGCGTATGAGGCGCTTGAAATGTCGGGCTATGTCCCGAATCGCACGCCGTCGACCCGGCTGCCGCGCATCGGCACGTTTTATGGCCAAACCTCGGACGACTGGCGTGAGATCAATGCCGCCGAGGACATCGACACGTACTTCATCACGGGCGGGGTGCGAGCGTTCGCGCCCGGCCGCATCAACTACTACTTCAAGTTCTCCGGCCCCTCCTACAGCATTGACACGGCATGCTCGTCGTCCCTGGCGGCCATCCAGCTCGCCTGCACGTCGCTCTGGGCCGGCGACTGCGACACGGCCTGTGCCGGCGGGCTCAACGTGTTGACGAACCCCGACATCTTCTCTGGGCTCAGCAAAGGCCAGTTCCTCTCCAAGACGGGCGGCTGCAAGACGTACGACAACGACGCGGACGGCTATTGCCGCGGCGACGGCTGCGGATCCGTCGTGCTCAAGCGCTACGAGGACGCCCTCGCGGACAAGGACAACATCCTTGGCTGCATCTTGGGCGCCGCCACCAACCACAGTGCCGAGGCCGTGTCCATTACCCATCCGCACGCGGGCGCGCAGGAGTTTCTCTACAACCGAGTGCTCTCCAATGCCGGCGTGGACGCGCACGACATCAGCTACGTGGAGATGCACGGCACGGGCACGCAAGCAGGCGATGGCATTGAGATGACCTCGGTCACCAACACCTTTGCCCCGCGTCACCGGCAGCGTCGGCCGGACCAGAAACTGTACCTTGGCGCTGTCAAAGCCAACATTGGCCACGGGGAAGCGGCTTCCGGCATCAACTCGCTGGTCAAGATCCTCATGATGATGAAGAAGAACGCCATCCCGGCCAATGTCGGCATCAAGGGCGTTATGAACAAGACGTTCCCCAAGGATCTGCTGCAGCGCAACGTCCACATCGAGACCGAAATGGTGCCCTGGCCGCGCAACGGGGCCGAGAAGCGCAAGCTGTTCCTGAACAACTTCTCCGCTGCCGGAGGCAACACGGCCGTCATTCTGGAGGACGGCCCGCTCCGCGAGGCGCCCAAGGGCATGGATCCCCGCAGCATGCACGTCGTCACGGTCAGTGCGAGGTCGATTGCATCTCTCAAGAAGAACATCGACAACCTGGTGCAATACCTCCACGAGAACCCCGAGACCACCCTGCCGAGTCTTGCCTACACTACGACCGCGCGTCGCATCCAACACAACTACCGAGTCGCCCTCTGCGTGTCCGAGATGGCCCAGGTCCAGGACGCGTTGAAGGCCCAGCGCAAGGACAGCTACAGCCCGCTGCCCATGGCCGCCACCAAGGCCGTCTTCACCTTCACGGGACAAGGCTCGCAGTACACGGGTCTCGGCCAGAAGCTGTACGAGCAGTTGGAAACGTTCCGGGCCGACGTCGACCAGCTCGACAACCTTGCGCGTCTTCATTCGCTGCCCTCCATCCTCCCCCTCGTCACCGGCACCGATGTTGCCACCCTATCGCCCGTCGTCATCCAGCTCGGAATGGCCTGCCTTCAGGTCGCTCTTGCGCGCATGTGGGCCCTGTGGGGCGTCAAGCCCACGGCGGTCATCGGCCACAGTCTTGGTGAATACGCGGCGCTGCATGTGGCCGGCGTCATCAGCGCTACGGACATGATTCTTTTGGTCGGCCGCCGAGCCGAGCTGCTGGAGCAGGAGTGCACTGCACACACCCATGGCATGCTTGCCGTCAAGGGCAGCGTAGAAGCCATCAGGGCCGTTCTCGGTGATGGGATGACAGAGGTTGCTTGTGTGAATGGTCCGGAAGAGACGGTGCTATGCGGCGCCGTGGCCGTCGTCGATGCGGCCCACGAAACTCTCGCCGCCAACAACGTCAAAGCTACCAAGCTGGCCGTACCGTTCGCGTTCCACTCGGCCCAGGTCGACCCGATTCTCGAAAAGTTCCGGTCGATCGCAGAATCGGCCATCTTCAGCAAGCCCGAGGTGCCCGTCCTATCGCCCCTCACGGGCCAGGTCATTCGCGAAGCCGGCATCATCGGTCCCGACTATCTGGCTCGCCACGCCCGCGAGACGGTCAACTTTTGGAATGCGCTTGCCACGGGCCAGGACGAGAAGCTGTTCGACGCGAAGACGGCTTGGGTGGAAGTGGGTGCGCACCCCGTTTGCAGCGGCATGGTCAAGGCCAGCCTGGGCGGCGCACCCTGCACCGCTGGCTCGCTTCGCCGCAATGAAGATCCGTGGAAGACACTCTCCAACAGCATCGCTACGCTCTACCTCGCCGGCGTGTACTTTGACTTCAATGAGTACCACCGCGTCTTCAACGAAGCGCATGAGATGTACACGCTGCCGACCTATGCCTTTGACAACAAGCGGTACTGGCTCGACTACCACAACAATTGGACGCTCACCAAGGGGGAGGCTGTCAACGCTGCGCCTGAGGTCAAGGCTGTCGAAGCCCCGGCCGAGGCCCCCTCCAAGATTTCCACCACCTCTTGTCACAAGATTGTGCGAGAAGAGCTCCACGCCAACTCCGGTACCGTCGTGGTGCAATCGGACCTCTCGGACCCCAAGCTCAAGGCCACCATCATCGGCCATAAAGTCAACGGCACCCCCCTGACGCCGTCGTCTCTCTACGCTGACCAAGCGATGACGCTAGCCGACTATCTGTACCAACAACTGCGCCCAGGAACGACGACGCCGGGGCTTAATGTTTGCTCAGTGGAGGTGAGAAAGACGCTGATCCCGCAATATCCTCCTCCTGCCGGTGGTCAGCACCTCCAGATTGAGTGCCACGCAGACCTGGAACTCAATGAAGTCAGCACCAAATTCCGCACCGTCACTGCCGATGGATCCAAGGTGCTCATGGAGCATGCCGTGGGTGTCGTCAAGTATGAGGATGTGAATGCGTGGAAGGAAGAGTGGGGCCGCATTCAGTACATGGTTCAGGCGCAAATCGACATGCTCAAAATGAAGCTAGACACCGGAGCGGCTCACAAGGTACTTCGGGGTATGGCGTACAAGCTGTTCAAAGCGCTCGTCTCCTACGCCGACAACTACCGTGGCATGGAAGAAGTCATTCTCGATGGCAAGCAGACAGAAGCCACAGCCTCGGTTCAGTTTCAAACCACCGACGCCGACGGACAGTTCCTCTGCTCGCCCTACTGGATCGACAGTCTGGCCCATCTTTCCGGCTTTATCGTCAACGCGTCGGATCATCTCGACTCCGACAACTCAGTCTACATTTCCCATGGCTGGGGATCCATCAAGATTGCGGAGAAGCTGTCGCCCGAGAAGAAGTACCGCTCCTACGTTCGCATGCAGCCCGCACCCGGCAACATCAGCGTGGGCGATGTGTACATCATGGATGGTGGTCGCATTATCGGCGTGGTCATGGGCTTGAAATTCCAAAACATTCCTCGCCGTGCGTTTAACATCATGATGCCACCGCCCGGCAAGGCGGCTACTACTGCTACTGCTACTACTGGCCCCGCGCCCAAAGCTGCTTCTCGACCCGCGCCAGCCACCAAATCTCTGCAAGCTGCGCCCGTCAAGGCTGCTCCCGTACCCTCGAAGCCAGTTGCCAAGGCGGTCGTCGTCAAAGCAGCCAAGGCACCCAAGACCGTCAAGGTTGTTGCCAACACGGGCGTGACTTCGAAAGTGATGAAGATTGTTGCCGAGGAAATCGATGTTGACATGTCTGAGCTTGTCGAGGATGCTGCCTTTGAGAATCTCGGAGTGGACTCGTTGCTTTCGCTCACCATTTCCGCCAGGTTCCGCGAAGATCTCGAGATGGACATTCCGTCCTCTCTCTTCACCGACTGTACGACCGTGGGCGAGCTGAAGAAGTACTTTGCCCAGTATGATGGAGGTGTCGCCGTGGTGGAAGACGATTCGGTGTCGGACACGACCGATGAGCCATCCGACGCTTCCATTCCTTCCGACCATGCTGCTGCTAGTACTCCTGCTAGCTCGGTTCCCAGTGACGATGGCAATGACATCGATATCAAAGTCTCGACGGAACTGAAGGAGGGCGAGGTGAGCATCGCTCGCAAGCTCGTCGCCGAGGAGATGGGCGTCGACGTCTCGGAGATTACGGACGACCTTGACCTGACCGACATCGGCATGGACTCTTTGATGAGTCTCACCATCCTGGGTTCCATGCGTGAGCAGACGGGCAGAGACCTGCCTGCCGATTTCCTTGCCGAAAACGTGACCATCAAAGCCATCGAGACGGCGCTTGATATGCGCCCCCAGCCCAAGCAGCAGGTCAAGGTCATGGCCAAAGTGGTTCCCAAGCGTCCGGCCACCCAGTCGCCCCAGCTCGCGGAAGTGAACAAGAAGCTCGCCAACACGATTGATGTCTCTCACCTGCCCCCTTCTACCTCGGTGCTCCTCCAAGGCAACCCAAAGGTGGCTACCAAGAAGTTTTTCCTGGTGCCGGACGGGTCTGGCAGCGCTACTTCCTACATTTCCATTCCCACCATCTCTCCCGACATGGCGGTGTATGGGCTCAATTGTCCGTTTATGAAGTGTCCCGAGAAATGGAAGTGCGGCGTCGAGGGTGTCTCCGCTCTCTACATCAACGAAATCAAACGCCGCCAACCACAGGGCCCCTATATCCTTGGCGGCTGGTCGGCCGGTGGCGTCATGGCTTATGAGGTTGCACAGCAGATGATCAATGCAGGCGACAAGGTAGAGAGCCTCGTGCTCATTGATGCTCCCTGTCCTGTCGCTCTCGACCCACTGCCCGCGCGCCTCCACATCTTCTTCGACCAAATCGGTCTCCTCGGCACGGGAAAGCCCGGCGGTACGCCCCCATGGCTGCTGCCTCACTTCGCCTCTGCGATCCAAAACCTCAAGGACTATGAGCCCACGCCCATGGACCCGAAAATCGCGCCGCCTGTCCTGGCCATCTGGTGCACCGACGGCGTGTGTCCCAACCCCGACGATCCCCGGCCTCCCCCCGGCGAGGGAGAGGACCCGGCGCCCATGAAGTGGCTGCTGAACAACCGCACCGACTTCTCCGACAATGGCTGGGCGCAGCTGCTGCCCAAGGACAAGTTTGAGTATGCTGTCATGGGCGGCAATCACTTCACCATGATGAAGGGCGACCATGTACGTTGAACACCCTTCTTCCCCCTCCTCCTCCTCCTCCTCCTCCTTCTCTCTTCTAGCAGCGTACTGACTTCTTCTCTCAGGGCGCTACACTAGGCAAGCTCATTCAAAAAGGTCTCAAGCTCTAGGCTCCACCCTTTTCTTTTTCTTCTTCTTGTATAGACTGTATATATCCGATGGCCTGCATTTTTCTCCCCTAGGAGCGTAGGTGAGGGGGGCGGGGGAGATTTTTTTTGGGAGGGGTTTTGTTGAAGCGTTCATGAGCAAATGGCTATAGGAGGATTTGATGAGTAGGTTTTTTTATTCTTCCCTTCTACCAACAACGGTATACTATAGTAAAACGACTTTTCTAATGATGGCAAGCGAGGGGATGCAAAGCAGGGGGAGGGGAAAGGTGGTTTCATTGCTGTTTTTTTTTTGGCATTCTTTGAATTGTTCTCTTTTCCCTTTGGCCTTTGTGGCACACTCTCGTCTCGTTGGGTTTTGCTTGATGATGACGGCCCCGTTTCTCGTAGGTAGACAAGTACACTCTGCTACATTTGTGCTTCTCGTCCCGCAGGTACTTCATAACAAAGGGTTTTTTTTTTCGTTTCCCATGATTTGCTGCCAATCTCCCCCGCCGCCGTGACCAACTCCGCATGCATCGTGTCCTCCAAAGCTCGTCGTTGTCCGAGCGCCACTTCTCTCGAGACAGGATTGACGATGGCTTGGATTCCACGTGTGGCTTGCTGCGTACGCGTGCGAGCAGGGTTTTGGGTCTGTGGAGCTTGTGCAGGAAATCCATGTACATACATAGTAGATGCTTGCATACACTTGCTTTGCCAGCTCCGTTTCCCGTTCCCAGTGGGAAGGTGGGAAATTGGCAAGCGTGAATGCCGCACCGCGCGTTTTCCTCTGGCGACTGCACGGTACGGAAATCCGTGTGGCGTGGCATGTCGATCCGTGGGCTCTCTGCGGATCCTTGGCCTTGCAGGGCTGTTGCTGGCCATGGCGGCGGCGAAAGCGAGAATCATGGGAGGATGACTCGATGCAGATGCTTCTACCGTTCCTATCAAGCTCAGCCCTGGCGATCCCACACCCTGCACGGTACGGCGGTAATCCGGAATCATGCCGGTATTGTCTGCCTGCATACCTAGACAGTCCTCGAGGGGATCCCAGACTGCAGTTCGACCTGACTAACAGGAGTCTGGGAAAGAGAGTTACTGTACGTACGAGGCGCATGCGAGTCAGCCGTGATCCACAAGCCGCATTGCCCACATGTCTATCATGATGGCGCACGATTATCCGCATTGGCAGATCACGCCCTAGCCCTCTTCCACCGATCAGCCGTTGTAGCCAGTCTCGCACGGCCATGGATTGAGGCGTGCTGCACTGCATATGGGTCCACCGACCCGCGGGCAGCATTTCGACGCTGACGCCAGCTGAGCGATTTCTCGCTTCGTATTTGAGATTGCGTCTGCTTCGGATGCCCAAGTGGCTCCATCAATCACGTCGGCGTTATCGATGGAGATTTTGGCCGAATCCATGTTTCTACTGTACACTGCGTTGGTCAGCCATACGGGCCGGAGAATAGACCGAGGAGTGCCGGGGTGTAGGCTCAGCCCAACAGCGGTTGCGTAGACGCGGTCGCAGCCGCCGCTCGTATCCACGCGTAAAGGCCGCAGTGCGACAAAACGAGTGGATCGTGTGCTATACGATTGTTACCTGCAGCAACCACGCTCGCAGGAAGTCCAAACTTGGCACCCGGAAAGTCTTTCCCAGGCCAGGCCAGGCTGCGTCGCAGTTGCACAGTCTCATTGATTCTCACATGCTAAGAGAGCGAGTGCAGCGCTCGCAGTCGTGCTCTCCGAGCGCTTTCGCCCACGCCGCGAAAAAACCTGGCTGGTGTGGATACGAGGCTCTTCCGAGCGACCGAGAGACGTAGCCATGCGACATTTACAGGGGTCGGCGAGCTGGGTTACCCGTCAGGGTGCTTGCGTGTCGTGTCGGTACCACGACGCAGGGCAGGGTCTGAGTTGACGTCGCCTGGTGTTGACTGCGCCACACCATCGAGCGCCACAGCGTGCGGCAGGCGAAGAAAGCGGGGCGAGCATGCGCCACGTGCTCTAGCCCATTATGTACTAGTGCCTGGTAGGTGTTATCGATAAGCCAACCGGTGATTTCAAGTAGACATGACAGAATGCGGGGACCACAGGCACAACGCCAATCACACAAAACAAGTTGCCATGGCAGCTGTAGCAAAGCCGGAGAGGTAAGTCCAGAACCAATTCCTGCCACATGTCGAGCCACGGGCGGCCTGGGCGCTGCATCGCCGTATACACAATTGCCTACCCACAGGGCCAACGAAGCATCAAAACACCATCCCAGCCCTCTATGCTATTACCCCAGGACAGCGCAGCTACTGACCACGTCTTACAGCGCGCCCACCAACGCGCGGGGCATCCCGTATGCCCCCTTTGTAGATCGTTGGTGAACCGCCCGTCTCTCGCGCGCAGCCCGCCACTGACCCGCCACGCCAGGCGTTGAAGACTATGTCAGCGACCGGTCTCAGGTCGACGCAACCGTCAACAGCTTCAAAGAGATGATTTCGTACGTGCCGCCGGCCTCGGCGCAGCCTCCCCGACGCCAACGTTCAACTAACCCCTCGGTGTCCTCCCTTGCGCCGGCCCCGCCAGAAAATACCAATTCATGCAACAAAACACCCAACGCCGCGCCGCCGGCCTCCAGGCCAAAATCCCCGACATCCGCAAAACCCTCGACACGGTGCGCTTCTTGTCCAGCCAGTCTGCCTCCCCGGCCAAGGACCCCGTCCTCACAACTACCTTCTCCCTCAATGCCACCCTCTACGCCAAAGCCGCCATCCCCCCGACCTCGACCGTCTATCTCTGGCTCGGCGCAAACGTAATGCTCGAGTACCCCGTCGACGAGGCCGAAGCCCTGCTCAGCGACAAGCTCGCCACCGCGCAGCAGAGCCTGCGCACGTGCGAGGAGGATAGCGAGTTTTTGCGCGAGCAGATTACCACGCTTGAGGTGGCGTTTGCGCGTGTGTATAATTGGGATGTGGCCATGAGGCGGAAGGAGAGAGAGGGCAAGGACGAAGAAGAGGAGGCGACCAAGTAAATTGGCAAGGTCGGCCGAGGGAAGCTCGCTGTACGAAACACAAACTATGTGGGCGTCAAGTAGACAGGCGTGAGAAGAGGGGAGATAGGGTACTTGACTACCGCTACGGAGACAACCAGTGCCAAAAAAGAAAAAGCCTTCACGCTTGACCAGCCCCCCCTTTTTTTTATATCAATCCTTGGGTTGGCAGTGCCCATCGCCGTCTCCCTCCAATCCTAATAGCAGTATAAGAGCAGCATCACCCCCATCGTCTTTCCACCCCGCCCCGCCCCCTGCGCCAACATACATGACGCAGGCGACCTACACGCCTGCCCTGAACGCAGATTCGTCCAGTAGACAAGCTCGCTACGCCGAGCTACCCCCCATCTCACACGCGACACGGCCCTCTGAGAAGAAAAGTGGCCGATTCGCCCATCCCAGATGAACAAGAAAAGTAAGAAAAAAAAAACAGATGGAGGCTATACCAAGACAAACCTGTTCACATGCAAGAGAAAGGGGTGGGCAGATACCAAAAGGCGCAATGGACAGGATGGAGACAAAGGACGCATAGAGATGACATGGGCACGTAGATGACTACTCACGATGCATAAAAATACAAGCAGGCGTACCAAACTGTGCCGCCGGGTGCGAAAAAGGGCTAATTGTTGTACAGCGAGGAAAAGAAAAAGGGAGAGAGAGAGAGAGAGACGATGGGAAGAAAGCCGGGGGTGCAAAGGGGTTAGACGGCAGAGTAGACGGCGGTGCAGGCGCGGCCACAGACGACTTTTTGCTCGACGTCGACTTTTTTGCCGGCAAGGTGGAGGGAGGAGCGCGGGGTGATTTGGAAGCGATGCATGTCCTTGTCTTTGGCGGGCTGCTGGGCGGCGGGGGCGGCGACCGAGGCGGCGCGCTGCAACTCGGCGGCCTGGTCGAGGGGCTGGATATACGTGGGCGTGGCCATGTTGCTGCGTTTGCCGGTCCCGAGCTGGTAGAATTCGTTGTTGCCCCAGAATACGATGTCGCGGCCCCAGTTGGTGTCGTTTTCGGTGAGTCGGCGGGACGGGCCGGATACGGCGACGCTGGCGACGTTGTCGAGGATGGCGGCGGCGTGGGAGGCGCCGACGGAGATGGAGTCGAGGCGGATGGGGATGGTGGTGTTTTTGGCCTCGTCCCACTCGAAGAGGCCGGACAAGGCGGGGATTTTGAAGGGATCGGTCTGCGCGTGCACCCAACGTCCGATGCCGAGTTGGCCGGTGAGGCCGAAGCCAAAGGACCAGGTGTCTGCCGTGGCGAGCTTGGTGCCGGGTTTGGTGTACTCTGTGGTCAGGAACGACGTGTTGCCGCCCGCAAAGACGTTTGTGACCTTGCCCTGGGTGCCCGCGAAGAGTTTCTGCGTGGGGAGCAGCGAGGGCGCGTCGACAAAAGGGGCCTCGGGGTCGTAGGAGAAGCCCAGCTGTCCGTTGGTGTTGTCGCCAAAAGAGAAGACGCGGCCGGCGGTATCGCAGACGAGGCTGTGGTAGTCGCCTGTGGCGATTTTACCAATGCGAAATCCTTTGAGCGTTGTGATTTCGTGGGGCGTGTCGAAGGGGCCGGGCGGACGGGTCTTCCAGGTGAGGCCGGGAATGCCGAGCTGGCCCTTGGTGGGATAGTCCTGGGTGCCCGAGGCGAGGGAGAAGACGCGGCCCGCCGAGGTGAGGAGTAGGGCGTGTTCGAGGCCGGAAGAGATGTCTGTGACTTTCTCGGTCCAGGACAGGGTTTGCGGCGTGCGGAGGCGGTAGGAGACGTCGTTGGAGGCGGCGCCCCAGAAAGGGAGCCACGAAGCGGAGGCTGAGGGCTTTGGGCCGTCTTGCTGTTCTGCGCGTGACACGGGGATGGAGAAGACGGTGCCACTGGCGTTGAGGGCAAGGATGCGATCGCGCGATATGGCCAGCGACGTGAGGTTGTGGCCGGTCAAGGTGGCGGTAGGCTCGCTGACATCTTGGGAAAAGGCAGCGCCCCACTGCAGCAAATCGCCCTTGTCGTCGATGGCGGCGCCAAAGTCGCGGTCCAGCTTTACGTCGCGCAGCAGCTTGCCGTCAAACCAGCGGATGCGGCGCGGCGTCTTGATATACTTTTCGTCCGAGTCGGGGGCGACGGTCTTGCCCGCGTTGGACCCCCAGGCGTAGACGCCGGGCTTCTCCCAGCTCGTAACTACCTGCAGGTGCTGCGAGCTGATGATATTGCGGTGGTCGTCGCGGGACGTGGCCTGCCGCCGGGGGGCCTCGAACTCCAACTCAACGGCATCCCGCTCTGGTTCCTCGGCGTGCACATCGCGGGCAATGCCTCCGCCCGGGCTATACCATTGCCAAGCGCTGGCAGCCGCCCACAGCGTGATGACAGCGGCGACGGAGCGCACAAAGTGCTGCTGGCGTCGCTGGGCGTAGGGGTGGGACACGGCACGCGCCTGCGGCCGTGGCGCCCGGCTGGTGAGAGTCCGGCTGGAGCGCAGAGCGGGCGGGGGCACACGAGCGGCGCGAGGAACAAGTCGTGAGGTGAGCATTTGTGAGGCGCACGGCGGGAAGACGAGACGGCGATGGCAGACCTGGAGCCTCCACGGACGGCGAGCGCAACGGGCGGGGCTGTCAAGAATCAAGATTGAAGAACGTCATGACCGGCCCGGGCCGGGGTTCTGCCGGATCCGACCGGGGTTCTGCCGGCTCGCCCCCGCTAGCGCCGCGTGTCCCTCGGAGGTCCGACGGTCGACGGCGAACGGCGACTGTGTCTATGTCTGCGCTGGCCGCCATTGCGCTGCCATGGAGGGAGACGCATGGTACGCTGCCTTTGTGCCGCGATCCGTCAAGCCCCTCGATCCACCCACGTCCCGCGAGTCGCTGCTCGCCCAGCCGCAGGTAAGCAAGCCACCACGGCCACCACCACGGCGCCACGTGCACACCGTTCTGACCGGCGCTTCACAGGAACACCCTGCGGATGGCGGCCTTGCTCAAACCAGCAGCCCAGAATCCCGCCCTGGCGCCCTGCCCAGTCCGCCCCCGGCCACGGTCGCCCGCCGCGCCAAGTCCCACAGCGACTTCTACGCCGTTGTGCGCGCCCACGTGCACCGCGAGCGCGCATTGGAAAAGCGACGGTCGCGGCAGGACCTGAGCTTGGAGCGCAATGAGCCGGCTAGTTGGGGTGCTGGTGGCGAAGGCGTAGATGAGGCGCTGCGTGAGGCCAGCCACGACGAGTACCGCCGCTGCCAGGGCCAGCTGCGCGCTGCCCGCAACCACCTAGACCGACTGGCCGGAGACACGACGGACGCGCTCGATGTGCTCGCCGGGCTGGCCCACGCCTTCCGCCTCGTCGACGGCCAGACCACGGCCTTCCGCGCCCAGTGCGAGGACCTCGTGGCCGACCAGAAGCGCATCACCACCCTCGCCGATGACCTAGCCCACAATCTGGGCTACTACCTCTATCTCGACCCAACGGCCAAGCGCCTCAATGCCCCCGGCGCCGCCGCCCTGGTCCGCGACTCCACCTTCGCCGAGATGCTCGCCAATCTCGACAGCTGCCTCGACTACATGCTCGCCCACCCCTCGCACCGCGACGCTGAAGCCTACCGCGCGCGCTACCGCCAACTTCTCACCCGCGCCCTGACGCTGATTCGTGTCCACTTCACCGACGCCTTGCGCGTGATGGCTGCCGATGTTGCCAAGCGCATCGCCGACCGCCAGCTCAACGACACCACCATGTCCGCCCTGCTGTACGCCAAGTTCCGCGTCGGTGCCCCTGAGCTCAAGCGCATCGGCTGCGAGATTCAGAAGCGCGCGGTCCTGCCTGCTGGTGCCGCTCCGGGCACCGAGGCCGAGTACCAGAGCCTGATGAACGAGCTGTATCAGAGCTACGCCGCCACCCGTGGTCGCCTCGTGCTCCCCATCATCACCAAGAAGATTGGCGAAATCGGCCAGGCACCGAGCACATCGACCGACCTGGTGGCCTTTGCTCGCAGCAGCATTGGCTATCTCCGCGCCATCTGCTTGGACGAATGCCATCTGTGGCGCGAGTGGTTTGACGGCGACGGCGGCCTCTACGACTTCCTCGAATCCATGTGCGAGCCGCTGTATGACCATCTCCGGCCACGCACGATCCACGAGACCCAAATCATCAAGCTCTGCGAGCTGTGCACCCTGATCCAGACGCGGTACATGGACCCGGACGAGGACGATTTGCCCGTCCAAGACGACAAGCTCGACTTCTCTATCCTCATTCACCCGGCTTTGGAGGACGCGCAGAACCGGCTGGTGTTCCTCTCGCTGGCGGTGCTGCGAGATGACATTGAGCGATACAAGCCGAAGGCCGACGACTTGAACTACCCGACCAAGAACCGACACCTGGCCGCTTCTGGACCTCAGTCCAACCAGCCTGTGCTGTCTGGGAAAAAGCAGCCCGTGGCCGATGCTCCGCCGACGCCCGTGATGCCCAGGACGCCCACGGTCGTCGAGGAAGACGAGGCCGATGCTCGATGGAACTTCAGTACCGAGGCGGCGTTCCAAGACTGGTATCCCACCTTGCGGAAAGCCATCTGGCTGCTTAGCAAAATTTATCGTCTGGTGCAGGTATGCCTCGGACGCACACCCCTCTCCTCGCTGCAGCTGACCGTGGCGCCAGTCCTCCGTGTTCGACGACCTGGCTCACCACATTGTGCACAGTACCACCGTATCCCTTACCCAGGCGAGCGCCCTCATGGCCAAGTCAGCCTCGCCGACCGACGCGGCTCTGTTTCTCCTCTCCCATCTCCTCCTTCTCAAACAGCAGATTGTCGCCTTCGACATTGAGTTTGTCACGCCCGAGACCGAAGTGCACTACAATGTCTCCAGCATCACCAACACCTTCTGGGAACTGCGTTCCCGCGGCGCTCTGTTCAGTCCGCGCAACCTCGTGGGTCTTCTCCTTCCCAAGGTGGTTGAGAACATGCTCGACGCCAAAGCCGAAGTCGATGCTCGCCTGCGCCAGGCCATCCACGACTTTACCGGCCAGTTTGTCGCACGCATCACGGCGCCCATCGACACCCGCAACGGCAAGAAGGTGCCGACGAGCGAGGCGGCCGCGCGCACAAGCAAGATCCGGCAGAACATTGAGCAGGAGACGCCCTTTCTGCGGACCAAGCTGGGCGAGTACATGACGGATGCGCGCACGCGCGAAATGCTGGTCGCGGCCGTCATGGAGTCGGTCACGCAGACGTACGAGGACTGGTTCGAGACGTGCTATGCCCCGGCCCTGTCGACGCAAAACGGCGGGGGCCGAAGCAGCAAGGGCAAGGGGCGGGAAGACGGCGTGTGGGATCCCGAGTCGTTTGGCGAGTGGTGTGCGAAGGTGTTCAACGTCGGCACGCTGCTGGCCGCGAATGGGGCGGGCCCACGAGATGGCTCGGATGGCGCGTTGAGCGAAGGATCCGACGGCAGCGAGGCAGGGAGCCGGCGGATGGGCGGCTTGATGATCGATATGTGATGTTCTCCAGGCCTGAATGGAAGCCGTACGATGAAGGTGTCGAGGCGTGCATGCTGTGACGAGGACTTTTTTTTTCTCTTTCTCTCTCCCTCTTTCTCTCGCTCACCAGCTCGGCTGCAACCAAGACTGACCGTACCAGACCCCTCCCTTCGACGCAGGCGACGGGTCTGTCCTCCGTGTGCTGGCGACAAACTGTGTGTGGGGATCAGGGACACGGCAGCATCACCATCACGTGACCACGTGACCCAGGGTGACTTCCTCCCCTCCCCTCTCCTCCAAGCCTTGAGGCGCCTATGCAAGCCATGAACAGGCTATTCCAGCAGGACGCCGTCCTCGTCGCCTCACCACCAAGCTTCATTCCACGTGAAGTGGCCGGTTGCCAGCCGCCCCCTCCCCCCCTGATTCCGCCGCCGTGCATGCATGACGTGAAGGAAGCGCACCTGCCTGAGCCATATCGGGTCCTGTGAGTCAATCCACGGCTGCCTGGCCGTATCGGCGTCGACCTGGCCGGACCGCTGCTGGCACTGCACTGCTCACACACTCGCCCACCGCCGCTCCTTGCAACACTACCACGACACCAGGAAGCCTTCCATGGCCAACGGATTCCGCGACTACTACGCCGACCTGGGCCTCCAGCCTGGCGCCTCTGCCACGTCGGTCAAGGCCGCCTTCCGTGCGCTCGCCATACAGCACCACCCCGACAAGAGCGGCACCGCTGACACGACCACCTTCCGGCAGGCGCGCGAGGCGTTTGAGCAGCTCAACAACGTCGAGTCACGCACCGTCTACGACGAGACGTACCACTACGAGAAGCGGCGTGCGCACGTCGACCTGGCTGAGGAAGAAGCCTTTGCTGCGACCCGCACCGAGCAGTATGCCGCCGAGGAAGAAGTCAAGAGACGGCCGTCGTCGCCGCCGCCCCGCAAGCCGATGCGGAAGCCGGGCGAGCCGAGCTGGTCGTACTTCAACGGCAAAGCCTACACCGCCTGGCTCGAGCGTGATGATGCGTGGAGGAAGCGTCATCCCGAGCAGTGGTGAGTCCCGAGCCCTGCCCCGACATCATCACGCAGGAACACCAACCCGCCCTCACTAACATCGCCATGCCCGCCATGCCAGTTCCTACACCTCGCCTCCTCGCTCGCCCTATTGCTCTCCGCCCAACGCCACAGCCCACGGCCTGCCCGTCCAGATGAGCGGCCACCCTGCCTCGGGACAGCGCTGCAGCGGCAACATGCAGGGCTGGCACCTCCAAACCGGCGGATCGGACATGTGCATCTTCTGCCTAGCCATGCACACGGGCGGCAGCCGGTGTCGCGGCTGCGAGGCCCTCGCCTGTCCCGCCTGCTTGCGCGACATCGTCGCCAAGGACCGCGCCGCCCCGGGACGCTCGCGCTGGGGAAGTCCCTCGGGCTTTGGGTACAGGGCGGCCGGGGGGTGAATGGCCTGTGGTGCATGAGGAGGATTGTCATTCCATGGAGAGAGAGAGAGAGAGAGAGAGATAGGGGCCAAGCAAGATTTCCCAACGGCCCTTGCAAAAAAAGTTTGTTCATCGTCCTAGACACGACGGAAGGGTTTCCCCTCCCCTCCCCCCTATTCGTTTTTGAGAGGGGGAGGCCTCTAATTTAATTCCATTACCATGTCCTCTCTCGTTTGCTCCATGCTACTTGGCCCTGTGCACCGTGTGGATACGTACGCCACGTCTCTTTCTTGAGGGTCTTTGTCTTCTTTGGGGACGCTTGCATCGTGAGACACTGATGGTGCATATTCCTTTGTATACTCCTCCTCCTCCTCCGGTATAAGTGGGTGGAATCGGTCTGGTGATGGTGGGAGGGATGGTGTGGTGCTTCTACCACGCACCGTAGGATGCTCGAGTATAGCTCTGTAGATACCCGGGGATCCTGTCTTCCATATGCTGCAGGCACGTCGTCGGGTTGGTCGCTTCCCAATGGAAGCGGGGGGTAAGGACACTTGTGTCGGGAGGGTGTTGGTGAAGAAGTCGCCCTCGCAGTTCCACTATATAATGGGTTAGTCATCATGCTGCTCTGTCGTTTTCTTTCTTCACCCCTTCTCCCACTCGCTTTCCTCTGCCACGGCAGAGATATTGTTTTATTCATTTTTACCATTTATTTTTTCTTTCTTTTTTTTTTCTTTTTCCTGTTTTTTTAGAGCTTGGCGATCATGGCGAGCACAGCGGACGGTAGCGTGCAGCTGGGCTTCGGAATCGAGCTCGCGTTTGTCCTGCAAGCAAAGCCGAAACAGCCAAGTGAGCTGGAATCATTTGGCTACAAGGACAATCACGTACCAGAGCTTCAAGCTCCCCAGAACCAAGAGGCTACTTCGGAATACCTCAAGGCTCAGTTCGACGCTGCTATATCGCTCTTACCTGGCACTCAGATGGACACTGCCTATTCGAGCCTAGTGCCCCTGCTCAGCACCACTGTAAATAGTCCACTTACTCTGCCAGAGGAGGATCATCCTTCTATACACTGAGTTTTGTGCCAAGCACCGCTTCTCCGCGTCCTTTGGGCCTGCAGGCCATTGCAGACGCCGTCGCGCTGCCTTGCGAAATCCGGAAGAACGGGCACTAGAAGGACTGCTCGATGTAGGGTATCGAGCAGGATCCTTCGTTGGGAGAAAGCCCTGGATGCTGTAGCTGATCCCTGTTCTTTACTTTTGTTACTTTTGTTAACTCTTTTATTAGACGGTGTCGAGATGGTGTCGCCGGTCCTCTTCGAGGGCTGGAAGGACAGCCTGGAGAAACTCTTCCGCGTCATAGACCGCGCATTCAT
>Ga0182211_1000194_pt1 | contig 18788 bp, 16 predicted proteins | sample G5R1MG_20_FD_129660 | JGI IMG/M metagenome (GOLD analysis project Ga0182211, IMG submission 129660) | Switchgrass phyllosphere microbial communities from Michigan, USA - G5R2_MAIN_03OCT2016_LD1 MG | ecosystem: Host-associated > Plants > Phyllosphere > Phylloplane/Leaf | place: USA: Michigan... | reverse complement strand
TATATTCTATTGGTATTATGTATTACGTGTCTCGCTTTTCCTCTTTCCCCGTGCTTTTTCCCTTGGTGGTGGGGGGGGGGGGGGGGTGTGTTTCATTTTCATTGCAACTTTTCCCCATTGCAGCGCGAACTCTCGGGCGTAGGTTGCGTTTGCGCGTACTTTGCTGTTTTTGGTCATGGCTTGTTCGTTTGTTGGGTGCGTAGGCGGTGAATGAGCAGAAAGGTGGGTTTCCTTGTTTTGCGACAGATTTATGGGACGCGCACATTGTCACTTCAATAAATTGAGGCAGTTTTAGATGCGGTGTGGACTGCTGTCACTGCTTGTACTTCAGAGTGGTTGTTGGGGCGGCGCGCTTCTAGCAACTGGGGGCTTGCTCGTCCTCAGGTGGATGCAGTATCGCCAACGTCGAGCTACGATCAGGGCGAAGAGCGGAGAGCAAGACAATAGTCGTCGAGTTCATGCTCAGTTTCAGTATCTTCATAAGCTTGCTCCCGTCTACAAGCATCGTTAAGGCACACCAGGTGAGGTAGATGACGAGAAGTGAGAAATCGCCTTCACCCCCATGTTCGCTTCTGCGTCTCGTGATCACCTGGCCTTGGTGCTATGAATATTATACCGACATCTGCAACCTCCCCTACGCTCTTTTCTCTCCTCTCCAGTCCTTCCACGCCACCGCTGCAGCACGGTCATCGTGGACGTCGGTCTACTAACATCTCATTCCCTTCCCATCCAACTGTAGCTAACACACTGTGTTTTCAGATTCCCGGGACTTCCGCTTCGAGAGCCTGCTCTCGTTACCAAATACTCTTCCTGTCGTGTGTGGCTCGGCTGCCGTCCGACTGAACGCTTATCCAGCGTTGTTGGATTGACTTTCTTGGTTTCTTTTTGGACGCCGTTATGAAGCCTGCGGGGGCTCAGGGACATATCGCCGTGTCGGGTGGAGTAGGAGATTGCATTGTGGATTCTGATATGGAGGATCGCTTTGACATGGGCCCTTCATCTGCGCTATCAATTCCAGGTCCCGTATTGCCTCGAGATTCACCGCTGCCAGCACTTGAGCGCTTACCGCCAGCACAAGAGCAACAGCATACTGAAGGTCTGTTACAACCGCATTATCAACTGCAGACACAGGATTCGCTTCAAACTAACGTTTCTCCACCACCTCAATGTCAATCACTTCAAGGTCTCCAAGATCCAACCCCAACTCAAGGTTTTCAAGGTCGTCCCTCATTGACCACCAAGGTCACTTTCCCCATAAATTCAATCTTTACTTACACAACACTAACATCGCCTAGCAAAAGAACATCCGAATAGAAGCAAAGTTACGGGAATACCTCACCCAGGATCAACTCAAATTCGTACTCTTGGAGTGGGCCCAACAAAGCGAACTCATTAAGCAAGGACATCCGGCGACTCCTAATTCTAATGCGTTTCGCATAGCACATCGGTTAGGCTTCATAAGTGAGAAACAAGGCCGTGAGGCAAATGAGGCTGTCAAATTCATGTCACCTCTTCCTCCTGCAGTATCTGCACATGTCCCTACGCCGGCTGTACATCAACCCTCGACAACGGTACAGGGAGAAGTATCGAAATATACTTCGCATGCAGATCAGAGTAGTTTTCAGGGCACAGATACACCTGTTCATCCTGATCCCTCTCCCTCTGCTTTCACTTTCTCGACAAGGTTCTTCGGACCACTGCAAGAGCATCAGATGAATCGGCCGCTGGATTTTGCCTCTTACCATCAGCCACAAAGTTCTTCTATGGAGGCTGACCACCCGCCTTCTCCAATCTCGACAAGGTTCTTTGGTCCGATGCAGGAGCACCAGATGAATCGACCTCTGCCGTGGAACGCGCCTATCAATGACCCCCGAATTCCTGCAAAAGCTGGCGGTTTCTCGACACCTGTACCCAATTTGACTCTCGGTAGTTTTCCACCCAGGACTGCCCAGGGCACGATGCCTCCTCCTATCGTTTTACCGCATAGGTTTATTGCGCCAGCACCGGATTCCAGGCGTTCGTCGTCTAAGCAGTCGGAGGAGCAGTCACCATTTGATTTCGGTCCACTAGAACCAGGTACTGGATCTCCAGCCTCCCAGCAGCAACAACAGCTACACCATCTGTCTCCTTCTTTTCGCCAGAAAACGGATATTGAGTCGGACGTGTCCGAAGAAAGCACTTCATTCCAGCAGAAACAACATGAGCGTTCTCAATTTGGATTGCAGCCCATGGATGTTTCACCAGGATCAGGTATTGAACATCCATACTTTCAGCACCAGTTAACGTCTTCTCCATCCAGTCTACAGCACACGGGTTTTGCCTCAGGTTCAGGGGCCAGTAATCATGGCTTTCAGGAACAGAAATCTCCTCCTACAGCTCCGCAGTATATGGGCTTCGGACCAGGGCAAGGCGTTGGACGGTCATTCTCTCAGCAGCAGCAGCAGCAGCAAGAGTCTCCCCCAATCGATCCGCAAATAATGGAAAGCCCACGAGTATCAGCTTTAGAACATCGACCTGTTGTTATGTCGCAATTGCCTTCAGCTGCCCCAACAGATCCGCGAAATGCTGGCGTACACCCAAGTATTGAAGATCTTAAGCTTCCGCAAGTACCAGTGGTTCCGTCTACATGTATGGCAACCACGTCTATGTCCATGTCAGAGAAGGCTAGGGGTAAGCTTCCCATCACCCAGCCACAAGTGGGCATGTTCTCCACTGCGGTGCCCCCACGTCCCAACGTCTCTCAAGCTTCAAGACAAAAAAAGGCGGCACTCAATACCCAGCTCGCCAACCGCGTTGCTCTCGACGTTCCTAGACAGGACTCACAGATCCAAGATATCCCAACTCTGTCGTGGCCTCCTAACGACCATGGACCATACTTTCCGTCTTCATACACCACAACCGCCGGCCCCTCCGGAGCATCCAAGACTCCTCCGCCCATTCGCAAACTGCCTACTCTTACTAGGACTCCCCCCATGCCCAACCTTCTCACACTCAGTGGCCCCCCAACACCCCCCCTCGACCCACTCATGATCGAAGAATCCTCCCCCAGTCCCTCCACCAGCGCCCTCTTGCCGCGCTACCCCGTCTCGCCCTCGCAGGAACTGCCCGGCCACCCAGGCATGTACCGCTACCGGCACGGACGGGTCCACGGCGTCTCTCTCCGACACATCGAGCAGGGCAGCCGTGCCACTCCGCTCGACGCAGAACTGTACCATGGCGACAGCCTCCGTGCCATATTAGGGCTGCACGGCACGCCCGCGCAGAACGCACAGTGGGAATCTGACCAGCTGGCGAATGCGGGCCCCGTGGAGCAGGAGGACGGCGTGCTGGCGCTGGCGCACGAGGGACACCTGGATGGGAGTCTGGAAAATGCGCTGGGACTGTTGGAGAGCTGTGAGTATTTTGCTTGGGAAGACTATGTTGTGAGTTACGATGAGTATCCCGGGGAACACTAGGGGGAGTTGGCGTGGTGGTTGGGATTGGAGATTGTGGGAATTTTGAGCATGGTTGTTTATAATGGAAATTGTAGGATGGCGATGAGATGAAGGCTGTTGAGTTGCCTTGTGTGTGGGTAGTGCATAGAGTGATGCTCTATGACGGCACCCTCGTACAGCATACATACACCCTGTGTATGGAATGAGCCCGCGGATGTACTGTTTGTGCTCTCGCGTCTCACCGTCTGGCCGAACACGACCAAAATCATGGGCCAGGTCAATGATCCGAGCTTGTATTGGGATATGCCTTCAGGTGACGAATGATGAATCGAGTGACTCTCATGCAAAGAACAGTTCTACGTCTCAGTTACTCCAAGACGCCGACGTAGACATCGTGAAAGCGTTTCTGTCATTATATGCTCCGCACCTCTCACTCCGTGCACAAAGTCTGAGCTCTAAACCCAACAGTTTCGAACCGTGACCGGCAATGAATGTGCATTTCCAAATGCGGTCATTCGCTAAGCACTCGCTCTGAACACGACGCTGCCACCGTGTCTCCACCTGATCGTCTCACGGGCGTTCATGACATGCAAAGCTCTTGCAAGAGCTTGCTCGGAGTATCCCTTTCCATCGACCATTTCTCGTTTCAGGGTGGAGAGATTGACTTGCCAGCCTATGGGCATACGTCTTCGTAGTTCGTCCTCCACCTTGTTAACTTCGTCCATTAGCTCCTTGGAGCTTTGGCCCTCCCCTTGGTTGACAGCATCCATGGTTGAGGCAAGGAACAACCGAATTGCCTCATCAACGTGCGTCTCGTTAGCAATTGGCGCTAGCGACAATTTGGCCAATGATTCTGTGATACGAATGATGGCTTCTAATTGACGGACAGTGATTGGTATGCTGGATCGTTGATTGGCGTTGATTTCAGAAGCGTGAACTTGCCGCCTAATGCTCACAAAATGCGACGAGAGCTTTTCGGCAGCCTCGGGCGATAGACGTGGCGCACACTTCTGTCGGCAGTATGTAATGTAGCGTTTCATCTTTTCGATGGGTATTTCGGCTTGCACCGCCTCTTCCACGCCTCGTCCACCCATAGCAATGCCCATTACATGCTTGGCTATACGCTCGTCACGACCGCGGTCGTGCTCGTCACGCACAATGAATATCATATCGAAACGGGACAGGATGGTGGTCTGAAAATCGATATTCTCACCGGGTGTTTTCATGTCGTCATATCGCCCAAATATGGGATTGGCAGCTGCGAGCACTGATGTCCGTGAGTTGAGAATTGTAGTGATACCGGCCTTCGCGATGGAGATGGTCTGCTGCTCCATAGCCTCGTGTATTGCAACACGATCTTCGTCTCTCATCTTGTCGAATTCATCAATACAGACTACACCACCGTCGGCTAAAACCATGGCACCTCCTTCCAGGTAAAATTCTCGTGTGTTGTGGTCGCGCTGAACAGACGCCGTTAGACCAGCAGCCGAGGAGCCCTTTCCGGAAGTATAAATGGCAATTGGCGAGACCTTCTCTACAAATTTCAGTAGTTGAGATTTCGCCGTACCAGGATCTCCGAGAAGGAGCACGTTAATATCGCCACGTAGCTTCATTCCGTCGGGTAATATCTTCTTTGATCCACCCATCAAAAGACAAGCAATAGCTTTCTTGATATCCTGATTTCCGTAAATCGACGGAGCGATGCATCTCGCAAAGACGTCGTAGATATCCGGTCGCCGGCTCATTTCCAAGAACTCCTGTTCTTCCTCTTCCGTGAATACTGCATTTCCCTTCGTACTGTGGTCAATCTCCGGATGTATACCAACTGCCCGAATGTATGGGTTCCGAATTGCGACTGCCGCGCTACCTGATCGCTTGCTGCCCTTTTGCTGATAGATGGAGAAGACGCCCATTATCGAGCAGCGGGTTCCAGGAACGACCCTGTTGGCGAGATATCGATCGGCTGAGATCATAATATGTCGCGGTAATTCTCCCACCGGGACTTGATCGGGCGCTTCCTGCAGTTTGAGGACTTGCTGGTCGATGAACTGACAGTGCTCGTGCAAAACATAGTACGGATCAAGCGGGCATTTATCACCGCTCTCCCCCTCTCCCCTTTGTCTCGCGCATGTTCTTGGGAGCGAGACGCCTGAGAACCCTCCAGCGACGGGTATTCTCTCCTCATGCTGGCAATTGCGACATCTGATGGCGAGTGCGGTACTTTTGGAGGAAAGCGTGGAGGCACCAATAATAATTCCAGGTATTCGGACGAGTTGTGAGACGTTGGTTGCGGTCAGATCACGGATGGATAGCTCCGCCGCATTCGAATGTAGCAGTAGCTGGTGTTCAGGAAGCTTGTCTTTCATAGTCTTTTGAGAAGGGTATACTATGCGTTGTGTGCATGATTTTAATGCTGCTTCAAACTGCATCACGTCAGTCGATATACATATTGCGACGTCACAAGTGGCGGCATACTAGAGGTATAACCTCTGCGGGGTTCTGCTTGAGGTCGTGTGCAAGCTCCGGGCTGTAGCTGATAAGATGGGCTACGTCAATGTCGCAATAGTACTGTTTCAGCAGCACATTCTCGCGGATTTGATCTCGGTAGATGAAGACGTTGTCAAGTGTGAATTCCATGATGAAGTCAACCAGCGCCTGCTGAACGCGAGAAGGAGCAGTCGCATCTTGGCCGCCCTCGGTCTCCTGTCCACCAAAGAGACTAATCGAGTATGCTGACTGTCTGTCCGCCATGACGTCTCGTGTGGCGTGTTCTGTTGTAAGGATGGGTGAATGTGGAGGGGCAATGCGGTCGGGTAGTCAGGGGAGACGCGTAGAATTTGGAAGTCGCGTTCGCGTTGGGGTCCGAGCGCCCTACTCAATAAACCACCCAACTTGAGCTTAGCTTGCTCACCCTACGTCGACTTGAATTGCGGGAGAACATCGTTGCGTTTTGATTCGAAAAATTCCTTCTCGCCTCTATTGCTTACCAGATTCAGACCAGTTCTGTTGACCATTTGGACGGGGTTTACACATCATTCCATGATTGAGGATCCCGACTCCTAGGTTTCAATGGAGTCTGACAAGACTACTGAAAGTCTCCGGGAACAGCTGCAGAACTGTGTGAACTGTATTTGGAACCCACTACTCGCCTTTGATGCAGGATCAGTCTGAAATCCATGGCGAGTCGTACGAACACTATTGTATAACGAATTGTAGACATGTTGGGACATGATTGTAGGTACAGGACTAGTTGTAAAACTCCACATTTGGCCGGTCAGCTAACGCTCCTCTCCAACCCCATATATTGCCATAGCCCGACACTCCCCAATCCTCTCTTCCACCTCCCTCAGGCTCCTTTCCAAATCTTCCATATCTTCCTTCGCAATTTGCAACGCTCGATGCGGACCCCGTCCCGCTACCATGTATATGCCCGCTATATCGGTAATATCGATGCTTTTGACAATGTCGCGATAAGCTACCAGGTCATGTTCTAGCATATCGAGTTCGGCCTTCAAAGAGTTCAGAGCGCCTGCACGATCGGTAGCGAGGACATCGGAGTGCGTGCGGGAGTGGAGGTTTGCGATTCTGGTGAAGCGGGTAGTGATGGCGGTAAAGTGAGAGGGCAGGACCTCCCAGAACGTAGCGTTGAATATGGTTATTCGTGGAATAGATGACGACTGTGGCGGGGCCTCTTCTGGCATTGCTGGCTAGCTTGGTCTGGATAGTCGCTTGCAAGCAGATTTGTTTGTCAAGGGCTCGTGGGAGGCACTTTGAAGTACTGTCCGTCGTTTGCTGCTAAAACCATTCAATGAATAATTTTCCTTCAATAACAGGCCCCGGTGGAGATATTTGCATCGGAGGCCTATCCATGCCGCCACATAAGGCACATAGGAAAGTTCCAGCCAGATTTCGTATTCTTCACATATTTTCAACTGTATCTTCCAAAGAAACTGCCGATCGGGTAATATATAGTGACTCATAGTTCCACAGTTTGATATCTGTTCGTCACTAATAACTACACAGACAAACTCATATGTCTTCATCTCCTACGGCACGGCGACATGGCCTCTACAACCCAGACGCTCGTTCCGAACTTGAAGATCTCGTCCTACAAATTCGCTATCATAACCTCTCTACGGCTAAGTTTCTCCTCGCCCTACCCGACACCTGTCTCCAGGTTTCTGCCCATCACACTCGCAAAACATTCTATAGACTCCAACAGTGTCATCAAAATCTTAAAACACACTACGGATGGACATTGGCATCAGATCACGAACAGGTTGCGCGAGTGGAAAACATATGGGATAGCCGAATTGCATCTGGGAAAGCAAGGGGCGAGATACAAGACCCTTTTATGAACTTTGGGGAAAGAAAGAATGTGAAGGAGACATTTGCTGATTTTGAAAGCCTTGTTGGTGAGCTGGAGCAAGCTTATAGGAAATTTGAGCAGGATGTGAGGGCGTGATGAAGATAGGTGATAGGATCCTGGAGGCCGGTATTGAGATTTCTCTGAACAAATAATGATTTTTTTTTGATGAAACCCTATAACTAGGAAGTTTAAGGTATGTATGTGCAGGAAATATATCAGACCTGCAACTGATATTGATTTACCAGGCATAATTTCAAACTACGCTAATGAGCGGAGTTCTGGAATAAAACATCACAGAGATTCTGTTCCTGATTGAAGCACCAACAGGACTGAACTCCACGCAAGAAACCCTTTGACAGCTCCAAAGCTACCATAATCAACCCTTCCCGCCGGTGAATTTTCGTCTCACTTGAACTCACAGCCCCATTCCACCGGCTCCGGTAGTACTGCGGTATTCGGAATATTCCCACTCTCCCTAAACTCCACAATCTTGCGCTCTCCCTGCTCGACTCCCACAACTGCAAAAGCCGCATTGGTGAAATACATATTGCGCCTGGCTCGCGTCTGGAACCCGCCCGCCCAGCCTATCATGTATACAAAGCCACCCTTGTCGCCATTTGCGTTAGGTACTCCGAGCGTATTGATGTGGCCGTGCTTGAACGGGTGAAATGCCTCCCCAAGTGTTTTATTGAAAGATTTGTAAAGCTGGAGCGAGCCGTTGAAGTCGTAATGTGTTTCGTTAAACGTGAATTTCAAAGAGCGGGAAAAGGAGCGGGCGTGGCCAGCGGGCCAGTTCTTGTTTGCGGGGAAGGGGTAGAAGCCATTAATCTGGCATTCTAGCCATCGGGAGAGTTGCATACTGGCGTTGAGCTTGGGAGAGTCTGCAAGTGTACAAGGATCGATGGTGGGTTGACTGGAGAGATGTGCTGGATCTATGTTCAGAAATTCTTGTGATGGCGGTAAACTTAGACCAATGGATACGGCGATGATGATGCTGTTCGCGATTGCTGGCACCGGATGAGCTACTAGGCACCCTTGGTCTCTTGAAGCCCTTCTACATACCGCAAAATATCAGGTACCGCATTCTGTTAATAGAAACGAGTCCCAAGCAAGTTCCAACTTGGTTGATGTGCACAAAGAATCGCTAAACACGGGATTCCTAAAGCGAGAAGACTGCAATTATCAAGCAAAGCAGAAAACCCCCCTTTCGTGCCGTCCTCTACATCCCTCAAATATCTTCCAGTCAGGCTGACAAGGAAATTGCCCAATCCCAACTGCGGTCAGCGCTAGATGAGCAAGCGACAGGGGCGCAGTCTTACTCCGGGGCTGAAAGCATCCCTACCACCACCATTTACCCTACATGGTACGTCAATGGCGAGAAGATAGGATGAGATTAGTGGCTGTGTCGACGGCTCAGCTAGGCGTGCATGCGATTACATTGGACCGAGGCTGACGCTTATCTTTAGGCTTGCAGCTGACGTCAACTTGACAGGATTCTCCTTTGTTCTTGTTTCCTAACCGATACTCTTCGAAGGTATTTCCATGCAAAACGTCCTGCAGGTACTAATCGATTGTGTGGTGGAACAGGCATCACTCAAGTCTGAATTTGAAATGATTGCCTAGAGGGGAACTTGTGATAGGGAGATTTCCGCCAAATCGCCCGCCCGCAATGTCGATGCGGACTCCTTTGTTTAACTGAGAGTAGGAATAGAACGGAACTAGCATAGAGCAGCCGCCATGGAGTTGTTCATTGTCGCCTATGGATGTCAGAGAATTGGAATAACCAGTACCCATACCGAAGTACAACTATGCCTACCAAGCCACGATAAGATAAGCCTTCAGCCCCACCATCGACTCACAGCCCAACTTTTCCGCCTACCGTGAAAGCACCAACCCCGCAACACCGCCATCATGGACGCCCAAATCGCAGAATGGAGATCCCGTGCCGAGACACTCAAGCCTTTGAACCTCAAAGCCATCGAACCTGCCCTCCTGGAATTGGACGCTCACCTCACACTTCGCACACATATTGTGGGCTACACGCTCACCGATGCCGACACCATCGTATGGCAAACACTGCGCGACAACCGCGTCGCCCATGCCTATGTGAAGCAGGACCTTATGAAGAGCCTAGGTCGTTGGTTTAGGTACATCGAGGAGTTTTACCCACAGAGTATTGTTATTGTGGGCAAGGGCAAGGAGGAGGGAAGCAAGAAGGCTGACGGAAAGGAGGGAAAGGCGGGGAAGAAGGATGGAAAGAACGACGATGCGAATTACGACATCGGACTGCAGGATGTTGGTGATGGGACGGGCATTGTTACGAGGTTCCCACCCGAGCCATCGTGAGTACTCTGGCATATAGCTCGTCTTGGTAATGACAAGTGGGTTTGGGCAATACTGATGTTGCGGCAGAGGTTACCTCCACATCGGCCATGCCAAGGCTGCTTTACTAAATGATTATTTTGCACACGAAAAGTACAAGGGCAAGCTGCTGCTGCGATTCGACGACACCAACCCCACCAAGGAGAAGCAGGAGTTCCAGGACGCCATTGTTGAAGACTGTGCACTCCTTGGCATCAAGCCAGACCATGTCTCTTACACTAGTGACTGGTTTGATGAGCTATACGAACGCTGTGTCCAGATGATCAAGAATGGACTCGCTTACGCCGATGATACTCCCCAGGAGAAGATGCGTGCCGAGCGCATGGACGGAACTGCCAGTGCTCGCCGGGACTCACGTGTCGAGGAAAATTTGGCGCATTTCGAAGATATGAAGAAGGGCAATGAGGAGGGGTTGAGATGGTGCATCCGCGCGAAGATGTCCATCGATAACCCCAACAAGGCGATGCGCGATCCTGTCATCTACCGTTGCAACCCTCAATCACACCACCGCACCGGAGACAAGTGGAAGATCTATCCAACCTATGACTTCTGTTGCCCTATTGTCGATGCTGTCGAGGGTGTCACCCACGCGCTTCGTACCACTGAGTACAACGATCGTGATGCCCAGTACCAATGGTTCATCAAAAACCTTGGGCTCCGCCAGGTGCACAACTGGGGGTTTGCGCGCCTCAACTTTGTCAGGACTGTGCTTTCCAAGCGCAAGCTAACCAAGATTGTCGAGGCTGGCATCGTCACAGGCTGGGATGATGCACGTATGCCCACAGTCCGCGGTGTTCGTCGTCGCGGTGCCGTGATTCCTGCGCTACGCGAGTTCATCCTCAAGCAGGGCCCGTCCAAGAACATTGTCAACCAAGACTGGTACGCCTTCTGGGCTACCAACAAGAAGCATATTGAGCCAACCGCTGCTCGCTTTACCGCAATCGACGACTATGGCCGCGTCCCCGTCACCATCATCGGCGCACGCGAAGGTGTCATCACCGAAAACAAGCCCAAGCATGCGAAATACGACCTTGGAAACAAGAAAATCGTTTTCAGCTCCTCCATCATTATGGAGCAGGCCGATGCGCAGTCTTTCGAGCAGGACGAAGAAATTACCCTGATGAACTGGGGCAACGCCATCGTCCGCAAAATCAGCCACTCCATCAACCCGCTTGAAATGGCCAAGCACGGTCTCAAGACTGTCACAGGACTAGAACTAGAACTCCATCTTCAAGGCGACGTCAAAACCACCAAGAAAAAGGTTACGTGGCTCAGCAGCGACCAGAATCTTGTTCCGGTTGAGCTTGTTGACTTTGACTACCTCATTACGAAAGATAAGCTTGAGGCGGAGGACACACTTGAGGACTTTTTGAACAAGAGCACAGAGACGAGAATCAAGGCAATGGCGGACTGTAATGTGGCAGAATTGAAGGAAGATGATATTATACAATTCGACCGCAAAGGGTTCTTCAGAATCGATAGGGCGTTTAAGCATGGGGAGGCCGTTGTGGCTTTCCAGGTACCTACAGGGAAGAGCAAGTAGGGTTGATGGAGTATTTGTGGTTCGTCTAGAAAGATAAATGAGTTCTCTGGTGCGTGGTCCAGAGGTGGATATTGCACTCTATCTTTAAGGATCGTTCCTAGCTTCCCACAACAGTCAGTCTTCATTCTCGCCTCCCCTAACATCCCCTATATTGAATAATGAAATACCCATCGTTACAAGCAACTCACATGCGTCGTCACAAGCTTTGCTTCGCTTATCCTTTTTCACTAGTAAGCCCATAATATGAATCTTAGATAAACCCAACTAAATAACCATTCCTAAGGGAAAAAATGCATCTACAACGCCAAAAGCATTTACTATCCCCTAATCATAAATACACTTTGCCTCGACATACATCTCAGGCATACCTAACGCCTTCTCAAACTCGGGCTTCAACTGATCCAAATAATTCTCCACGGTACTCGTAATCGCCGTGCACTCGAACTCGCCCGTCCCCAGCACCGTCTCCAAGCTAACGCCCATGAAATACCCAACCTTCCCCGGCAACAGAACCTTGACACTACCTACCGTATTACAATACACGTACTCGCGCACAACGCCGCGCTCGACCTCCTTGAACGGCTGACAATGCTCCGGCACGTACGTGCCGCGCTCGACGGCGCCCGCAATCGCCCCCACCATGAGCTTGTACACGACGAGGTTGCCGAACCAGCGCGCGGCATTGACCCTGACCTTGACGTCGACCTGGAACGGGGCGACGCCGGGGCTCGCGTGCGTGCGCACTTTGAAGGTGGCGGTGCCGCCGGCGCAGGCGGAGTTGGAGGATCCGAAGGGGCAGGCGGTGTTGATTGCCTGGTAGATGTGGTCGTAAAGTACGGCGTAGGGTGTGCCGCCTACGTTTGTGCGGCGCGCGCCGAGGTGTAGTGTTATGGCTGTTACTGGGTTGCGGGTGGAGAGGCTGGGGGTCGTGATGTTTTGGTAGGGAGCGGGGGATTGGGGGAGAGAATGGGAGGGTGTGGCTCGGGAGAGGAGAGTGGAGATTATGGCGGTGGCGAGCGTGGTGAGTCTCATGGTGGTTTGGTCGGCGTTTGGGTCTCGTTGTAATTGATATGTAGATAGGTTGTAAGCGCCGAGAATACCTGACTGTTGCAGTCTATCAGACTTTTCAGGGAAGAACAGGGAAGACAAAGCGGTCGTAGCGATTTTTAAAAGAGTCTTGTAGAAATCTTGACTAATCAAAGAATGTAAGAAACGCTCGTCTTCACTCGTGCTTGAGAGAAATATCTATGTATTTATTTCCAGGGCAGTGAATGCCCTACCCGAAATCCCTCTCCCCTGAAAGGGTATTCTTTTTTTTTTTGGAAAAAACTCAACAACAATAATAAGAGCCGCCCTTCCTCTGAGTGTAGACTCGAGCAATATCGCTCATCAACATCACACGAGGCAGAGAACTACCAATCCTTTGCTCCTTTGTGGCCATTATTCCACCCACAAAAACTCACCGATAGCCAACAAAGCCTTACCGATCCCCACCGAGCGAAAAAGAAAAATCTTTGTCTCCTGAGTCCACAATTCATGTCAACCCATTGACCTTGCGAAAACTCTTCTGTCACCCAGTCTTACTATTATCCCCCAATGCTATCGGCAAGGAGCCATGCCGCCTCCTCAGACTTGAGCCCCAGAGGAGTACCGGCGCCCATTGCAGGAAGGAGTATTTTTCAACCCTGAATGGTCGAATCGTGATTTCTTTTGTGAGTTGTCTGAGCAGACCATGCTTTGTCGTGGTCATCAACACAGGCAAGGTTTGATCGTAGAAACGCAGCTCCTATACGTTCTACTTCGCAGAGGGAGTCCAGGTTTGTCTTTGTATGGATATTGGCACAGATGGCAGGCACGAAGCTCATATTTTGATGCTATTAGAGTAATTAGACGGAAGATGGACACGTGGAATGGTAGGACGACAGTGAATATCCCAATCCAGATGAAATTAACGTATACGCTACCGATAGAGCACGTTGCAGTACCATGGTAATTTTCCCACCATCTTACAGCATATTAGCACCGGCGCCCTCCTTCCTGCCTTGCGTCCCCTCCTTTGTAATCTCGTCCGGATTCCCCTCCCTCAGCTTCTTATTCCTCTCTTCCTCCCGCTTACGCTCTAGCTCCTTGATCTGCTCCGGCGGCGAATCCTCAATTAGGTCGGACTCTCCGTTCAGCCCGCTCCATTTGGGCAGGCCGTCGGGGATATCCATGACACGCTGGCCGTAGAACATGTGGCAGCGGGGCTTGAAGTACGCCTTGGCTTCGTCGGTTTTGAGATGGACGAGCGAGGGGAACAGAAGGATCATGTTGCGGCCCTCGTCCATGATAGGTGAGTGGCAGAAGGAGCAGCGGACTTTGCAGGGGAGCTGGTGGGCGATGGATTTGGTGGAAGGGTCGTACCATTCGAGATCGTGGTGGCCATTTGTGAAGTTAATGTCGTCTTTGTGGAAGATGGCGGCCCATTGGAATGGGGCGGCTGAAGGTAGTTTTCATGAGTGCGCGCTCCAAAGAATAGATGCAAAGGTCAGTGACATACCGTGCTGCGTCTGACAAGTGGTGCAGTGGCACAACTTGCTGTCCAACGGCTCCCTCCTGCTCAGCTGATATGAAACTCGGCCGCAATGACAATTCGCTTCGTACTTGACGTCAAAGTCCTTCATGTCGTCATGCACGCGGTACGGCGCGCGCTGCTTCCACGCTGACTTGCCCTCCGTCTCCTCACCACGCGATTGATCTTTATGTTGTTCTTTCACCATCTTGAAAGCAGTGTTGCTGAAAGCTGGTGACGCTTGTCCAGGGAGATGCGCAGCGATGGGATGCGCACGGGGGATTGCAGAGCAAGGGGCAAGAAGAGGCAACCGACGAAGCACGATGGAAGATAGGGACATGGACGGTGGTGGCAGCCACGAGAGGAATGGATGCGGTGATGAAGAGAGTATTTTGCGGGCGGGCATCGATTGCCATTGTATTTGTTGCGCCGGACAGCTGTGGCACTGTTTACGCGAATATGACGTCGACGGCATTACTTACTAGCGAACGTGTCTCTTTGCACGGAGCGAAGGCACGTGCTTCTTTCTCGATGGGCCCTTGATGCTTCACGTGATCGCGTCTCCTCCACTCATCATGCTTCACGGCACGGGGACACTTCAGGCTCCTTTGAGCAATTTCTGTGCCTCCTTGATGCCTAGTCCGAACACATTGATCAGGTAGTCAAGCCTGCAACATCATGTTAGCATCTGTATCTACACATGACCGCGCCGGCAATCCCCCGAACACGCATCCAGAACAAAAACTTCAAAGACTCACTTGATGTCCCCCGCAATCCTCCGCCTCGCAGCCTCGAATTCAACCTCAGCCTTATCCCTGGCCGCCTCCTGTCGCTGCCCGTGAATCGTCTTGACTCTTAGCCTGAATCGTCCACTCACTGGCCGATGATCAGACACCTTAACGCCCTCATGCCGGCGATACTCAATCTGCTTGATGCGCCCTAGCCCGCGGTATAGCAGTCGATCGCACCATGCAGGGGACCGCTGCTTATCGCTAGTATCGTAGGTATCAGTGCCGACGTCGTATTTATATGTGGGTGCAAAGTTGATGGGCGCTTCCGTGAAGGCGCGGAGACGGAAGCCCGGGTTGCGTTTGCGGGAGAGCAGGAGTTGATCGCGTTCCAGGAGTTTGGTCAGGTTCCCTTGTTGGACGGCGGCCACGACTGTGTTGCGTGGCATGGCATCGATGCGGTAATTCAGGTCGCCGTTGAGAATACAGATTTCGTGGTCGAGAATCATGCTGCCGTCGCCGCCGCCGACAAAGTGGTTTGCACAGTCGGTTGGGGAGCGGTGTTTCGGTAGAGGCGCGGACTCCATGATGGATGCAGCATCGTTGTTGCGGTGCACAGTTTGTGTTTGACCTGCAGCGAGATGGCAGTTAATGAAACAAAGAGAGGAGTCGTCGATGAAAAAGCGGACGACAAGGGCGCCTTTGTTGCCCACGCGGCCAGAGAATCCGAGCTTGATCTCCGCTGCGCATACATCGCGAATATTGCTTCGTTCCGAAGCTTTGACAAAGACGCAGGTGAAGAGGCCGACGAGATTCGCAGTATGTAGCAGCACATACTGTTGCTTGGGGCTGTATTCGTCAAGCACGCGGACAAGATGGTCGCGCCACGCGCGGTAGGCATGTGACATGTGCTCATGGTCAGACGTTTCCTTGGTTTTCTTGCGCTTGAAGATGCTTTTGGCGGTGATCTTCTTATCTTCCAAGTCAACAAGCTCCTGGAAGCCAAAGACAAGAATGTCGGGAGGGTTTTGTGGCTCAAGAAGCTCCTGGAAGAAGTTGCGATCTTGCTCAGATTGTCGTAATGTTGTAGGTTTTGTGGCACCCGCATTCCATGTCATCACTCTTGCCGACAGTTCCCGGAACTCACAATATTCGGAATCGCGTTGGTGCATGAGGCTCTCGAGCCAGTCTTCCTTCAACATTCCATCCCAAAGGCGTAACATGGTATCTGTGCCCAAAGATGCGACCTGGAACCGATCGAGTTTCCAGATGCTCGTGCGGTCCGCCAAGATGCCCGCGATTGGCTTATCATGTGCTTTCCAGTCCTTCAACACTTTCCACGGCGTAGAAGTTGTATCGTACACATAAATCATGCCAGTACTGTAACCAGCCCACAAATAGTCGCCCACGCCAACCAGCGAGCTGATCTTGTACACACTGACATTTATTATGCCCAGACACTCAAAGCCTTTCTTGGCATAAACGGTGACTTTGCCATCGGCATGCCCAAAGTAGATTCGATCTGGCTGGCTGCTAATAATGGCCCCAGAAGTTACCTCGCCGACATTCAGCTGCGACAACGGCCCTTGCGATTGTTGTGCAAAGTGATTGTGATCCATGGTTCGGTTGTACACGCGGATCTCCTTGTTAGAAGCCACCCAGAGCTGCGATCCAGAGATGATGGAGTAGCTATGGCCCCGACCAATACGGTACGTATGCGGCGTCTGTTGCAATGAAGGCGATCCAGTATCATCCGCCGGCCAGACATGAACAACGCCGTCTTCGTCCATAGACCACATCTCGGACGCATATCGGAAGATCTTGACAATGGGGCAGCGCGGGTGCGCATTACTCTTAGTATGCACTACGCTCGACTTAGGAATATCAATCTCATGGAGTTCGCCCGTGTTGGTGCCGATCCAAAATTGCTGGCCCTCATCTTGTACGTCTTTGGCGGGCCTGAACGCCAAGGCAGTCACCTTGACAGTATCGCCGTGACTCAGGCTCATCAGCAGTCGGCCATTGAGCACGTTCCACACATTTGTCACGTAGCCAGTCGTGCATATATAATCTCCACATATCGCGAAGAGCTTCGTCTCGTAGCCTGTTGGGATGCTTGATATGTTTTCGGGAAATACTGGGGCGCGGCGATTGGCTTGTGAAGAATCAGGGTAGTCTGTCAGTGCAGCTGGTGGCTGCTTGCCAGTGGGATTATCCTCCTCATCTGAATCGTACCTCACCGGCTGGGACAATTGTGACACTGAGGCAGGTGAGACAGAAGCTGACCGCCGCATCTCCACTGACATCCGCGGAGGCGGAGGTCTCGGGGGTTCGAGCTGTTTGCCTGGGCTTGTGGGTATTGATGCTCCTGAAGTCTGTTTCCTTCGTTGGGGTGGTATGAACCGCTCGTTGGTTTCCGCGAACATTGCAGGCCGTGATTGATCGAAAGACCTTCGGACGGGCAGTTTGGGCGGCACTGCTCTTTGCAATTGCACACTTTTCCGGAGATCAATATTATCTTTATCCCGCCGGATGGGGGGGTATGGTCTGGCCTCAGGTTCGCCACCAGAAGAAGGCCATATATCTGCCTGGTTTTGCGGCTGAAGTGCCCTAGATCGTGGCTCTGTCGGAGGCAGTTTCTCTGCACCAGGATGAATTGTTGGGGGAGAGGCAGAGTGACTATCCTCGAACGCGTTATATTTAGGCTTGGAGAATCCAGGGATGACGGGCGGAGATGAGTCTTCCTTGCCACTTTCGCTGCTACTTGGCGAAGTACTAAACGGTGACACATCTGCACCATCGGGGGATGTCTCTGGGGCCAGACGGCCACCTGCCTTCTGGTCGATGGGGTGTGACTTGGGCGGTATCTTGGGTTTGCCTGCGCGATTGATCGGAGGGGGTGCGACAGGCGCAGCGGAGGCCGGTCGGTCGCTCTTTTGGGGATCAGCGATGGAGGGGAATTTTGAATGTGAGGAAAAGAGCGGCTTAGTATCGAGGCCAGGAGTGGCCTCGCGGCTGTGTATCTTAAATGGCCTCGTGGGACCATTCGAAGTGCCTGGTGAGGGCGTGGGCGAATGGAGTGCAGCGTGGGATTTCGGGCGCGAGGGCCGCGGCGCGTGGATCTGGGCATCTGGCGTCTTTGCTGGCGACCGAGGCGACTGGACCAAGACTTTGGGGGGCGATCTCGTGGGCGATCTGGGCGGGGAAAAGGCCATCATGGACGTGGGCCGTGGCTTGGCATTGCCCCGGGGTGAACGCGAGGTATTGGCTCGTGGTGTGACAGATGCCGTGCCGTAGTAGTCGAGCACACGAGGTGCGTCGCCCCCGGGAGAGGCTTCTCTGGGCATGTCTAGCGAAATGCGCCCGTCGGTCCGGCGGTGGTCGTCATCGGGGGCACGTCGGGCCGCCGGGGCTGGCGAGCGGCGGCGTGGCGTAACGGGTGGTGCAGTCGATGCAGGCGGGTTGGTACTGGTGCTGAGGAGGTTCTCAAACTGGGCGCGGAGAGACGAGACGGGCTTCTGGCGGCGTCGGTCAGCATGCACACGTGCTGCACTGGCCGCGACCGTTGGCCGGCGACATGTGCATGGTCAGTGGCACCTACTATGGACGAGCCGTCCATGTGCTGGTTGGGCGTGTTGGCGTCCATGCTGTGGGCGCCGTCGTCAGCCAGCGCCAGGTGGGATGCGACAGCTGCTCATCGGCCACCTGGGACTGCTTCCCATTGGGCGCTGGCGGGAGTGAAGGCGGTGGTGATGGTGGTGATGAGCAGCTGTCGCATCCC
>Ga0182211_1000192_pt1 | contig 18835 bp, 19 predicted proteins | sample G5R1MG_20_FD_129660 | JGI IMG/M metagenome (GOLD analysis project Ga0182211, IMG submission 129660) | Switchgrass phyllosphere microbial communities from Michigan, USA - G5R2_MAIN_03OCT2016_LD1 MG | ecosystem: Host-associated > Plants > Phyllosphere > Phylloplane/Leaf | place: USA: Michigan... | reverse complement strand
TCGTCGTCTTCTGCAAAGAGGTCGAATGGCGCGATTGCGATACCCAGTGGCCGAGAGTCTACCGCAAGCCACCGCTCACGCAATCTCACTGGACGCATGTCTGAAGAGGACCGAGAACGTGAGTTTGACTCGCTGGTCAAGGGAAAGGACACGGTGAAGTTTACGCTAACACCGGAAAATATGCGGGCCCTCGACGTAAGGCACAACACCATCCTTCGTTCCTTCTTCATAGATACCTACTGACATTGGGGTAGGCGACACCTGCTAACAAGGCAGAGCCCTCTCCCGTATCCTCACACGTCACTGTTTATCCTCGCGTCAATGCGGAGGACAGTCAGTTCGGCACTGCCAATCTTCCGCCAAAAAGGACATTTTCGAGGAGCAGGGCCTCTGGCCCCACCGTTGCACCTCACAAACCGTCTCCAAGCAGGACAGTGATATCGAAGCCAATGGCGAGAGAAGCTCGAATCGACACAGAGTCTATGCGTGAATTTGCAGACTTCATTCGCTCTACTGGACCACCACCCGGCCAAGACGTAACCGTGCAGCCTTTTGTCGGCAAGAGTATCATTGCTGCACCAAACTCGGCCTACGCCGCCTCCTCTACGTTACTACCTGGACGCAGCGGTTCCACTAGCCAACCATCTGCCCGAATGGATGTTGGCTCTTCAAGGGCACGCATCAACATGGAGCCACGCAGCCCAGCAGGTCCCAGTAATGGCAACGATGATCTGATTGATTTCATCCGACAGGGCCCACCCAACGCAAATGCCGGTCAGCCTAGGATCCCGCGCAATGTTGCACCCTTCCGCACCACCGTCGATTCGGATCAATTCGACAACATGCTCGCCGATCATGACAATGTTGAATCCGCCTTTGGCTCTACCACATCCACCGTCGACTCTAAATACTCCGACACCACCGTCCATTCACGCACTGGTCTCATTCCCGATCCCGTTGTCGTACAGCCAGCCTACTCCAATACTCCCCAGCTACTAAGCGGGAACATGGCTTCTAACGAGCCCGCAGTAACACGCACCCGTCGGCGCGTCAAGGATCCATATGCCATTGACATGTCCGACGAGGACGAGGACGAGGAAGACCACGATCGGCTCACCGCCCTGCCACCCTCCAGCGTACCGTCGCAGTCCGCTCAAGCATCGCGGCAGGAGAGTCTCGTGGACTTTCTGAATGGCATGGATCCACCATCCAGTAATAAGCCGCAACCTTTTGCGCTCAGCGAAGAGACCATTGCCGCGGCTCGTGCCCGCGCCACCTCAAACGCTTCCCCCTCTTTCGCAACCGCAACACGCAACACCGCGGTCCTTACCGGTCCCACTTTTTCCATTTCCTCAGATGCACCACGTGCCTTCAAGCCCAAATTGCAGGCTCGCGCGCCTCCCGTTGGACCCGCTGGGCGGAGCGCGACGAGCGACCTGGCAGATTTCTTGAGGGATTCCGGGCCGCCGGATGTGCCGCCGGGACGCAACGCCGTTGCGCCCTTTTCTGGCGCCGACGCCGGCCCCGGCAAAAAGGACGAGGACAAGAAGAGTTTTAAATTTTGGAAACGGGGCAAAAGCGAAAAAACGTATGGGGAGTAAAAAGGAAAAGCTTTGAGCGAGTGTATGTGCGTTTGTGTGTGTGTGTGTGTGTGTATGTGAGGACGACTACGTGGTGGAGGCGGGTTGGGTTGGGTCGGGTTATGACAGCTTTACAAGCTGGGGATAGTGTGGGAATCATGGAATCATGGACTAATGTAATTTTTGTATTGGAAAAAAAGAAGAAGGAAGATTTTTTCTGGTCGAGGGGGTTGGCGGGTTGCGAATTGAAATTCAATGGTGGCAACGTAACACGAGGGATCACGTTGGGATGTGAATGAGGATGAGAGGGGTAGGATTGGATTGGATTGGATTTGCAAACCAGGACGGACCACTGTACAGTTTTTCCTTTTGTTGTATATTTTTTTTTTCCTATTGTTCTGGTTTATTCCTGTCAATACCCTGTGCACTTTTTTGGTGGAGGGGGGAAGGGAGGGCGGTGGAGGCGATAGGTTGATAATTAAGGTTGTGATGTGTGTGTATGTCATGTGTACAATGTACAAATAGAGGGGTAGGAATTGAATGCCATTTATTATTTCCATGGTTGATTGCATGAGGGGGGAGGGGGGGGGGACAATCGCATGGGTTGGTCGGCCTTCTGTCTATCCATCTATGGTGTATGGTGTGTGAGGAAAGAGAGCGCAAGTAGGTGTGTGCGTCTATGGAGCTTATCATGGATAAATACGTACACATGATGCACAAGATTTCTCTGGCACCGATTGAACATGCTAGATAGATGGTTGAGTAGGCTGTGAGTGGAGCGTGTGAAAGCGATGGCCGGCAAGATGTCACACAGAAGCGGCAAAGCCAGAGTTTTCAAAGAAATTGCCGTGTCACTCGCAAACTAGGGTACGAAGGTGGAGATAGGAGCTTTTTGCCTTATTACAGACAGGATTATCAAGTCCATGTTGTTGTTTTCAGCTCGACAGTTTCGCATGGCGAAGTAAGTCGTGGCAAGAAAACGCGAATGGGGCGCTTGATTACGTGGTGAATTTGCGATGTCAGCCAAGTTACTATGTAGATATTGGGTAGATCGGGGAGCTTCATCCCCTACGCGTCAGATTCCTCATTCGGCATGGTAAAAGAAAAACTTGGTAGTTTACTGGGCTGTCGTCAGAGCAGATTGCCGTGCGGAAGCTCCAAGATCGATGGCGCCTCGGGTCATCGTAGGTTGTTCTGACAGACCTCAAGCGTGTCGGCCTGTGAGTCTTGACAACAGGCCGGCATGTGAAGACCACGACCGGACACAGTCATGAGATTTGCTGATGAAAATGTCGGATCAGGATGGAAATGAGTACCCACGTCCAATGTCCAGGTGATGCGTGTGACGTACACTGCTGACTCGCGCATGGGCAAACAGGATGAAGCGAACAACACCGGTCCTCACGCGCGCGAAAAATAGAGTCCGATTTCCATGAGGAAGCCTGGTTGCCATCGGGAGGAAATGATTCAGTAGCTCAATTACACGATACGGTGAAAGACGTCCGAAATGCCTAGTCGTACGATGCTCTCGCGAGGTGGCATCGTGGCATCGACCTCAACGAAACATTTGTGTGACAACTCGTTAACTAACGTTGAGCGACGTGGGATGGGTCGTGTAAGCCGAATCCCTCGCGTTCCACATCCCGGAGCCGATGCGTGTACCTACATGCCTACCTACCACATAGGTAATAGTGTGTAGTCATGTACTACCTGGACACGTTAATGCTCCCACGTTACCTACCATAGTAGATACTCCAATACTATGCATGTACATGGTACATAGTAGGTAAGTCTCTTCTCCAAACTCTGCGACTCGAGCCCCGCGTACAGCAACCACGCTCGGACACTCAGCCTTATAAACGATGAGAGTGAGGGGAGGCCGGGTTTTGTCGCTGACGGGCCGATAGGTCGTCAAAGGATGCGATATTGCAGCTTGTTGTGTCAATAAGACGATTGCGTACCTCTGGGCGGATGATGGGCGGATGATGGGCGGATGATGAGGCTGTGTTGGGTTCCGTATACAGTTGGACACTTCTCTGCAGGACAGCTGGATCTTCATCGGGAACACAATGCTTCAAGTTGAGCAGATGGTGTCGACGCGGCTTTTCGATTCACGATGCGACGACGACATGGATTGGAGATGAGCGGGGAGATGGGAGATGGCAGTGGGTAGTACGGGGACAGGGTGGATTGGCCTCGGGATCCTGGACGTCACTGCCACTAGCGCTTCATTGGTTGCCGCGATACTCTAGTGGCAGTCGCTTGGCTTTGCTGAGTAACGGGCCAAAGTCAACACTCAACAGTCCGGCTCCTTGTCCTGGTCTCTCGTCTGTTACCCAATGCTTGCTTGCCTCCAGCCCTGAGCTTCTACCTACTGTATTATTGTACCTGTGTATTTGGATGGGGTCAACTCGTTCGCCCCAGCATACGTCATTCCGGGACCCGGGGTCAAGCAGGCCATGCGCGTCAGCAGAGATGCATGATTCGGCTCCCCTCTTGGACGGGAGTCCTGCCTTGTCCCCTACAGTACATTCATTGACTGATTCACATCGTGCGAGAATCGCTTGGGCACGGAAGTCGACCAAATGCGATCCCAACCTGCTGCACCTGGACACGGGGAAGCCGTTGCGAGGCCAGGCGCAACTGGGTCCAATTTCCCAAAGGCCCACACTGCATTCAGGCTCTGCTCTCTGTAACACCGGGGGAGGCAGCGACGGTAGCTGGAGCGGATCCAATGATCTGCAGCGCCATAGCGTTCTGGACGCGCCCATGTAAGGAGAGCCTGGGTGCGCCGTCGAAAAGAGGATAGGACTGCGTCATCGGCTAGCGCTCTGAACCATCAAGGATGCGGTTGTCCAACGCCCGCTAGCCCTCCAACTGCTATTTTTTCGAGGTCGCTAGCGTACGGCCCGCGATGCAGACTGGCCGTGATTGGCAGGCATGCCGTGTTGCGAGCAGGGTGGAGCTCGTTGCGCATAGCCGTGGGCCGTTTGCAGAAGTTTGGTTATGATGGTCCCACCTCCCGGTCAACATCAACATGGCAACAAGACACAATACAGCAACACTCGGCTCTGCCTAGCCATCTACATATTCATCGCAGCCCGTCCTGCTCACCCTCCCCTTGGCCAGAACCCCCCGCCACCATGTCGACCATTGGATTTCGGTTCGAAGAGGACCGCATCATTCCACCACCCAGGCGATCTTTGCTACAGAGACTGAACGAAAAGCAAGGCGCGCTCGTGGCCCACATCCGCCTGAACAGAAACGAAGAGCAGGTCCACCGACGGCCACGACTGCGTGCACTGTCATCACCCTCGACTCTTACCGTCAGCTCGGCCACTCCCTCCTACAGTTCAGCTACGACTGACAAGGATTCCGACTTCCAAGACCAATCCACCTCATCACCAAACGGCAGCACCGAAGATTTCAGTGTGCCCTACCAGTATGCCAGGATGCCCAAGGACCGTGAATCTCGACAAAAAATCGTCTATGGAATGCAAAACTTCATCATCTGGAAGCAAGCGTCCTGTGAATCCGACTTGGCAAGATCCTTCCACAATTCTCCGCCTCAGACACCCCAGAGTTCGCATTCCTGGAGTTCGCTCAGCAGCGCCTCCACCGAAATTTCAGACGAGCAATTAGAGCAGTGGCTTGAACGACCGGTTGATGCCGATTTGCACCGATCTCGCAAGGCCTCGGCCGCGAGTTCGACCGCTTCCTCCACGGCTAGCATTAGCGCCCGTCCATCTATGGCTAGCATCCGAGAAGAGTGCGTCGAGCTACCCAAGATGACCCAAGATTCCAGACGGAAGCCTCTGCCCTCTCCACCAATGGAAGTACTGCCAGAATTCATAGCCAATGCGGAAAAGCCGCTGCCTGCACAGCCTTCGGATATCATCTTATCCACTGAGGGAATTTCAAAGCCTCTTCCACTCCCAACCAAACTATTGAAAGAGATTTCATTCCAACCGTGTGATAGTGGTTCGCAACCCTTCCGTCTGAGTCGTCATTTGCTAGGCGACTTTGAGTTCAACTTCAACTCGTTTGCTCTTGCAACTTGACCCCAAGTAATGCAACAAGCCATGATCAAAGACTAAACACACCACAACGCGCAAACACAGTGCCCAATCCAGCCACCGCGCCCACGCGATGCAGGGCTTAACGAAGGGCGTACCTTCGCTGCGAGCCGCGGGTCAAGTGCCAGAGAGGTGCCAACAGAAAAGCTCAAAAGCTCACTGCGACACAGACAAGGTCGTGTCAAGAGAACAGAGGAATCAAAGCAACCACCAGCGATTGTGATGAGGGATATACGCATCGCTTCCAGCACGCAGGCGTAGCTGAAGATAATTGCGCGAGCGTGCAATAGGTAGAGACTCTCCGAGCACCTGGAGGGTTCACACAGCGGCATCACGGCCAGCTGAAGGTTTAGGCATCAGAACAACGGAGATACAGTCATTCAACGGTTTCATTTGTAGCTTACTATACCCACATTCTTTCATTCCTATCTCAATACAGTCATCTATTGCGTCTCTCGTCAGTTCAAGGCTCACCAATGCGTGCCTCTAGCTTATATCTATCGCTTCCCAAACCCCAGCACACATAGTCCGCGACTACCGTTGGATGCGACGCGTTGTTATTGACCTCACCTCTGCGAAGTTTGACTCAACAAGCGAGAAAGCCTTGTTGTCTGCGACACAGCACATGTCGATATAACGCATAGCTAGGGAAGACAAACCCCTTGACCCCGCCCCCACATCTTGCCCAATGACCTCATCACTTTCAGACATCGAACACGCCATCGCCGCACAAGCAGACGCGTGCATCACACATGTGTATGACGCGCTAGAAAATACATGACTGGATAGCTGGAATGCACTGACTTGTATAAGGATCTCTCATGGTCCGCAAGCCTGATCACAGTTCTGCCAATATGCAACCATTTTTTACTGCGACTATTCAAGCTTGTAGTAAATCGCATGTCTGGAAGACGGCCACAAGACCTGCACACTCAGCATCCAACCCGATCCAGAAAGCCAGCATCGCCAAGATGTCAATAGGTTCGTGTACACCCGTCTACCGCCTGTCGAAATTCTGACCATCGGCAGCAGGCGTACCGTCCAGCTCAACCCTGAACATCGAGTCCAAGAATATCCAGACAGTCCCCTCAATCAATCTTTCGGAAGAACAACAAACCATCATCGGGTCCGTACTCGACCTGTTCGCAGGCCGACCGTCACTTGCCAAACTGGCTCTGTGGCGAGATGATGCTACCTTTATCGACAACATCACCATCGCTGCTGGCCGCGACAAGTACGCTGCACAGTGGTATGGCCTGCAGTCCGCGTTCAGCAAGATTGAGCGTCTACACCACCAAGTTACTGACGCGGGCAACCCTATCCTGATGGACATGAAGACGAGATACGTGATCAAGGGAATCAACATTGAACAAACAATTGAGAGTGTTGTTGCTATCCACACCGATGAGCAGGGAAAAATCAGCAAGGTTGAGGACAGGTGGAATGGCAAGCTTCCGGACGGAGCCATTGCCAATGTGAGTTCAAACTCTCTGTCGCGAGCCATGGTTTTCTGCGTTGAGATGCTGCGCGACGCACGGTTTTGTTACCGCTAACGTGCTAACGTTTGATGCCTAGGCCTTCAGACATTTGAACGCCGTCACAGTGCCGAAGATCATCAATGTACCAAAGAGCGCAGAGGAGGATGCAAAGCGAGGCAACTAGGCTAGTGCATTCGCTGTACCAAGCAAGTCCTGAAATTTATAGTACAACTATACCTGTCTCGTGGGCTCGTACTATCGTGATGTTGTCTACGATCGTAAGTAAGAAACAGCCCTTCAAAGTCGAAGTATCCTCACTACTGTTGGAACATGCGCGTGAATGCCAGCTGCAGTAGCAAAGCAACCACGCCCGCTCCCACCCCAAGTGTCTTGAAAGATGGTATACCCGCGCTCACCAAAAGGATCGTCCCGCATTGCCCTTGCTCTGTTCTCGGCAAACCGGGTCCATCCATGGTAATCGTAGCACAGAAGCCGCCTTGCACTGGGTTGGGTTGGTTGTAGACGGTTGTTTGCGGTTGCGGGTACACCGTCACGGTATGGACTTCTGCAACATTGACGGTACCGCTGCACGTGCTCCCACTCGGACAGCAGCCGATGAGTCCGTTCGAATTGGCCGGCGAAACACACGCGTAGTTTGCAGGACAGCACCTGTGCGTGGTCAGTCCGGGCGCTGTACTTTTCTGGAAGAGAGCGCCTTCCTCACCAGCTAGGCTGGCCCATGGTGCTGCAACTGACTGAAGCCGTGGATGGGCACCAGTTGCTGTCTTGCGCTACCACCTGCTGGCCATTTGGGTTGACTATGTATACTGCGCCTGAAAAGGGGGCGTTGTTCTGGAGTGTTTGCGCATTTGGGAGCGCTTCGGGTATTGCGATCGGCTCCGCAACGCACAAAGCAATGCAGGATAGCAGCGATAGGGCTCGAGGCGCAAGGAGTCGCATCTTGTTTCTGACCCGTCAGCTGGTAATGGAAGCAATTGCTGCAGAGTATGCGTTAGGGAGAGAGACTCAAGGTTGAGCATGCTATTTATTAGTGTATTGGTGAGGCTCAAGAATACCGGGGAGGTCGTGGTCATCTACCTGGCCTTGACCGGCAGAACGTGAAAGCCTCAAACCCGAGACAGCTTCTGACCCTCCTGCAGCAGGGCTAGCTCTCTGTGGACCGTTCCACCATGGACTGACGGGGATGTATTTTATTGGCATCTAGGCAAAAATGAAGCTTGATCTTGTAGCTGGATCATCCAATGGGTCTAGTTCGACATGGAGCGATGCTGAGGATGATGGCACAATGGCGGTGTTGAGTTGTAACGCAGCCGCGACAGCCGGGCGGATTTGGGTAGCAGTGGAGCGCACTGCCTCGTCTATTGAGAGGTTTGCTGGCGAAGCACAATAGGCCGAGTGAGCCGGGCCGTCAACCAATGTGAACCCAGTCATGCTCCCTGTCAAGCAATCGTAATGTGATCTGATGATCTTGCCCTGGTAGCAGTTTGCTCCGGCCAGACTGTGCAGATGGGTAGTTGTCAAGCAGGGTGTCTTCAAAAGGGCAACTGTGCACGAGGTCATATAAAGATAAAACTAATGAATAGAAATTTTCATATTCCTGCACATGTATTCTATTTTCTCCTAAAGGGTTCTTAGGAGTTAGGGGGTAATAATGCCCTGATCGTAAAATTTTGCCCTTCTTATTTTACCTCAATACATATGCAACCTCCCCCGGCCCCATTTGCTCCCTGTGCATATCTGAAAGTAGTTGAGTGATAATGTGTGCAGCGACTGCATGCAGGAAGGAATCGACTCGATCACCTGGACTGACTCGAGAGGAGGCTGTATGTAGAGCTTAGCTGATTTCGTGTTGCCCCACATCATGTGACAGCGTAAAGTGGCGTTGGGTAGCGACGCGACTCCTAGACGATGCTGCACCCCATACATTATCCACGCAATATGCTATGTCCAAGCATTTACCTGCACGCTCATATCGCTTATATCCGGCCTACTGCTTTCGGAATTCACCCACGTTTAATACATGGGTCAAGCTCACTGCAGTCGATGTGCAGGACCTCCGTTCCGAGCGTGACTTTCAGGGTGCGTCTTCGATCGTACGCCTGTCTCCTTTCTGATGGTTGGGCGTAGGACAAGGCATATACTTTTATCTCAATCACCCCGTACGATTCGTGTGCTTAGTCGGAGTCATTGTAGCCATCGACGATATCAACATCAGATACACTGTTCTTACCATCGACGATGGAAGCGGCGCAAACATCGACCTCAAGATTGTGAGGATACCGCCATTGGAGCACAGCCCTGTTGACACGTCTTCAACCACCACTATCGGCAACGTGAACGTCGTCAGCCGACTTGGTATCTTTAAAGTTCTAGTAAATCAACAAAGCCTGGACATTGGCACGGTCATCAAAGCCAAGGGGACCATTTCGGAATTCCGTGGCATCAAGCAACTGGACCTGAAGAGGATATGGGTGGTAACATCTACAAACGAAGAGGCCCAGGCTTGGGCCGAGGTCGCGGCTTTTAAACAAGCAGTTTTGTCGAGACCCTGGCATATCAGTTCCACCGAGGGAAAGAAGATCAAGAGCAGCATCAGGGCGGAGAAAAAGAAAGAACAAGATTTCCAACGGCGCGAAGCAGATCATCAGGTAAAAATTAAGGAACGTGAAGCCAGGCTTGAAACCCGCCGACGAAAGGAAGAAGCGATGATGAATGCGGGAGCGCTGTTGTGAAGAAGACATCAATGCTAAAACTAACGGTGCACATTAGCGCACTCCTTACAAACTCATCACAAATTCACATTCAGACTCCGGTGCGAGTAAAGAATACAAAGTTTGGCCCGAATAAGCCTTATCAAGTAGATTACGATCCCTCGCGGCGATTACAAGAAAAGGGTTCTTAGGTTACAGCGCAGCGCCATAGAACGGATCTTGGCCGCCATGATTTTCTAGGAAGACGCAGGCACCAGACGTAGAGCACCCGTATTCATTTGACACAAGTTAGGATCCTTGGATTTAGTATGGCCAATACTGTGGTGTTGTTAGATAGGATAGGGCATTTAGGGAGGGCCAGTCTTGGGGACTTGCCCACCTTCCAAAAACCCCTTTCTATTACTCTTCTACCAACCGATCATGTAGTAGAGTACCTCCCAATCTCTACTCTGCGCGAACAACCCCTTTCGCCCGCCTCCCACGGCCCCTTGGTACATATGTACCTTGTGCGGCCCGTCCCCATCTCGCGCTCTCCTTCGCCTCACACCACCACTTCGCAGCAGATAGACCCCCGGCGATGTCTATGCATGTAATATGTACGACTATGTACCTTTGCGGCGTTGCCATACGGACGCATATTCGACTGGGGTTCTCGGCTCCGATTTCTGGGCAGAGGTTGGTTCTCTTGCGGCCATTTTGGATTGAATTCGAAGGTTAAGTGTGATTTTGTATTTGGTTATGTTTTTGTCTTCAGCCGTCTTAGAATACGGCAGATTTAAGCGAACGATGGATCGTCCTACAAGGGTATATTGCTTCAGAGAATACAAGGTAAAATCATGCTAAACATATGCTTCTCCTTCTCGCATACACATACTGCACCGAAATCTTGGAGAAGATTTCATGACAGCACTTGCACAGAATCATGCCCACCCTCCCACTTTCTCCACTTCAGTCGACAAGCTCCACGATATCTCCAAACTCTTTAAAGAGCCAAGGCTCGAGATCTCTGAAGGCGTCGGGGACAGGGTTGTCCTCTACCTTGGTCATTAACGGGGGCTTGACGTCAGATCGGTTGAAGATTCCCTCAGTCGTTTTCTCATCATACTCATCCCTCAATGTCGCATCGACCTGAGGTGTGAGTTTTGGTAACTCCAGCTTTCTGAGCCCCACGTCTTCCCGATCTGCATTTACACGCTTGCTATGCTGAGAAAGAAATTGTGTGTAACAGCTATGACTGACGGAACGATGTTCTGGTTTTTGCTCGAGTACTTCGTCCCACGGTCCTTTATCAGCCACCCTGAAATGTTCAGAATGATCGCGGATAGCATCACCATGCGACTGCGACAAAACATCCGCCTGCAAATTTCGACTAGATAAAACGATTTCCCCGAGATCGAGCTCTAAATCTTCTTCGGTCTTTTTTGCGAAATCATGATCCTTGTCGCCCTCTGTTTGAAGATGCTGGGAATCGAGAACTCCAACCATGGCATCCCCTAACAGTGAGTCGTCTTCACCGAAATTCTCTGACGCTTGCGAGGCTTCATCTACCTTGCACGGATACTCGACGTATTTTTCAGACTCTGGGACAACGCTTAAACATGTCGCGGCCTTTTGAGTTCCAGGCGAATGAGTTCGGACAGGCTGCGGAGTTAAATCATCGAACGAAATCTCACCATAGTCGCTCTCGGTTTGGGGCTGCTGATTAGATTGGCTGGCTAAACACGTGAGGATATGTTCGCCGCCTTCAGAATAATTGTACGCCGGTTTGGTGTGCATCACAGAGTGCAAAGATTGAGGAAATTTCGTCGCCTCGACCTTCCTGTGGAGTTGATGAAGATCACGATAATCTCTTGGGCCGTCCGTAGCATATTCAGCCTTTCTCTTCTTCTCCTGTTGGGTTAGGTCAAGCTCTTCAATAGGTGCGGAGCTTTTTCGTTTTGATGCTGTGAGCTGAAGTTTGGTTTGTGTGTTCTTTCCCTTTGGGCTTGTTTTCTGTTCAACGATCTGGGAGGTATATTCGTCTAATGGTGTGCGCTTGGTCATGGCTTTCTTTTTTGGTGGCTTATCGAGACCTGTTTTACAACAGAGATGTTTACACCCTGTTTTATCTTTACATGGATGATTACATGCCCACTTGCCATTATCTAGTTGCACCGGTTGGTCTACTTCATCGTTTGTCGCGAAAATGTTTGAATTGCCATCGTCAATCATATCCACCACGTTACTTGACTTTGTGGTCTTGTTCTTGGCGGTGTTTTTCCTGGTAATCAAATCCATCGGATTTGCATAGTTCTCAATGTGATCGAACTCAAGATCTCCTAAAGATACATTCAGGAGTGCATCGTCATCGATGTCCTCATCACCAAAATCATCGCTGGCAACAGACCGTCGACGAACAGGTTTTGAGACTTCATTGCGACGCTTGGAAACATTTGCTTGGTGAGGCATGTCTGGCTCTGCTGATTTAGGAAGTACGAACAATGCTGGAGAAATTTGAGGCTTCACAGTCGCGTCTCGCATGCTGCCTGCTTGGGAACGTTAGTGCAACAACATTTGGGAAATGGCTTGGGCTCACCAATGCTATCGCACATGACATAGCAGTTGATGCTCTGATCATGGCTCGTCAAGAGTGCTGGGAACACAAGACTTTGACCTGACACTAGTTTCTGTGCACTGGAGGAAGGAAATCAGCGTCGGCGTTCCTCATCATCTGACCAGTTGCGTACCTTATCCGAGCAAAATGTATCTTACGACCATTGGATAATTCAGCTAAAAAACACACGTAGACAGGCCTGTTACGGAAGCGTTGAGGTAGCTTTTCATTGATGAAGCCAATGTCTGCCTTAATTTGGACCATCACACCATCGGCAGCTTTCCTGGCCTGCGCTATTAGTGAACAGTCGGAAAAAGTTGCGACTTCACATACCGAAGCCGGCTGCACATGGAGTGACACGCGCAGATTTGGGAATTGTCCGACCTTTTCCAGAACCTTGAGACCGAATGGTGGGTTCCTGCCAATAAGAGCTTCGATCCGATGTGGTTCAGAAGCTTCGAGGTCGTCCATACATCTAATTCCAGCATTTACAAGTTTGCGTACTGAAACAGTACCGATACCTTCAATCTGCTTCATTTGTAAAGGGCTATCATCCCAGGCTTTTGATCCGAGGCTGCGTTCAAGTAACAAGGCGCTGTGTATGCTGATAGAGTCACCGAGTTCGATCTGACAATCGATGATGCATCGAATCAGACTGCTCACGTTTTTGAAGACTGCGTGAGTATCCGTATTGTATTGCGATCTGTGCTTACCCACTTCACCATCCCAAGATATGTCTGCACAGCCTAGGATGGATTGTATGATAAGCGACACCTTCTGGGCAGGGAGATCAAGATTGACCGGAATAGGCCAGCGAATCTGTGGTGACTTGTTGAGGATTTTGTAAAGGGATTTCTCGCCCTGTCGGAATCGAATCGAAGAGTATTCTGACGCTTGAGCGATGGCGGACAACTATAATATATATCAGTGAACAGTGAATATTTGAGATAATTGAAATTGCTCACAATCTCTGATGGCATGGACTTGGGCTCAAGTCCCATGAATACCTTCATAGTTGCGAAGTGTACATAATAGCGCGCCATGGCGTGACCAAACTCAGTGCACTTAACGTATTCTTGACCCGAAACGAGGTGAGCCTCCTTCAAAAGGGCTATCTCGCGAGAGCAAATGTCATCCAACTGATTCTCGGGATTTTGGCAATTTTTTGCGCCCTTCAGTTTGTAATAGTTTGGGTTTTGTTGGAGCCGAACGTAGAGGAACGTCCCTTTGAGCCATTGCATAGCAGAAGCAAGATCAGATATGGTCCCCAGTCCGATTTCGGCGTTCATGTGGTCAATCAAGTTGAGGTGAAGCTTGCTCTCTAGAAGCTCTTTGCCCGTAGCCATCATCTCATATTGGCGCACCTTAGCCTGACGGGTCATGATTACCGCCACGGCGGAATCGTCAAACTGTGGCCGACCTGCACGGCCAAGCATCTGCATCATTTCCAGATCCGAGTACTCCTGCATCCTACCGCCTGTGAAGGCGACCGTGTTTTTGATAATCACCAGGTGGCATGGCAAATTAACCCCTACTGCCAATGTTGATGTGCAGCAGATGACGCTGATGTCTCCAGCGATGAAGCTCTTCTCAACTTGGATCCGGTCGTTCTGATCAAGGCCAGCATGGTGGAAGGCGACACCAAAAGCCACTGTATCACAAAGCTCATTGTTAGACATGAATGGGGTATGCTGGGCCGGAGTCCAAAAGCTGGAGCAGCCAGGTGTTGACGCCCACCAACTTGCAATCAACTTCGCAGTATTAACCGTGGATTTTCGAGTGGCGCAAAAGACCATAATTGGCTTCCCTTCGGAGTATTTAGAAATGACACTGGGAAGCTGTGCATCGAGAGCCTTTTCAAAAGCAAAGTCGTTGCTTGTGTTCGACACATAGCCACAAACATGTTTTACAAGCTTGACTGGCCGAAACTCTTCGCCGAACATTTCGTTCGCAGCGGATACACTTGGCTCCGATGCATTCTTTCCAAGCCAAGCTGCCACATCATGGAAATTTGGAACAGTTGCCGAGAGTGCTACAAAGCGAACATCAGTGGCAATCGATTTGGTCCGTGACACAACCACTTCCAGGACAGCGCCCCGGTCCTCTTTGAGTATGTGAACCTCGTCGATCAGGAACAATTTGATAAGCCTCATGAGCTTTTCGTGATCTTTCCATTTCCTAGTCATACTGTCCCATTTTTCAGGGGTCGTTATGATGATGTTGGCCATCTGCACGTTTCTCAGATCGGTGGCGTCGCTGTCACCCGTAAGCTCCGCACACTTCAAGCCAATATGCTGAAACTTCCTCTCCCAATCTCGTTGACGTTCGGAACAGAGAGCTTTCGTGGGTGCTTGGTACACAATCTTGTATTGATCCGTTGCATTGGTAACCACGGCCCGGCAGATGGCGAGTTCCAGAACCACCGTCTTTCCACTTCCTGTGGGCGATGCGAGCACAAAGTTGTCGTCGCTTTGGAAGAGCTTGTCAAAGCATTTGGACTGGATAGCATTGAAAGTCGGATAGGGGAAGATGGAACGCAATCTATCCGGTAGATTCATGACTGGTACGAGGGGAATACCTTGGATCGATGGCGTAGCCTGAGTTTCGGCTAGTTTCTCGTACTGGGACTGAGGCGATTTTAGCTGGCGGAAGGGACACTCAACCCTTGGTCTATGCTGCACAAAAGATTGCTGTTCATAATTTTCTATGTGATCTGCCATTTGACTTCGTTCGTCACGGGAGTATGACACGGCCATCTCTGGATTCCGTAGAGTCTTCTGTCGTCCATGGGTGACGTCTCTAATCATCATACTGGGCTGACTTGTTCCTTGTATACTCTGATCTGCCCACCGCTGACTCGCTCTTAACGTAGGGCTTGACGATAGACCAAGCTGCACGTCAGAGCTCGACTCTTGCAGCCCACTTGCATCGTATGCAAAGTGACCTAAACCAATGAGTTATTTGGGCATTTACTGTGGTAATAGGCTAACATACACGGTTTCCCACGAAGGGATTCCCCAGACCGTTTCTCTTCTCGATTAAAATCAGCGCAATTATCTCAAAGGCTGAAAAGTTGATGCACTCACCTCTACTTCCGCAGTAGTCATCGCGAGCACTAAGTTGATGTATAGGCTGAGAAAAGAATCTTGATGGCCCCGGAGCAAGCGACAGTCGTGCCCTTCCTTGTATAGCTTGCTGCTGACGGTCCTCAAACGGCTGCAGGAGTAGTTCTTCGTCTACATATATAAATCTTAGTTGATTTAGAGGATCCAATCAGCCAATGAGCCACTCACCGAATGAATCAAACTGCCCATCTTGTTCATACCCATCTTCTTCTACATCGTACACTGGATCATGGTACTGCGTAGCACGATACCGGTGTCGTGGAGGAACTGGGCTTTCCGCTTGTATGAAGTGAGGTTGCAGCATGTCGTACTGAGACGTGTGGCGTGCAGGTCTGACACGATCTCGGTCCTCGCGATTGTAACGCTCGTGGCTCATAGCTGTGATATAGAGGCTGTACGCAAGTGATCGAGTAGTAGCATGCAAAAGCAATGGAGGTCGTGCACAAGAACTGCATGAGAAATGGGTTAGGGGTGGGGGTGGGGGGTTAAAGACGACGCGAGATGAGAGGTGTTGAGACCAGATGAGAAGGTACGATGGGGGGAAGTCGCGATTTAACGCGTTCTGGTACACGTCTTGAGAAACAAAATACCCCAAAATTAATTCATGTCTACACGAAAAAATCAAACTAAGCTCTTAGGACACAGAAAATGTGAGCAGACGTTCAGTCCTCGCGCTTGTCATATTTCCCGTTCTTGATAGGTGAACCAGGTCTTGAGTTGGTCGGATACCCTGCCCTTGACGGGCTGCTCTGTTCGACAAGGGCATAGCTAGCATCGGTCCCGGTTTCAGACGAGCCTCTCTCCGTATTTGTTCCTTGGAATTCAGCTATACGCATCGCAGACTGGGGAGCCATCTGCTCTGGTTTGGTGTACAGGTAGGTCGCGAACAGTACGACGCATGTGCCGAGAAAGAACTTGGAAAAATGAGCAACTCTGGCGTTGTTTGGAGGCATGTAACTTACTGTTATGGTGATTTGGAAATTGAAAAAATGGACGCTAGCAACACAGCTAAGCAGGATCGATATCGAGGTGGCAAAGTTCTTCGCAATGTTGTCGGCGTAGTTAATGACCAAGGCAACAATCACACCACCTGCCGCTTGAAATACAATTGCAGTCCATACGACCCAATTGTAACCTGCAAAGAAACCGGTCTTTGCAATAACCTCGCCATCTTTCCAGAGCACGCCAATGAACAATGCCGGAAAAAGCGACCAGAAGGAAAGTTGGCAATTGCGTACCCAGAGCGAGGCGGATTTCGCGCTTGTGGATTCCTTCAAGATCTTCTCGAATGTGACTCCGGCAAGCCCGGACAATGCGCATGCGACCAAGACGGCAATCAATCCAATCTGAGGGTTCATTTGTGATTCTTGTGCCGCTGCGCGCTCCACATGACCAACCCCAATGGCTCCAGACCTTGTAACATGCGATACAGCCTGACTGCCAAGATTGTGTATCTTCTCCATTGCATGTGTGGCCCATTCTTTCTTCTCTACCGTTGTCGTGGTCGACTGGGGCACCTGGATGATGGATACTCCAACAATGAGGAGGAGCAAAGATAGCCATTTGCGCGGTGAAAGAACTCTGCCCAGCATCAAAACGCTGAAGATTGCTGTGGTAAGAATCTTGAGCTGGTACGTGACCTGGAACGTCGCTGCATCCAGATTGCTGACGGCCACGTATTGCAGCGAGTTCTGCAGCGTGTATAGTAAAGCGGGTATGGCAAGCTTCCAGCTCTCGCCCGTGAGGACCGAGGCGACCAGGGTTCGAAGGAGCGATGGGATAGATGTAGTCGTGGGAAGAGTTTTGGACGTGTCATACAGAGCCTATAGAATGAATCAGTTGCCTGCCTGTGTCGTAGATACCTGGTGCTTACCATGGCGAAGCTAATGCCCAGCTTCATCACCTCGTTCAACAACACACTTGTGCTCGTGTGGTATCGCTGGCCACCCACCAAGGGCATGACGCGCGAATAATGCATGATCTAGTGCCGCATCAGCTTCCCGGCCCACATATCACCCCACTGAGGTACGTTGTCCTCGTCCACAGCCGTATGCTTGGTAGTGCTATCTACGTTACGTCGCGTGGGGGTCTCGGCGATGGGTGGGTTGTCATACCAGGATGAGGGCGGAGTTTTGGAAAATAAGCTGTACACGAAATCAGCGAATAACGACGAGCTGTAGAGGCCACTCATACTGTGACAAGAGAGAGGTGCTTCATCGACACGCCTCCCAGCGTGCCCGAAGCCGAGTGAGCGACCATCGCGTCCCTGCAAGGCGTCCCGACAAAGACGCTGGCCCGTGGCACGGAGGATATAAGAAGGGGTGAAATGAAACTGCGTGATGTGAGCAGGAGACGCCAATTGAGCGTCCACTCGGCCCTAAGAAAGTCTTCGACAGCCGCCGGGCCTGCGCACGAGTCGTCAACCCAACAACCTGAGGTATGTTACCTACTATGTATGTAAGCGCATGCCTCGACCACCCCAGTCTCCCCATGGCTGGCGGCGGGGCCTTGAGTTCTCCCAAACGCAGGGCCCTACCGTCGCCCTACTCCACATTAGTCTCTAGCGTCCTCCGACAGCCCCGCTAACAAAACACCTTCACAATGCAGGTAAGCTGCACTGCACAATAAACCACAGCTAAAACGCATTTGCGCTGTGCTATGATTGATGTCTTCATCAATGTTTCCCCATGCATACATTCGTCTCTTGATTCTCGCATCAATCTTCGGTACACAGCTAGAGAGAAATTTGTGCCGACGACGATGGCTCGACGCTAGTAACGCCGTTCCACTAGCAACATTCACCCATAAAACTCGCTGTACCACGCACCATCTTATCATATCAACTCTGTAAGACCAGCGCCTCCCCATCATCGCCTCAGCGCCTGAAATCACGCCAACGAAACCTGACTGTTAGTCAATTTCCTTGAATCTTCTGGAACGCTCTCTCTCTCTCTCTCTCTCTCTCTCCTACAAGCTCAAGCAAGTATAGCAAGGTTATATTCTACCACAGTACATAATCAATGAATATGTAGCAATCTAGCGCACTGCAGGGTAAACCGAACTCCACTTTACCCAGTACCTAATGCCTACATAGTATGTACACTACGGGACGTGTTAAACGGCGTGTCGACAAAGATTAAACGGTGTGTCGCTAAGCAGTAGCGTGCATTAGTATACGACAGTGCACGCGCCATTATCGCACTAATAAATTAGTACTATATATAGTATATCTAGTACTATACTATACTAAT
>Ga0182211_1000191_pt1 | contig 18874 bp, 13 predicted proteins | sample G5R1MG_20_FD_129660 | JGI IMG/M metagenome (GOLD analysis project Ga0182211, IMG submission 129660) | Switchgrass phyllosphere microbial communities from Michigan, USA - G5R2_MAIN_03OCT2016_LD1 MG | ecosystem: Host-associated > Plants > Phyllosphere > Phylloplane/Leaf | place: USA: Michigan... | reverse complement strand
GGGTATGCTGCTTCAAGAGATGATTAGAGATCCAATGATGGCGCAATACAGCGCGATAGTGGTGGACGAGGTCCACGAACGAAGCGTCAACGTTGACCTGATTCTTGGATTCCTGCGAAATCTGGTAACGAGCGTCGACAATAGCAGTACGAAGCCACGCGAGCACCCTCTCAAGGTGGTAGTCATGAGTGCTACCGCCGATGTGGAGAGTCTGGTGCAGTTTTTTGAGGGCAGCCAACCAGAAATCAAGCGAGGGCATGTGCCTACTGAGTCTATCGAGGCCGTAGCCGATGCTAGCATAGTGTCTAAATGCTTTGTCGAAGGACGTCAATATCCAGTCAAGACGATATACATGCCAGAACCGACCCAAGATTGGGTGGAATCAGCACTAAAGATCATATTCCAGATACACTATAAAGAGCCCCTACCAGGTGATATACTCGTCTTTCTTACGGGCCAAGACACTATCGAAGGACTGGAAAAACTAGTCAACGACTACGCAGAAGGTATGGATAAGGAGATGCCCAAGCTTCTTGCCCTTCCATTATTTGCAGCGCTTCCACAGTACGCGCAGCAGCGTATATTTGAGCCTACGCCCTTTCGCACACGCAAAGTCATCCTTGCCACTAATATCGCCGAAACATCCGTCACCGTACCCGGAGTCAGATTCGTCATAGACTGTGGCAAGTCGAAGATTAAACAATTTCGCAATCGTCTCGGACTTGAGTCTTTACTTGTCAAGCCTATTTCTAGATCCGCGGCGATCCAACGTAAGGGACGTGCAGGTCGTGAGGCTCCCGGCCAATGCTATCGTCTCTACACGGAATCTAGCTATAAGGAAATGGAAGAACGCACAACTCCCGAGATTCTACGCTGCGACCTAAGCCAAGCTGTACTTACGATGAAAGCGCGCAATGTCGACAACGCCCTCAACTTCCCTTTTCTTGATCCACCACCGCGGGAAGCTTTAGAGAAAGCCTTGCTACAGCTCTTGCATCTACAGGCGCTGACAGATAGCGGTGGAATCAGCGACACAGGTCTCAAAATTGCCAAATTTCCACTACCTCCTACTCTGGGACGAGTTTTAGTTGAGGCAGCGAAGGCGGAGCGCGACTGTTTGCTAGACGTCATTGATATTATATCTGCACTCAGTGTAGAAAACATCTTCTTGAATCTTGTGACCGAGGAGCGAAAAGAGCAAGCGGAAGAGGCTAGACGAGAACTTTATCGTCGCGAGGGTGACCATTTGACGCTTCTAGTGACGGTGCAAAAATATGCCGAGGAGCGAACAGACCGCAAAACGTGGTGCGAGAAGCACTTTGTTTCTCACCGCGCTATGCAGAATGTCATGAACATTAGGAAGCAGCTGCAGCAACAGTGCAAATCACTGAAGCTGCTCTCATCTCACGAAACCCAGTCTGACTCAACTCCATCTGAGGCCAAGAGCGAGGCAATTTTAGCCTGTATGCTGCGTGGCTTCATTTCCAACACCGCACGAATGATGCCAGATGGAAGCTATAAGACGCTCATGGGAAATCAGACGGTGGCTATTCATCCAGGTTCTGTGTTGTTTGGACGGAAAGTCGAAGCGATAGTGTTTAACGAGTTTGTGTTTACTGGCAAAGCTTGGGCGAGAGGTGTCAGTGCAGTACAGCTGAACTGGGTTACGGATGTTGTAGATGCTATTTTTTGATACCAAGAGCTCTGACCCCTTTTCTTAACATGCGAAGCCACGGGATGCTGAATGGTATAGTTAGACATTGCTACAACTTACTTTGATGATGAAACGCTCAATGCCTCATCTATCTCCTTCTTCCCATCGCGGTACCATCCTTATCCGCCAGACTTACAACCTCCCCGATACCTGCTGCTTCCTGCTCGTCTTCAAGAGCACGAATCTCTTCCCTACAATCCCACCATTTCTCCTCCGCTCGCTCAAACGCCATTTTCTTGATCTCCCTGGGACTCTTCTCCGCGATCTTGCCCTTGAATTCAAGCTCATCGATGATGGTATTCTGCCACTGCTCAGAAGTACGCGTGTAAAATTCACGCAGAGATTCGAACGGTCGAGGATTCGGAAGCGTATCTGTGAGCGCCGAAATCTCTTCTTGGTCGCCAACATCCTCACTAGCAACGTCATTGATGGAATCGATGATTAGTGAATCTGCGGCACTGATGGGAGCTTTCGGGTTCGCTTTTTCCTCAGAGTCATCGGAGTCGTCAGGGTCGTCAGAATCCTCTGGACCATCCTCATCCGAGCCCCCTTCGTCTTCACTACCTTGCCAGTCTTCGAGCTCGCGTCGAAAGATCTCAACTACTCCGTCTAGATGGTTGAGATTTATAGACCACATCTCATCAAAAGTAAACTCTCTATCACCCTTCTCAAAAGTACCACCGTAGATGTACAGTATGTCTCCCTGTACGGCTAAAGATGCATTGAAGCGTGCGTGCGGGTATTCATAGCTACGAGGCTTTTCAGGCCGTTGCTCGTCTTCTTCTCCCTTCTCCTCCTCTTTTGGTTGGTTACCCAGGTCCACGCTGGTAACAATTCCGGCCTTTACTTCAAGAGCTTTCAAATTAGCAAGTATCTCTTCTTCTGTAGCTTTCCCACGATCGCGACGGCTGACATTTACTTGTTGTGCGGCCTTCTTGTTGGCATTGGTCTTGGGTCGGCGCAAAGTGAGAGGCATGTACCGATTCCGCTCAATATTCCAGACAAACAGCTGATTAAAGAACTCGGAATCAATTCCCTCTTCACTCTCTTCAACATCATGTACACCCCCAAATAGAACGCCTCGGCCCTTGTGGTAGGACATAGTAGCACCCGCACGTGGTGGATTTGGCGCGTTTGCCGGCTTCTTACGCTTCTCCCATGACACAGCCACGAGTGCAATAGAGGTTTGATCGGCTGGCGGGGGAGTAATTCGTAAAAACCAGGTGTCTTCGTGTACTTTTGGTTTCAGGACCATGCGGGACGATGACCCTCCTCCACCACCTTTCTTGCTTTTCCCTTGTTGTTGCGACTGTTTGGTCATTATCGAGGTCTTGACACGGGAATAACCACCATATATAACGGCACCTTGCTCGTGTGGCAATAGTGTAAAGCTGGATCGAGCATCTGGTACTGCGCGACCAGCTTGCAACTTTGGTGTATGCCATATAAAGTTGATGCAATCATAGATCCACAAGTCATTCATGTACTTTGTCGTCGAGGATGTGTCCTGAAAGCCACCGAAGAGAATGATGTATTGCTTGTATCCTACCATGCGATGCCCACTACGTGCTGGTGGATTTGAATTTTTACCTTTTCCCTCTATTCTTGTCCATTCTCGAGTCGTAGGGTCTAAACGCCAAAAGTCGTTGTAGTGATAGAATGTCCCTTGTTTTGGAGAGCTGAATTCGCCGCCAAACAGATAGATGTCCTTGGTATTGGCTGCTCTGCACCAAGCATGTCCAGATCGAGGGAGCGGTGAGTTTGGGCTTGTGACATTCTTCCATGTGTCTTGTTTGATGTTGTAGATGAGCAGATCATTGAAGAATTTAGCGGTGGCTCCATTGAAATATTCCCCTCCAAACAAGAATAACTCATTCTCGTTTGCAGGGCTTGCGAGAAGAGTTCCGGACGTTCTCGCCGTCGGAGGCTCACTTGGAACCTCGGTAATGGCGTTGTATTGTTCTTGCTCTTTTGCATACTGTGCCAGAACAGCATCGAGATCCACGTCCTCGGCATCCGAATCAACCTCCTGCGTCTTCGTCGCGACCTTCTTATCCTTCTTGCCAGCCTTCTTTTCTTGCTTTGCTGCTTTGGCTGCCTTTACTGCCGCCTTGCTGCTAGCAGTCGCCTTCTTTTTGTCTTTTGCCATGATTGTAAGGTTAGTTAATAGAAGTTGTGTGACAATCCAAGTAGAGTAGCCAGCTGCGCCGCTACCCAAGGATCAGTATTGGGTTTGCCTCTCGAACACCAGGACTATTCTCTACAGTGGATTTTCTGATGGCCTAGCAAACGAAAACAATCGAGGGGGTCGATAATTTCCGGGTCGGATAGAGTTGTAGTAGTCGAAGAGCCTGGTAAAATTCGTACAGATAGGTCGTTAGTCAGGTAGCGGTGCTTATCGATAGCCTTCCCATTGAGCCATGCATGGCACATGCATGCTGAAAGCCCGGCCCCTACGACGAAACTTTCTCCAGATGAGGCCGAGCGGATGTACATGAATCCCATCATAGGCTTGCAATTTCTTCCTCTCGCTGGGACGGATTGACGGTATGAGTGAATGCTGATCCACAGACTCTCTACTTAGTCCAGTGCGTGCTGAACGCTGGCGGGCACTATCATGCTAGGGTCGCCCTTGCTTAGGAGGGGGGGCATGCCAACACGAGACCTGGGATCGACTATCAGCGAGTTGGCGATAACCTTGAAATGTCAGCCAGGATGATTCAGGCTGCTAAGATCCTCGAGCAGAGGAGCCACCTAGTGCCCGGTAAGAGCGTAAGCAACCTCATACTCCTTTGGATCGGGCTGACGTTCTCCAGGGAAGCTTAGGATAACGGAGCATTTCTTTCAAGTGCCCCGTGACTACTCCAACCCCTCCTCTGGCCATATCCAGTTGTTTGCCCGATCTGCTCTCAAAGCGGAGAAGGCGGACGACGACACGACCAGCACGGACAGCAGTGCAAAGAAGACGCAATTGCCGTGGCTCATCTACCTCCAGGGCGGCCCGGGCTTTGAATGCCGTAGCCCCCAGCAGATGCCATTTACTCAGACCATCCTCGAAAAAGGCTACCGGCTTCTGATGCTTGATCAACGCGGCACCGGTCTATCGACGGCAATCAGTCAATCAAGCTTGCAGCTTCGGGGTGATGAACAGGTTCAAGCAGAATACTTGAAGAGCTTCCGAGCAGACAGCATCGTCAAAGACTGTGAGGCTATACGAAGAGCACTCACAGCAGACTATCCCGAAGACAAGCAGAAATGGACTATCATGGGCCAGTCTTTTGGCGGATTTTGCTGCACTACGTATCTTTCTTTCTATCCCGAAGGCATCAAAGAGGCGTTCCTTTTCGGCGGTCTTCCGCCTTTACGGACTAGTCCAGACGATGTATACATGCGCCTGTACACGCGCATTAAACAACGCAACCAGGCTTACTATGACAAATACCCCGAAGACATTGATCGTGTAAAGCGCATCATCCGGCTTCTGTCTCGGTTCGGCGATAGCACCGTGCGCGTTCAAGGCGGTGAAGGATACATGTCTGCTCGTCGTTTCTTGCAGTTAGGTATTTTCTTCGGCAAGCATGAAGGAATTGATGAGGTTCACGCGCTAGTTCTCCGAGCCGATACTGATCTCACTCAGTTCGGACACCTGACAAGACCAACCGTCCTCGCACTTGAAAGTGCGCAAAGCTGGGACACCAACGTCATATATGCATTGCTCCACGAACCTATCTACTGCCAGGGTCAAGCTGCGAATTGGTCTGCTGAACGCATTTTAAAAAAGTTTCCCGAATTCTCTCTGGAAAACATCGACAGCGATATACCAATTCTGTTTACAGGCGAGACTATTCATCCATTCATGTTTGACACCTACCCCGAACTTATCAAACTAAAGGCTGTAGGGGAGTTGCTTGCTGCGGAGCAAGACTGGCCACCACTGTACAATGAGAAGCAGCTCAGGAAGAACGAGGTGCCCACGTACGCAGCAGTGTACCTTGACGACATGTATGTCGACTTTGAATTGAGCATGGAAACAGCACAGACTATTAAAGGATGTCAGCCCTTCGTCACCAACTCGATGTATCACAACGCTATCGGAGCTAAGACGGAAAATGTGTTGAAGGAGATCTTTGCCAGGAGGGACGACGTCCTTGACTAGACTCTGGTATGATCCTGAGGCGGAAATTCGACACATGGGTAACATAGGAGCGATGTCTAGCTCTCCTGTTCGTTGGGTTTCTTCTCACCGTAGAAGATCTTCCTCGCTCGTGTCATCTGTTCTTGAAGGTCTATGTCCCAAATCCACTGCATTCTACTCAAATAGGCTTCCTGGATCTTGTCCAAGTCATCCCCGAATAGCTCAAAGTCGTACAACATACCCCCCTCTTGGCTCGTCATGACATTCTTTTGCGTTCTCGCTCTCCTGACGGCGTCAAACGCGACGAAGGCTCGCTCCAAATGCTCAACTGTTTTCGCTTCCTTGATCAGGCCCGACAGAATATACGAGTCTTCAATGCACATGCCGGCGCCGGCGCCCTGATGCGGCGTCGTTGCATGTGCTGCGTCGCCAGAAAGACAAACGCGGCCTTGGGTGTATGTATGGCAAGGCGGATGCATGAAAAGTGCCCAGATGTCAGGTTTCTGCATAGCTCTGACAATTTGTTGCACATGTGGCCCCCATGCAGCAAAATCAGCATTCATTTCTTCTTCCGATGTACCGACAACCCATTTGCTGTCGTTCCATGTGTCACAGGAGTTGAATGCAACGACTGCATGTTTTAGTAGGCGGACGTACGCACGAGAAGACGCTAACATACCATTCATGGTATTTCCGTGCTCTATTGGGAATGTCAGAAGATGCCCATGGTAGCCTAAGAACATTTGGCTGTTTTGTGCAACTTCCTCGCCAAGGAGCTTAATTGCCTCGCTCATCGGTATCAGTCCACGATATGCATACTTTCCGGAGAATACAGCTTTTGCAGCGGGGTCGTCCTTTCCAAGCAACCACGTTCGTGCGAAAGACTTGATTCCATCACATGCGATAACAGCCGTATGCTGGGCGGTCGTTCCATCCGCGAAACCTAAAACAATGTCGCCCGATCCGTCTTTTGCTTCACACATGTCTGTCAGCCGCTTATTGAATTTTGCTATGCCTTCGGGGATCTCTTTGATCAACTCGTCCAAGAAGTGGGCTCTGTACACACCCCCTCTTCCTCCTTCGACGTTAAATGGCACGTCGAAGAGGGCGTCCCCGACCTTCTTCCCATCTCGGACGTAACCATCCTTATCTGCCTTGCGTGAATCTCCTACTCTGATGGTAAACCATGTATCCTGACCGGCCTTGTTCCCCGTCTTGCACTTCATGAACGCATTGAATATCTTTGGCGACATGAGCTCCATTGCGCGACCGGCGTTGGGGCCGAAACCGACGCCTGCGCCAATCTCGCGAAAGTGTCGTGCAGCTTCATAAATTGTAATGGGGACGTTGTATTGAAGAAGGGCAATCGCAAGTGTTAGACCTGATATGCCACCCCCCACAATGGCTAGGTGATAGGGCTTGGTAGACGGCATAGTCAATTGTTTGATGAGAGGATGTGGAAGTGGAAGACGATCAGCCAAGGTTGAACGGTGTGTATTCATTCGGCGGCAACCTTCGTCTGATGACGCGGGGAACCCTGCGACAGTAGTTCAGCTAGCCTCCGCTGCCTACCGGTAGTCATCTCGCGGGGACGATTCAACTATGATAGATGAAGGGGTAATCAATCGGCCGACTTTGATAGGTTGATTGCTCAGGTAGGTGTTCAAGTGAGGTAAGAGGCAGTTGATGTCGCCAAGCCTCGCGAAGGTGCGGCCATCTGTCCCATGAGGTCATCGGAGCGATTTCCATGCAACTAACAATCTTGGATTCTCCCGCGCATTCACTATTCCCTCGGAAGAAGATACATACTACTTAACATTGTATCAGCCAGATGGCGCCTGCTGCATATGCATCTAGACAGCCTCAAAGTGACGCAGCAAAGAAGTCGGCCACCGTCCTAGTTACAGGCTTCGGAGTAGGTGAAAGACTTTGATAACCCTCCTTCATGTAGTTTCCGTGCGTTCAAGGTCTATGTCTTATTCAAGGTGAACCCATAGCACTTTACTTTGCCTTCAAGTCGGCAGTCTACGGTAATCACAGCCTGTACAAGAATTTCTGCTGACCATCCACCAACGTAGCCTTTCCTTGAGAAAGTTCCCGATAATCCGTCCTGGGGCGTGGCTTCGAGATTGCCGGCTCTAATCCCTGCCTCATCAGATAATCCAACCCCGATTCACATACACGTTCACCACGACGCCATCCGGGTAGCCTACCGACATGTAGTCGACTTGGTGCCAAGACTCCTACTGCCTAACAACCCAATATATTCACACCCAGACATCATTTTACATATCGGTCTAGCCGCGGGGAGAGATCACTTTGCGGCAGAAGAAGGTGCTTGGGGCAGAAACTACGCAAATCTCCCTGACGTGGATGGGGAATGCATTGCTGACACTGCCATGGAGAAACTATTCCCGGCCAACCGGTTTCCAGGAAGACTGTCGACATCGTTCAACACCCCCGACGTTCTTGCGCGATGGAAAGCAAATCTCAAACGTCAAGGCAGCAGGTCTATTTCCGATGTGCGCATTAGTAAAGACCCCGGTAACTTTCTCTGCGGCTTCATCTACTACAACTCTCTGGCCCATTACTATTCTATCACACGTGATCAGAGACCCGTCATATTTCTGCATGTTCCAAATATAAGCCGTTGCGAAGAAGATATGAAGGAGGGTATTGATGTCACGATTGCCCTGATCAAGGCATTGGTGCAGAGTTGGCAGCAAGTCGGTATTGTCAGTGATGAGGTGGCATGCCTCATCCCCGATAAGAGGAATCGAAGCCGTGGAGAAACTGATAATAATTTTTCGTCTTGAGAAGGCCATGCAGTAGGCTGAGCAGGCAGAAAAATAGGGAGATGAGTATGGCCAAAGTACCACGCCAGTCAGTCCTATACAAAACAATTCTGCTACTTGAATCGAGGGACTATAGGTTCATCATGAGTCTGACTCAATCTCGAAATTGCCTAACAAGTGTTCAAGGTCCTTTCTGACCTGTACTATATGTGACACTAGGTGTGATACCCATCTCACAGCCTCCGTTGCCATCGATATCACTTTTTCGAGCGACCGGAACTCTTTGCAAGTTCCCGCTTGTACGTCATCTATAGCCTTTATTCCTACCCTCTCACAGCTACCTAATCTTGGTTGTACTTTGTTATGTAATCTCTTTTTCACCAGTCAAACCGCTGTTCGATGAGGAGTATAGCACAAACATCTTCGGCCAGGGGCACCTCGGTACCTAGGTATGATGCGATGATGGAGTGCAACTTACTCACAGCCACATTTACACGCGACTCGCGACGCACTTATTGCACTGAATATCAATAAACAGTTCCCCTTGCTTTGTACGACTCCGAGTGTTTTGGGGAGTGACGAGCGCAGATTCGTACCCAGGACATGCATATATTCATCAAGCGGAGCGCACGAATGAAGCCGAAAAATGGAGGTCGCGCGAGATCGGGGCGAGATGGATCCGATGAGCTGCTGGATTAGTATTTAGGTTACTGCGGTAAGAACGAGAAGCCCTTCCAAGAACGATTTGAACGTCTCCTACCAGGAAAATCACGGTATGCGTGGCTGACTTGTGCTTGAACACTTTTCACCTACTTATGCTATCTTGAATCCTGGTATACGCGCCGTGGTCACAGTGTTCACAGAAGCATCACGGGCTTTCGGGCGATCCGGCGGATGATTGTGGAGGATGCTCTTCCTATCGTTACACCACTTGACTCTCCATTGCCCCTCAAGGTTGGTGTAGTCCATGGCCAAGATCCAGAAGGACATGCGGCATTCGCACTTCTTCGACGCACTAGCGGCCATGTTTCTTCTCTTGGTGCCTTCTTTGTGTAAATCCCGATGTACCCCCGCACGATTGCAGACCATCATCAGTCGTTGCCGCATATTGCGCGACCACCTGTGCTTGATGTACGTGACTCCACGGGCCTTTCCAAATTTTATCACTGCGGCAACAGCCTCATCGAAAGTATTATACACGCGCTCGGGTGGTGGTAGGTGGTCGCGCGACTGGAAGGAAACCTCATGGAGACGAGAAAGATCGATACCTTCCGGGGGAATCTCGTGTAAGTTGCCGTGTACACGGCGGCGAGGTCTATACTTTGAGGGTTTGGTGGCCCTGTTCCGTTCATCAAGTGTGAGGACTGGTGCAGGCTCCACAGATTCTGCGGGCTCTGCAGGCTCTATAGGCTCTGGAATTTCTGTAGGCTCTGCAGGCTCTGCAGAGGGCCGTTCTGATTGTCCCCCCGATTGCTGCTCCGGCTCTTCGGTATCAGAACGATTCTCCAACTCGGTAGCGTCCGAGTCAGCGTTGGAATATGGCGTGTCGGCGATCGGATACGGGGATGGAAGCTGGCTGGTCGGATAGGGTGTTTGCTGACTCCTCGCGTTTGCAGGGTAACTATTCGTCGGATATGGAGGCTGGCTGTTGGTCGGATCCTGGAAGTGGCTGTTCGCGGCATACGGCCGTCGCTGGCTACTCGGAAACTGTGCAGGCAAGTAGTTGGGGTACGGAGCTTGCTGACTGTTTGAATACGGGGTCTGCTGATCAATCGGGTAAAGCGTCTGCTGGTTATTGATATATGGCGACTGGCGGTTGTTGGGATATGGCGAATGGTGGTGATTCGGATATGGCGACTGGTGATTGTTTGGATATGGCGTCTGGCGGTTGAACTCGTATAGTGGGTTGTATGGCGGTAGCGGTCGTTGACGATTCATCGTGAGCCGCGAGTGCGGTTGGGATGCGTGTGAAACAAAGTAGCCACAGGATAAGAATGGAGAGAGCTGCTTGACGCGTCCGAACATGCTACAACCTATCTTGGTTAATTAGCCGGTCACGTAAGCTGTGCTAGTGGGGCATGTGATCCGAGTCCGAGCAACTTTGCTCGTTGCGCTTATGCTGCAGGTCGGTCCGCAACGATGGAATTCTCGGTCACTATCTGTTTTGCCTACTGTGTAAACTTGCAAGATAAGATGATCGTGTAGTAACATGAGACCAACATCATGTATGACAAGCACTGTTCCTGTGCCTATTTTCATATCATTTCTCGGTATGATATCACTGATCGAATCTACGAGCGCGTTATTGGGCAAAACTCACCTTGCTCTCCATCTACAAATCAAGGTTTTCCTGTGAGCGTGATCAGAGAAAAGAAAGCAAGTTGACTGCGAAAAATATGATGACAGTGACTACGTGTATCTAAACCATGTGCTGAATTACGCAGTGTGTCATCCTGATGGGTCAAGCTTCAAGCTTGCACAACCGGACAACCAACGTAAGTAAAAATGTCATGTCGTAATGGCCCAGTCTTATACCAAAAAGAGCCGAGTTCCCTCATCGTTTCTTCCATAGTCCTTGTTGGGTCTCTTTGATTCTTCGCTCCTGTTCGCGGATCATCTCATCGGTCTGGCCATGCCCGTTACCTCTGCTATCAATTTCCATAGCATCATCGGGCTCTTCAGCTGGCTGCGGAATGTTGGCAGGAGGCGCGCCCCGTCGAGGTTCATTGGTCCGTCCACCATCCATTATACCCGCAGCACCACCGGCTCGCAATTGGTTGATGGCTCTGATAGTATCGATGGCTGCGTGAAGGGTACGTCGAGCATTGAAGTTCTTCTTAACCGTAGGCAATAGGTCTTCTTCGCTTTCGGGAGGGTTTTTGCCGAGATCGGTGATCCATGGATGTGAAAGCGCTTCATGCGAGGTCATACGTCCCGCTGGATCGACGGTCAAACAACGTCGGATGAAATCACGTGCTGTAAGGGAAACCCCTCGCCAGTATTCAAGAGGCGTGAAAGAGTAGTCAGCCACGAGGATAGCCTGCATCTCTTCAAGGTTTGAGTCGCGGTCGAACGGAGTGTAACCGCAGAGTAGGAAGTAAGTAATCACGCCAATGGCCCAAATATCGCTACAAATAAGAGCGTCAGCGGATCTTCATGATGAAAGATACTGGTTGCCGTACACTGGTTTGCCGTGTCCTGTCTTCCTGAAAATCTCGGGTGCCATGTAGCCTGGCGTTCCGCATGTGGTGGTGAGAACGTGGAATTGCTCCTCATCCATGATTCGCGACAATCCAAAATCGGCGATCAAGAGGTCAGCGTTGTCTTCTGGTGTCCTAAAGAGCAGGTTCTCTGGCTTTAGATCGCGATGTACGATACCGTGATCGTGTAGGTAGGCAACGGCGGAAAGTGTGGCTCGGATGAGGTCGCCAGCATCGGACTCGTAGTAATTACCCTTGCGACAGATGCGGTCGAACAATTCACCGCCAAGTGCAAGGTCAGTGACGAGATAGACTGGCTTCTTGTTAGTACGGAAATTCGATATTGGACTGCACGGCGGCTCCTACGATTATTCATGGTTTCAAAGTAGTCCACTAGAGTCAAGATGTTTCGGTGACCCATGGAGACCCTCTTCAGCACAGCGATCTCATTTCTGACCTTTTCGTTCGTCAGCTTTGCGGCGGCTTGCGACTGGCCCCACATGATTCTTACCATGTGCTCTCGGCCCGCCATGAGTCTCTTGTTAATGACTTTTGCCGCATAGTATCTTCCTGTGTCAATGTGAACACACTCCTTGACAACTGAGTAGCTGCCTGCGCCGAGGGTCTTCCCTGTCTTGTATCGACATGGCTGCACCTGCGCCTGCGGAGGCTGTCCTCCCGTGCTCCCGTTCGAGACCATCTGATGCCCTTGGTGCGATGGGAGCCGATATTGCTTTGCGGACCGGGCAAGTGTTTTGGCGGAGGGTTGCAGCTCAGCGGTCGGTCGTAGGCGCAGACGTGGGAAGATAGATCACGACAATCAAGCTAGACCGTGACGGCGAACTTTGCGGGGTTGGTCCGATGGGATATCCTCCAAATACTTGAAGCCGAGGGTTACAGTCTAATATGGATCAGACAAGAGTGAGGTATGTCAATCGGGAGGCTCGCGAAAATGTCGCTTGTGGCCGGTGACTGCCCCTCACTGCGCGTGGGGTGGTGGGGCAGGGATCAGGTATGATTATACGAGACTACGAGAGACGGAAGGTTCTTTCTATAGCAGGCCAAAGATGGTGCTGGCGCGAAAGCTGGGAACCTGTCGCCTTGCAACGCCAGCTGGCAGGACAGAGCGGTGTTGAAGTTTGCGGTCCAAGGGCCCGCAGTCCTGCCAAGCTAATGTTGTTCCTGATTGGATCTCACATGTCACGGACGATGCGAGCACCTACTCTGCACTGAAACGACCGCCAGATACCGTTCAGATTCTACTACTATGTAGACAGGCAATCCAAGGTCACTCTAGGCCCCAGGCCGCCGAATATTCATTGGCTATTCTCACCTCAGTTGTCGTATCTTGAGAAACTCACGACTTCTTGAGTAGACTGTGCCCGTCCATCTCTTCTGGCTGTTCGAGCCCCATGGTCGCGAGAATGGTAGGCGCAACGTCTCCTAGCACACCTTCGGTCTTCTTCAAACTCCATGATGCAGGGGCGTTGGCCATGACAAATGGCACCTTGTTAGTTGTGTGTGATGTTTTTGGTGTACCCTCTTCTGTTAGCATCTCTTCAGCATTGCTGATGCATCGTTAGTGTCTGGTCATGCATTTGAGCACGCTACTCACCCATGGTCTGCAGTAACAAAAAGCACGTATCCGCTCTCCTTGCACTGCTCGTAAATCTTCTTGATGGCCTTGTCGGTTTCCGTACAAGCCTCTATGGCGGCCTTGTAGACACCAGTGTGGCCGACCATGTCGGGTGGCGCGAAGTTGTTCATCAAGAACTCAAATTTGCCAGTTCGAATCCGCTCGCAAAGTTTGTCCGCAACAGCCATGGCACTCATGGTAGGTTGCAAGTCGTACGTGGCAACCCTGGGAGAGGGAACCATCTCACGCTCTTCATTCTCAAACTGCTTCTCCACGCCTCCGTTGAAGAAGAATGTGACGTGTGCATACTTCTCGGTTTCAGCAACGTGGCATTGCCTGACGCCCTGCTTTCCCAGCGTCTCCGCTAGCACGTTTGTCATTCGCTGGGGCTCAAAGGCAATATTGAACGTGTACTTGGGATTGTATGATGTCATGGTGGTGAGATCAATGTTCTTGGGATAAGGGAAGTCGGGCTTGGGCGAGCGGTCGACATCTCCCAGCAGTTGGGTAACTTCGCGAACACGATCAGAGCGGTAGTTGAAGAAGAAGACGGTGTCGTTGTCTGCACCAATCAGTAAAAGGACATGCAGGTACTCAGTAGGCGAGGTTTGCCCATGGCATACCTTGAATCCTTCGCTCCTTGCCTCCTACGACGATGGGCTTCAGGAACTCGTCGTTCTCGTCCTTTGCGTATCGCTCCTTAATTGTAGCCAGGGGATCGAGGCTCGCTTCTCCTTCTCCAGTGACCATACCCTTCAGTCCGATCTCGACTCGGTCCCACCTCTTGTCTCGGTCCATGATGTAGTACCGGCCGACGACGGTCGCAATGTCACCAAGCCCAATCGCCTGGGTCGCCTGCAACAGGGTTTCCATGTATCCGGCAGCTGACTTGGGATCGGTGTCACGGCCATCACCAAAGAAGTGGATGTAAGCTTTGGGGACGCCCTGGTCCTTGGCCACCTTTAGGAGCTCAATCAAGTGGTCCATGTGCGAGTGGACACCACCGTCTGAGACCAGGCCACAGAAGTGGAGCCGCCCGTTTCCATCGATGGCACGCTGGAAAGCCTTTTTGATGGTTGCAACCTCCTTGAGCTTCCCATTCTTAATGGTCTGAGCAATGCGAACGGAATCCTGCCAGACGACTCGGCCGGCGCCAATGTTCAGATGCCCGACTTCACTGTTGCCCATCAAGCCTTCAGGCAAGCCCACGGCAAGCGACGACGCCTCTAGCTCCGTGTAGCCCTGGGCCGTCGCAGAGCCCTCTTTGGCAAACTCGTCCATGGTAGGCGTGTCAGCCGCAAGGATGGCATCGCCATCTTGGCGCGACTGTTCGGTGGCAACGCCCCATCCGTCAATGACGATCAGGACGGCTTTCTGGTCGACTTTGGCCATGGTGTTGGTTTGGTAGGGGAGAGTGGAAGCCAGATGACCTCTTCGGCATGCATGGAGGGGCACGTTGGCGGGGCGGGGCTGGCCTGAAATTCGTGCCAACTCGCAGAAACACTGCCACCTAGTTCATCTCCCCACACAGCACCCCCACCCCATTCGAGCCCAAGCCACAACGGACCGTGGCTTATCTGGGCGAACACCTCGGGGAAGCAGGAGTATCTTGAGTACGCGAGACGAGTGGGTGTTGTGCGGACGAGTGGCAATCCAACCAGCACCCTGGCCCCGGTCTCAGCCTTAACCCGTCGCTGCACACAGCCTGACACATTCCTTCCAACGCCCAATGTCTGCGGCAGCGACATCCTTCGCGTCCGCCTCTGCGCGAGCATCCCTCCCGCCAACAGTCCCTGCGACGCCCGCGCTGCCCCCGCCGTCCACTGCTCCACCCGGCCTGCCGCCACCCTCTGCTTTTGACGTCCTCCCCGATCTACACAAACTGCTCAAGCGGCTGCTCGAAACGTCCAGCCAGCCGCCAGCCGCCACGCCATCTCCGGCTCACGTCTCTGCAGAGGATCCTCTCGACGTCCAAAATGTCGCCACCGCCGCAAATGATATCAGGCTCAAGATACAAAAGGCACGCCGCGCTGTGTTGGCCCTACCGGAGATGGACAGGACCTGCGAGGACCAGCAAGACGAACTAGAAGACTTGGAAGCGCGCATTGCAGGGCTGAAGGCTGCATTGAGTGAGTTGGGTCGGCCTACCTCGCAGGCGGAGCACGACCACGGAGACGGTGATCAGAGTATGACGGGTTGAGACACCGCATGGACCACGATTGATCACTTCCAGGACACATGTCCGCCGATTGCATGGAAGCACTCGATCTTGCACTTGCCCAGGGGTCATGATGGTCAGTCAGCACTGTTCTGCATAATTATGATTACAATTAACACCCTAGCCAGTCCCCGTCATCTTCCTGTGTCACCTTGAATAGGGGCCTCCAAGGCGATATTCCCAAATCGTGAGAAATACCCAAAGACGATTAGCGTCTGACTGGATAACTAGCCTGGAATATGATGGCAAAGCTGCCCTCGAGATGCGCTTCAGAATCGGCTTTCACTCATCATTAGTGCTTACTGCAATTCTTAAGCTAATTTGGTGATTCGGTAATACCTAAACGCAAATCGACAAGTGCGTAACAGAGATGTTCGACGTTTTGAAACCTGTGCTAGCCTTGCTTCAGGGCTACAGGATCTGAGGCACTCCAGCATCGTCCGCCTGCAAGATCTGAGCGGTTTCTGGGTTGGATTGGATATGCTTTCTGGGGACCACGCGAGAGTGACAAGAGGGGAATTCAAGCCGGATTCAATCTTGGGCAATCTATCAAGTTGGCATGCATTTGTATACAGCCGCATATGCTTGTTGTGAACCTGGTGGTCACTTACCGGAAACCCTTTGTTCGGTTTTCGGGGAACATGTTTTCTGGGGTTGTAGACAAAATGCTTATTTAGAAAATCATTTTGCCACGTTGGTTTGGGCAACCTTTTTTTAGATGTAGTGCTTACTCGTTCCTCCATGTAAAAGACCGTCGCATTTACCTCTCCCAATATACACAATTCCTCTGTATACGCTCCAACTGGAGAGACGACATCTCATAGCGGCCTTAACTTGCCGTTATGGTACTTCAATAGCTGTTCCATACACACTGCCGCAGTAACATACTTCCAGCTCTTCAAACTGCGGTAGTTTTCCCAACCTTCATTTTCCAAAGCAATCATAAAACACGCAATAGCTCGTGGAAGCGATTCCGTGTCTCCTTGACCTTCCCAGTCACCATCCCCCATGATGATGCGTCCGATGATGGCGCTAACATCACGATTGAAGCGTTCTTGCACCTCAAGATTGGCTTCGCGAATATAGCGAGACGGCGCCCGCTCTTTCTTGCCGAGGATATTGCCGCTAAAGACTTCAAGTTCAGTCAGCGGCTTACCGCGGGTTGGGCGCAGAGTGTCCATGATTTCGAGCATGTTATCTTCGTAGTATTGCCGAAGCTCCTCGGCCATCTCGCGATGGTGTCTCCAGAAGACACCACGTGTCTCGCGATCAATGTATACCTTCAACTTCTCCATGAGTGACTGGCCGCCCCACGTACGTCGGAATCTTTCAAAGTCCTTCTTCATTCTATTGAAGAACTTTGTTTCATCGATATCGCGGTAGAGTACTCCCAAAACTTTGTCACTTCGGTAATAACGCGTTCTTGCCTTGTCAGCGTCCAGTACGCTAATGCGATCTGGGGCATCCACATCGTCCTGCTCCAGTTCCTCCAGTTCTGCTGAACCGAGTTCGTTAATGACTAGGTTTGAGCCGGGCGCCATAAAATCAGGTCGGATCCAGTCGCTACCGCGGGGTATTTGGCTCATGTTCGCGGGGTTGCCACTCTTACTGAAATCGACAGCATCAGAAGCAAGTTTGGCAAGAAGAATACACTCAGGATCTCGGGTACCCATTGGCTTGATGTCAGCTCTGATCTTGTGCTTGTTCGAGATTTGTCCAAGTCGGTCCATGTTCATATACTCAACGAAGAAGTCCACAATGTCGTTGACCTGCACCGGCCGACCTAAGTCCTTTGCGGGAGTCGAAGAATAGTCTGCAGGAGGTACAGTAAAATCCGGTATCAACCGAGGGTCGAAGATGACATGAAAGAGATCTCCGTCAAGATCGCCGCCACTGAGTTGCGAAGGTAGGTCTCGTGATCCCCTTTGCGAAAAGACAACGCAATTGTGAAGTGCCCGAAGAGGAGATTCTTCTGGAACATCGACCGAGGTTACTATCTGCACGTCACCTGGATGCAAAGCAGGCGCCCTTGTGATGACGACCCGGCCTCCTAGAAGAACGGTCCTGTTCCTCTTGCCGCTGATATCGTAAGACTCCGTAGCGATATAGACCTGCCCTTCTCTGAGGGTATTGGTCTCGTCCATGATACCGTAGAGGAGGTAGCCTTTTGTTATTGGGATACGAGCACGGTACTTTAAGCTTCTCAGATGCGACATTGCCGCTACCTCAACGATATCAGTTAGGAAGCGATCTGCATGAAAGGACAGGCCGATTTGATGCATGAGCTCAAATAGCCGTGGTGTCTTGGCAGAAACGCTGGAATGCGAATACTCTGAAATTTCACGTTAGCCACAACAGTAAGGATAACGAGTCAAAGAGGGCTGTTCCGGCTACTGATAGAAGAACAAGTGTATTTCAACTAACCTAGGAAGCTGGCGGCATTGAGAGGATGCTCAGTAATCATTTTCAACGTATCAACGGCTTCATTCTGTATGGCTTTGAAATTTCCCTCTGGGACGCCTAGGTCTTCAAGTATCTTGATGAATTGGTGGTTTAGAAAGACCGTCAATGGCTAATATTTGTTAGTAAGATGCATCTGAATGCCGAATTTTATTCCCTGACCTTGTAAGCCGCACCACAGAGTTCCAGGTCTTTCCAGTCCTCCTTAGCAATGTATTTGGTCATGCTATTGCGGACATGAAGTTGCAGTCCTGGTAGAGAGTTATCAAGTGAAAGGACACCTTTGGCTCCCCTGTAGCGTATCTGTAGTATGGTGGGTCTCTGTTCTCGGCGTTCTGGTGGAAGTGTATTCCAGACTTTGCGCATGAGTTCTAATGAGATTGTGCCGCATCCTGGATAGGATATCAGAAAGTAGCTATATATAGTCGCCTGCGAGTATAACTTACCATCAGAGAAACACCTTCCATTCCTCTCTATATCGGGTTTGGACTCTGTGATGAAAGCTGCGTCAGGAACACGTACTGCGAATATTGTATCAGAGAATGCCTGGCCAATTCGGGCAGCACATTTGGCACTGCAATGAATATGAGAGAAATCGCCCAAGTCCTCGATGATATCTTTAGAGCGTATGATGGCACCTTTTCTGTAGAATGGTGTCATGAACCATGCCTGATGGCTTCGCAGTGAGGCGTGAGAGAATCCAAGGAAATCGAATT
>Ga0182211_1000187_pt1 | contig 19108 bp, 13 predicted proteins | sample G5R1MG_20_FD_129660 | JGI IMG/M metagenome (GOLD analysis project Ga0182211, IMG submission 129660) | Switchgrass phyllosphere microbial communities from Michigan, USA - G5R2_MAIN_03OCT2016_LD1 MG | ecosystem: Host-associated > Plants > Phyllosphere > Phylloplane/Leaf | place: USA: Michigan... | reverse complement strand
CGTAGACGTAGACGTAGACGTAGAGAGAGACCCGCCCTCCTCCTCCGTACCCAGCGACGTCGACGCCACAACGAGCGCAACCAGTAGCCCTAGATTCCACCGCACGCTGTCGTGGTACCGCTGGAATTGCTGCTCGCTGTCCACGCGGTAGTACCACGCTGCGCGCGAGAGCGCCAGCGTCTGCCGGTGCTCGCTTTTGATGGCGCGGTCGCCGTCGCCCGCGAGCTGTGCGCGGTGCTGGAGGAAGAAGGCGAGTTGGAGGTCGGGGGGGAGGTGTGGGAGGTGGGTTGCGGCGCGGGATTGGGAGGTGATGTCGGTGAGGGTGAGCGGGGGGAGATGATGGGGTGGAATGGCGGAGAGTTTGAGGGCGAGGAGGGCGGAGAGGGAGGGCGGGGAGAGGGGGCGGTTGGTTTGTGGGGGAGGAGGGGAGGTGGATATGGTTGGAGTGGTTGACATGATGATGATGCTGGTGGTGGTGCAGTGATGCTGTTATGATAGTGGGTGTACTGCCATGGACGAGGGGTCCTATGGGCGAGAAGCAGGAAAGAAAGTCTTTTCGTGTGGGTGGTTTGGTGGCGCGCGTTTGCTCTTGCTGGCTGGCACATGGACATGACGACATGCGTGGGTGAAGTGACGGCTTGCTGTAGGCTCACAGCGCGTCTCTCTCTAGAGAAATGAGCACACGCAGCTATGGGCCAAGTCTAGGAGGGCAGGTCAGTCCAGGGAAAATTACACACTCCTCTCTCTAGAGATGAGAGTGCAAGGAAAGCCAAGGCTCAAATTGAATAGGTAGATGAACGATGACTACGAGTACAGTGTGCATGAGCGAGAACCATGGATGAAGCAAGATAAACAACGGGGTCTTACAACAAAATCTCCCCATGGGTATCTGACGATTTGATTTGACGTGAAAATGAGAAGAAAGAGTCCAAGTGGCTGCAGACAATGAATAAGAAAAAAAAACAAGCTTCATGTATGATCAACGTTGCGCAACCGCTACCAACGTACCGCGCCACTCAGCAAGGCCCGCCCGCTTCGATTGATCCTTGGCCAGCACCATGGAAAACCACAGGTGCACATCAAGGCCGAGCTCTTTGGAAAGTGCCCCAAGTCGCTTCACGTTCTCGGCCCCCATCTCGTCGTGGGCCAGACACTGGAGCGGGGAGCCCGACTTGATCATTTCGCGCTGTTGGTATTTGTTGGCCTTGAAGGCTTCATAGGGGGATCTGCCAATGACCAGGTACAGCAAGGTGATGGCCAGGCTCCACAGATCGGTGCAAGGAGACAGCTGCGCGGGCGCTGTCGAGGACAGGAGCTTGGGATCGAGGTAGTCCCACGTGCCGGCGCCGATGACGGAGGCGGCAGCGTTAACGGAAGCACCTGGTTTGGTTACAAGGGCGGAGGAAAAGTCGGTGTAGACGGCTTTGGGGAGGGCGGTCATAGAGGTCTGGATGAGAATGTTGGATGGCTTGATGTCGGCTTGTATGCAGTCCTTGTCCTGCATCCATTCTAGGCTATTGATGAGTGCGAGGGCGATGCCCGGAAAGATTCGGGCGAGCTCGGCAGCTCGACACGGCTCGGAGAGCGTGTTGAGTTCCTTTGCGATCCAAGATTCAAGGGTGTCGTCTACGGCTTCCAGAACCAGCGATCCCGTTCGAGCGTCAAGGCCAAAGAAAGAGACAATGTGCTTGTGTGCATCCGGAAAGCGGGAGAGATAGGAAAGAATCTTGGCCTCGGCGCCGAGGACTTTTTTGGCGGAGGCCATGGCTGGAACCTTGATGGCGTAGCGCGGCCGGATGGCAGGAGGCATGCATGAAGCCAAGCTCGAATTTCGTGAATGCACCGGAGTGAGTGGAGGGGACATGCCGGCCATGGCCATGTCTTGGGGCGATGGTTCGCTTGCGTGCGATAGAGTCGGGCTGGCAAGGTACACGGAACTCCATGCACCCTCGCCAAGCGTTTTCTTTCGTCCCTTCGTATCTGTCAGGAAGACATAGTCTGTCGTTGTGTAGGGAAAGGTGATGAGTTCGGTACTGGCAGGCTTATCGGGTATCGGAAAGCAGGACAACGTAGAGCTGGTCTTGTCATGTGACTTGCTAGTGGGTGTCGGAGGCGGTGTCATGGAGGTATTGGCATGTTTGCTACCAAGGTATTTACCACTCGTGGCCGAGAGTGGTAGGCAGCTGGGAGAGTCAGGTGGTGTAGATAAATGGGCGGTCGATGATGGTCGCGTATGATTGCTGCCAGGCCCGCTTGGTGCAAGGTTGTGTCTTGCTACTGGCACTGCAGGTAAGTGCACGAGGGGCGTTGTTCTTTTCGCGGTGATGCTGATGGGCGTTGAATGGGGGAGCTCGTTGGTTTCTTCCGAGGCAGCCAATGTGGATTCCGGCAGCACTGCCATGGTGTGTATTTGCTCCTCCTCTTTATTTATCTGGTTGTTTCCGCGTGAACGTGGCAGTACGGGGTAGCGGAGGTGGTGAGGGTTGGAGAGTATAAGGAATGGCTGCAATAAACCAGGCAATGAATTCCAATGTATCTTATCCGGGGCTTGATGAGAAGCGTGCTCCCATCCCGGGGAGACGGGTCCAACGGAGACGAGACGATAGGCGGCTAGCACTTGAGGCTAGTTATCGTACAAGCGATACGCTATGTGCCGACGGACAGGCAGCCGGGCGAGGGAAGAAGAAGAGGAGGAGGAGGAGGAGGAGAAGGAGGAAGAACCGTCCATTCACACGTCTTTCCTAGCCGGGCCAACTTGGGGATCGAGTAACGTGAGCCAATCACGGCTACCGCCTGCACCAACGTGCCGTGTTTGATTGGCGGACACGCATTGGGACCGGTGCGACGAGCTGTGTTGGATCGAGTCTTTGTCTAAAGTGGGTGACACGCTGAGAACCGAAAAACGGTCTGGCCTCGGTGGGTTCTTCCAACGACAGCAGCCAGGTGGATAGATAGGGACTGGGTAGTATCGTGGAGTGGTGTTGGTGGTGACACGCGTCTGGTGCGTGTGATGATGAACAACGAGGTAGCAGCATGACGACTCCCTCCCTGCGCGAAGCTCACTCTGCTCACTCTCTCTTTCGGCGATAGGGAAATCCCGCAAGCACCGTGATGAGCGCAGCAAGTCCGCCCGCTCCAACGACATCGAGTCTTGGCGTGGGAGGGGGGAAGAAGAGCAGCGGAGAAGGCTGCGCACTGTCCCAGAGAGAGCAAGTGTGCCGATTTCACCGGTACCGACTCGATACTGCATAACGCCCTGCCCGAAGAAGAGTGGATACGTTTAGTGCGCGGGAAAGGAAATGGACTAGGTAAGACAATGGGCGGCACGACGAACCAGCGAACAAGCACCGCTCTGGACATCATCACTCACCACCCTCCGCACCGCTCTCCGACCCTCTACATTATTGATTCTCCGTGATGCGTTCTAACCCCTTGGTATTGGTAGATGGTACAGGAACAAGGACGTAAGCCAGCTACGGAGTTGGCCACGAAGATGCCCATTCTTCGAATAAAGAGAAAGAGAGAGAGAGAGAGAGAGAGAGAGAAAACTGTCCAACAAGCCAACAAGAGAGAAGACTAGGTGACGGACGGGCTTGTGCACGCGAGCTATATACACAGGGGTCCACCGCACTTCTCTCCAACGCTAGAATCCCTGCCTGCCAATTGGCGGGAATATGCAGAAAGGATATACATGGATAAACAAAAAGCGGGAAGAACGCCGTCTTCATGAAATGTGGGTGGATAGTATGCCCATCGCATAACCCCGAGCTGCAACCCTTCTTCGACTCCTTCTGCGGCTTCTTTGCTGAATCCTGCTCCTAGTAGTTACACCGGGACCACAAATGCACATGCAACCGGAAAAATAAAACACACATCTCTTTAGATTCAATGCCCGTGGGATGGCTGCTGCAGGAGCACGGAGCTGCGCTGATACGAATCAATGATCTGGCCCACTTGCTCTTCGTGCTCAGCCTGGCGTCAATGATCATACCCAGCCCCCCGCTGCCATGGGCTTGCCCCGTTGCCTTGGCTGTACTGCCCATCGTTTCGGTTGCTACCGGGCCGTGTGTTGTACGATGGAGCTGGACTCCGCCGGTCGTCATAGAACGAGTGAGGGGCGGACGAAACCGGGTCCTCTCGGCGAGGGGCAATGGGTTGGTAGTGCTCACTGAAGCCCGCCTTCTCGGCCGGCAGCGGCCGCTGGCTCTCCGAGATGTAGTCGTCATCGTCATCGATGCGACTGCGCGACCCTTGTGCACCCTTGCCTTCGCCGCGGGCAGTCGCACCTAGTGCGTCGAGCTCAGTAGTCAGCTGGGTCTGCGACTTGATGAAAGAGCCGCGGTCATCCCGCATGGGTTGGTAGCGGGTGTCGGGGTTCTTGGTGAAGAGGGCGAAGCCCGAGGAAACGAGTAGCATGAGAAGCAAGATGAGCGCAAAGGCGGCACTGACGATGAAGAAGATGACGCCCATGACGCCAGTGACGATAGGCTGATGGTGGGTTAGCGGAAAGCATACACGGGTGGGTTAGTCATGACGTACGGGCTGTCCAAAGATCTCGGTAAACATGACCAGGAAGAAGGCACTGAGGAAGTTGATGGCGGCAATGGCAATGTTGAAACCGTTGGTCTTCTTGTCCATCCAAGGCCGGAGGATGGAGACACCGACCAGGAGTGCCAGTTCAATGAGGAGCAGTGCAATGGCCTGCACCTTGGGGCTTCCCTGCGCGAGACCGACAAACATGGCTTTGAGAAGAAGGTACCCGAGCCAGGGAATGATGAACCAGTAGGCAGCAGCCTTGAATTGGACGTAGAGAAATCCCCATTTGTTGAGGGCGGCGGGATCCGAGTAGAGAATATAGGCAGGGTTCTTGTGCATGGTAATGGAGCGCTGAGCGATGCGCACCACCTTGGACGACGCCCAGGCGAGGACTGCCATCATGGTGAGCATGGTGAGAATGGCCAAGACGACGAGGCCGGCTGAGTCGCGTTGGGTGAGTTCCCAAAAGGACAGGACCATCATCTGGGGGAAGCCAATGAGGACGACTCGGAAAAGGATGCCCTTGAGGACGATTTGCCAGCCGTTGCGGAAATCGATGAACTTGTCGCCCTTCATCCTGCCCGCCTTGGTCAGACCCTCGCACACGTACTTGAAGAGGAGCACGCCGATGATGACGAAGAGGACGAAGATGACCAAGAAGGTGTAGCCGGTGAAGAAGATGTTTGTCGTCTCCATGTGCGCCTTGAAACCGACACGCTCGATGCCGAGAAGCACAACCCGATCCCCGTTCTGGGTCTCGGTAGACGCTGCGTTACTGCGGGCGGCCAGACGTTGGACAGCACGGCTCGCAAAATCGACGCTGCGCTTGAACTTCAACTTCTTCTGAACTTGAATGGAGACGTAGCTCAGCTGGGATAGATGCGTGGTCGGCGTCCCCCCCGTGGCGCGCTGGTACCAGGTGGCCATTTTTTGGAGGAAGCCTACGCGAATGATGCCCATGGTCCACTGGAAATTCTGCGTCCAGGCAGAAACAATGGGCGGCATGGGGGCGGCGCACATGCCGATGAAAGCCTGCGCCTGGAAGAATCCAAAGAGCGACATGGCGTTGGCGGCAACGTGGGCGGCCGTATTGGAGTGGCCCAGGCCTGAGGCTATGGCCGAGGTGACCAGGCCTGTGGCAGCGATCAGGGCTGTGGTCCAGGCGACGGCTTTTTGGTCGACGCTGTGACCGTTGGATAGTTCGGCCTCGACGCATGCCAGCTGTTTGTGGGTGGTGGCGCTCTTGATTTTAATTCGGACGACAGCGTCCAGGTCGGGGATGGTGTAGGCGATACCTGGCGGGGTCAGAAGGGGGCACGTGCAAGGGGGTCATGGGTCATGGTGTATGGAGACAAGAGGGTTTGGGGGGACAGAAGCCTGGGCAACGCACCGGGAATGGAGGCCATGATGTCCTTGCTGATGTCGATGTTGGACTTGATGGTCAAGGGGCCGGCGTTCATGGGACACATGGACGATAGGTCATTCGAGGTGCAGGGGTCGAGCTTCTGGTTCATGGCGGAGAAGCCGTAGACAAGCAGCTCCATATCGGCCTCGATTTTTTCCTCGATGTTGGAGATGCCCTCAATCTTGAAGGCCAGACTGCGGTTGCTCGGCGTGAAGGCGACATTGAACAGGGTGGCGGAGAGGAGGGAGCCCTGCATGCAGGGGTTGAGTGATTTGGACTCGATGATGCGCTCGGCTGAGGCAAAGGGCAGGGCGGCGGCGGCGGTTAGCCAGAGCAGCGAGCGGGCGAGGGAGAACGGCATGGTGGGCGGTCAGCGTGTGGTGGCGTACTCCTGACGAGCACGGCGGAAGAGGTCGGCCAGTCCAGCGACGAGCGAGCAGCGACGGCAGCGGCAGAGCGAGCGTGGTGTGTTTGTGGGTGGGTAGGTGAGTGCATGCAGCAGTGAACGAGTGATGGTGGCGGCGGCGGTGGTGACAGGTGGTGACAGGTGGTGTAGTGGTGAGGGTGTGGAGAGGCAGGTGGTTGCGTAGACAACTACCTGGGAATCCGGGCTGGGCGGGCGGCGACCGGGGTTTGGCGAAGCGAGGCTAAGGAAGGGGGTCAGCCCAACGCGCCAAGGACCAGCAAAGCAGGCAATGAAACAGACTTCCGGCGTGATTCGTCGGGTGGAAACCGGCCTGTGACGGGGTTTGCCTCTTAGACGCGACCGTCCTTTCAGGAGAGTAGGGATCCAGACGGGAACGAGACAGGAGATGCGATGCGATGCGATGCGATGCGATGCTATGAATAACGCGCGGCTCCCATGCAAGCGTTACCAGGATGCCCGTGCCATTCACCCGACAACTGCAAGCGGCTGCCCCTCTAGTCCCTCTACCACGGCTCGTTTCGGCCTTGAACGCCCGTGCCATGCACATTCTTCGTTAGCTACGGCGCTGCTTTGGTGCATCCCAGCAGCCGGATGGGGCTGAAAGGAGCTTTAGGGGGGGGGGAGAGGCGAATATCTGCAGGCAGCTTGCTCCGCCACATTCTGCGACGAGGCCTCCCTATGCCGATAGCTACAAGTACGTACCAACTGGGTCATAGTAGGTCATCCTAAGAATTGTCGATGGATGCAATTGCTGGGGGATTTATAACGCTGTATAGAATCTGTAATCAACTATTCGAGGCCGGTATTTATTCAGTAATCATTCCTTTTTAGGCAATCGCTCCTGTTAGGCAATCGCTCTGTTAGGCAATCGCTCTGTTAGGTAATCGCTCCTGTTAGGTAATCGCTCCTGTTAGATAATCACTCCTATTAGGTAATCGCTCCTTTTAGGTAATCGGAGCCCTAACACGACCGGTGCCCACGGACGCTTACAAGTTTCAAGCAGGTATCATCGTGCTGCATCTTGGCAGGTCATACCGTGTCATACTGTGTCATGCCGCGTCAAAAGAGCATGTACCATACAGACAGACCATCCCATCCCATACTACCCCGACACTCCCCAGCCGTGCGCTCGGTATTGCGGTCCCCCTGGCGCTAGCCTAGCCCATCTCGGGTAAAGCGTGCCAAGACCATCTGCTACTAGGTATACCTACTGCCTGTCCATGCATAGGAACAACCTCAGCCTGGCTTGGACGCATCCATGGCCAACAACATCGACAGCCGTCTGCCATCATCCTGGGAATCCACCCTCCACCCTCCATCTCCTCGTTGCGCGCGCCTGGTCATGGCATACCCGAAGCTCGTTTCTCGCCCGCATTCATCCATCACACGCCCCACAAAACTACCTCCACTACCATGCATCTCCAATCTTGGCAACTGGCTACCCCTTCGCTTCCGGATTGCACTGCCTCTCATCCTACCTAGTACCCTCTCGGCTTTCATCCTACCTAGCACCATTTCGGCATGGGCAGGCCATGAAGAGAAGGAACCTGTGCCAAACTACAGATACGTCGTGTTAAACAGCCGGTCGCCTGTGTCCGTGGCCCCTTGCCCCTTGTACGAGTTCTCCGACTGGCGCAAGGCCACAACATGAAGGTTGCCATCCTGCTCCAACAACTCTCTGATCCTACCCCCAGCCCTGACCGCATCCGCTTGGATTACGCCAGCGACGACCACGATGCAAACAAACGGACACGCCTGCCTCATAGGTTCCACAAACTCGACAATCGACCTCCCCGTGTTGATGACCGAGTCTACCAAGATGATGGTCCTCTTTCCCCGGAAATGTTCCTTCTCAATCTCGTCGAAACATTTGGCATGCTTGAAGCTCGCGTGCGCCAACACCTTGTTGACCCCAAACGCCATCGGCTCGCCGCCCCTCATGGCGGGAAGGATCAGTGTGGCCTTCTCGTCTCGGATCCGATGGCCACTTGCCCACTTTCCCTGAACGTGTTTGATCTCAATCTCTTCAAGACCCAGTAAGTCGCTCAGGTACTCCGTCGCCAAATACTCGCCAACTCGCTCGTGTGCTTTGCGTAGGGCGGGCCCCTGATTTGATGCGTCTCGCGTCGCTCTCATGAGCAATTTCGCAGCGTTCTTTTCGGTCGCCTCGTGCATCCTGTCAAGGGCTTTCGTCGTTTCGTGGAGCATCACTCTCCTCGCGACATCCTCCAGCGTGACCCTTGGCACAGTATCCAAATCCAAACGATAGCCCGCCTCTTTTGAAAGCACAATCTGCAGCGCAGACAAACGCTCCTCTTGGATCGCCTTAGCAAGTGCCTCGTCCATGGACTTGCTTCGGACCTTTTCCTCACACACCACAACGTAGGCTTCGTCTGCCGCTTGCAGCATGGGAATGTCCAGTGGGCTGTCTCCAAAAGCGACGACGCGGACCTTCCATCTGTGAAGCTCGTCGACAATCTGTTTCTTAGCCACATCTGTCATAATGTACCCGTTGCCCAGGCGTCCACCTCCAAATACCGGCACGTGCGACAACCCTTCTCTGTCAAGAATCTGTCTCCAGACGTTGCGCAGACCGCACGTCACGACGCACACTCCCGTGGACGAAGCCCTGTTTATCCCAGCAATCAGTGCAACCACTTCTGGGAACACTTCCACCTTGGCCGCCACCCTGCCACATATGGCTTCGAAGTCCTCGTCCGCGAAGTCGTCGTAGAAGAGCATAGCCTGCTGAAAGGCCGGATAGGTGTATCCCTGCTTCTTGAAGAGTAGCTTCAAGGGATCCCCTAAGTAGCCGGAGAGATGCAAAGCCTCCTCATCTGCCCAGAACATGGCACCAGTGTCATGGGGCGCGAGCGTTTTGTCGGCGTCAAACACCAGCATCGTCTTCATCTGACACGGGCCCGCAACAGCGCTCCCCACGGCTTGAACCACGGCTTGCTTGTTGGCCATTGGATCGTTCCTTCGGAAATCCAGAAGAAGATCCATAAACCGATTCCGGGTACTCGCCTCTTCCGTCGAACCGTCCTCGGTGATGGTGGCCAACAGGATCTCCTTGTCCCGACAAATACGGCGCAGCTCCTGCAGCTCCTGCTCTTGCCATCTACCCAAATGCTCCGCAGACGCATCTTGTCGGTGGCGGCGCATGTCATGTTCTCGCCGGCTCGCAATGACATGTGCATCCGTCTTGAGATAGACGATGTGGGTATAGGTCTCCCAGTCCCTTTGCGTTCCCACTCTTTCCGCCTCACCCTCCTCATCCTCCCAGAACATGTAGTGCCCTGCGACCACACCCACCCCACCGCTCACCCTACATTCTTCCGCCACCCCCGCCAAAGCGCGCTCACGAACCGCCCGCCTGCCATCGCCATCCATACCTTTAAACTCGGCGAGTCCCCCACTCAGCATCCCCGTAATCAGCGCCGAGCCATCGTACAATGCGAATCCCCGACCCAACCCCTCCCGTACTGCATCCATGAGATACGACTTCCCGGATCCCGAGACGCCATACAACCCAACGATGATGGGGCCTTTCCCCTTGCTCTTGCTCTCTGGTGTTTCCATGCTGCTCAAGGTCGAACTGGTGCATGATGGTTCTTCTGCACGGCGGTGCAGACCACGTAGACGGACATTGGCAGGCTTATAACTAGGTACTGTGCTCGTCTCGCTTGTGTTTGTGTCCCGCTTGCTATCTCCACGCAAACATCACTTGGTTGATGAAGTCGCTTGCTTGCTACCTTGCTTGCTACTTGGCACCAAATGCCACAGACACGGGGCGAGCCCATGCCAAATCGTCTACCCACAATTAAATAAATCAAGGTACATGATCCACGATGAAATGGGATAGGGTAGATGGTTGGATGTGAAGCAAATGGCAAGGAAAGAGGTAAGTTGATGTCGTGATGTAGAATTCACAAGGGGCACACACGAACGCAATTTGCATCCCATCACGCGTTGCCTTTGTGTGGGTGGCGAGACGGCAAAAGAGAGAAGGAATAAGAAGGAGAAGAGGAGAAGAGGAGAAGAGGAAGAAGAAGTCGACCATGTTGAATCGAACGTCATGCCATGCCCTAGGCGCTATGTACACTATACCATAACCATAGGTACTTTGCCTTGGCCCCTCTCTGTCCATCTACCAGCCATATATCCTCCTCCGAATGACCAAAAATGTTGAATTGGGAATCCCCCACGCTCTCTCTGCGAGGCCATCTATACCAATAACTCCGTGTGCTTAATCGAAGAAAAAACAAATTCTCGCTGCCCCAAGTACACCCCAATTTACCGAGGGGGGTTGAGCAAGACAAATCACTCCTCCCCAACCAAAAGAGAGAGAGAGTCTCGTGTCGAGATGCAAACATCTCCACAGTCATGCCGTGTAAGCTTAAAACATGCCGTTGATTTCGCCGCTCTCCACGTCCACGTCGATGTTGAGGTAGCCGGGAGCAGTGGGTAGGCCAGGAATGGTCTGGATGTCAGCGGCCAAGGCATAAAGGTAGCCCGCGCCGGCCGCCATTCGGACGTCTCGGATCGGGACGGTGAAGCCAGTGGGCGCGCCCTTGAGGCTCGGGTCGTGAGACAGGGAATACTGCGTTTTCGCCACGCAAATTGGCAGGTTGCCCAGGCCCTGCTTCACATAGGTATCTACCTTCTTTTGCGCAAGCTCGGAAAACTCGACGGCCGATGCGCCATACATCTTCCTGACAATCGTTTCCATGCGCTCCTGCACGGAGCCGCTGTTGATGTCGTACAGCAGCTTGAACTCCTTGGGTTTGGCCGACGCGGAAACAATGGCTTTCGCAAGGTCGACCGCGCCTTTACCACCTTCCGCGAAATGGTTTGCTGGGATGGCGTCCTCGGCGCCTGCAGCAATGGCTTCTTCCCGAATCACGTCAATTTCGGCCTGGGTGTCTGTTGCGAAGCGGTTGATGGCCACAACGACAGGGACACCGTATTGCTTGGCGTTTTCAATGTGCTTCTTAAGATTCACGCAACCTGCGCGGAGGATGTCAATGTTCTCGGTTCGGTAGACTTCGGGCAATTGGCTACCAGGGCTGATGTCCGGACCACCGCCGTGGTTCTTCAGGGCACGCACTGTCGCAACAATGACAACCGTGTCGGGCACAAGACCCGAGGCACGGCATTTGATGTTGAAGAAGCGCTCGCCACCCATGGTGAAGTCGAATCCAGCCTCGGTGACTACGAAGCCAGTCTGCTCATCGTGGTTCTCGTCGGGCTCAGTACCCGCGAGCTTAAGCGCAAGGCGGTCAGCGAGGACGGAGGATGCGCCGATAGAGATATTGGCAAAGGGACCTGCATGCACAAATACTGGGGTGCCCTCGAGGGTCTGCATCATGTTTGGCTTGATGGCGTCGACAAGGAGAGCAGTCAAAGCACCACCTGCACCAATGTCATCGCAGGTTACTGGGTCGCCGGCGCGAGAGCTGGCGACGACCATGCGGCCGAGGCGTTCCCGGAGGTCAGCGAGATCATTGCTGAGAGCCAGGATAGCCATGCACTCGCTGGCTACCGAAATATCGAAGCCAGTCTCTCGTGTTTGGCCCTTCTCCGTGGGTGCTTGACCGACAGTGATTTTGCGGAGATGTCGGTCGTTGACGTCGAGGACGCGGCGCCAGGTGATGGTCTCAGGATCAATGTCCAGACGCGCGAATTTTGTGATTTCCTCGGGGGTCAGGTCATCGGGGTTAGTCTTGTCGATTCCAAGCTTCTTCAGGCGGCGGAACATGACGGGTGCAAACTCGCGCTTGCCCTTCTTTGCGGGTACAAGGCGCTTGTAAAGTGCGCCGTCCGATTGGGTGTTTTCGTGGAACATACGGGTTTCAATGGCCGCGGCGAGCAAGTTGTTGGCGGCAGTGATGGCGTGGATGTCACCTGTAAGATGAAGGTTGAATTGGTCCATGGGAATAACCTGGCTGTAGCCACCTCCAGCGGCACCGCCCTTGATACCAAAGGTAGGGCCCATGCTGGGTTGACGTACGTTGGCAAAGCACAGGCGTCCGAGATGTGCACCCAGTGCTTGCGCAACACCAATCGTGGTCGTAGACTTGCCCTCTCCGAGTGGAGTAGGTGTGATCCCAGCGATGAGGACATATCGTCCATTCCGACGATGCTCTAGGCGCCTCAGCAGAGACAGGTCGACCTTTGCCTTGGTGGCGCCATAAGGCTCTAGCTCGTGTGGTAGAATGCCCACTTCCTTGGCGACAGCTGTAATGGGCTTGGGATGCTGTTTCCTGGAGATCTCATGATCGGCTGGGATGGGGTTCTCGAGCTTGATTGGCAGAGGCGAGATTTTTCTTTGCTTTTCTCGGTCAAAGGTCGCGTCTGCCGAATCGACGAGGTTTTGCAACAGCATGGCAATCGTCATGGGCCCAACACCACCCGGTACCGGTGTGATGTGCGAGGCAACCTGAACGGCAGATTCGTAGTCGACGTCACCCACCAGCCTCAGTCCGCTCTTCTTTGTGTCGTCGGGGATGAAGTTTGTGCCTACGTCAATGACGACCGCGCCAGGCTTGAGCCAGTCTCCCTTGACAAATTGCGCCTTGCCAATGGCAGCAACCACAATGTCGGCCTGCCTGACCACATCTGGCAAGTTGGCTGTGCGGGAGTGGCACACGGTGACGGTGGCGTCAGCATTCTTGAGCAGATAGCTCACAGGGCTGCCCACGATATCGCTGCGACCCAGCACAACGGCATTCTTGCCCGAGATGTCGATGCCCGCCTCGTGCAGCAGCACCATGACACCCTTGGGCGTGCAGGGAGTGAACAGGGGCTTGCCGCCGCGCTTAGCCAGCTCGCCGATGCTCTGGATGCCAAAGCCATCCACGTCCTTTTCGTCGGCGACAGCCGACGTGATTGTGTGCTCGGAGATGTGCTGGGGGAGGGGCAGTTGCACAAGGATGCCATGGACGGAGGGGTCGTTGTTGTAGCCGTGGATGATGTGCAGCAAGTCGACCTCGGTCAGGTGCTCGGAAAGGTGGACGAGTTCGCAGGCAATGTTTGCTTCTTCGGCGGCCTTGAGCTTCATGCGCACATAGGTGCTGGAGTCGGAGCGGTCGCCCACTGCGTGTGGTTAGCACGCCGCGGCAGGGCCAACGGGGTAGCAAACGTGCTCGGCTCACCTTGGACAATTTTCAAGCTTGGCTTGTACCGCGGGTTCTGCTGCTGTCTCTCGTTGATCTTTGCACCCAGCCGCTCGCGGATGCCCTTTGCGATGGCGGTGCCGTCGATCTTCTGGGCCGTCATGGTGGACCGTGTTGTCGAGAAGAGCCTCGTTTGGATGCTGCTGCTGCTGCTGCTGCTGCTGCTGCTGCTGCTGCTGCTGCTGCTACCGTGGACGACGACGGTATAGAGACAGCGGGGCGAAGACGCAGCACCAATCGAGGAGCAATATTTTTTCGGCGGGGTAGCTCGAGCCTGCGGGAAACAGCGGAGCACACGAGCGCGTCCGCACATGGGCTGCACAAGACGACGCATCCTGCCCACGCGTCAACGAGTGCTCGTCGTAGAGGAGAATGGAACGCGGACTGCAGGCGCTCCGCTCTCTTCACCAGGAGTGAAAGCCGTCAATGCGCGCCAGGGCCTTTTCTTTGAGCCAGAGAGCCCCCGGGGCGGACTGTGCGAGCGCCGTCGCCAAAAATATTTAGTTTTCCGTCGACGCGGCTGTGGGCCACTACCTGTCTACTAGGTGGGACAGAGGACTGGCCCGGCATCTCCTGATCGACTTGTCGGAGTCTCAGGCCTTCGCTTCCTCGGTCGACATTTCCATGAGCACCCCAAAAAGCACAAACATCTGCCCAGCCATCGCCCTCAGACGGCCCACATGCGTGGCATGGCAGAATCGAGCAAACCTGTCCGGATGCCACAGGTTGCGTTCCGCCTTCAGCCACTCGTACGAGTACTCTCCAGATCCCTGTAGCAACACCAGGAGGTCGTGTGCGCACACCCCCAGCGAGTCTGCATCGTCCTTCAGCAGCCGGCAGTCGGGCTTCGTGCAGCAATCCATGTAGTTTCGCATGACCGGGAATTCGCGCACCTGGCCCGGGACAAGCACGTTGTGCAAATCCTCTCGGAACTGCCTGTATGCGCTCTTCGGATCCGTGGAGAGCTTGCTGCCGCCAAAGTCTAGCCAACTGCCATGCACCCATCCCTGGGCGCCCTTCTTGCCCTGTGCAATGAACCAGTCGCGGCCCATGTCACGGACGACCTTCACCTGCTCACCCTTCTCGACCATGAGCTCCCACGACTCTGCTCGATGAGGTCGGCCTGCCTTTCTGCAAGTCGCCCATTGCCATTGGGTAGGCTCGCTCGACGGCTTGCCTACGGGCTGCAGACCATTGGAGTGCGTCTGCGGCTCCGTTTCGTTGGACTCTAGATTGGTGTGGATAGCCTCGCCACTAAAGCGGAACATGTAGGTGGGTTCTCTGCCACCAGATTGCTTCTTGAAGAAGACGAATGCGTCGCCGGCCAGGGCGTGGGGGTCAATGGCAACATACTAGTTTTTTTATTAAGTACAGCGCTGAGAGGCGGAGTAGTTGACTTACGGCGAGCTCGTTTTGGATCCTGGGTCGCAGGTCTTCCGCCTCCTCGTCTTGCCAGAGTTTGTGCCAGGCGTCACGGATGGCCTCCCCTTTCCAGTCTCCCATATGCCGGCCATTGCAATGAAGGTAGTAAGAGCCTCTGCGAGACCATTGAGCACTTTTCAGCGGCCAGCACCCAGGCTTCAGGCTACCTTTTGAGACAATGCCCCACTCGCGCATAGCACTGCTCAGTGAACGAAGTTTGTTCAATAGAGGCAGTGGGATACCAGAGGCGGCCCAGCTACTGCGTGACCACGCTAAGAATGAATCATTGTCTCCCAACTGGACGCGGACAGATTCCAACACGAGCTTCGATACGCTGAGCTGCGTAATATACTGATGCAATGCAGATGGTGTGCCGGTGCCGAAGCGGAAACTGTTTGCTCCGTCTTTTGTCTGGAATGCGAAAAACCAAGAGTCTGTATTACTCCCGAATGAAGCCCAGACAATCTTGTGGATAAGACCAGTGGATAGCTCGAGTAGCATCGGTTTTGGTAGGTTGACACTGGCGCACGGTTGGTCTCTAGGAGTAATTAGGGCACTGTAGGACTTACGCGGAGTAACCATTTGAGGTGGCATAAAATTGTCGACCACGTGCACCTGTTGCTACAATGTACTCATCTGCCCTGAGCTTCTCGAGCTGCGCAAGTTGATCGAGGGCGGTCTCGCTAACCATGTCCAACTGAGCCGAGGACATGTCGGTTGTGCATAACGCTGCTGCTTTATGAATCTGTCTCGTGATAGCCACAGCTTGACGGGGTGAAATGAAGTCGGGATTGTGTGGTGTGGTGTGGTGTGGTGTCAGCCGGAGAAGGCAGGCGCGTTCACGCCAAGATCACGGTGGCCAGGATAGGCAAGAGCGTCCCACGAGCGAGATTGGGTTATGCTCGAGGAGATTTACAGACATCAGCAGGTGTAAACTGATCTCGTGATGCGTGAGACTGCGCCTGGCTCTTTTGAATGCATGGAATCGGCGCTCTCAGAAACGGAGAGAGCATCAGGAAGAAAGTAGCAGCGAGAAGGGTCAGCGAGAAGGGTCAGCGAGAAGGGTCAGCGAGAAGGGTCAGCGAGAAGGGTCAGCGAGAAGGGTCAGTGAGAAGGATTAGAGAAAAAGGTAGAAGAACAGGATGAATAAGAACGGTCAAGGGGGAAAAGTAGAGAGGGCAGTCAAGAGTAAAGAGCATGAGTAGTGAGTTATAAGACAATAGAAGAATTCCAATGCTTCCATCTTCTTTACATACACCGCGAGAGACCAGCCAGCTTACGACGCATCCTAACAGGCGACGGTGACCGAGGAGAGCGACAGACAAAAAGAGGACGCAAGGCACTGTTTTGAGGAGATGCTGGTACGAGTAGGCAATCGTGTATTACGGCGAGTTAGGAGAAGGATGACGGAAGTTGGGGGCGCAGTGTAGGTAGTTGTGTGTTCTGGAACTAGGTGGGTCATACAACATCGTGTACTAACGCACCGATGCAGTTAGCCTCCTTCAGCCCACTTCAACCTCAAGACGTCGATATCGACAGATACCGAAATTTAACGCCGCCGCTTCCCCGCCACATCGAACCCACCCGCCCAGACCTCCGCCGTCCATCTCAAGATGAGGCCGATTCTTCTCTCCGGGCACGAGCGTGCGCTCACCCAGGTCAAATACAACGCCGACGGCGACCTCATCTTCTCCGTCTCCAAGGATCACGTCGTGTGCGCGTGGTGTGAGTGCGAATCCGGCACCGGCCACACGCCACCGGCTGACCGGACACAGACTCACACAATGGCGAGCGACTGGGCACCTATCACGGCCACCAGGGAGCGCTCTGGACCGTCGACGTTAACCCCACCTCGCAACTCCTCGCCACCGGCGGCGCCGACAATACCATGCGGCTATGGGAGGTCAAGACGGGCAAGCTCCTGCACACATGGGAGTTTGCTACGTCGATCAAGCGTGTCGAGTTTTCGGCAGACGGCCGGAAACTGCTCGGCGTGACGGAGAAGCGGTCCGGCCACCTCTCCACCATCTGCGTGTACGAGATTAACCCCGACCCCGAGGCGCAACAGTCAGACGAGCACCTTCTCCGGATTGTGTGCGACGAGAGCAAGGCCACCGTCGCCGGTTTTAGCTACCTTGCCAAATACATCATCTCCGGGCACGAGGACGGCTCGATTACACAGTGGGACGGAAAGACAGGCGAGCTGCTCTCGAGCAACTACGACGTGCATGAGCCAGACATGCAGGGTATGCCGGGCATGTCTTGCTTCACGTGCTGGGCGTGTGCTGACGTGCTGCAGTAACGGACCTCCAGTGGGCGCCTGACCGCACCTACTTCATCACCGCGTCAAAGGACAAAACAGCAAAGGTACCGCGCAGCAGCTCAGCACCGTAATGCTATCGCTAACATGATACAGCTTGTCGAAGTCGACGAACTCGAAGTCATCAAATCCTACGTTGCCGACACTCCCCTCAACAGCGCTGCCATCACACCTGTAAAAGACTACGTCATCCTCGGCGGAGGACAAGCCGCCATGGACGTTACCACCACCTCAGCACGCCAGGGTAAATTTGAGGCCCGCTTCTACCACAAGATCTTCATGGAGGAAATCGGCCGTGTGCGCGGCCACTTTGGCCCCCTCAATTACGTCGCCGTTCACCCACAAGGCACCAGCTACTGCTCAGGAGGAGAAGACGGTTATGTCCGCGTACACCACTTCGACAAGCCCTACTTCGACTTCTTGTACGAGGTCGAGAGGGAGCACAAGCAGAACCAGGCCAACTTGTAATGCAGTGCGGGTGTGACGAGGCCATGTCTGAACTAAATTGGAATGGGATTGGGTGCTTGCATGCAATGGCGTTCCGGCAGGTTGATCCAGGCTCCAACAAAAAAGTTGGAGAGCTGGACAGTATAGGGTGGAAAGATGCTTGTCCAGGAGTGTATTCGTGTTCTTCGTTACGGAGGAATCAAAAAAGGATGGGTAGACCATGAGCAACGATGTGATTGTAGCAGCCCCGCGGACATATACCCAGTCAAATGTTATCATAGCATACACGAAAACAAAAAATCCTAGAAGCTCGTTCCCCCATCCTCGTCCTCTGAAGACAAGTTGATACCCAACTATCCTACCCCCATCTCACACCGGCGGCTCATCACACATGGGCCCGCTATCACTAGGCTCTTTTTCCGGCACCTCCCTCCTCCCATGCACCTTTACGCCCTTCACCAGCACCGGCACCACACCCCCCGTCTCCAACCCCCACTCCCTATGCCCGACGACCTCGAGCAAACTCACAATCGCCCCACTATGCGCCGTCATACTCAGCCACACCCCCTCATCCCTCCCAAACACATCGTCCAGCAACATGGCCAACCGATACGCTCGCGCCGAGCGCGGCTCTCTATAATCCGGGCGCCAGAGGCGGTCGGGCTCGGCGAAGCCCGGCTCCAAGATCAGGTGCGGGTACGTGGCGTGGAGGTGGGAGCGCGTGGAGCGGCGGTCGCAGGTGTGGATTCCGAGGGTTTCGCGCAGCAATTCTTTGACGTGGGGCTTGTAGGGGCGGGCGCGGGGCAGCGGCAGGTGCTGGAAGGTGAGGTCGGCGGTTTGCACGGTGCGGGTGAGCGGCGAGACGTAGTAGGTTTGGGGGGCCGGGAGGCCGTGGGGGAGGTGCTGGGCCCAGAGGGCGTGGGCGGCTAGGGCTTGTTGTGCGCCTGTGGGCGTGAGGTGGGCGTCGCGCCAGGTGAGGCCGTCGGCGCCGTCGAGGGCGGCGTAGTAGCACTGTCTCTCCGGGCACAGGTGAGAATAGGCGTTGGGAAGGGGGAAGGGACGGACGTACATCCCAAGCCTTGGTTCCGTACTTTGTCTCCGCGACATTGTGCCACCCCTGTCCGTGGCGGCCCAGAAAGAGGACTTTGAAACTCTCCCCGTCTTTCCTGCTCTCGTCGAGGCTTCTTACAAAACGCTCAAAGCGCCGCCACGGCGCCTCGCTTCTCTCTTCGGCAGAGACATCTGTCGTGTACGGCCGGTCGATGAGGCCAAAGTTTTGTTTCCGCTACACGTACGTCGTGCCTGTTAGGAGATTGGGCAAGGTAAGGCTGGGGAGGGAGAAGAAGGGAGACTGACAAAGTTAAACTGGGTGT
>Ga0182211_1000186_pt1 | contig 19112 bp, 19 predicted proteins | sample G5R1MG_20_FD_129660 | JGI IMG/M metagenome (GOLD analysis project Ga0182211, IMG submission 129660) | Switchgrass phyllosphere microbial communities from Michigan, USA - G5R2_MAIN_03OCT2016_LD1 MG | ecosystem: Host-associated > Plants > Phyllosphere > Phylloplane/Leaf | place: USA: Michigan... | reverse complement strand
CCCCATACCCCCATAACGAACAATAGCGCATCACCTTAAACGCCATATCCCATACCCCGCAGAATCGCTTTGCCCTCTTCGACATCATCGTGGTTCCAGATTCTCAAGCCATATGAGAGGAGAAACTCTGGGAAGTTGCGGAAGCCGGCGTCTTTGGCTGCGGCATTGGTGTTTGTGATGGACTGGGGGTCGTTGGACGGCATTGTTGGCGTTGCGATTCGCGGTAGTAGCTGGGGGCCAAAGTACTGCAGATGATGGAATTGGTGCTGCGCTCGTAGCTGGGAGTCGAGGAGATGGATGGCGTGGGAACTGAGGTAAAGCGATCATAAGATGGGAGTGCATTTAGGTTTTTTTTATACTAATTGCGGTAACTATCTTACGGTAACGTTAATAGGCATAACTAGTGTATAGGGCCACGTGTGAGTACCAACGCGCGATAGATGCAGAGCTGGAAACTCGAATGAATTCTTGCGCAGATACAATACATGCAGAATCTTGGGCAACAATAATTGTGAGAAAACTAGCGATTGTGGTGGAAATACATGGTGTTAAGGCTTGAATGAAGCCCGAAGCACAATCGCTGGAGGACACGTGACCTCCGGTCACGTGCTGGGGTCATGTGACCAAAAGTATATAGTTGAAAAGCTTGCCGAAGCTCTATCGGCAGACAGATAGGCAGACAGGTGGACGCCTGTACGCGCGCGCAAATAGACAATACACTGTCTATCTCAACCCACTCATATACGACGATAACTCGACAGGCCGAAGGCTCGTCGAGCGGCTGCTGAAGCTAACTGTGCCTGAGGCAAATACACCTCTACACGATGTGTCATATTGGAGAGTATGTTCGTGTACTGCTCAGGGAAGCATGCTATAGCTGATTGGGGGAGACCTGCTCCGCGTTACCTAAAAAGCGAAACTTGGATCCATTGTTTGACCTCTCATGTTTTATGACATGACAACGATTTTTTTTCTAGGGAGCTTCTGCACGAATGAAAGGCCTGAAGTTTTGAAAAGCTTCGTTGGCGGTAAGGGACATTAATTTACCGGAGGGAATGAATATTGCAAAGCCATGCAAGGAAAGACAGAGAGACCTTGACTTCAACTTACACGGCTTCTACCACGGCTTCTACCAAACAGCACCTCCGTTCACCAAACTCCTGTTAATCCGTAACTTCCAATAGTATTGCTCTTATGTTATTCTAGCTATGGACATCAAGGAGTGGTTCATAATGAAAATGGTGGCGAGAAGTTTTGCTCTTCCAACGGTCTGCATTCTTATCATCGCTAACATTTGAAGCGCAAAACAGACTCGGTATATGAAGCCCTACAAGAATACTGGTACCAATGAGGATCATGTCTAGCCATGGAGAGACTAAAAAGGCAGCAAAAGAACAGTGCGGAAATCAGACCTAGGGGAATCGCTAAGAGAACGCGACTGAACTATGCGGTGGCAAAAGACAAGGAAAGCTCATAAAATACATCTTCTCGTATGCATGAGATTTCGTTCCCTGGTTGGAATATCGGGAAGAGAAGGACATTCAATATGGCTGCCTGATGCCCTGCTGCCACAAATGCGCCGAGATCAGACACCATACCTCGCGTACACAATACATATCAGGCCTCAGAAGATCACATGTGCAGTGGGCGATGCTACCAGTTTGCCACGATGAGTCAAAGCTTCATTTCCTCATTTTCCGGTGAGCTGCGAGGTTAGGGGAACCATGTATGTAGCACTCGTATTGCCCATGGTTGCGCTTGAGCATAACACAGCCTCCACCAAATTGATGCCTGAGAAGACCAAGGGGCCCGAATTTCGACATACCTAGCACCAGGAAGCGACCTAGACCGAATACAATAATCCTATCTGGTTGACAACGGGTGCTTTGATTGATGCAACGGGGGGTAAGGAAGCGTCATGCCCACACCTGAACCAAGAGGGGACATTTCTCTAGGCATCCATAACCACTACATTAATTATACGAGTTTTTGGCAAACATAATACGCTCCGTGCACCTCCAGTGTCATGGTTCTGGCCCCCATAAACCCAGACTTCACTGCCCTAACGTGGCGGCAGGGTGCCTCGGCTCTCATGACCTGTTGCATACACACACCGAGAAGAAGTCTACGTCATACGTACAAACAGTTTGTCCCAGGCCCTATTATCTCTACCAGGCATCAAGTATTTTCATATGTGTGAAACAGTTCACACACGCGCCCGGCGTTTAATAGCCAATCAAGTTCTGCGTTAGCGCTGCTGAGCCACAGTTTAGTGGCGGTGCCTCTTTCGCCGGATAATGGATTCACGAGGCCATTCTGTGAATGTTGGTCAGGAGAAGAAGTCAAACTGGCTCGCTCAAGGCATCTAAGATACTTGGTTCTTCTAGTATAAAGATGCATCCGAATGATCGCGGGTACTGTTTGCCCTTTGTCTCAATCACCCACAACTACAAGTACAACGACAAAGCTAACACGCTTTGCTGCAAACACTGTTTCCTTATAAGAAGCTTTATCTGAATCCCTACTACAATCCCTACTATATATCTAGTAAATCTGTCTCAAGTCTACCGATCAAGGCTATCCACAATGGCCCACTTCCATCTCACTCACTCTCGCACCCGCGAGCGTACCTCGGACTACACCACATACTGCTCAAACCCGCCGAACTGCAACCACTCCGACTACCCCGAGGACCCCGAATCCGGCCAAGACGACTACCCCTACTCATACCCGCATCGACCGCTGCGCATCTCACGCGGTCTCACCAACAACCACACCCAGTCCTCCCAGCTCGAACGCTTCAACGTCTGGCCCGACAAGTACATGTCCTACGCCTCTTCTCCAGAAGACGAACAAAACAGTACCAGCTCAGAGCATCGTAAACCATACACATCCTGCGTGCACCGCCACGCCAACAACACTGATGTATACGACCCCGAGGAACGCGACTTTGAGCTCAAGCTCAGGGCAGAATTTTCCAGTGGCCCGGTTAGCGAGTTCTACCGTCGCCGAGAGAATCGGTATGAGGGCGCGCGCTTTTGGTCCGCGGAATCGTTGCGCCGCAGGGAACAGTGGGTTGCGGACGAGTGGGAGGAGGTGCGCGGGCGGTCGGTGTCACGGGAGCGAGAGGGGGGAAATAGTGTTCGGCGTAGTTCCGAGGAGAGGGAAAAGAGTTGGAGTCGGTATCGCAGAGTAAAGAGTACGACGACGGAGGAAGTTGTACCGTTGAGCGGGAGGAGGAAGAGGATTGTGTTTGAGTTCTGAGGAGGTAAGTGCTTGGTTGTTTAGCAGTGGATTCGTGTTCAGGGTGATGATTTGGGAGGTTTATGGGTCATGTCGGTTCTTTTCGTGTTTTTTCATTGCCGTTGGTCCTGAAGCGCTTGATAGACCGAAGTTTGCTTCTATATAGAATTGGTTGGCGGATGACACGGTGTTTGCACTCATAAATGATAGATATTTAGACCTCTCATGTTAACTGATCGCCTAAATAATATGCACAAAATCTGCACGTGCACTTCTTACCTTCGCCTGGAAGGAGACTAAACTCAGCTTTTGACACTCTTGTAGCTGAAATTGAAGCGTGTAGAAACACAACGCCGTCCATGTCGGATATTGGCATTATATCAGAAGCGCGCGGTCAAAAACATCCCAATCTCTTCTCTAATCTGAAGCAGATTCCTGGGTTCTTGATGAACTATCCATTCTTAGTCGTGTCTCCGAGTTGTGAGTGGATTGAAGCAATGGCCATCGGATAGACATGAGGTTATCGATTATCCAGGGGCGGAATGCAACACCTGGATTAATAGAGACCTCTAACGAGCATACCGGTGTATGAATACGCCTTTGGAATTGATTAGGTTTGTGATGCAATTCTTGAACGAGTTTGTAGCGATGTGATCCAGTAGACTGAAATTATTCGTGGCTCCGAAGCCTGGATCACACATTGCTAATCGCGGAATCGCGATAAATGCAAAATGAGCCACTAGACCGTGCATCTCTTTCACCGTCATGGTTAAAGCACAGTCCTCCCTAAGAGTGGTCCAGCCCAAGCTTCATACAGCAACGGATCGTCCCAGGACTCTTTTGTCGCGTTATGTGCGCTACTTTCTCGGTATGGGCGCTCTTTTCTCGTGACTGTGTGCTGGTGATACATGTGACTCCTAGAATTGGAATATTGGGATATGGCTAAAACGGGTACTGGCAGGCTATCTGTTCTCAGGGAGAACCTCTTCGGAAGCGGGCATAGAGTATCGTTTACACTCTTCCGTAAAAGCTGTAAGTTGGTAGTGACGACTTTTTCTCGGTTGCCGTATCGTTGTAGTCCTCGTCAACATCTTGTTTCCACGCCTGTCGTTTGTGTGTTCTGTTCAAGAAAGGGTTTCGCGCATGGAGGCCCTGTAACGAGCAGCCTGTGCTTGCATAAGTGCTACTTCGACACTCGCCTTACCCTTTGCCTGATCTGGTTCCACCTGATAGTTTTGTTGCGTGGTGGGCAATTCTATGACTTCTGCCCAACCAGGATTGTTCAGCTCATGCCTGTATATCTGCTTGTCCTATAAAGAGTTTTTGGATACAGTAATGGACGTCTCATCCTTTTGTATTGTAGACGGTGTGTGCGTTTACGTGCGGTATCGCTGTGGTGCTGCTTGTGGCAAGGCACCACTCCGAGGGGGAGGAGCAGATCTACCGCATAACTAAACAGAACCACGATCGATTCTCAAAGCAGGGAGGCCAGTGTGGCAACGCAGAGTCCGCTCGAGATATGCGGATGCTATCAGGGGTGAGTCTGTGCACAGCAAGTCTTGCATCGACGAGTGAAAACGGATCAGGGATCCGCATCGGCTTGGCGGGTCACGTTCCCAAAAAGTTCAGAAACGAACGATGCTCCCGCCATGAAGGCCACGCCCATGCCGCCATGAGCTTCCGACCACTTCTGCCACGGCCAATTGCAGTGAGGGAGGGCAATTCACTATGTCTGCGATGCTGGCGGAAGCTGGCCCAATCGAACGTGCCGTCGCGACAACCATTCTCCAACACTGCGCCGCCTGCCCAGGGCGCCGTGGCTGTGAGGAAGAGCCGGAGTTCATTCAGCAAGGATTACTTCCGGACCAATCCAATCCTTAAGGCGACGTTCTGGAGTGCAGGCCATGGGCTCGCGAGTCCCAATGCGACGACAGGACACGGGGTGGCTCGTCGGGCGTCGGCGCAAGATACAGCATCACCTACACCACCACTGCCAGACGACGTATTGCCACATAGACGACGGACAAGGACCAAGGACGCAGTGGAGGGTAGGGAAAACGAAACGGCTTATCCGATTGCGCTGGATGCGTCGTCGAGGTTGGCGGCTTTATCCTCGCGCCTGCCCCAGCGCTCCCTCAAGCGCATCCTCACCACATACCTCTCGCTATCCAAGCCCCGCCTGACCTTCCTCGTCGTTCTCACTGCTACCGCCGCCTACTCGATCTATCCTGTGCCGGGCCTGCTTGCACCCTCCGTCACAGCGACGCCTTCGCTGTCCACACTGACGCTCCTCTTCCTCACGTCCGGCACCGCACTATGCTCAGCCTCGGCTAACGCCTTCAATATGCTCATGGAGCCCAAGTTTGACGCCCAGATGAGCCGCACCCGCAATCGGCCTCTGGTGCGAAAGCTCATCAGCACACGCGGCGCCACCGTCTTCGCGGTTGCCTGTGGCCTTGTAGGCATTGGCGCCCTGTACTATGGAGTTAATCCGACCACAGCCTTCCTCGGCGCTGCCAACATACTCATCTACGCAGGGATGTATACGCCTATGAAGCGCATGTCGGTTCTGAATACCTGGGTAGGAGCTGTTGTAGGTGGCATCACCCCTCTCATGGGCTGGACGGCCGCAGCAAGTCAATACGCACATGACGGCACCTGGGAAGAATTGCTGTTGGGAGAAGGCTCGGCAGGTGGCTGGCTATGTGCTGCACTTCTCTTTGCCTGGCAGTTCCCCCACTTCAATTCGCTGAGCTGGTCCATCCGCGACGAGTACAAAAACGCCGGCTACCGCATGCTAGCCTGGGTGAATCCTGCGAAAAACGGCAGAGTTGCGCTACGGTACGCGGTGCTCATGTTCCCCATTTGTATTGGGATGTCATATTGTGGAATCACAGACTGGAGCTTCATCGCCACCAGCAGTGTCATTAACGGCTGGATGGTACTCAAGGCATGGCAGTTTTGGAGGGCGGATGGTCACAAGGGCACAGCACGAGGACTCTTCTGGGCTAGCATCTGGCATCTTCCAATTGTCATGGTCCTTGCCATGGCGCAGAAGAAGGGTCTAGGAGAACGTCTATACCGTAGTCTGTTTGGCTATGCCGACATTGACGAGGATGACTTGTACTATGAAGTGGGAGAACCTACCGAAGAGGAGCAGAAGAACGCTATGATTGTCTCGGTTAGAAGCTAAATGTCAAGCCTCACAGCGATGTGAGTATGTTACGGGTTGTCCGTCCCGTCAGGAATACAGTCAGTCTTATATGCCTGGGCGATACACCAAAAGGTCATCAACAAACACGTTGCTCTATACACTTGCGCTGCTATATGTCATCCCGTCGCGTACAGGCGTGGCACAAATCCCCATTTCCTGTACTCCCTTCTCTCCATATTCTCTCCGTCCCAGAGCACCCGCACTCTACGTCCACGTCAACATGGGCACGTACCCCAAGCCCATGCAATCTTTTTCCACGCCTCCCTGTACACCAACCAGTTTTGCGAAGCAACACGCCATTCGCACTCGAGCGTAGACCTCAACACACGCAATCCCTAGCTCAACAAAGGGGCTTTTACCGATCGATCCCTCCTTCACTCAGTCTGTGCGTTTCCATCTCCATAGCATACCGATCATCCATGCTCTCCTGGCCCAACGCTCATCTATCTCATCGAACCAGTGACGTGCAAGATCTGCAACCGCGACGGTGACAAATGATAACGGTCGGGTGCTGGTGTTTATTTTCCAACTGGTGATGTAATTGATATACAAGATGATAGGTCCGGGTTTGCTGATTGATATTGATATGATCTGGTTGTTGTGGCATATACGCCTTCCAGACCGGTGGTGTGGAGTGGGCAGGGTTTGTAAGAGAGGAAGACAATCGAGAAGGAGGGAGATCGCAATGTTTGTGAGATGGTTGTCGAATTAGGGTAGTCTATATTTGTAGATCACGTTGATGGAAAATTGGTCTTTGAAGTTGACTCTGTGATAACGTCATCACTAACCATAAGAATATGTACGAAAGCCACGCAAAACCAAAAGTGATTAAGGAAGAATAAACGTCGAAGATAATACCTCGGGCTGTTATACAGGCATGCACAAGTCTAATTCAGTCAGGGCGGCTGGGAAAGGTGGCACTGAAAGCCTCCCAAGCCGGCCTATGAATAATGCAGAACATCGCATCCTCTCATAGCCTGGGCTCAGAAAGGTTAATCTCAGAAAGGTTGATATTATACCATGTAACCGTCCTCAAAGCACTCCGAGTCTGAACCAGATTTTGCGGTAGAAAAATTCATATCGGCCTTCTCCTAGTCGTCATCGTCTGGATTGGTTTCCGACTCGTACTCAAACTCTCCCGGTAGCGACGCCTCATCTTCTCCTTCCTCGACCATGTTGTCGCTGATAACACCAGCTGTTGTGGCCGAGCGGCCCTCTGCCGCGTGAGCGCCTGAAGAACCTGCTGCGCCGGGAGCGGGTGCAGGTACAGCTTTCTTGACTTTCAGCTCGAGAAGCGTCTTTGGTTCCGAAGGTCTAGTGTCGGTAAGGAGAATGACACCGATAGTTGGCTTGTGACTGTTAGCTTGCGTATAGGAGGTTAATGAAATGGTAACACGAACCTTTTTCACTGGAACATATCGTTCCCCAGGGAAGCTGATATACTTCACTTGAGGCAATAGTACACGGGACATGTTTTCCAGTTCGTAGCCGACCTTTTCCTTCTCCGTTTTCTTCTTGGATGACTCAACTGGCTGAGCGCCCTCCGACTTTTCTGCATCCTCTTTGTCCTTTGTGTCCTCATCAAGATCCATCTTGTCGTCATCGGCGCTGGGCTTAGGCGTTGTGGGGGTTTGGTCAACGTCCATGCTCTCTCGTCGGCGTTGGCGCTCCTTGACCATTCGTCGACGCTTATCTTGAGCTGTTGTGGAAAGAACTGCAGTCTTGATCTTCTCTGGCGCCTCCTCTGCCTTGACCTCCGCATCCGGTGGGTAGTCGAACATGCTAGGTCGAGTGTTGCTGTGGAATTTAAAGGACGGAATGTCCAGCTCCTGGTCCAGACCGATCACAGCAGTGGGGGTAAAGCTCAAGGAAAGGAAATGTGTCAGAGGGAACCAATACCAGTATTGTGTGAACACAGCCATACCAACAATGGCAGTCATGTTGAGGTTGCCACTGGGTGTCTGCAATCCAATGGTGCAGTTCCGGCCTCCAGCATCGATAATGCCAAGCGCCAATGCAGCACCAAACTTGGCCATGGCATCTTCGTGACGATCGCCGACGACCTTGGTAAGCTGCTTGCGAATAGAGGCTACCTTTGGGTTCATGGCCTCATTCTGCTGAACCATGATCATCGAAAGAGCAATCAAAGCTCCTTGACGGACAAAGTCGGTAGAATCCTTCATCATTGGCTCTAAAAGATCCACTGCTTCGGGGAGTCCGGTACCAGCACAGGCAATTCCGAGGGCCATTGTGGCACCGTAACGAACATGAGGGTTGTATGACTCGGCAAGAAGCTCAACCATACGAGGCACGCTGCCTGGCTTCCTGAACAGGATAAAGCCCAAGCTCATTACAGCCACTCGTCGAACATCGTCGTTGACGTCACTGACTGCAACGTGTAGTAACCTCCGCACAGCCTTGTTACTGCCTGTGCCACAGTACGCCAGAGCAATTGTCATGATACCCCCGTAACGTAGAGTCGGATCAGGGTCATCGAGAAGGCCGTTGATTAGCTCATCAGCCGCTTCTTGTCGTCCGTACATGATGAGAGCCATCCCCATGGCAAGACCACGAACAATCTTCTCGTGTTGGGTGTCATGCGCATATTGAATCATGTCCTCAAGAGCCTTGATGTTGCCAGTGCCGAGCATGACTAGACCCATTGACAATCCGACAGCCTCACCGTTGATGGCGGAGTCAGTGTACAGGACGTTCTTAAAAACATCAAATATCTCTTCGGAGCCAGTTGCCATTCCAGCAACACCCACACCCAATGCACCTCCATGCTGAATGACTTCCTCGGATGCATTCTGGAACTGCTTGAGAAGGTAGTCCAAGACGTTGCTTCCATGGTTGGCGTAGATGAGACCGAGAGCATAGAGAGACCCACCCTGCTCGTAATGAGAGCCTGCAGAGACGGCGTCCTTTGGTAGGTATGGCTCGAGAAGCTTCTGGCCCTGCGTGATGTTTCCTCGATGAATGACACCTAGTGCAGCAGTCGCTGTGAATTTTGACCAATTCACAGCCTTGCCTAACCAGTCCAAGTTCTCCCGAAAGAAAGTGTCGTTTGTGGTACCCGCGTTCATGAAGGCGTTTGCAAAAGTAACGCTGGAGTGGAAGATTGAGTTTCTTGCCTCCAGACTGTCGCGAACCTTGTTCAAGACAGCCTTGTCGGTATGGTTGTTCCTGTATAAGAACTCAAGGTTCAACTCAATGCTCTTGGTGCCTCGAAGAATCTGGCGCACAGATTCGAAAGCTTTCGCTTGGGCTTCGGTCGACTGCTTGTCTTTGGATCGCGATACGACAGTCGATACATTGCTGGTGTCTGCATCTGCGAGTAAAGAGTCCGACTCGCCCGCATCGACAGCTTGTGTTGCAACTCCAGTCGCTGCTTTGGACTCGTCATCCTTGTCGGCGTCGGGAAGCTCCTCCATAACTTTCGCAAGAAATTCTTGGGTACCGTTTTCGTAAAGGTCGAATGAGATCTGGTAGGCGATTGCACGGGCCTTGTCGTCGCCTCGTTGTATAAGGTCCAAGATGAGCTTCGAGGCCAGAGCGTGCTGATTCAAGTAGACCACGCATTTGGCGATGGCGAAGTAGTCTGGGTTGGGCAGCTCGTCATCGTTTAGAAGACCGAGAATCATGCGGAGAATCTGAGTATAAATTAGCCTGGATGCGCTGGCGCATTGTAAAATGCTATTTCAACAGTTCTTACTTCGTTCCTCAGACCACGCTCCTGCACAACGTTCATGCAAATATCGAGGACGTATTCCATCAGCTCTTCGCTCCGAGGAGATGAAGTCTGTACTGGCTTTTTGCCTTGCTTCTTCTCATCTTGGCTGGCGCGGACAATGGACTCGCGCAGCACTTCAAGATTCCGCGCTTCAATCGCAATCCCGACCACCTGCTTATAGTTGCCACTCTTGTAGCAACTCTCAAATATCCTCCGTACGGTGGCCTGTAGGCTCTTCTGGACATTTCTTTGCAGCACCATCGGTGTTGGGTGTGCGCCAGGTACACCGGCATTGCCTCCCCCAGGGACGTTGGGATCGAATGTGGACGAGTCTTCGCGAGATAAGAGCGACTTGGAGGGTAAAGTCGACTGTGAGAAGGGCGTTATCGGCGATGCCAGACTAGCCGATGTACTCGCGGCGCCGGCTGAGTTTACGGAAAAGGACGTGCTGAGCTGGAGCGGCGCCTGATTTGCCTTACTGACTGGCGTCGGTGGGTTGTGCATGACGGACAAGGCGATGTACGTGTCTATGCATTTTGCTGAAACAAGATCAGTCAGCGGATTATGTCGAGTGCACGGCGGAGCGAAGCGGTTTGGCACGAGGTCTGTGTCTTACCGAGGATCGTCTCCTCAAACTCAGCGGCCTTGTGGATGTCGAAGAGGTTGCCCGCACCGAGTGCAAAGACCATGCTCTCGTTGTATTCTTGAAGCTGGTAGTAGACCTTGGCCGCAACCAGGGCTGCGAGTTCTCGCTGGGGAAATGATTCGTCTTCATAGAGCGCCTCACTAGGACGCAGGTGAGTCAGCAGCCCAACCATGAGTGCGGCGGGAATGCAATTGCGTGCGACCCTGCTCGAGGGCGTTTACTCACATCTGGCTAACCGAGCCTGCGACTTCGGGCCACAACAAGTCAATCTCCTCGTTCAAGCGCTGTAGGGCAAATGAGCGCAGGGCCGGATCGGGCTCGGAGAGGAAGCCAACGACGCCAGCGGCAGACGTGAGGCCGACCATGATGGCGGTCGTGGTGGTGAGCGGTGCTTTTGAACGTGTGTGCAGTGCTAGGGAACCGTGGTGATCGAAGATGGTGGAAAGCTATGGAGCTGCCGAGTGGCGCCTGCGGGCGTGCTGCGTCCAAGGCCCGTCTCGGAGGAGCGCCGTGCGGATGCCGTAGCTGCGGCTGTTGTACAGGAGAGGCGACAAAGTAAGGAAACGGGGTGGATGGAGATGGAGATGGCGTGGTGCCGTCGTGTTGGCGGTGGCGGTGTTGATGTTGGGGCCGTGGGAGTCGTGTATGTAATGTCCCAAACACAGCTCGTGAGGTTCGGTCGGCCCACTAGCTAGAGATAGATGACATAATCGCTGCGGTCTCACCACAACGCCTCACCCTGGGCTGTACACCATTGTAACAACATCACCGGAGCCAGATAAAGTCAAAGGCTGCATTTAGAACAAACGGGGGTATCTTATTCCAGGGCTAAAAACTCCAATGTATGCTTTCTCCGTCTCCCCATCCAGCTCCTCCCGGACGACGATGATGCCGATTGGCATCTTCAGCCATCTCCCCACAGAGCTACGCACCAGATGCTGGCGCTGTCATTTCCCGCGACAAGACGCGCAGATTGTTCATCAGACCGTTGATCAAGCCCTCAAACTGGTTCGGCTCCTTCCGCCTTACTTTGTCTGCGTGGCGTAACAGCGTCATGGAGTCTAGTTCCAGTTCCAGCTCGTGGTTCTTGCTCACACCCTGCGCGACTTGGGTCAAATCCACTTGGTACGCGTCCAGCCAGGCATACGATATACGGTCCTTTTGGCGTTGCATGCTCTCAGGCGTCTTTCCGGGCTCGACAGACGGCTTCAAGTGTTCCACGGCACCCAGATAGTCTATTTCGAGATTGACACCGATGCGATAGTCCCACTCGGTTCGCGGAGAGCTAATCTCCATGTTCCCCAGCCGGTGCTTGATGATGGCGTCCTTGACTTCGCCTGTGTCTTTCTTCCTCGTGACGCGTATTCGTGATTTGCCGCCGGTCATGCTGTGCGCGTGGATCATGCGCTGGACCAAGGGGTGCAACGTCTGGAATTCTTCCTGGCCGAGCTCGTAGAAGGCATCAATCTCGCGGGTGTGCTGATAGTTGATGGCGGCACGAGTGGCACCCGGCACCTTGGACCGCTGGATCTGCTCGTTCAAGTACAAGTTCATCTTCTTATGTTGTTCCAGCGTCATGGTGCTCTCAAATTTGACGTCCAGGGCCCCTGTCCTCAGCACGCACTCACTATCCCACGCGCCGCGCAGCCGCTGATTGCTGTGCTTGTCGATGACCTGTCCCCACCGAGCCTCCACTTCCAGCTTCACGTGAGGGTCCGTGATGGCGCTGCGTACCACCTCGTTGCCAATGGCCTCGCGCCAAAGGAATTCACAGACCTGGCGCGACACGTCATCGTAGACATGCGGGCTGTCGGAGATGGGTCGCTCGAAGCCCACAAGCTCGACGGCCGTGGCGGAGTGGGGTGTAGGAGCGCCCTCGTGTGCGCTGGACGGCGGCCCGTTTCGGTGGGCAATGGGCGAAGACTGCACGCGTGGTTGCGCCTGCGCCGGGGTGGGAGGTGGCTGCGCCGGGGCAGGCGGCGGGCGCGACTGCTGGCGCTGCTGGCGTTGCTGTTGCTGCAGCTCGGGGGGAAGCTCCTCGCCCTCTCGGTAGGCCCAGATGGGCTTTGGGTCGTGGCGTCGACGCTTCCGTGGCATCTGCTGGGGAGTTGGCTGGGGCGCATGCGGTATCCTTGTGGTCACGGCCATGGGACTAGATGCAGAGACTGAGCTGGGCCGCGAGAGCGAGCGGCGCGGTAGCACCGCTGCCTCGGTGTCGTGGTTCACTAGCGCAGATATGTCCATGGTGGGCCGTCGTAGGGTTGTGCTCCATACACGGTGACTTACAGTGTCCTCCATGCTCGCGCCTGTGATACGCCAAGACCCCACCCGGCGCGCGCTAGCCCTGGCTGCCGCCAATGTCGTCGTCGTGGTGGCTTCGCAAGTGCGGACGGGCCGCTGTCGTCCATGCACCACATGTACCCGGGCACGACCAGCAGAGCTACAAGAGAGGAATGCAAGCAGGTTCAACTTCGCTAGTGCCAGTATGCTATGCATGCGCCAGACCGTCATTTGCGCCCACGAGTCATGCTCCGCGTGCTGCAGCCCTGTCTCCACCCAGTTAATCAAAGGATCATGCATCCATGCATGCGCATGCCATCGTCATGTTGCCTTCATGCCTCCAAGTCCAGGCCAAGATCCTCCTGCGCCGGCACAATGCGGAGCGTGTTGGTGTGGCCCATTCCGCCTCTCCAGCCTTGCACGCAGATGACGGGATCGCCCTTGCTGAGAACACCGAGCTTGATTGCGTTCATGATGCCCCACTTGAGACGGCGGTCGACATCCTCCTGCCATGGCTCCGACTTGAAGTTTGGCTTTGCCTCCGGGAAATAGAATGGGTAGACGCCGCGGTACAAGTGCGAGTACTACGCGAGTTAGCCAGCAAAGGTCAACGTGTTCCACCGGCACTTACCCGCGAGGCTGTTGCGTTACGCGTGACCATGATGATGGGGCATACGGGACGGTACTTTGAGACGAGACGGGCCGTGGTACCACTACTACGCGTCAGTCACGGCGGTCCGGACGTCTTGAGGTCAGACTCACCTGGTGGTCAAGACCAGAATAGCTCCAGCGTTTTGCTCCAGACTGGCACTGACAGCTGCCATGGCGCATGTCTCCGACGTTGGGCAGGGGAAAGGAGCCAATTTCCTCAGCTCGTCAAAAGCACTGACGTATGGGATGGCAACTTCAGCCAGGAGACATGTCTCGTGCATCATGGTGACGGCCTCAACGGGATAGTCACCCTTTGCGGTCTCGCCAGACAACATGACACAATCGGCGCCGTCGAGGACAGCGTTGCCAACGTCGCTCACTTCAGCGCGTGTAGGGCGTGGATTGTACGTCATGGACTCGAGCATCTGTGTCGCGCAAATGACGGGCTTGCCAGCGATGTTGCACTTTGTGATCATCATCTTCTGTGCGATGAAGACCTGGCTGGGGGGGATCTCGATACCGAGGTCACCACGAGCCACCATGACGCCGTCAGTTTCCCGCAGAATCTCATCGAAGTTGTTCACACCCTGCTGGTTTTCGACCTTGGCAATGATCTGGATGTCCTTGCCCTCCTCCCCGAGGACCTCGCGAATGGCAGTGATGTCGCTGCCGCGGCGGATGAAGGAGGCGAAGACCATGTCGACACCGTTCTTAACACCAAATCTCAGGTCGGCCTTGTCCTTCTCAGACAGCGGAGGAAGATCAATGTCCGTCTTGGGCAGGTTAACACCCTTCTTCGAGGAGATCTTGCCATTGTTGACACACTTGCACTTGAGGGTCTGCTCGTCTACAATCTCGAGGACCTCAAAGGACAGAACACCATCGTCGACGTAGATGGTTCGGCCCGGCGCAATCACCTTGGTGATGTTCTTGTAGTCGACAAACATGTTCTTGTCGTCACTGGTGGTAGCGTACTGCTCGTCGGTGGTAATGTTCAAGACGGTGCCCGCCTTGATGGGAATATCGGCGTCGCCCACGGTGTTGCCCGTGCGGATCTCGGGGCCCTTGGTATCTAGGGCAATGGCCAGCGGCCGGCCGGGCTGGCTCTTTTCGGCTTCGCGAGCGTGGTCGATGACGGACTGGTGGTACTCGTAAGAGCCATGGGAGAAGTTCATGCGCACTACATTGAGGCCGACTTTGCGGAGGGCGTTGATCTTCTCGGCAGAGTTGGTCTTGGGGCCAATGGTGCCGATGATGGAGGTGCGACGGTACTCCCTAGCGGGCGTGTACTCGGTATTGAGCTGGCTGAGCCATTCAATCCGGGTCCGGCCCGCGTTGAGGTGGTCGAGACTGGGGGAGTCGTCAGCGGCTCCTGCAGGAGCGAGGGACGGCAGGCGTGGTCCAAGAGCCGACGGTGGGAATCGCGAGTGCAGCGGGTAAACTTACGCGTTCGCCATTGCTGCAAGTGCTACGAGGCGCAACAAGGCTGTCTGTCAGTGAGAGGGCACGAAAGCGGTGGTGGTTGGGCTTGTACGTGCGACTCCGATTGTCGAGAGGAATGCGCCTGGGCTACTTGTTCTTTTCAGGCCACGGCCGCCCAGAAGATTTGTTGGCTGTTGGGAGCTTCGACGGAGGGGTAGTCGGTCGCGCTAGTGATGCCAGGCAGGGCGTGGGGCTTGGGCTTCGGACAGTGGTCACCGTCATCCCGGCCAGATAAGGACGCACGTCGGCCCCAGAGCCGTCCAGGCTTCCGCTGACGCGAGAGCAGAGTGCTTTACGGTCGCAGTCCGCGATGCCGTCTTTTCGTGCTGCTGGCGTGGTTCCAGGCTGACAGCGGATCGGATCACGCTGGCCCCGCCCGGAGGGACGAAATGCATTGTACGAGGTAGGTCGATGGATATACAATACACCATACCACATACTAGGTAGTAGGCAACCATGGTATACATACCTACATAGTACATGGTAGGTATATCAGAAGTGCCCTGGAGAGAGAACCCGGCCGTACCTGGGTAGTCAGTGCCTACTCCCCAGACATGTGCCATGGAGCCTCTGCAGCATCGGGTCGGGACGCAGCGGGTGCTCTTCACTCAGCCTTCTGGCCTGCTCATCTCTTGCCACCAGCAGGTACGTACATGTTACATAGATCATGACGAGAAGAAACAGCATCGTGTCGACAGCGGTAGAGCCAGGGGAAACCTTACCGTCGCAAAATCAATCACATGCCCATGCATCCACACACTAAGAAGCACCAGCCACACTTCCCACCACCTCTCTACACCGACATCGACACCGACACCGACACCGACACTCCACCCACATAGCATACCCGATCCCGCCCCTCCAGGCCCGCTCTCCACATAGCCCCCGGCCACCTCTGTATGATCCTCGAATCCATCGTATTCTCAACCCTCACCTACTTCCCCGCCATGGTCGTACGTACCCCCCCAGTGGGCTCGAGGCATCGCAAGCGCCCAGCTAACCCAGACACTCGACAGCTCGGCAAGGTTGCACATTACGCCTTCGACGCGGTATTAAGTGCGCCCCGAACGCCCGCTGCGAGTACACGTAGTAGCCATGCTAATAGCGCCCCAGTATCCGCGTTTCTTGCCGGTGTTCGCCGCTCAACAGGCCTCACGTACGTCCCCGCCACCTTGCCCCAACAACCCACCAAACAAAAACCCAAGCTAACCTGCTCGCGCTGACAGTCCTAGTGTAAAGCCCGAACAGTTCACCGAAACACCCGGCGTCAAGAAGTGGATCGACAACTACCTCTGGGTCGGCGAGACAGTCATGGACCAAAGCGTGGCCTTCTTCGGAGCAAGTTCCTACTTTGAGCGCAAGCGATAGACTGGCGGTACCGTACAGAGGAGAATGGCAAACCGCCAGAAGCCTTGCCATGACGATTCGAGAGGGGGGTAAGGCATGCCGAGCACGACGGCGACATGTGGGTAGACTACCTCGCAAGCCGCCATGGCGCTGGTATGGGGATGGCATGAGGCTGAAGGGACACGGGACATGGGATGAGGCGCATAGAAACGCGTATGGCTGGGCTTATTTTATGAAACGTCTAGCAGACTGAAAGGCGTGTTGGAGCTTATGATAGAGGCGTTGCGGCCATGTCGCAACCACGGCAATTATATTCAATTGGACAAGACCTGCTCTCATCTTCGTTTTGACGTGGGTCTACTGATGATGCTACACAGAATGGGGTATATTGCTGTTCATGGAGACTTGCAAAAAAACTCGCTGCCAACCATCTCGAACATGGGTAGCTCATCCCCTCCGCCTAAACCTAAACCCAGTCTCCTCCTCGTCACTATCGTCATCCCCCCGACTAATATCCACCCTGCCCCTCTTACTCACAGGCTGGCACACAGCCACAGCAACAGATCCTCTCTTCCTCCCCCTCTGTATCTGTATTTGCGTCTGTGTACCGTCAACTTGCGTCTCCACCACCCTCTGCGTCCTTCCACTACTTTTCTGTGTGCGCGACCCCGCCTCCTCACCAGCCTCCGGCCCACTGTCCTCCACATGAATCACCTCACTCGGCTGCGTCGTGCGCTTGCGCCTCGTGAACCCAGGCTCTGGCTCCGACGACCCATCATCAGCCTCCCCACGCGACCGCGACAAGGGCTCCATATCCTCGAGGAAGAAGGCATCGCCAACCCCCAACCCTCTGCCCGGCGCCGCTTCTTCCAGCGGGACAAGGACTTTGTGTGGCGCCAGACCGTGCTCGGCGCCGCGCCGACGGAACTTTTTGAAGTTCCTGCGGCCGTTCCATTCAGGCTTCCAGCGCTTGGTGTGGCCCTGAGACGAGGAGTGCATGTCGCGCGCCATACTACCGCGATCTTGGCGGGGCCGAATGGCCATTTCCTCAATCTTGGCGAGGTTTTTGAGTTCGGTAATATCGATGCCTTGGAGTGCTTCACGGAGGGTTTCCTCGTCGGCTTTTCGACGCTGCTCCTGCTCTTCCATGCGTAGACGCGTGTGTTCGCGGACGTTGATCTCTTTCTCTGCCTTGGCTTTGACGCGGTTCAGCCTGTTGAGTGCTTCTACGCCTTTGTGCTTGGATTCTGAGATGGCTTCGCCCGCGGTCGCTTCTATGGGCACGGATGGAGCGCGGGTAGCTGCTCGTTCACGTCTAAATTTTGCCGCAGTGGGGAAGAGCGTATCCATTTGCTCCTCCTTGTCCACGCTATCTTGAGCAAAAGCGTGTGGAGCTGTCTGCCGCTGCGAGGTCCTCGTGCCATGTGCTTGAGAAGCAGCTTCTGTAACGTCTATGTCAACGACAGACCGCGGGACATTCTCCGTGGAAGCGTCCTCCGCTTTCTTCTTCTTTGTAGGCGGCTCATAGTCATCGAAGCCAGTGAAGCGACTGGTAGTCTTTGGGCGTTGGATGCGCTTCCGTGGTACGGTCTTCGGGGGTTCTGCTTTCACTACCTCTGTAGGAAACGCGCTCAGCTCAGTCACATGTAGCGGTACTGCTTCTTGGGAAGCCGGAGTTGCGTCACGGATGGATCGTCTCGTCAAGACCGCTTCGGGTGCGGGCGTTGAGACGGGGTTAGCCGGCATCTCTGTTGGCGGCCTTTGAAGCGGCGATCGGTCCTTGATAATGATGGCGTCGAGGAATTCATTCTGTAGAATCGATCGCTGACCAAGACTCTGGTCTGTTCCTGTGACAAAGTTCGCAGCCCAGTCTTCCATGGCATCTGGATAGGTCGGTAAGCGGACCGTAATTACCGGCAGTTTTTCCTTGCTTCCTGCGGTCCTTCGCTTCTTTCCCGCTACACTATGAACAAAGTCGACATATTCTTGTACCGTTGTCTCGCCTGGCCGAACCGCATACAGCAGTGCCTTACCCCCGCCGCCCGTAATGGGCTCGAGTAGACTGTTGTATTGGCCATCATCCAAGAAAATGAACATCAGCCCCGAAAAGACCTCAGATCGTGCAGCATCGGGTTCCAACTTTTCTTGTGGTTGTGGGACGGGCTCCGCGCCTATCGGTGGTATGTACTCCTTCTCTTTCGGCCACCACGTATCAAAGTCTTCTTCTAACTTCGACGGCTCGTATGTGTTATTTGCGTCGATTGAATTCTTGGCAGCTTTGAGCACCGCGTCGAGGAAGCCGGTCGTCACGATGTGCTTGCCGGCTGTGAGGCCCGAGAGTACCTTTGGGAGGTTGCGCTTCGATGAGACGACGTGGGTGGTCTTGTCGAACAAGAACTCGGACGAGGTCTTGATGTCAAGTGCATGTAGCTGCGCACTTCGAGTCCTGCACTCTCGTGATTCCTTGGACGCATAGGTAATCACGAGAGTGCAGGACTCGAAGTGCGCAGCTACAT
>Ga0182211_1000185_pt1 | contig 19154 bp, 35 predicted proteins | sample G5R1MG_20_FD_129660 | JGI IMG/M metagenome (GOLD analysis project Ga0182211, IMG submission 129660) | Switchgrass phyllosphere microbial communities from Michigan, USA - G5R2_MAIN_03OCT2016_LD1 MG | ecosystem: Host-associated > Plants > Phyllosphere > Phylloplane/Leaf | place: USA: Michigan... | reverse complement strand
GCGGTCCTGCCCGTCGCGCACCCCATCCTGCGCCGTCGCACGGGGGGCGGGAGAGAGGGCGGCGCGCATTTCATCAATCACGCCGTCCAAGTCCCAACCCATACCAATCGCAATGGCGATGTTTTCAGCAGCGTTGTAGAGCCTGTCTGTATCTACCGTTCCCTCTCCCTGTGCCGTCGAACCGGGGGGCGGATAGAGGGCGCGAAGACGCTTCAGTTCATGCACGCAGAGGCAGATGCTCTCGGAGAGCGCGACTTCGTTCTCGATCTCGCCAAGATGCTCACCAGAGCGTTCCCAAGCCTCAACCGTGGCGATGGATTGATCCAGAGCGCGCGGCTCAGCCGGTAGAAGCACCTCCCCCTGCGCCTGCGATGCGTCCTGATCGCGGACCAGCTTCGCCACAGCATTAGCGATATAGACCTGCACACGAGCGCGGCCCTGAATGTCCATCGCAACCCCGGCGAGCGGCAATGCGTCGTGCGTGATCTGGTCGATCGTCGCCCGCAATGCCCATGCGTCCTGATCGCTAGGTGCGGGGGTGGCGGATAGGGCTGCGAGGATGGCGTTAGCACAATTCTTGTGCATAAAAGGTGTGGCGGGCCAATGTCGCTTCAGAACACCAATTATTGCATCCCTATTTGCCGTCTTATTGTACACAGAAAGGGCGTGCACTTCACGAACAAGATCGGCTAGAGCGCGTGCTGTATCATAATCACGGATATGTCCGATGTTGCCGAAATTGCTGTCGTTATCGACTTCAAGAGACGCGCCGAAATCAGCGAGAAGCGAGCGCGTCACTCTCCACGGCGCAGCGGGCAATCGATCTAGTATTGCCTGAAACTGCGTAATCTGCTCAGACGCGAGCGGGGTTGCGTCGGTCATGGGATGCTCCTGGGGAGACGAGTTCGTATCAGAGGAGGTCATGCCTGAGCCTTCCCGCGCAGGCGGCGAGCCTTGCGCTTGCTGATCGGCTTCGGCGTGTCGATGTGGGTCACGTCGCCGGCCAGACCGTCGAACGTCTGTCTGCTCACACGGCCTCGGTCAGTGCGTGGCTGGGGGCGTGGCTCGTGGTAGAAGCCCATACGATCCCGGCGGCGCACCGGCTCGATGGCAAGGAGGGCGTCGAACATCGCCAGACGCGGCATATCAACCGCTTCGTCTATGATGCGGACGTGCGGATCGTCGCCGACCATGAACATGGTCGCTCCCGGCATGCCAGCCAGTGCCTCGGCAACTGCCTTCGCCGTGTCGATGCCGGCATCAACGATCATGACGCGCTGCCCGCCCGCATCTTGGTCGAGGGAAGAGTTACCCGACATGGGACACCTCCGGGGCGGGAGGGGCCGCAGCGATCAACTCGCCGTTCTGATCCTTCGCCAGCTTCTCGCCGTCCGCATACACGGCATAGCGGTCACCGGCGTAGTACGCGCCGTACCAAGCCATAATCTGGGCAATGCTGTCCGGAACGCAGTGCACCTCCGCCACCTTCGGACGGGCGTCGCTGTTCACGAACTTCAGATGCACGAGGGGAGAGGTCATGCCTGCTCTCCCCGTGCTTTGGCGATGGCGGCGCGGGCCTGCTCAATCGGGAAGTGGTCAAGCGCTTGCAGAGCCGTGTTGCGCAAAGACGCCGATAGCTCGTGGTCGCCGCTATGCTGGGCATCCATCACAGCCTGCACCCAGTTCTGCTGGGAGGCGGCGTGGCGTCGCACCATGCCTTCCAACGCCTCCAGCAATTGCTCGACGGGAGACGTAGAGGCGTCAGACGCCATTGCGCCGGCACCGGTGTTTAGGTTATTGTTGTCGTCAGGCATTGCGACCTCCATCGCGTGTCGGGCTGTCCTCGTTGGTCGCGGGGGCAGCCCTTGTTGTTTGTGGGTGTATCATGCTTCCGGGGGTGGGGGAAGGGGCATCCAGTGAGTTGGTAAGACGGGAAGTCGGCATCCCACTGCTCCATTATCTTGCCACCAACCTCCGTCGAAAAACTCCGACGCTTCATAAAAACATCCGGTCCATATGTCCCAGCCGCTTATTTCCTCCCCCTTTTCTAGATCGTAGTCATCCCAATGGGCTGAAAGTAAAATTTCTTCCCCATCCCGCGGCGCCGTCTCGATTGGCTGCCACTCGCTCACAGCGACACCGCCGCAACGGCAATCAGGAAAATAGTAGCCGCCGCCAGCGCGTAATCGAACGACCACACGCTCTTGTGGCGCATCGGCTCGATCGGACCGCTGTTGCCGTAGTCGTGGGCATCCCTGCCGTTCGACTGATAGGGCTTGGCCCAGTGATCGCGGTTCATGCCTTACACTCCTCATAAATTGCTAGAATAGAGTTGGCGCGGCGCAATGCATCCTCGCCGTAGATGCGGGCGCACAAGTCGCTGGTGGCACTGCGAAGCGCGCCAGTAAGATACGCAGCATTGCCCAGCGGGTCGGGTTTGCTGAATTCTCCGCGCAACGATGCGACATAATCTTCGCCAAGCAGGGTTTCGTGGTCGCTCACGCACATTTCCTTTCCAGCTTATCCACCACAGCCGCCAGATCCTGCGCCGTGCAGGCAAAGAATGGCGGCACGTTGACGCGGTGCAGATCGTACTTCCGGACGATCGCGGCGAGGCGGGTTTCGCGCTCGGTGATGAGGTTGGCGATGTCGTTATTGGTCATGGGGCGCATCCAGAACCGACAGCGCGCCAAAGGCTGAGGCAAAAACGGCGAATGCCCCTGCGACATTGTAACCGCTCGCAAAGTCATAGGCTGCAAATCCGGCGTTCGCTGCCGCAAAAATAATAACGATCAATCTCAGCATCTCACATCTCCTTCCAGCTTGCCGCTGGGTGTGAGGGTGTATGTGCGGCAGAAATGATTGGTAGTCAATCGTATTTTTATCGTTGACCGCTTTTTTGTTTTGCGTCATAGCTTCGGCATGAGCGATCAAGCATCCGCCATCGAGGCAATCCGCAAGCGAGCCGATCAGGCCCGCATCCCCATGTACAAGCTGTGCGAGGCTGTCCGTATGTCGCCTGCCACCCTAACGCGATGGAAGAATGATCCGGAGAGCGCGCGCTGGTCTTCGATCGGGCGGCTGGAAAAGCATCTTAGCAAGCTCGAAAAGGAGCAGGCAGAATGAGCGACTACGGCGATCTATGCCGTGACATTCGCGACGCCCGTCGTGAGGCGCGCGCTAAGCATGGCGTTCCGTGCCCCGTATGTGTCGAGAAACTTCCCAAGGCGCATCCCTCTATTTTGCTGCCTGAACAGCGGTGCAAAATCCATGGGTACCGCGACCCCCGTAAGCGCACCTACGAAACTGAATATCTTCATAAGGAACCGCAAGCATGACCGACTTCCAACAGGAATGCATCGTCTACGCCATGGTGGCAACACTGATCCTGGTAGCACTGGTGGCAACGCTGTGCCGCTATGCGCCGTATGGCGATCAGGACGAGGACAGAGGCTTCTTCTATGTCAACCCGCTGGGAGGGGATCATGAATAGTCCCACCCCCGAATATCTCTCCGAAACCGTAGCGGCCTACGCTATCGACGCAGGCTACCAAAAGCTCCGTCGCGAAGGCTATTCGATCACACGCCGCGCTTTCCAGAAAGCGCGCGAACAGCTGATTGCAGAGGGTCTGGAGCCGAAACAGCGATCGGTATGGAATTCGAAAACCACCGCCATGGCCCGCGCGCTCATTGCCGAGGGCAAGACATCGCGCCAGATCGCGAAGGAAACCGGCACGTCCACCAAGCAGGTCTATGACCTGTGTCACCGGTTGGGCATGTCACTGACGCTGGGACGCTGCCCCAAAACGCGCTCTCTGCCTGATCGCGATCGACTGGCTGCGCTGTACGCAGAAAACAGCATCGCGCGCGTAGCCGCACTTATGAATGTATCACCCAAGGTCGCCTCCCGCTGGATCAAGGCTTACGGCCTGGTGCGTAACGAGAAAACGAAGGCGCAGCGACAGGTTGCCCGCGTACCATTTGAGCGGCGCAAGCGCGGGCTGGGGTTTGCGGCGGCTCCATCGCCCGTACCAAATGAAACCGGCCCCGTCGCCGACGCCGCACGCTACCTGCGCCAGCAGGGATATGCGAACGTGTACCGCCGGTCGTTGAGTGAGTGGCAGGTGGGATCACGGGTGATGTCGGAGGCTGGCATGCTGGCGCGGGTGGATGAGATGAAGGCGCGGCGGGCGCGTATGTCGGGGAGTGCGGCATGAGCGAGGAAATCAAAGCTGGTGACGTGGTTGTGTGCGTGGATGATAGCCCGCCGCGCCATAGATACTTTATTAAGCGAGGTTGGCAATTTCCATTTGTAGCAGGCTCGCTTCACCGGGTTCGCGCACTGGCGCGGGCCGAAAATGGCGAGTGGGGCCTGCTGTTCGTCGGCTACTCGGCTGGCACCTACGAAAAGACGGGCGGCGAGGTGGTGTTCGACCCAAGCCGCTTCCGCAAAATCGAAGCGCCAAAGACCGAAGTTGCCGACCGCATCCGCGCCTGCCGCCCCAACAAAGCGGAGCAGCCCGCATGACCCTCCAACAGCGCATAGAAGCCCTGATCGAGCGCATGGCAGCCACAAGCTGGTGCGATACCGCCTTGCATGCCGAGGCGCGGGAGATTTGGGCGTTGCTGAAGGGAGGGCGTGATGCTCGGTAACATGTGGCAGACGTTTCTGCGGGGATTCTCCTGGACCCTCGGCCGGCTGGTTGCGCAGATGCTGTTTAGGCGCTAAACCGTACCCGCATCTCCATTATGCGACCCCCTAGCCCCGGCTTAACCGCTGGGGCTTTCTTTTGCTCGCAGTTCAGCGCGCATTGGCCACAGCCGCGCAATCTCTTCCTCGACATACGGCCGCATTCGTGGCGGGGCCTGATCCAGCCTTTCTTGTCGCTCCTCTCTGGAGCCCAGCAGCACAATCCCCAGCGCCGCACGGTACACAAAAAACGAGGACCAGTTCCTTATCGAAGCCGGAACCTCGTCCATACCCCTACGCCCTTCCAGCAGCTCGGTAAGCCACCACGAAACAGGCCTTACGATGCCTTCTGCGTCTCGACCCAGTTCTGAAAGGCTTGCCATGCGCCCAATGCCCCTAGTGCCACGCAGGCAAACGCGCCTGCGTTATGCGCTGCTTCCAGATACGCTACTTGCCCCGGCTGCCACGATGATAGCGTGTGGTCGCGGCGCTTAATTTCTATAACCAGAGAAGGCGCGCCAGGAATGATAACATCCGCTGCTCCCGGCGTCATGCCTTCGGCGGCGTGTTTCATGACGGTAGAGAATTGCCCTTTCTCGCGCAGGCCTTCGTTGCGAGGGTGCAAGGCCAGCCGCCCCCAGCTATCCGGGTATTCCTTGCGGATACGGTTGAACAGCGACACCTGCTCGACATCCTCTTTAGGGCAGGCGCCGCGGTAGGTCGCGTCGCCATAGACCATCAACCAAGGGGGGAATTTCATGCGGCTAGTTCCTCCGGGGTGTCTGCGGGTTCGTTGAAGGCCAAGATCCTGTAGAAGCTGGACCCTGTTTCCTTGATGTACGAGATCGTCTCGGGCGTGCCGTGGCGGGTCGCCTCATCGAAGCGCGCCCAATCCCTCTGCCCTTTGGCAAAAGTGGCGTTTGGCTGGTGCCACGTCGAGAACGTACGGTATGGCGTCACCCAATCGGCACGCACGGTGGCATTGCCTTTCTGCGATACCGAATCCTTCAGTGTCATAGAAAGCACGGCATCGGTCTGCGGCTGATGCGGATCTTTCTTCATCGCCTGAAATTCGGCTTTCAGCTTTTCGTTCGGGTCTACCAGTTCTGCCTTGCACTCCACACAGTACCGCGCAGCAATATCGTTAGCCGCACCGCATGCCTCACAATCTTTCGATGTCCAGCGGTAGTTGCAGCGCTCGTGTTTGCCATCTTCCAGCGTACGAACCATGCCAAAGCACCGCCGACCATAGTGTGCGGGCATAGGACCGTATTCTGTCTCTACGCGCACCCCCCACACGTCAACACAATAGCCATGCTTGTCGACTTCATACCCTTCCGCATCCTTGTGGCGCGTAAAGTCATTCTCATAACCGCAAGCCGGGCATTCTGCCTTTACCTCGCCGCCGCCTTCCTTAGCGCCTTTTGCTTTCACAATGGGCGCGAACAGGTCACCGTCAGGGCAATGCTCTTCGATGTTGCCCGCATAGTCCATAATGCGGACTTCATCCTTTTGCGGGTGCTTTCGCAGTCCCCGGCCGATGATCTGCTGCAACAGCCCGACGCTTTCCGTCTTCCTCAGAATGGCGATCGTGTCGACGTGCGCGCAGTCCCAGCCGGTGGTAAGCACACCGACATTGACGAGATACTTTAGCCCGCGTGACTCGAATCTCTTCAGAATGCCCTCACGATTGCTGGTGTTTCCAGTGATGAGCGCCGACAGCGACGGCGGCAGCGATGCAAGGATTTCCTCGCCATGCTGCACGGTGGCGGCAAAAAACACGACGCCCATCGCCTCCCTGGAGCGCGAAATGACATCCGCCACGATGCTGGCTGTCTTGCGGCCATGCCCGACAAACGCCTGGTCAACCGCACTAGGAGCAAAATGACCATTGCGCTGTAGCTGAAGGCCCGATGTGTCGTAAGCCTCCGTGCCGGTTGCGGCGATGACGGGCTGCGTGAGATAGCCCTGCTTGATGAGATCTGGTGCCTCGATGCGGTAAACACATTTCAGGAAATAGGGATCGCGACACGTATCTTCCGAGTTGGCTTTGCCGTTAGGGCCGATACGGTAGATGTAGCCGGTGCCCAGCCGGAACGGCGTGGCGGTGGTGCCAATAATACGCAGGCGAGGATTGGCCTTCTGCATCGCCTCGATAATGCCGCGAATCGTTGGCGTGATGCCGTGCGCTTCGTCAATGACGACGGCGCAATAGTCATCGAGAAATCGAGAGATGCTGCGGGACACGGTGCCGGGGGTGCCGAACACGACGGGATGCCGTGTCGACTTCGCGCCAGCGCTGGCACTGAAGATGCTGCACGGTGCCCCCAAGGCTTTGTACTTGGCGGCATTCTGCAACACCAGCTCGCGCTGTGGAGCCAAACACAGCACCTTCTTACCGCCGCTGATCTCATGCAGCCATTCGGCAATGTATGCGATCAGCAGCGACTTGCCGGCACCCGTGGCGGCTTCAATCAGGATGGGATCGACACCCTGACGTAATTCGGCTTTGGCGGCGTCGATTGCTTCTTGTTGGTAGGGCCTTGGGGAGAACATCAGGACAGTTTCCAGAACGACGACGCCTTCCCGGTCCACTGCGCTAAATCCAGGCCGGGCAGCTTTTCCTTGACGACTTTTGCGTAAGACACGGACCCGGCACGCTCCACCTTCGTCAGCTTCCGCCCCGCGAACAGAGCATCCGCGTCACCCGTCAAGGCCACCATCTCCTTCAGCAGATCAGCCTTACGCTCTGTGGCGCGCTCGATTGCTTCCGATAGCTCGTCCCACTCCGTTACCATCTTGTGCGCTTGGGGGGTGTCCAACGACACACGTAGAGGTGCCAGATGCTCGTCGCGGTTTTCCTGCATCTCGTACAGGAACTCGGCGTAGAATTGCCGGAGGGCGGGGATGTTGGTGGCCAGCCAATCGTCGTCGCGGTGGATCAACGTCTGCTGCGAACCGTGGGGCGTCCACTGGTAAAACCAGCACGAGGTGTAGCCGGTCACGAACATCTGCACCTGCATCTGAGCGAGATAGTGCGGTTGTTCGTTGGCAGATTTGAAGATGGGTTTAGGATCGTTCCTAAGTGTATAGGGGCACTTGATCTCCAGTAGCCGCCCATCGCTCACGTAGCCATCCGGCGACGCGCCTAGCCAATCCTCATGCGGCACGAACGGTGCCGGCGTGACGCGCTCCGAAGATGCGAACTCGAAGTCCAGCAGCGCCTGCGACTCCATGGCATTGCCCCACGCCACTGGCGGCGGTGCAGGGTCAGGGAACTCGCTGGGTGCGCGGCACGCTTCGCGGACCATGGCGCGCATGACCTGCTGCCGGGCGGCATAGGGGCTGAGGCCAAGGATGCCCCCAACGCTGGAGGCAGTGACGCGACCCTTGCGGGCCTCGTACCATTCGGGGGTGCGTTGTTCGATCATTCCTCTTCCTCCACGAAGAGGCTGGCGATTTGCTCGGCATAACGCTCGATGGTTTCGCCATTACCGCCGCCTGCGCAAATCATTTCCCACAGCTTGCCTGACACCGCTTCGACCGCTTCATCGTAAGTCATCTTTTCCTCCACTCTTTATCCTCGCCCTGCCCGAAGGCAGGGTCCGGTAACGAGTGGATCAGAAGGGCACGTCGTCGTCCAAGTCGTCATCTTCGAACGCTGGACGCTTTGGAGGAGCCTTGGCCGGCGCCGGCCCCGGCGACACTTCTGCCGTCTTGGGCTTTGCCGTCATCAGCCAGTTCCCGCCGGGAATCTTCTTCTCGGGATTGTTCGGATCTTCCTTATCCCACACGCCCAGCGTCGCCACGAACTGTGCGCCGGTCAGCGCCAGTGCCAATTGCTCATTGGTCGGGCTCCCGGTCAGTTTTGCCAGCTTGCCCTTGGCGTTGTTGTCGATAGCGATAATCATCAGGCGATGCTTGTCGCGCTTGGTCAGTGCCTTGGCTTGATCCTTGACGCTGGGATCCAAGTCGCCGATCCACAGCTTGAAGAACAACACGCGATTGGCGTAGCCTTCGGGCTTCAGGACGCGAACCTTCAGGTTTACGAACTCTTCCTCGACCTGATAGCCTTGCTTCCACGACGCATCCTCAATCATGACGAGGACGGACGTACCCTTAGGGATGACATCGAAGTCACCGCTGCCCGCACTGTATTCCTTGCTGTCGGTGACGGCGCTTTCGCCCGTCGATAGCTGCCAGAAACTCATGCTTTCTTCTCCATTTCACCAAGGGCATCGCTAATATGTTCAAGCAATTCCCAATTTGACCATTCGTTGACGTAGTTTTTGGGATAATCATCGTCCAAGCCGTGTTTGTTGGCCTGAACCACTAACCAGCCCGTTACTTCTTCAAGAAGAGTTGTCTTCGCCATCCGTCTTCTCCTCTTGTTCCGCAGCCACCTTCCGCCGACGCGGCTCAATCAGGAACGCCAGCGGATTGACGCCCTTCTCCACCGGCAAATCATCCTCAATGCCGAAGCGGTTCTTGGCGACGGTGGCGGGGGTCATGTACGTGACAAGCACGCGGTCGCCTGACGTGATGGCCTTCTTGGCCCCTTCCTCGCCCTTCAGGATGACGGCCTGGCGCAGAAACCCGACGAGGTCGACGTTGTCGACATACGGCGCCATCGACTTGCCGGGCAGACGCAGCGAATACTGGCTGTATCCGTCCGAGTCGGGCGGGTCGATCCGTGCGATGTCTGCGTGCGCCAGGAACAGCGTGTGCATCCCACGCTCCTTGCGCAGCGCCTCGACCGCGCGACGGACACGCATGTGCATCGCCATCACTGCGGCGGGGCCGGCACCATAGCCGCCAAGCGCCTGATTGATGCCGCGCGCCTTCGTGTCCTGCGACAGCACGTCGGACACGAATAGCTGCTCCAGCCCGGTGCAACTGTCGATGACCAGTGTCTTGTAAGCGTGATCCTCGTCACGCAGAGCCTTTAGCACGGCCCAGAGATTGTCGGCGGTGCCCAGTTCTTCGGGCAGCACGTCCGGCATCTGGTCGCGCGGAATGTCGCGAGGAATGCTTTCGCCTTGCGTGCGGACCACCAGTGGTGCGGGAAAGGTGGTAGCGAGGGAGGTCTTGCCTGACCCTGCTGTGCCGACGATGGTCGCCACGATCGGCTCCCTCTTCGGCTTGGTGACGTGTTCGAGCAAACCCATGATAGGGGGTGTTCCTTTCTTCTCTCTGCTGCTTCCACTTGCTACCTAACCCGACGTTGTGTAGGGTGTCAACCGACAATGTGGAGGATTAGATGACATTGGAAGAAATTAGGGCGGGGCTGCAGGATCGGCGGGTGCGTATGGTGGCGTCCGCCATCGGCGTGCATCACTCGACAATTTATGCCCTGCGCGACGATCCCGAGCATATTCCGACGCGCCGTGTTGCGCGGCTTGTTGCTGAATATCTGCAGGGGCAAACGGCATGATGATGCAGGCTTCAGATATCAACGAAACGTGGTTCAATCCCGCGTTTGTCGTTTCGTTTGCATGGGGTGAGTATCGCTCACTGACACTGCAAATGGTGAACGGCAAAGAAGTGATCGTGCCGCGCAACAGGGCGGCATTGGTGTATAATTTCCTCACCAAGGATGCCGAAGTATGACCCCCGCCCGCCGTGGTCACGAATTCGACGCCATACGGGCGCAGCATCCTATTCTCGATGTGGTCCAAAAAACCGTAAAACTGCGTCGACAGGGCAATGAGTGGCTGGGACTATGTCCGCTGCACGGCGAAAAAACGCCCAGCTTCTCGGTCAATCCTGACAAGGAAAAATTTTATTGCCAGGGGTGCGGAGCCGGTGGCGATGTGGTCGACTTTGTGCGGCTGCTCAACGGCATCTCAACAACCGACGCAATCGACGCCCTGACGGGCGGAAAGGTGGCTGTTATGTCGCCGGACACACAACGCGAGCGCGACCGCTTGCGCAATGAACGTGATGCCGAGGAAGCCGAGCGCCGCGCTGAAGGCAGGAAGCGCGCGTCCTATAGGTGGGAACGCGCACCCGCTGCAGACCCGATGCATCCCTATCTGGTGCGTAAGGGCATCGGCGAAATGTTTTCGGAATATCCGATCATCCGCAAGGAAGGCGAAAACCTTCTGTTGCCGGTCTATGATGCCGATGGCGAAATCCAGACTGTGCAGACGATCGGGCCTGAGGCTGGGGCGCGCAAAATGTTCGCCAAGGATGCCAGCGCTGCAGGTGGGCGGTTTAATCTCAATATTTGCATGGGTCGTACGCTGGTATGCGAAGGGTTCGCTACTGGCGCGTCGCTCGCCTTGGCGCAGACCGATCAGGTGTCGATCGCGTTCAGCGCTGAGAATATGGAGCGTATCGCTCGCGAGATTGCCGCTGCAGGCGTGTTTGTCGTTCTGGCGTGCGATCAGGACAAAGAGGAAAAATTTACCGCGCTTGGCAAGGAGCTGGATTGCGCTGTCATCGTCGCCCGTGGCCCCGAGAAGGGTTGGGACTTTAACGACGAATACTGCAGGCATGGTGTTGACGCCGTGCGTCGTCAGATTGACGATGGCCTGCAGGAATTCGCGCAACGTAAGGTCAAGGCCAAGCACGACGAACAGGTAGAGCATGGCCCGCTTGACCTGTGGAAGCGCACCACGGCCCCGGCTTTCCCCGAAAGTCTGTTGCCACCAGTCATCGCGCGCTTTGCTCGCATCCGTGCTGATATGGTTGGCTGTGACCCATCCGGCCTTGCCATGGCGGCGTTGGCAACGTGCGGGACGATGATCCGTGACACGATCCAGCTGCGGATGAAGAAGCATGACGCAGGATGGAAAGAGGAAGCGCGGCTGTGGGTGATGCTGGTCGGTGATCCCAGCCGCAAGAAAACCCCTATCCTTCGCGCTGCCACCAAGCGGCTGGCAGACATCGACGCGCGGTTGATGGCGGATTACCAGCGCGACCTGCAGGATTGGGCTGCCAACGGCTCAAATGGAGCGCCCCCTAACCCCCACCGTCTCCGCATCAGCGACATCACGATGGAAGCTGCGGCCGAGGTTTGCGCGCACAGCCCAGATGGCATCCTTGCGGTGCAAGACGAGCTGTCCGGCTGGTTCGGCGGCATCGAGAAATACAGCGGCGGCAAGGGCGGTGCCAAGGATCGATCATTCTGGCTGCAGGCGTTCAACGGCGGCCATTACGCAACCGATCGTATCGGACGTAAGGCGGCGTTCGTAGAAAACCTGTCGATCAGCATGGTCGGCGGCGTCCAGCCAGATCCTATTCGCCGCATCATGTCGGACGCCACCGACGACGGTCTTATTCAGCGATTCTTTCCGATCATGCTGGCTGAGCCGATCGTTGGGAAAGACATCGAGATGCCGGATGTGGCGACCGAGTATGATGGACTGATCGACGCGCTATGGGAATTGAAGCCGCCAGAGACGTGGCTGGGTCCGCAGCCGCTTGTGTTCAGCGAGGAGGCGCAGGCGCTGCGCAATACGCTTGAGGCGTATCACCTCGACATCATGACGACATACGAGACGGTCAATCGTAAAATCGCTTCGCACGTTGGTAAATACGACGGCATGTTCGGTCGGCTGTGCGTGATCTTCCACTGCATCGAGCATGTCACGAAATCGCCTGGGGAGGCGCTGGAAGCGGAAGTGAGCATCGACACGGCCCGTCGTGCCAAAGACTTCCTGCATCGCTTCCTGAGGCAGCATGCGCTGGCATTCTACACCAACGTGGCGGGGCTGACTGACGATCATGACATCATGACCGACATCGCCGGATACATCCTCGCGCACAAGCTGGAGAAGGTGTCGCTGCGTAACCTGGCGCGTGGCACGACGCGGATGAAGCGGCTGACCAAAGCCGATGGGGAGCGCATTTTCGAGCAGATGGCAGCGCATGGATGGCTGGAAGAAACCCGCACGCGGGTCGATTCTGTGATGTGGGACGTGAACCCATTAGCGCATACATTATACGCAAACCGGGCTGAGAATGAGCGAACCCGCCGCGAAGAGGCGCAAACCCGTCTGAAAGAGCTTTTGGCGTAATAGCCGAAGCGGTCATAATATCAACGGTTCGTCGTGATATTTGCGCGTTTCAACGTGCGAAGTGGCACCGATTGGCACTCGCGCAGGAAAGATATAAGAAACTTTCTTTTTTTTACATTTCTGCCATTTGGCCGGTTTTCGTGCGCGCGCGAGTGACGGTTAGTGCCACTTCGCTGCACGCCTGACCCACACCCGGATCGGGGGTGAAAATAAATGCCGTAACCGTGTTGACAGTGCCGTAACCGGGGCATACAAGGGGTGCAACGAAACGGAGATTCAGCCATGACGATCAGGGAAGCCAAAATCATCGCAGCTCGTAGCGATTATGAATTTAAGGGTTTGATTGCAGATCACATGGTTGCCCGGGCTCGTTATATTCGGGCGTGTTTGGCGCAGCGGTCGAAAGGCCGCTAACATGCCCCTCACCAACGCACAGAAACAGAAGGACTCCCGCGCCCGTCGCAAAGCCAAGCTCGAAAGGCTGGCGTTGCTGGAAGAAAGTCTGGATTGGGCAATTGCGGAGATTGAGGCGCGCACTAGGTATTCCAAAGAATACCAGTTTGGCAATTGTCTAGCGAAGGCCAAGGAAGCGCTGGGGGATTACACACCTCCTGCCGCCCGCAAAGCGCTGGGAGATGTGGGGTGAGCTGGTTTCTGATATTTTGTTCGCAGGGAGTTTGCCTTCCGCCGCAGCAGATGCTGGATAAGGCAACTTGCCAATTTGTCGGAAAACACATGCGCGACGTGGGATATAAATCCGTATTCACCGGAAGAGCCCCCGAATTTCGCTGTGTCAGTTACAGGAAGCCAGCATGACCCAGCCAATCCACCCCGTTCTGGAGCGCGTGGCGCGCGCGATGTTTGAACATGAAAATCCGTCAGAAGGACCGCGAAGCTCCACTTGGGATAGCGCCGACGTGCAGCTCCCGCGTTCGCATATCCAATCAATGGCTGACTGGTATCGAGATTGCGCTCGCGCCGCAGTCCAGGCGCTGATGGAGCCGGATGAGGGGATGGTAGATGCTGGTATGGCAGCGGATAGCGAGATGAGCGTTGTCGCCTACCAAGCCATGCTCCGGCCGCTCGTTGAGGGAGAAGGGGAATGACATACTACAATATGATAAGTAATCCGCAGGCAAAAAAGCCAAAAATGTCCAAGCGTGAGGCTGCGTTTGCGCGTAAGGCCGCAGAGGCGGTCTTCTCGAAGAAGGAAAACAAGCACCATGACGACTGACGAAGCAATCGAATTTGCGCGCGGCTGGGTGAAGGCGGTTCGTGACAACCCTGACAGGGTGAACGATGTGTATCCTTCGCGCCCGCCGATCACCTATGAGATCCTTAACCAGCTCGTGGCAGCAATCGATGGCGTTGTGCCGGTGGCGCTTAACTTACCTGAGCGTCCGCGTGGTTCGGTGGGTAGCCTGTTGAGCCAATCCTGATGCAAGCCCTCCCAGACAACGCCGACAAAGCCACCATAGCCGCGTGGATGGGGTATCCGCTATGAGCCGATTAGAACGTGATATCGCCTATGTGCGAGCGAACAAGAAGATGCTGACTTGGTATGAGCGATTGACGCTACCGATCATCATCTGGTTGGCACGCAAGATCGAGCCATATCGGCTGGCACGTTTGGAGCGTGAGGGGCGCATAGATCCTTACGATCGCCAACCCGTCCCCGGCGTCTATCGCGATGGGGAGGGAGAGGGGTGATGGCTATCGAGGACTGGGTTTATCAGCATTACGCCGATCCAGACTATCGGGCTAAGGTCGTGCAGGAGTTGAAGGCTTACATGGTGAAGCGCGGCTTATGGCCTCGTAAATCCCCTCACAGCCCCGCAGAGCGCGATCTTGCGGATTTGGGTAGGTAGGGGTATCTAGGGGCTGCGAACGCCTCTGCGGCCCCGCAAAGCGGACACTAGAAAAGCAATGGTACGACCGACCACCTACACCCCGGATCTTGGAGAGCGCATTGTCTCGATCATGAGCGAAGGCCTGTCCTTGGCGGCTGCGGCTGCTGAGTGCGATGTTCATAGGCAGCGGGTGTACGAGTGGGAGGCCGTCCATCCCGACTTCCGTGAGTTGGTGGCGCTGGCTCGTTCAAAGCGTCAGCTATTCCTTGAGCGCCGCCTCATGTCTGCAACCGAAGGGCCGGTAGTCACCAGCTCAATCTTTGCGCTGAAGAACGCAGGCCAAGGCGATTGGCGCGATAAGGTCGAGACAGAACACAGCGGCGAGGTCACGCAAAAGATCGCAACGATTGAGTTGCGCGGCGTGGAGCCTAAGTGACCACAGTAAGTCTGGACATCCCGGCCAAACTAGTGCCGGTGTTCTCAGGTGAAGCAGACGTGCGCGGGTCTTTTGGTGGCCGTGGTTCTGGCAAGACGCGCACCTTTGCCAAGATGACGGCTGTTCGTGCGTTGATGTGGGCAAAGGCTGGCCGCGAGGGGATTATTCTCTGCGGGCGCGTGTTCATGAATTCGCTGGCGGATTCCTCGCTGGAAGAAATCAAAGCCGCAATCCGTGAGACTGATTGGCTGTTGCCGCATTTCGATATCGGCGAGAAATACATACGCACGATTGACGGGCGGATTAGCTACAGCTTCACCGGACTTGATCGCAACATCGACAGTGTGAAGTCCAAGGCGCGCATTCTGTTGTGCTGGGTAGACGAGGCCGAGACAGTTACGGATGAAGCGTGGACGAAGCTAATCCCGACTCTACGTGAAGAAGATAGCGAACTGTGGATTACTTGGAATCCTGAGCGCGAGGATAGCGCCACCAATAAGCGGTTCTATCGCAATGTTAGTGATCGCGTGAAAATCGCAGAACTTAACTTTCGCGATAATCCCTGGTTTCCAGACATTCTCGACCGCGTTCGCTTGCGCGACAAAGAAGAGCGCCCCCACCTCTACGATCACATTTGGGAAGGCGACTTCATCCGCGTGGTGGAAGGCGCATACTTCGCGCCGAACCTCACCAAAGCACGCGAGGAAGGCCGCATCGGTTTTGTCAGCGAAGATCCTAACCTGATCGTGCGCTTGTTCGCCGACATAGGCGGCACCGGCGCCAAAGCCGACAACTTCGTATTCTGGGCGGCGCAGTTCGTCGGCACTGAGATCCGCTGGACGAACCATTACGAGCAGCAGGGACAACCTGTGTCGGCGCATCTCAACTGGATGCGCTCGCAAGGCTATTCGCCGGATCGCTGCAAGATCTGGTTGCCACATGATGGTGACACGCAGGACAAGGTGTTCGACACGTCTTACCGCAAAGCGCTGGAGGCAGCTGGTTATTCGGTAGAGATCGTACCGAACCAGGGCAAGGGCGCAGCAATGCAGCGTGTCGAGAAGGCGCGGCAACTATTCCCGCGGATGCGGTTTGACGAAGAGAAATGCGCGGCGGGACTGAAAGCTATCGGCTGGTATCATGAAAAGCGTGACACGGAGCGTGGTATTGGGTTAGGACCGAACCACGACTGGTCGTCTCACTCGGCCGATGCTTTCGGGACTGGTTGTGTGGCTTACGAAGAACCGCGCAAGGCCGTGAAGTTGGATATGGGCCGGCTGACAAGGGGTATTGTGTGATGCCGAAGTTTCGGAAGAAGCCCGTTGTCATCGAAGCTGTGCAGTATGGCCGACGGTTTGACTGGCCTGATTGGTTCGCTGATGCGGTATCGGCCAACAAGATCATTGTTTACGGCACGGGCAAGTTTCACAACCCGATCGATGCCTGCTACGCCACCATCAAGACGCTGGAAGGCGACCACCGCTGTGACGAGGGCGATTGGGTCATTAAGGGCGTGAAGGGCGAGTTTTACCCTTGTAAGCCTGACATCTTCGCTATGACCTACGAGGCAGCCTAATGGCATCCCTCCCCATCCTCGCAGACGCCGAAGTCAACGCCTGGCCTGAGCCTGAGCCCACCAAGCCCGGCTTCAACGAGCAGGAGCTGATTGCCGCTCTACAGCGTGAGTACGACGCGGCTGAAAGCGAATGGGAGCGCCTTTCGGATTTCCACCGGCTGGCGCAGGACTTCTACGAAGCCAAGCCGTTCGGCAACGAGGTCACGGGCCGTAGCCAGATCGTCCTGCCCGATGTGCAAGAGACGATCGACTACATGGCAACGTCAGTGTTGCGGACGTTTGTCAGTGGCGACCGGGTTGTCGAGTTCGAGGCGACCGACGAGGAGGACGAAGCCGGCGCGGATCAGGCCACCGCGGCAATCGGTTTCAACTTCATGCGTCAGCAGGACGGTTTCCGCATCCTGCATGACTGGTGCGTGTCGGGGCTGATGCAGCGCTACGGCATCGCCAAGACGATGATGGTTACGGAAGAGCGCGTGCGGCGCGATACCATCATGATTTCGGACCCGGTCGAGTTGGAAGGCTTGGGGGATGTGGAGATTGAGGGCGTCGAGGAAACGCCCGATGGGCTTGCCGTCAGTATCAAACAACAGATCCGCGAAAAGCGCTTCATCGACGTAGCAGTGCCCGCCAGTGAGTTCCGCTTCAGCCCCAATGCGCGGCATGAAGACGATTCCGACTATCTCGCGCACTGCCCGGTCAAGACGCGTTCCGATCTGGTGGACATGGGCTTTGACCGCGAGCAGGTGTACGGGTTGCCGGCCTACACGCGTCTGCCCGGCGATCGTGCCGAAGACGACGACAACTCATGGCAGAACCCGGAAAGCACCCCTGCGCTGGTCGAGGTGCAGCTCTGCGAGGAGTATGCACGCATCGACATCGACGGCGACGGCATTGCCGAGCGCGTGCGGGTGTTCCGGGTCGAGGGCGAAATTCTGCGCTGGGCTAGTGGCGAGATCGCCATGGAGACGGTGGACGAGCAGCCGTTTTCGGTATTTTGCCCGTTCCCTCGACCGCATCGGCTGGTTGGCTATTCGCTCGCCGACAAGGTGATGGACATCCAGCTAGCGCGCAGCACGATCGCGCGTCAACTGTTCGACGGGATGTATTCGGCGAATATGCCGCGACCGATCGTTTCGGAGGACGGCTCTTCAGAAAATACTATCGACGATTTGCTTTCGCCAATTGCCGGCGCCCCAATCCGCGTACGCAGCATGGGTGCCGTAGACGCTTTCCAGACCACTTTCGACGTTGGCAAGTCCCTCACGGTGCTGGAGTGGATCACCGGCGAGCGTGAGTCTCGGACAGGCATCACGCGGCTCAATCAGGGGCTTGACGCCGACGCGCTGAACAAGACCGCGACCGGCACTGCGATGATGCAGGCGCAGGGTCAGCAGCAGGAAGAGTTCATCGCGCGCAATCTGGCTGAGGCGTTCGCCCGGCTGATGGCAAAGAAGTACCGGCTGTGGCGGCGTGAGGGCGAGCCGTTCAAGGCCAAGGTCGACGGCACGTACCAGATGATCGACCCGGCTTCGTGGCCGGAAGAAATCAACGTCACGATCCGCGTGGGGCTCGGTACGGGGTCGAAGGACAAGCGTATTCAGGCACGCATGGCACTAGCGCCGATCATGGCTGAGGGTTTTGCGAACGGGCAGGTGAAACCCGAGCATCTGTTCAAGGCGGTTGACGGCTTGGTGCGGGATCTTGGGCTGGGGCAGGGTTCGGATTACTGGCAAGATCCGGCATCGGAAGAAGCGCAGCAGCAGCCCGAGCAGCCCGATCCTGAGATGATGGCGTTGCAGGCTGAGCAGCAGCGTGAGCAGCAGAAGCTGGAGTTTGAACAGCAGAAGGCGGCGGCGCAATTGCAGCTACAGCGTGAGAAGGATGCAGCGTCTGTCGAGGCTCAGCGCGAAAAGCACATGCTCGACATGGAGCAGGCGCGTGAGAAAGCGGCGCTAGAGGCTCAGTTGGCGCGCGACAAGGCGTCTGCGGAGGCTGACATCGCCATCTACCGCATTGACCGCGAGGCAGAGGTTAAGCGGTATGCGGCTGACATAGCGGGCAAGCGCGACGATGGCGATATTGGTCAAAACCGAGATGGAGGGCGGTTGGATGCTTAGTTTTCTGGATGGCAAGGTAGAAGTTTGGGCCACCGACGAGTTCTGGCTTGATCTCGATGGACGCGGAAATGAAACGATGTGGGATCGTGCGGACCTGACGGCTCTGCGCAACGCCATCGACCAGGCCCTCAACACCTCGCAGGACGAAATCGATGCTGCGGCTGATGCTTAACCGCATCCTAGCCTGCTTCGGCTACGTCCCCGCCGCCACGCATGCGCCACGCGTTTATCCGCGTGTCAACAATGGTGCTGATGCCATCAGCCGCGGGCAGCGGTGGGAGGGCTTTTACATCGAGGAAGGCGGCTTGCAGGACATGTTCTCGCAACTGCGCCGTTCCTACTTCGAGAAGGTCGGCAACACCAAGCCCGGCGACACGCAGACGTTGCTGGTGCTTGGGTTGGCGGACAAGATCGTCCGTGAGGTCGAGCGCGAGGTACAGACGGTAATCGAGACGGGC
>Ga0182211_1000184_pt1 | contig 19199 bp, 15 predicted proteins | sample G5R1MG_20_FD_129660 | JGI IMG/M metagenome (GOLD analysis project Ga0182211, IMG submission 129660) | Switchgrass phyllosphere microbial communities from Michigan, USA - G5R2_MAIN_03OCT2016_LD1 MG | ecosystem: Host-associated > Plants > Phyllosphere > Phylloplane/Leaf | place: USA: Michigan... | reverse complement strand
TTGTGGTGTGGTGGATGTTGAGGGGGTGGTGGGGGGGGAAGATGGGAGCCAATGTGGGATATTAGGGGTAGGGGGGGGGGGGGGTGCATCAAGTCGAACTGGTCTTCCTCTTTTCCAACGAGCTCATCTAGTTGAATCTTGCCTATAATCGTCTTCTCTGGCTAGGTTGAAAGTGCCAGTCTCATCTCTTCCCCATCGGGAGTTGTACAGTAAGCTAACTGAATAACGGTGGTCTGGACATGCTTCTTCTGATAGGCACCGAAGTATAGCAGCGGACACTCCTTGGCGAAAGACGAGCACATTTGGATTGAAAGGAACCTCTTTCTCCAATATCGCCCCGTTAACAACCCCTGAACCCAACACCTCCCTTCGATAGCTCGATAAAGCCGCCACTGCCGCACATGTTTTCCACTCGAACAACACAGGGTTGACAACCTCCACAGTATGTACTGCAGATCCTTACGTAGGCCGGGGGGATCTGGTTCAAGCTTAGTATTTGCAAATTCCACGTAGCCATCCGCAGTGGTGGTGGAGCACGGTACCCTGCTCTGTCCTGCGCTGCACTTCTGCTCGTCCACATTCTCAGTTCGTATATCCTCCTGGCCACGGTATTTTTCTGCACGCATGCTGTCGCCGTTGTGCTGTGCAAGCCACGACTAGGGGCTGAAGCCGATATGGACTTGTCTGTGTCTCGGGCGATGATACTATTCATACACGCGCTCTCAATGGCGGACATGGCGTCGTGATTTGCGGTTGGGCGACTCCGGGCGAAGCAGTAAGCCTAGGTGCTTGGATGTCACCAGTCCAGGTGTAATTTGCATAGGTATCCGCGCTCATGAGGACACTTCCGTGGCCGTGATCGGAAGGGGCACCAAGAGCCGTTTGAGGCATGCCGAAGATCCCGTAGGACCGGAATGCTACCTAGCCCTGGAAGTTCAGAGTATAAGCATTGCGGGGTTGTGGGGTAAGCCGATACCGGTAAGCCTGGGTTGTTTTGATGCTGAGTGCGTCGAAGTATTCTATCATCAGAAACCGCTCGCCAACACGACACCGTCCGAACAACGCCGCATGTCTAGTGTCTTCGTCATGATTTTTTGATTCGCAGGAGTCGAAGCGACGGGACGGCTCGAGGCCATGTAGTGAAAGCTTCCAGGGTTTGGCTGCCGCAGAGGGGGTCAAGGGCCTTGTGGCAGCTGACGTAATGGCCATGAAAGCGTGGGCTTAAAGGAGGTGCTTAGTCACTCAGGTAGACGGGGCGGACTTGCACATGGACCACCACAAGAGGCAATCAAATCAACCAGGATCCGTGCATGTCATCACACCAACAGGCATTAAGACCATGAAGAACATTGGGGGTTGTGCTCATTCATGCAGGACTGTTAGTTGTACGCTGCCGAGCAAGCCCTACAGTGTATGCCTTTCCAACACCTCTGCGATTTTCTCTCGTACACCCTGCTTGCCCTCATATTTTTCCAACAGGTTGGCAACAACATCTTCTCTCTTCTTTCCCCCTGCCTCCCTTATGATCTCGTCCTCCTTTGGTAGCCCAATCCATGCATGTGGGTATTCGTCGTAGTCCATATCATTGATGAGTGGCAACGGGCCAGCTTTGCCAGGGCGGAAAAACGCATTGACCTGTCTTTGCGTCACATCATCGATCGTGTTTGGACTCCAATTGGGGCGGCTCGTTTTCCGTTGGATGAGGCGCGCCGTGACGCCCTCAACAAAGTCTGGGTGAGACATGAAATGCGATGCCATGTCGAACTCGTGCTGGAAAGTTTGGGCGATGGACCAATGGCGGCCAATACGCATTTGCTGCAGGGTGACGGCCAGGGAGATGGGAGAGCGGCTGTTCATCGTGTCGATGGTTCTTTTTGCCCACTGTTGTAGCGCAGGCGCACTATCGTCGTCCCGAACCTCCTCAAGCGATTCTATTATGGTCTTGACGTTCGGCTGGTCGGTATGAAACACGCGGTCGATGGTCTTGCGGAGGTGGCCCGAGATAGTGGGCTTGTCGGCCGGCAAGCCAGTGCAGAATTCCTCGATGGTGGCATTGATAATTTGGAAGCGTTGATTCAATGACATGTAGTCGCGAAACTGGAGTTCTGCCAGGCGCGACTCGAGTTGCTGCAGTGTCGACGAGTGGATGTAGTGGGTGGCGACGCCGGTGTAGAAGGCGTCGACACCTCTGAGCTGCTCCGAGGTCAGCGCCAGATACGTGCCCAGCGAGCCCTCCATGCGGGGCAGAAAGAAGGAGGCGCCGACGTCTGGAAAAAAGCCAATGGTGGTCTCGGGCATAGCGAAGAGGGTGTTCTCGGTCGCAATGCGGAAGGGCGCGTGCATAGACAGTCCGACACCGCCACCCATGGTGATGCCGTCCATGAATGCAACGTAGGGCTTGGTGTAGGTGGCAATCAAATGGTCCAGCCTATATTCGAGCCCAAAGTAGTCTACGCTGCGCTGCTGGCCATCACGGCCCTGGGCGTTCCACTGAGCCAGTGCCGCGACGTCTCCACCAGCGCAAAACGCACGGCCGGCGCCCTTGATGACGACAACGCCAGCCATGTCCGACTTGGACCATTCTTGCAGGCGGGGGATGATCTTGCGGGCCATGGAGCCGTTGAGCGAATTGAGTTTGTGGGGGCGGTTGAGCTGGATGCTGCGCACGCCGTAGTTGTTGGCGAAGACAACGTCGTCCGGATCGTCGTCGGGCTGTGTCTGGAGGACGTCGGCGGCGGGAGCGGCATACTGGCGGGGTCAGCGGCGCAGAGGGAGGGTGTAGGGAGGGTGCGGGCAGGCGTGGGCGGTACGAACCTGGCGCACGCCGCGCTGCCAGGCCGGGCGGGCGATGGCGGCACGCAGGGGCATGGCGGCGGCCGTGTGCACTCGGGCGGCCCAGCTCAGCGGCGCCGTCGAGAGGGTGCGGAGCGACATGTGCGGCGGGCGGTGCGTTGACTTCGGACTGCACTATGCGAGTCTGCGGGCGTGCTGGGCGCGTCTCGGAAAAGCCGCCGTCCCGCGCGCCTGATTGGGCGCGGCGGCCCGCGAGCCAGAAGCTCCGGCCGCGCTAAGAAAACGATTTGCCTCGCCGTCTACAGCCATGAACTCGACCTCGCCCTGCTCTGCTCTGCCCCCGCCCCCGCCTCGCCCATCGCACCATGTCGCCCCTGACCCGCGTCCTGCTGCGCACCTCGCGCGCCGCCCTGCAGTGCCAGCGCGGCGTCAGCCCCGTGCAGACGGCCCTCGGCGCCCACGGAACCAGTCGCTGGCTCAACGGCGTCCGCAGCTATGCGGCTTTCACGCGTGACAAGCCGCACGTCAACATTGGTCCGTTGGGTGCTCGGCAGCCTGCATGTGGGTGCCATGCTAACTGAGCCCAGGCACCATTGGCCACGTCGACCACGGAAAGGTACCCTCGCCGCGGCCGAGCTCCTGGCGCCCGACACTGACCCCGCATAGACGACTCTCACCGCCGCCATCACCAAGCGCCAGGCCGAGAAGGGCTTTGCCAAGTTCCTCGAGTACGGCTCCATCGACAAGGCTCCCGAAGAGCGCAAGCGCGGTATCACCATTGCCACTGCCCACATTGAGTACGCGACCGATAAGCGCCACTATGCCCACGTCGACTGTCCCGGCCACGCCGACTACATCAAGAACATGATCACCGGTGCCGCCAACATGGACGGCGCCATCATCGTCGTCGCCGCCTCGGACGGCCAGATGCCCCAGACCCGCGAGCACTTGCTGCTCGCCCGCCAGGTCGGTGTCCAGAAGATCGTCGTCTTCGTCAACAAGGTCGACGCTATTGACGACAAGGAGATGTTGGAGCTCGTCGAGATGGAGATGCGCGAGCTGCTCAGCAGCTACGGCTTCGAGGGCGACGAGACCCCCATCGTCATGGGGTCCGCGCTGTGTGCCCTTGAGGGCAAGCAGCCCGAAATCGGCCAGCAGAAGATTGACGAGCTGCTCGACGCCGTCGACTCCTGGATCCCCACACCCGTCCGCCAGACCGATAAGCCCTTCCTCATGGCTGTCGAGGATGTCTTCTCCATTGCCGGCCGTGGTACCGTCGTCTCGGGCCGTGTCGAGCGCGGTATTTTGAAGAAGGATGCCGAGGTCGAGCTTGTTGGCAAGGGCAGTACCCCCATTCGAACCAAGGTAACCGACATCGAGACCTTCAAGAAATCCTGTGACGAGTCGCGCGCCGGAGACAACTCTGGCCTTCTCCTGCGCGGCGTAAAGCGCGATGATGTCAGGCGTGGCATGGTCGTCTCCGTTCCCGGCCAGGTCAAGGCACACAGCAAGTTCCTCGTGTCCATGTACGTGCTGAGCAAGGAGGAGGGTGGCCGCCACACTGGTTTCGGCGAGAACTACAGGCCGCAGATGTTCATCCGGACGGCTGACGAGTCGTGCGCGCTCAACTGGCCTGAAGGTACCGAGAACCCGCACGAGAAGCTGGTCATGCCGGGAGACAACGTCGAGATGGTCTGCGACCTCCATCAGCCCCATGTCCTGGAGCCTGGCCAGCGGTTCAACATGCGCGAGGGTGGCCGCACGGTTGCCACTGGGCTCGTCACCAGGGTTTTGGAGTAAATAACATGGTCAGAAACGGCCATGACCGTAATGGTCTCAGGCACGGGGCACAGCCAAGGTGTAAGATCGAACGGAAGGTTTCTTGTACAATACTTGTGTGCTAGCAGATCCACGCTCTCCGCTTCTCTAGGGATGATGTACATTAGCACGGCAAAATGGCGTCTAGATGGCAGGCGTGGAGCGTCCTGTGAGTTTGGAATATAACGAATTCGACGATCAACCCCGCCTACCTACCTTGCTTGCATAGTCTTGAACGGGAGGGCGTCAAGTTGGATGTCGATGAGGGAATCCATCCAGGCCCAGCATTGTCCGTCGCTCTACCGTCTCTTTTGTGCATTCAATGTGCCAAGAGCAAAGGATGACACGACCTGCCAGTTGCTTTTTCAGGTCTTGGCGTCGCTGCCTTGCGCGTGGCTCTCAAGGCAGACTTGGTGGGCCGTCCCCTTTGTCATCCTGATTCCATCTCTCCTCGCCAGCCGCACCACTAGCGAGAGGCGCAGCTCTTGATTCTTACTGCGGCCACCGCGGGTTGCATTGGCGCATTGCAAAGAATAGTAACACCGGCAGAACAGCCACAAATAAGTTCACCGGACTTTGGGTCGGCTACCCGCCTGCTAGCGAATGCGCGGAGGGGGGGGTGGGCGGGCCATGCGGTTGTCCACCGGCTGCACCACCTACAGCGCGTGTCTGCGTCTATCCTCACCGTCCCCATGTTAGCCTTTTGCCTTTTGCATTCGTCGTAGAACAATTGCCTGTTGCGGCAGTCTGAGAGATGTCTGACACATCTTTTCTCACGCCGCGTCGAAGACGGGATGAAAGGACTCGTCCTTTGGCGGCCTGCAGAACGCCATGAGCCAATCCGAGAAGGCCAACTTCTTGGGGCTGAGTTAAGAAATATCAGCCATTATCCGAATGGGGTATGATTCGGACTTTCCATGGACACGATGTAGGGACTACGCTTTCTCGAAAATAACTTAGTGCGTGACGGGAGTGCAGCACCGTGTTTATACAAGTACTACCGCATCCATCGGTTTGGCCTTGGGTGCCATCTTTATTCTTGGTCCACGACCGCAAACGAAACGCCGCAAATCAAGCACAACCGACGGAGCCGGACCTTTTTTTCAAGCCGGGTCTTTATCGCTATACACTACCTCACGTTAGCGGCATGGCTTTGCGTGAGCTTGAGCCATTGATGGATCAGAAGTCTGGACGTATCGACGAGCTGGAGAGCCACCGCCATGAAGCACGGGAGAGGAATAGCGAACGTTGGCGCTCAAGCATAGTGCTTGCTTTACTTTGTGCTTCTGCGTTGTACGGTGCCTACACCTTTTGTACCCGCCCCAACCGTCACAATTCCACGCCCGAGGATTCATCCCCGTCCCAGATGCCATTCTCGCCTACCTACACATGTCTTCCCGGACAGTCATGCTGGCCGACCACAAACCAATGGATTGCTTTCAACCAAAGCATCAATGGACATTTGCAAGCAACAATCCCGTGGGCTGCGCCGTGCTACACAGCATCACCCAACGAGACTTGTCAGAAAATAGCGAAGCAATACAGTAACGGCGTCTCACGGACAGCTCAATATGGATCTATGGAGTTTCTTGACTGGGAAACATGTGGAATGTCACAGTGTGCATTAGACTCGTTCAATCCTACGGCACCTGTAACCGGTACATGTACCTTGGGAAGACTGTCGACGTACCATGTCGACGTTCGACGGCCCGAGGACATCAGCAGGACATTGCAACTTGCACGTCATCATGGCATCCGTATCTCGATAAAGAACACGGGTCACGACTACTTTGGTAGATCCAGCGTAGCAAACTCGCTAGCAATCTGGACACATAACTTGAAAGAACTGAAATACCACAAGACTTTCAGACCGAAGGGGTGTTCCGCGCGATACGAGAACGTTGGTCAGATTGGCGCTGGAATACAGGCCCAAGAGGCGTGGCAGTATTTCGAGCCTCTCGGTATGCTTGTCACCGTCGGCGCCGTCGGATCTGTCGGCCTTGCTGGAGGGTTTGGTCAGGGCGGCGGACACGGTCCGTTGGGACCTGCCTATGGTCTCATGGTTGATCAAGCCCTCGAGTTCGATGTTGTCACTGCCGACGGCCAGCAGCGTACCATCAACGAGTGCACTGATCCGGACCTTTTCTGGGCAATGCGCGGAGGCGGAGGCGGCAACTACGCTGTTCTTACGTCTTACAAGTTCCAGCTTCACCCAGCAGTACCTCTTAATGTTTACAGCTTCCAGGCTCACTGGCCTAAGCCTACAGACATAACAGAGTCCAAGGTTCATAGCGACGTCATCAGAGCGCTTGCTTTGAACCAGACTTTATTTGCAAATCACGGAGTCGCGGGGTATAACTTTATCCACCCTGACCACATTGTATCGCTGCAGATCATGCCTTCGAGCGATACAGAGGCCATAAAATCCGTTACATCTCAGTGGCACGACTTCCTTACAAACCACCCCGATCTGAATATCACCGAGAACTCCTACTATAGTTTCAAAACCCTCTCCAGGTGGCATCAATTTACCGAGAGACCTGAGATTGCCCGTAACGGCCCTGTTGGTCTCGGCATCATAGAGGCTGGGCGATTCATCCCACGGGATTTGTTTGCATCTTCGAACAATATTGAGCGGCTAGTAGATGCGGTGGTGACTGCTATGCAATTCTCATTTACTAATAAAGGCGGTGGAAGCGCACAACTCTATGCGACTGGCCCGGCCAATCAACGAGATAACAGCAAGACCAGTGTCAATCCTGCGTGGAGGGATGCTCTATGGGAAGTCATCATGGGTGCGGCATGGACAACCAAAGATTCTATACATGCTCGAACACAGATCCAGAACACCATCTCCGCTTCAATCCAACCATTCAAGGCGCTGACACCTGGTGGTGGTTGCTACATGAATGAAGGTGATTGGACAGAAGAAAATTGGCAGCAAACGTTCTTCGGCACAAATTACGACAGGCTGCTTGCTGTAAAGAGAATATATGATCCCACCAGCCTTTTCAACTGCTGGAAATGTGTGGGTTGGTCTGGATACGACGAGTAAGTTCCGTGACACTGAAGTGAAGTTAATTTGAGGCTAATTCACGATAGCCCGGTGTACTCTTGCTATGCACAGAGCCGCAAAGATCCACGTCCCTCAATACCTCTTGGTCCGGTCGATTAAAGACATGAGGCCTCTCTTAATGCACTATAAGCCGTTCATATCTTGGTTTTTATACATTTCCCCCATTTCTTGTTATACTTCACTCTATACAAACATCAGTTGATTCCATGCCGTTCTATCTGTACATGTTTTCTGTACTTCATACATGCTCGCCATCCTCTTAACATCAAAAGAAATTTTCGAGTACAAATACTAAAGGATTACCTGCTGGAGCGAGAATCAGCATGGACTGATGTCACGTACAGTCATGGTAGTCCCTCACCTCCTCGTTCAGTGAGGGCATGTTTTGCTCGCATCTAACCTGGGGGTTTACGCACGTGACAGAACCACTGTTTGTTTTCTTTCCAGCACCCTGTGGTTCTTCAAACGCGTATGTAGCGGTGAAGGCAGCTACTTCACTATTTTCCGATAGAGCTACAGGTCACCTTCACATCCCTCTATCACTAACTCACTAACTCCGCTCTTCGCACATAACAACAAGCGAACCTTGCCCACACGCCTCACCCACCTATATCCAACATACTCCTTAGCCTGACACGCATTAACTTAACGCCTGCAATACTCAATCAACTGCGCAACACTGAAGTTCAGTATGCGTCTCTCTACTTGCGCCGCAGGAGTTTTCTGTTTGCCTCTGTTTGCAAGCGCACGTCTTGGTCAGCACCATCATCACAATAGAGGTCATGATCATGGACTCGGTCTTCGTGCTCTCGAGGTCGAGGTTCTTACCGTCACCGAGATTGTCTATCATACAGTGACAGCTACCACTTCGAGCGCCTCTATCTCTGCAACTTCTACGGTATTTTATTATCACTTTACTCTCTATCTCGGTCACTGACACTCCCAAGGCGCCTGCAGCAGCATCTAGCGCACTATCGCCCTCTTCCGGTAGCATCTCTTTCCATAAGCTCGTACCTGTTCCCGGCTCTGCATCTGTCAAGAACTCTTGCCGTTACCCTGTCTATGTCTGGTCTGTAGGCAATGAGAGCTGTGGGGTCGGTAAAGAGTGCCAGCTGATTGCGCCCAACGCAACCTACACCGAGGGCCTTCGCATCTGCAAGGACGGCGGCATCTCACTCAAGGTCTCTAAGACTGAGAGTGCACAGAAGCCTATTCAGTTCGAGTACAGTGTTTGGGCAACCGACAACAAGACTGTCTCCTACGACATCTCCTACCTTGACTGCATGAACAACAAAAATGGCGAGAAGGATCTCTCTAACTGCGCTGGTCACGAGGGCGGTATACAGGCTGTTGCCGGCATGCCAGGTGACGCAACGTGCCCCGATTACCAGTGTGCTGCTGGCGAGTGGTGCGATGTGCAGGCCTATGTTGTTGCCGAATTCGACTACAAGCCTGGTGCTCCTGTTGGTTCCTGCGATGTGGACAAGGGCATTGCCTTTGAGCTTTGCGCTGGCGGTTAATCATCTGACAATCTGCAAGTCAGGGTGGCGTGGCGAATGATACTGAGGAGATGAACCATGCACCTCTCTGCTTTGAGCACTTACGTGGCAAATGCAGTGTGCTATTTTCCCGGTTCCTCTGCTGGTGCCTGGCATGGGTGTGTCGTCTTTGGATACCAGGTAGATAGCTACTTACCTGTCCTCAACGAATAAGCACTTGAGGCAAAAGCAACCTACGATAAGGTTTTGCATGAGAAGCAGCTCGCAGATCAAGTTTCCATGTCTTTTCTCAGGCACGCCAGTTGTGATGTGAGAGCTGCAGGTACCACGTAAGCGCCGGGTGCCATGTGCTGTCTTCCGGCTCGCTCATCTCCTACCATTTAGCGAACTGACTACGACACAACATGGTGTGTCTCTCCACCTTGCCAATAACCCTTCTATCCTGCCGCTATCTCATTTCCTACCCTTGAAACCCTGCAAAGACAAGGGCCAATCGGGTAGCAACACTGTTGGGATTTTGCTGGTCCTGCAGCCGCAGCTTACTTGGCAGCGCTGTGGCGCCACCTTTTTGCGCTCGACCTCCGAGATGGGGGCTGTTGAGAGTCTGTCAAGCTGTTGTGACAACGTAGTGATGATGCGGTAAGGTGTCTTGGACTAAGCCGGGTCTCCAAGCCACTGTCCAGATGATGTATAGGTATATATATTTATACAGACCTGCGTCGTCCTCGGTCCGAATCTTTGGAATTCTTCATTGCAGTCCACTGTCATTCCTTCATTCATTCAATTTTCATTCATTCCTTCAGAGACAGTCTTTATTCCTGCTGCTTGAATACCACCCCGGAAGCATTCGTTACTAAGAGCATATTCAAGGCGGACCGTGAAAAAAATTCTGCACCTTGGTGGCTCAAAGCTTGATCAGTCCTATTGACAGGCCAGCAAGTATCGCAGTTACAGAAGAACACCTATCTTGGGACACGACATCACACAAGATGAAGTTTCTGATTCCGTCGACATTGCTATCAACCGCTGTGTTGGCAGCGCCGTATTACAGTCTCAACCACCTCCACACATCCAGCAACAAGCGCAGCGAAGCGTCTGCCTTATCTCGCATGTCTGACAGCGACGTCCAAAATATCTACAAGACATGCTGGGGTGGCAATCTTCAATGGCCCATAGCAGGCCAGCCCAATCCGGTAGTCGATGTGGTTAGCCCCCAATACAGCATCTTCCCCAAGCCAGCAGCCACACCGAACATGCTGACTGTGCACAATTACTGCTCATACGACATCTACTTCAAGCACTTGGGGCGTGATTCCTCACAAGAGTCTGGGAAGATTACCGCTGGAACCAACATCGTTCGGCCGCTTAGTGGCACCGTCTTCAAGGCATATAAGACGGCTGCCATGACCCAGGACTTGCTCGTCGAATACAACGTTATCCCGCAGACTGGCGAGCTGTGGTACAATCTGAGCCTCTTGACCTGTATGCAGGGTGGAGATCTCAGCGCCTGCGCCGGACACGACGGAGGTCTGCAGCTGGGCAATGCAGTCTCGAAAAGCTTCCAGTGTGCGGCCGGAACTTGGTGCGACGACCAGGCCTACCTGTACCAAGTAGGTTGGCCTCTGACCACCTGGGTTGTAGCTTGCTCTAACTGCGTCTCCAGGAAAATCTTTGCAAGAAAGAGTCGCCCGTCACCCAGTGCAGTGGCAACAACGGGTTGACGATGGAGTTTTGCGCCAACGCGAAGCATTGATGCAGACGAGAGGGTGATGAGTTACGATTTCGCTTTCCAATGGGTTTGGACGTTCTTTGTACAGATTGGTTTTATTGCTTATTGGTTGTGTGACGAGTCTAACGAGTGCTTTCTTTTTTGTCAACTTCACTTCACGACCGTGTGCACACATCTGGGAATGCTGGCAGGGCACGGCATGGTGCTCAATACATTTTCCCCATGGCCTTGTGTCCACGTTGGTGAATAGGGTGTGTTTTGTGATCAGCTGCTGTGAGTGTTGGTGTTGCTGCTGCTGCTGCTGCTGCTGATGCCACCAACTGATGCCCGCCTGGTAGAACGCTTCATAATTCCGGGACGCTATGCACAATCAGCACCCAACTCCACCCCACGCTGATCTGCCCTAGCCGGGTGAAAGCACTTGCTTATACTATGGTTGATTGTACCACGGGAGGAGACCCGATGGATAGATCTATTGTGGCGAGGTTGCAGCAGACTCCAGGCTCACGCTTTCTCGACGCCAGTCTCATCCGGAAACGTCGAAGCCGTCGTACGAAGGTTCTCCTAGGTCGACTGGCGGCGGCGATTCGACGGCCAGTATACTGTGGACTGTGGACGTGTAGAGTACAGGGCAGCGAATGAAGCGCCCGACGCAAAGGGACACAGTATCGCGCTTGGCGGCTTTATCTAAGCGTTTCCAATGGATTCCATAGTCGCCGTGATGTTGCGCCGAGCTTGGACCGCCGACTGCCTGGCAACTTGGAGCTAAATGCATTCACCTCGTCACCGCTAACGCCGAGCTCACTCTTACTTAAACCATCACGCCCGGGCAGTCGAGATCGCTTCCCCATCCATCCACCCCCCACCCCACCCCCACCTCGCCGCCCACGCTCGCCTCGACCGCCCCGTCGCCACGACACTCTCTTTTTCACCACGCCCCCCAGATCGCCACCCCAGCATGTCGGCCGAACCAGACCACTCCAAGCCCACGGTGGACCTGTCGAAGTACGTTGCTCGCCACCCGTCGCAGCAAGCCAGGCGCAGCCACTAACAGCCCGCAGAGATGCATCAGGCGCCGAGCACAAGGATGTAGGCATTGCCACAGGTACCACCACAGCGGCCCTTACTGACCCGCCACAGGTGGACGAGACGGCCACGGCTATCCTCAAAAAGAAGAAGAAGCCAAACTCGCTCATGTCAGTCTGCTCTCTCGCACACACTACACGAGCACCTCTGGCTAACCCCTTGGCAGCGTGACCGACGCCGTTAACGATGACAACTCCATCATTGCCCTGTCCAACAACACCATGGAGACACTCCAGCTGTTCCGTGGCGACACGGTCCTGGTCAAGGGCAAGAAGCGCAAGGATACGGTGCTTATTGTGCTTGCCGACGACGATCTGGATGACGGCTCAGCGCGGATAAACCGAGTGGTGCGCCACAACTTGCGCGTCAAGCACGGCGATGTCATCACCATCCACCCATGCCCGGACATCAAATATGTACGTTTTCTTTTCGAAAATTCGCGGTAGACGTTTGTTAGCTAACTATACCACAGGCCAAGCGCATTGCCGTTCTTCCCATCGCAGACACCGTCGAGGGCATTACCGGCTCATTATTCGATGTGTTCCTCGCCCCATACTTCCGCGAAGCCTACCGGCCCGTTCGCCAGGGCGACACATTCACAGCCCGCGGCGGCATGCGACAGGTCGAGTTCAAGGTGGTAGAGGTCGATCCACCAGAGTTTGGTATCGTTGCACAAGACACCGTCATCCACTGCGAGGGCGAACCGATTCAGCGCGAGGATGAGGAAGGCAACCTCAACGAGGTCGGCTACGACGACATTGGCGGCTGCCGCAAGCAGATGGCACAGATTCGCGAGCTTGTCGAGCTACCCCTGCGGCATCCTCAGCTCTTCAAGTCGATCGGTATCAAGCCCCCGCGCGGTATCCTCATGTACGGCCCGCCCGGTACTGGTAAGACTCTGATGGCCCGTGCCGTCGCAAACGAGACTGGTGCTTTCTTCTTTCTCATCAACGGTCCCGAGATCATGTCCAAGATGGCTGGTGAGTCGGAGTCCAACCTGCGCAAGGCCTTTGAGGAGGCAGAGAAAAACTCTCCGGCCATCATCTTCATCGATGAAATTGACTCGATCGCACCCAAGCGTGACAAGACGAACGGCGAGGTTGAGCGTCGTGTTGTTTCTCAGCTGCTCACTTTGATGGACGGTATGAAGGCTCGCTCTAATGTCGTTGTCATGGCTGCTACCAACCGACCAAACTCCATTGACCCTGCTCTCCGTCGCTTTGGACGTTTCGACCGTGAGGTCGACATTGGTATCCCTGACCCCACCGGCCGTCTGGAGATCATGCAAATCCATACCAAGAACATGAAGCTTGGCGAAGATGTCGATCTGCAGACTATTGCAGCCGAGACGCACGGTTATGTTGGTTCGGATCTGGCATCGCTCTGCTCGGAGGCTGCTATGCAGCAGATTCGTGAAAAGATGGACCTGATCGATTTGGATGAGGACACCATTGATGCTGAGGTTCTGGACTCACTCGGTGTCACCATGGAGAACTTCCGCTTCGCACTTGGCGTCTCCAACCCGTCTGCTCTCCGTGAGGTTGCTGTTGTGGAGGTTCCCAATGTTCGGTGGGAAGACATTGGTGGCCTTGAGGAGGTCAAGCGCGAACTCATCGAATCCGTTCAGTACCCTGTCGACCATCCGGAAAAGTTCATCAAGTTTGGCATGTCTCCATCCCGAGGTGTGCTGTTCTATGGTCCTCCTGGTACTGGTAAGACACTGCTCGCCAAGGCTGTTGCCAACGAATGCGCGGCCAACTTTATCTCCATCAAGGGCCCTGAGCTGCTTTCCATGTGGTTTGGTGAGTCTGAGAGTAACATCCGTGACATTTTCGACAAGGCTCGTGCGGCTGCTCCCTGTGTTGTGTTCCTCGACGAGTTGGACTCGATTGCCAAGTCTCGTGGTGGCTCTCAGGGCGACGCAGGCGGTGCATCGGATCGTGTTGTCAATCAGCTTCTCACTGAGATGGATGGGATGACATCGAAGAAGAATGTCTTTGTTATTGGCGCCACCAATCGTCCTGAGCAGCTTGACAATGCTCTGTGCCGGCCTGGACGTCTCGACACTCTCGTCTACGTGCCCCTGCCCGACCAGGCATCGCGTTCCAGCATCCTGAAAGCTCAGCTTCGAAAGACGCCGGTTGCCGATGATGTCAACATCGACTTCATTGCGTCCAACACACACGGCTTCTCTGGTGCCGATCTTGGGTTCGTCACACAGCGGGCTGTCAAGCTGGCCATCAAACAGTCCATTTCGATCGATATCGAGCGCCGCAAGGCCCGTGAAGCTGCCGGGGAGGATGTGGACATGGAGGACGATGCTGAGGACCCAGTTCCCGTGCTCACCAAGGCGCACTTTGAGGAGGCGATGCGCTCGGCACGTCGTTCCGTTACCGATGTTGAGATTCGGCGGTACGAGGCATTTGCCCAGTCGATGAAGAATTCGGGCGGCGGATCAAGCTTCTTCAGATTCCCCGATGCAGAGCAGGCTGCAGCGGGTCAGACCGACACATTTGGTCAATCTGGTCAGGACGATGATCTGTACAGTTAAGGGGGAGAAAGAGGCGATTGACGAGATACTTGAACGACTTTCTATGGGTTCACGATGGACAGATAGGGTGGGCTATATGACCTATGGCTATGGCGCCTCGTAACTAGGTAGATGTAGGGGCTGCTAGGTAATTGCATGCAAAGAGGCAGCGAGAGGATGATGGAACAATAAACGCATGATTATGAATGAATGCTATGGGTGTCGATGGAATATTGCTCTTGTTGCCCTGCTATGTAGATGGATTACTCAATAAAGCGCGATTGACTTTGATTCGTCTGTACACATGCTGGGGTGGTACTATGCCTGTCCTACACAAGGTGGTGGAATCCCACTGCACATGCAAGCAGAGTTCGCGTGAGGCCCAGGGGGCAGCATGCTTTGAATGATTTCTGTTGTAGAGGAAGAAGTCGATTCGAGGGAAGCCGGTCGTCTTGCTTTTTATTTTCGCTGTTGCCGTGGGCGGCGACGGTGCCATGGCTTCCCTTCCCCCTCCCCCTTCCAAAAAGAACCTCTTTTTGGCACATGTAACGATGCGCAAGTCGTGGTGGGTACGTCGGCTGGGCCATGGCCTGGATGGAGTAGGTAGCATTGTCTGTTGTCTCTGGCGTTGTCCGTGGAAGGGCACCGTCACGTGCCGTCGTCATAGGTGATGTCGCACACCTTGGCCAGCTCCTGCATGACGACCTTGGTGCCCTTTTCGATGACCTCGTTGGGCACTTTGAGCGAGAGATTGTGGGCTTCGGTGTCGTGATGAGGGCTTGGGTCGTCGGCGGCGGGGGCACCGTTGGCGCCGTTTGTGGTTGCTGTGGCGGTGGAGGTGGTAGCGTCGGCCATGGCGTCCTGGATGCGCTGCATGGCCAGCTTGTATGCTTCTTCGGCCGTGGTGGCCTGGCCCGAGCGGAAGAGATGGGTCAGGTAGGTCTTGAGGTTGTCGCGGAAGCCCGAGGCGCGCACGGCTTCGTCGAGGGTGGCTTCGATGGCGCGGATGCCGGGGCCGGAGAGCAGGGCGGAGTAGATGTCGTTGCGCAGTTGGAGCGAGATGCCGGACGAGGCCTGGGCGGCGGAGACGGGGACGGGGGCGGAGACGGGGACGGCCATGGCGTGGGGGATTGGTGGTGATGGTGGTGATGGTGGTGTAGGTACCGCGTGCTGTGCAGGGAGTCGAGGTCGACCGCGGGCTGGAAGCGGATGCGCACGGGCCCCTGTCCCGCAATGGGCTTCGGCTGCTGGGCTAGCCGCCTGGTGGGCAGCGACGGTCTATTGGCATGGCAAGGGCGATCGAGCTCTTGCCGATAGTTGCAGTGTCCCCTCTCTCTGTCATCTGTCCGTCTGTCTGTCTGCCTGTCTGCCTGTCCGTGTCTCTTTCGGCCCTGTCCTGTCCTGCCCTGTCGCCGCCGCCACCTCCCCCCGTGCCCATGCGCTAGAGAAGAAGCAACGCCTCGCCTGGCCCCGGCGCCGCCTCCATCGGGCCACGACGCTGCCTGTGTCGTCACCGGCTGCCCGCCCTCGCGCTCGCCTCGCCTCGGCCGCCGATTCTGCTGCACCGCCTGGCGACGACCACCCCTCCTGCAACAGCACCAGCCCTCTGCCTGGCCCGGCCCGCCATGGCCTACGCCACACAGTACCACGACGACTCGGACGCCGACGACGAGTTCGAGCGCCACGGCATCCTCAGCCCGGCCCTGCCCGCCGAGTACGAGAGCTCACCCACCAGCTCCGGCCCGCTGAGTACCGAACACACGCCCACCACCTTCACCCACTCGCGCGACAGCCGCAGCCTGCCCACCGAGCACATCATGGAGTGGTCCGCCGACCACACCGCCGATCTCATTGCCGACCTCGGCCTCGAGCAGTACGCCGACACCTTTGTCGGTACGTTGCCCCCCTCGCATCGCCCCGCCACCGCCTCCCCTTGTGCTAACCCCGCCCGCCCAACAGAGGAAGGCATCACCGGTGACGTCCTGGCCGCCCTGCAGCACGCAGAGCTCAAGGAAATGGGCGTCACGAGTGTCGGCCACCGCCTGACCATTCTCAAGGCCGTGTACGACATCAAAGTTCGCCAGAACGTTCCCTTGGAGCCCGACGACTACATTCCCCTGTGTGAGTCGCTCGCCTGCTCTCCTGACTCTTGCTCCTTTCTTCTAATACAACCTCTCCCGTCCTTCAGCTGCCGACACATCGGCACAAGAAGCCCCGCCAACACAGGATGACTTCGCCAAGGTCATACGCGTCGTCCAGGCGCGAGACGAGCGCATCCACACGGCCGAGTTGGAACTGCGCCATTTGCGCGAGGATCTGAGTCGCGCTCTCGACGAAAACAAGCGCCTGCGCGAAGAGATATTGCCCTTGGTGCGCATGCTCAAGGACAGTCAGCACCCGCTCCCTACCCCCCACGAGGTTTCCGTCACCTCTCCACCGGCAACGCAAGAGCGCTCCGGCGGAAGCAGCCTGTCGCGTAAGTTCTCCACCAAAAAGCTTTTCCTCGGCTCGGCCCCCAAAAACCCCTCTCCAACGATCCAAGAGCATCGCGCCCTCGTCGACCACTCTTCTTTGGACCCCTCCGCCGCAGCTATCGCAGCTTCCTCACACCTCACAGCCTCTCTTGGTGGCGGCCAGCAAATGTCCCCCAACTCTATTGCACAGCCGTCGCCCACTTCTCCGGCGTACACACAGGCTTCGAGCCGGCAGTACAACCGCGAACTGCCTCGCGGCGGACACGACCACGAAAACAACTCTGCCTGGGGCCAAACAAACACCTGGACAGCAGAAAACCCATCTGCTTCTGACCGCAATCGCGACCCGCGTGCCACACCTGCACCACTGTCCTCTCGACCGCTCCGAACCAATGCTGCACAGACGCCGAACCCCGACGATCGAGAGCCGCCCAATTCTGCCGGCTCCGCTGCACAAAACACAACTTCCAATTCCCTAACGCCATCTACCAACCCACAAGTCGAGATCTTCAAGTCCTTCCGCGTGTCGATAGACGACCCCTGTCACAAAGTGCTACCTGTGGCGCTCAAAAAATACAACATCACAGCAGACTGGCGGCAATACGCCTTGTACATTGTTCATGGTGACCAAGAGCGGTGTCTGGGCTTGAACGAGCGTCCTCTTATTCTGTTTAAGCAACTAGATAAGGAAGGACGGAAGCCCATGTTCATGCTTCGGAAGCATGCAGCCCCACAAGAGGGCCATGTGAGCACCGTGGGTGGCACAGATGTACGACCAGTCAATACGCAGACGGAGTCCTTTGGCTGGGGAAATCAGAGCAGAGCGACGCCGTTGCCCGGAGGTGTGTTGTAGATGAGGTGATGTTGGGAATAACGGGATTGAAATATGCCCAAGCAGGCATGAAATTGGGGCCAGAAGATGAGACGCCATAGAGGCGCAAGATTGGCGGCAAATGCAACAGCCATACAGCCGGTTTATCAGAGGTGCGCACCCACGCTGATTCGCGGACTGGGAGTAGATTTGGGTAAGAGAAGGAAAGACGTTTTGGAGGAATCGCATCCAAGCTTGCATCGACGTGTGCAGCCCGGAGTGCATGGATTCCATGCGCTGTCTCCAAAAATCATCACCAGTCGCCTACGATCGAGCTATTTGAGGTCCAGCTGTCGGTATACTGGATGTGAGGGCATTGGGAAGCGTCCCCCATGCGGGCAAAAGCCGTGGGGACCTTGAGCCTACAAAGACACCAACCAGGTCTACAGCCTGTGTGTATAGAAGGAAAGAGGACTATGGTTTTAGATACCATCGTACCGTTTACGCATTGATGTGTTGTTGCGCATAGTAGTGGAATGTTTGGAGCAATTTATGGCGGTCTTGTGATGGCGAGTAGATGCATAGAATATCTATACTATTCTTCTTCTTTTGGAGTTGGATATTGGCTAGCTGTCTTGTTGCACTGTTCTTTTGAACACGGATATGGTGGGCATAATGATCATCACCATAGAGGTTATTATGCCCATGGTCGAACCCGCAATGTCATTCTCTGCCTACGAACCAACGTAATAGGTAATAGTACTGTGAGGCACAGTTCAGAGCGGTGTACATGCCCTTTCTAGAAACGGTTACATTACTCGCTCACTCGCACTCGAAGCGCATGCATATCTATCCGTATACCCTCGTTGAACGACCACAACGCCCAAGCCCTAAAAAAAATCAAGAACCCACCCTCTCTCATTCCAAACTAAAAAGGCTTAGCAACCTTCCTCGCCTCCCTCACCCCAGTCACAGGATCCACCACCTCACACCAACTCACGGGCACCATGACCCGGCCCGCGTCCTCACTGCGCGCCACCACCACGCCGAGCTCGTTGCGCTCCGTCGCGACAAAGTACCCGCTCTGCTGGTCGCCGAGGCTAATGACCTGCGCGCGGACAATGTCGCCGACGCGGAAACTGAGCTCGATGCGCGTCTTGTCCTTTTCGGTCGCGCGCACGTCTTCGCGCCGGATTTGCGCGGGGAGCGGCGTGGCGAGCGGCGTGGGCGGCGTGGCGAGCGCGAGGATCGTGCAGGTAGCGCTGCGGGGCGTGAGGCGGGTTATGCGGCAGAGGACGTGGGAGGAGAGAGTGGGGAGGAGGGTGGCGGTGGCGGTTTGCGTGGCGGTGGTGGAGGTGCTGGGCCGGGAGATGGAGAGGAGGG
>Ga0182211_1000183_pt1 | contig 19218 bp, 11 predicted proteins | sample G5R1MG_20_FD_129660 | JGI IMG/M metagenome (GOLD analysis project Ga0182211, IMG submission 129660) | Switchgrass phyllosphere microbial communities from Michigan, USA - G5R2_MAIN_03OCT2016_LD1 MG | ecosystem: Host-associated > Plants > Phyllosphere > Phylloplane/Leaf | place: USA: Michigan... | reverse complement strand
ACGCCCGCCATCAACACCACCCCCATCGAGCTCGACGCCAGCGCAGTAGACCCCCACGCCCCCAAGCCCTCCCCCCACCCCTTCTCCATGCGCTCCCCCGCCGACGAAGAAGACATCGACGCAGAGTTCCTAAGCGAGGGCAAGACGTCAGGCAGTACGGCGAGCGCGGTACGTTTTTCTGTCCTCTTCTCCCCCTTCTTTTCCCCGCCCACTTTTGAACCCGTCCCCCTGGTTTTTCTGTTCCCCTTCGGTCGACCGCCTCGCTCGACTCGGCTGACTGTGCGGCCCGGACGGCGTGCGGTGTGCTAGAAACGCGCTGCGATGCTGGCGTCTCGCAGCAAGGACCCGGGTGTGATTGTCGATGTGCCGAGGGAGCCGACGGCGGAGGAGGTGCAGGCGGCGCGGAGTGGGGAGGGCATGGTTACGCATGCGATGGCGCAGGGGGCGTTTGGGCCGTAAGGGGGAGCGAGAGAGGTAGACTCGACTTTTGTGGGGGACCATGCGTGCGCTCTTCTTCTTTTCTTTCTTGGCCCTTCCTTCTGCGCCGAATGGGGTTTAATGATCGGTAGCACGGGTGGGCATGATGGTGAAGGAGGGTGATTGCGTTTCGCCCTTGCCCTGCTTTTTTTTTTCTTTTCCCACTGTTTCTTGTGACGGTTGTTCGTGGCTTTGCGTGCGCATACCAGGCTGCTTCAGAAGCATTGCATCGTGCAGCGCGCGTTACGTGAGGCGTCACGTGGTGCTGACGTTGCAGGACGTTACCAACGCCTGCCATGACCCGCGCTCTAGACACTCTGGTGTCCCCGCGCGATAACCCGACGAGATGCTGCCACAGCGTGGTATAATGCAGCTTGGAAATAGGCTTGAAAGGAGAATCCTGGGCAGTGTTGCATGGGAGAAAGTCGGCATGTCATGGCGTGCGTCTTGTTGGTGTCGCACGGCACGTTTGCTTCAGCAAGGGTCTGGCTGGGTGAAGCAGGAAGGCACGACCTCAAGGAGGAAGGCACGAATGGGTCCATGACCTCACGCCCGCGGGCCCTCCGCCTCAGGAAGCCCGCGAGCACCCACCGTCTTTCCACGACGCACACGCAACGCAGCACAGCCGTCTCCTCACGCACGTTTCCACCGTACGCACCCACCGTACGCAATCCATCGTACCCATCCACCGTACGCAATCAACCGTACGCAATCAACCGTACCACCACCGCCAGCATGGCCAACCACGAACCCCACCCCTTCTACTTCTCCCCCGCCACCGAGCTCGCCGACCTCGGCCGCGCCCGCTTCGACCGCGAAACCGCCCAAATCACCAGCCGCGACCACGCGCTGCTGACGCCCCGCCCCGTTGCCGTGCGCCCGGGCCGCGCGCCCCAGGGCCTCGAGCGCGCCATCCACGCCTGGTCCGTCTTCCAGCACACGACCGAGGAGCGCGATGATCGCGAGGAGCGCAAGGGCGACTTGCACGAGGGCCAGTTGCATCGGCAGAATCGGGCGGCGAGGGGGCCGGAGGGGTGGGAGGACGGGGGCGCGGGGGGGCGCGGAGATGGGAAGAGGGGGAGGGGCGAGCGGAGGAATGGGAGGGAGGAGGAGGAGGAGGAGGCGACGGCAGCGTTGGAGGCCGCGTTGTGCGCGGGGAGGAAGCCGGAGAGGGAGGCGCCGCCGCTTGCGATGGGGTTCGCGGAGGAACTGGACAAGGATATGTTCTGGGATGGGCCGATTGACGGGTGAACTTGATGTACCTAGGCGCGCCGATGCGCACGGGGTTGATGCAGCGAGCGTCCATGCCATCTGCTCGGTGATACCTACCTACCAGGTTACTGCTATGAGGAGGTACCTAGGTAGGCAGCTCAGTATGCCCCAAAATAGCTCCCAAAAAGCTCGATCAGGAGAGGAATAAAAAAAAACCCCCCCCGCTCCAGACCATGTCCTAACGCTTCACAACATGGCGATGCACGACCCCACATAAACTCTCCCACACGACCCTGTCCCGCCCCTTGACCCACTCTACCACCACCTCTCGCGCCAACGCCACCATCCTTACCCGAAACACAAACTCGGCCTTCCTATCCTCCTGCATCAGGCTCCCGTCTTCTCTTGCCCTCCTTGCATATGCCCTTCGGTACCCACGGCTCCACACGTTCTGGCTCGCTTCGCCGATGCCGGTGGCGCTGCTGGCGTCCCATGTCCATGTGAGGTCGAGGGAGGCAAGGTAGCTGGTGAGGAGTGCCGTGGCAGCAGGGGCCGAGGTGGTGGGAGGAAGAGGAATCACGTAGTGCGTGGGGAAGGGGAGGTATTCGTTCGGGATGGTCAGGGGGCGGGCGATCTTCTTTTAGAACGGTTAGCCATCATAAAAGGGCATTGGCGCAAACGGGCTGGCAGGGGAGAGGCCATGGAAGAGATGGGCGGGAAACATACATTGCGCGGTCTCCACGCGGTGAAGCTCCACGCCACGGTCCAGCGCTTCGTGGCGGTGCCTGGGTCGATGACACCAACGGCCCAGTTGGTAATGCCGTGGTGCTTGAGGAGCGAGAGGATGGCTTTTGCGCTGTCGAGTTTGCCGAGCATGCTCGTGTACCACGTGACTTTTTCGCGAAGCACCAGGCTCTCCTGGACGAGTCGGGTGACGAAGCCGAGGTCACCGCCTGGACAGACCATTTCGACGTGCGCGCCGGTGCAGACGGCGTTTGGCTTCCAGGTCTTGCTGTCGCCTTGGAGGCTGGCGCGCATTTCGGCGTCGTCGGCGAAGAAGGGGGGGTTGCAGATTGTGAAGTCGAGTTTTTCGGTGGCAAGCGCTTGCCAAGGGATCAACGGAGCCGAAGCAGTGGACTGGAAGAGCCTGGTTCGCGTCATGAGGTTGTTGATGGCGAGGTTCCGTGCAGCAGAGTCGAAGCTGTGCTTGTCAATGTCGGTGGCACACATGGTCCAGTTGGGTCGACTCCTCAAACACAGCATTGTGTAGATTGCACTCGCGCCGGTTCCGATATCCAGTCCCACAACCTGTCGTTCCGAGTCATAGCTGCTGGAATAGGTGGGCGAGGTGGAGTCGATGAGGCCTTGCATCCAGGAAACGTAGTTCCAACGGTTGGGGATGGGAGGACAGAGGCGATCGTCGGGGACGTCCAGCTGCAAGCCAAAGTCTGACTGGAGCAGGGCGCGAGAGAGGGTCTTGGTGGTCGCTGGGTCTTGGAAGTCGAGTTTGCCCGAGGCGGATTGCCAGAGCTGCTTGAAGGCAGGGTTGGTTCGGGCGAGCGTCTTGAAGTCCACGGTGTGGTAGGGTGGGCGTTGTGCTAGGTCCCTGTTGTGCTGGGTCGTCGTCATCCCGCAGCCTGGGAGGGTGCGACAGGGGAAAGACGGGGGAGGCAGAAGCGCCTGGGGCAGTGTGTAGAGATTCCCACGAGGGAGAAAGCGAGTACGTATGCGCTCGGACCACGTGAGGCTGGTTGGCGCATGGCAGCAAAAAACCGACAGAAAGAGCAGACAGGATGATGGCGACATGTACGCGGACCATTGATATACAGAGAAGGGAAGGATGAAGATGAACACAAGCCCGCTTTGCCTATCCATGGGCCGTCGGCGCCCTTCCAACGCACGCAGCGGAGCAGGGCGTCAGATCAGGAAGGGCCCGTCGTAGGCACCGTCGGGTTCCTGGAGCCGGACCAGCTCGAGCGAAGGCACCACGTTGGGCTTGTAGAAGCCCAGCAGCACCTCCATGTCCTCGTCGGTGAGGGCGCAGAGGTCGTCGAGCGAGTACTGTTCGCAGACCTTGGACATCCTGCATCGGTCAGCCGGTGGGTGGAGGGGTGGTTGGGTGGCTCGCCGACGGGCCACGTACCACTGCATCCGCTTGGGACCTTGGTCGACCAGGGGCGCCACCTTGCGCAGCTTCTTGCGCAGCAGGCCCACGCTCTGCACCGCGGCGCCGATGTTGTAGGGCAGTCCGGCCGCGATCTGCCGGCGCACGATGTTGGCCAGCTTGGGCCCGTTGCCGTTGGTGCTGACCATGATTTGCAGCGGCCCGTCGCGGTGCACGCTGCCAAAGTAGAAGTCGCATTCGGGGGGCACGTCGGCGATGTTGGCGGCGATGCGGCGCTCCTTGCACAGCCGGTAGATGTGCGACGAGGCCTCGGGGTCGTCGACGGCGGTGAGGACCATGTCGACGCCGTCGAGGTCGGCGGGCTCGAACTTGCGGTCGACATGGTCGATCTGGCCCTGCTCGACGCGAAAGGCGACTTCGTCGTTCAGGCCTTCGCGCGGCGCGACGAGGGTGACGTGGGCGTCGGCGTTGAGCACGTTCACGACGCGGCCGGCGGCGACCTGGGCGAGGGTTAGGGAGGCGTCGGCGTCGTCTGCTGGGCGCCACTCACCTCGCCGCCGCCGACGACCAGCACGCGCTTGTTGCGGATCTGCCAGGCCAGGATGAGCGACGCGCCGCCCTGGATGGCCGGGTAGGGGCTCGTGGGGGCAGCCATGGTGTGCGAGCGACCGGCCAGGAGCTAAGAATGCTCTCTCCACCGCCCCCAGCCGCGGTTCGGCGCCATGCTGCCTTGCCAAGCCAGCGCCGCCCAGCGCCGCCCGCCTATCGATACCCACTGCTGCGTGCCTGTCCACGCCGATGCCCACCACGTCCACCATGGCCGCGCGCAGGTCCCTGGGCGGCGGACGCGTGCTGGGCAGCGGGCCAAGCCCGTCGCCCGCCCTGCACCGCCGCCACCCCAGCCTGCTGTCGCCGTCCGAGAGCTCCCTGTCCCTGAGCTCGCACACGTCCCACAGCCCGGCCAGCACGGCCGACGCCCGCGACGACATCGGCAGCAAGGTGCGGCTGGCCCCGTCCGACCATGCCGCCGCCGCCACGGCCTCGAGCCGGCTGGTCTGCCCCATCTGCAACGAGGACATGGTACGCCACCGGCGCCTGCCGCAGCCCGCGGCCGCACCCCACTGCCACCGCTGTCGCTGGACACTGACACGCCCCCACAGGTCACCCTCCTGCAGCTGAACAGGTGAACCCCCTACGCGCACCAAGCCCATGCTGGCCCTAACCCGCCCCAGACATCTCGACGACACCCACCAGAACCTCGTCGTCGAGGAGCAGGACGAGGTCAAGACCTGGTTCGAGGAGCAGATGCACAAGGCCAAGAAATTCCAGCCCCTCGCCGTCCTCAACCAGAAGCTCAAGGGCCTGGACGTCTTCGAGTCGAACGACGCCCCCACGCCGCCGCCGCCGCCGCCCGTCTCCCACGCCGCCGGCAGCTCCGCCTCCCACGCGCCACGCGAGCCTCCCGCTGGCCGCAGAGACCCGGAGGAGGAAGTCACACGGGCCCACTGGCAGCGCCTGAGCCACCGCGATGCATGCTCGGATCCCACCTGCCGAAGACCCATCACCGGCTCGCAAATGGCCCTGGGAGGCGGCCCACAGGCGGTCCACTGCAGACAATGCGGCAGGCTGTTTTGTGAGGAACACACCATGTACCAGATGAAACTGTCTCGCCAGGCCAAGCACGACCCGGTGAGAGGCATTTGGTGTCGGGTCTGCGAGACGTGCTACAAGTCAAGGGACGGCTACCTGGACCACCACGGCACCGAGCGCCATCACTTTGCAGAGTTCGCCAAGATTCGGCGGAGCAAGGTCGACAGGGCGCGCATGGAAGTCAGCAGACTGGAGAAGAGACTCACCAAGCTCACGCAACTTCTAGCGAACCCTCCACCCCTGGAAGAGACACAGACGGCCGGCAGCTGGTTTTCCCTGCCGGGTACCAAGAACCAGCGCAAGCTGTTGGAGCAGTCTGTCATCACCTGGGAGGAAGATGCCAAGGTTGCCAACTGTCCCTTTTGTCAGCAAGAGTTCTCCACCTACACCTTTCGGAGACATCATTGTCGCATGTGCGGACGCGTCGTCTGCGGTGACGTCAAGACGGCGTGCTCCACGGAAATAGGCCTGAATGTTGCAACGGGTAGCCGCTTCACCCAGACCATTGGCAAACTCTGCTAACCTGTGCAGGTTCGGACAAGACCGAAAAGGGCGTCGACCAGGTGAGCGTTGACGTGCGCATGTGCAAAGACTGCCAACATACCCTCTTCTCCCGCGGCGATTTTGAGCGTGAAATGGCCGACCAACCCAAGGACCAGCGCTCCTATGAGAACCTCGCACAGTTCGAACGAGGCATTCGCTTGCTCTTACCGCGTTTCCACAAGCTTCTGCAGGCGCTACAAGACGCCGACAAGCCGCCGACGCAGCAGCAGCTCTCCGACGCCACCAAGGTGCGAAAGAGGTTGATGGATGCGTTTGCGCAGTTTGACGCCGTGGCCAAGCGAATACGGGATCTGCCGACCGCATCGCCGACACAACAGAAACTGCAAAAAGCCGTTTACCAGCAGGCATGCAGCTTTTTGAGCCTTCATATGCTTCCTTTGCGATCCCTGCCGAAGATCCTCAAGCATGCCGTACCTCCAGGGCGGTCATTACCAGGAGACGCTCTGGCCAAGATTAGGCTCCATGACAAGTCGGCTGGCAGCGTGGTCAGCAGTAGTGAGGTATCGGCCATGGAGTCGGAGGAGAGAGAGCTACGGGAACGACTCATCGTGCTGGAAGAACAGAAGTTTATGGTGTCGGAGATGGTGGCCAGTGCAACGAAGCATCGCCGGTTCGACGAAGTGGCAAGTTTAGCACAAAATCTGGAGGATCTAAGCCAAGAGATTGACCAGATCAATGGCCAGCTGAGCCAGCTGGACTTTGCGGGCGCGTATCAGGGGGGACTGGCAAGTCCACCGCCCGGATGAAGAGGGGTGGAGTTGTTTGTAGCATCAGACCCATCCTCACCCTCGTTGGTTCCCTCTGGACGAAGACACCACTAGCAGGCCCATACGGCTTGGGCCCGTGATGGACGCAACGCACGAGGCTCCCTGCCTGAGACGCTCTGATGCGATTGTGATTCGCACGCCGGCAGTCGGATGGCCAAGGACCCTATGTACCTTCATCCTCTTCGATACCTGGCTCGGCAGGATGGGACTAGGTAGGGTAGGCGTGCGGGCGGTGGATGCGTGAAGACGAGGACGAGGAAGCTCAGGCATCTACTCGGTGGGGGTTTCTGTGGTGTCTTTGGCCTTGCTGCTGTCTTGGCCTGACGTGGGACTGGCACCCCGACCCGGCCATGGCCGAGCGCTGTAGTTAGTACTCGCAGTAGAGTAGAAGCATGCAGTCCTCTCCTCCCTACACGGCTGTGTCAGCCAGCAGCATCCATGGCTCTCGTGGAGGCAGAGCCGGTTCTGGTTGTCGGTCATGCACGACTTCTCGACGAGGCTGCGCCGACGCCGGCATGGTGTAAGCGCGCGTGTAGCCCCTTTTCAGGAGGGACGAGGCCGGCCGGCGCCGTGTGGAATCGCAGTCCATGGCTGGCGGGTTGCTGGGGCAAGCCGACGCTGGGTGCATGGCTGGTTCGGGTTGGGGAGGGGGGCCTGGCGAGGGGCGAGAGGCGCAGGGGCCCCTTTGCGCTAATCGCTCTTATCGGCTGACGGCGACCCTGGCCCGAAATTTTCTCCAAAGCGAAGGCCGCCCACCAACGCGCCAGAGCGATAAAAAGCCCGCCGACTGCTCGCTGCTGCGCCCCTCGCCCACTCCCTCCCTCGCTCTACCGCTGGCCTCTCCTCCTCCACGGCTGTTTTCTGCGTTGTGCTTGTGTAGGCAGCATCGTAGCCGTCGCGAGTCTCGTCTCTCGCCTTTTGGAGCCAGAGATACCCCGATAGCCTTGGCTTGCCCGTCTATCCTTCACACGCCGAAAAGTTTTAGGGCCCCGCCTTTGTCCATATAAGGACCGCCGCCCGCCCTCGCTCGCACCCGCTCCACCACCACACCACCCCCACTCACATTTTCCTGCACAATGGCCCCCGCTGCTTTGCAAGACGCGGCCGTCAAGGCGGAGAACTCCAAGGCCGTCAAGGCGCTCGAGGAGCTCATGGCCAAGTTGACCGTCTCCACCGCCCAGGACGAGATCAACGCTGCTGCCAGCGCCATTGCCACCTTCATCAACGGCGACATCGAGGAGGCCGATGCGCCCACCAAGTACGTGCCGACGGCTCCGCCAGGGCTGCTCACTACTAATCCGCCACTCCCAGGGCCGTCGACCTGTTGAAGAAGCAGCTCGCCAACAAGAAGGATGCCGTCGTTCGCGAGCGCGCGCTCGATGCCATCCGCGCCATCGCCCAGCACGCCCACGTGAGCGCCGCTGTCGAGCCGTACCTCGTCGCCCTGCTGCCCAACGTGCTGGCGGCGGTGGGTGACAAGATGAGCGGCGTCAAGGTCGCTGCCCAGACCGCCGCCGAGAGCATCGTCAATGCGGCAAACCCCAACGCCGTCAAGGCCATCATCCCCCACCTGATCACCTCGCTCGAGAATGCACAGAAGTGGCCCGAAAAGATGACCGACCTCAAGTGCATCGAGATTCTTACCAAGAGCGCCCCCGCACAGATGGCCTTCCGCGTGCCCGACCTGATCCCCGTCATCTCCTCGGCCATGTGGGACACCAAGCCTGAGGTCAAGAAGACTGCCTACGGCACCATGGAGATTCTCTGCTCCTTGATCTCCAACAAGGATATTGAGCGCTTCATCCCCGAACTCATCAAGTGTATCGCCAAGCCTGAGAACGTCCCCGAGACCGTCCACTTGCTTGGCGCGACCACCTTCGTCACCGACGTGCACGAGCCCACCCTCGCCATCATGGTTCCTTTGCTCGAGCGTGGTCTCGTTGAGCGCGAGACGGCGATCAAGCGTAAGAGCGCCGTCATCATTGACAACATGTGCAAGCTTGTCGAAGACCCCCAGATCGTCGCCGCTTTCTTGCCCCGTCTGATGCCCGCACTGGAGAAGAACTACGACAACCTCGCAGACCCCGAGGCCCGTGAGAAGACCCGCCAAGGTCTCGACACCCTCATCCGTGTTGGTGACGTGAAGAATGGCAAGATTCCCGAGCTGGAAAAGGTTGGTGACATCTCGACCATCGCCGCCAACCTCAAGACGGTCCTTCCCGCCAAGTTCAAGATTGACGACCGTTTTACCCCTGTCGTCCACTACATTGGCGCCATTGGTGGCCAGCTCATCGACGAGAAGGACTACGAGGGTCTCAACTGGCAGGCCAATGCCGGCCCTTTTGTTGCCGTCCTTGTTGGTGACGAGGAGGCCAAGGACATCACCGAGGCTCTCCGCAAGCGCTCCCTTCCTGCCGCTGCCGCTGAGAACGAGGTTGAGCCCGACGAGGAGGAGGGCGAGGACCTTTGCAACTGCACCTTCAACTTGGCCTACGGTGCCAAGATTCTGCTCAACCAGACACACCTGCGTCTGAAGCGTGGCCAGCGCTACGGCCTTCTCGGCCCCAACGGTTCCGGCAAGACGACGCTCATGCGTGCCATCAACAACGAGCAGGTCGAGGGGTTCCCCAAGCAGAACGAAGTCAAGACGGTCTACGTCGAGCACGACTTGGACTCTGCCGACACCGAGCAGACGGTTCTTGGATGGACGATGAAGAAGCTCGAGTCCGTTGGCATCAAGAAGCCCGAAGCGGAGGTGCAGGCTACGCTGAACGAGTTCGGCTTCACCGACGCCATGTACAGCGGACCCATTGGAGCGCTTTCCGGTGGATGGAAGATGAAGCTTGCCCTCGCGCGTGCCGTCTTTGAGCAGCCCGACATCCTGCTTCTCGACGAGCCGACCAACCATTTGGACGTGAAGAACGTCAAGTGGCTCGAGGACTACCTCATCAACTCTCCCTGCACATCCATTGTCATCTCTCACGACAGCAAGTTCTTGAACCACGTCATCCAGCACGTCATCCACTACGAGCGCTTCAAGCTCAAGCGTTACCGCGGTAACCTTGACGAGTTTGTCAAGCGTGTGCCCTCTGCCAAGTCTTACCACGAGCTGAGTGCTTCCGACATGGAATTCAAGTTCCCCGAGCCCGGTTTCCTGGAGGGTGTCAAGACCAAGGCCAAGGCTATCCTCCGTGCCACCAACATGAGCTTCCAGTACGAAGGTACCTCCAAGCCCCAGATTGCGGACATTACCTTCCAGTGCTCGCTCGGTTCGCGTATTGCCGTCATTGGCCCCAACGGTGCGGGCAAGTCCACCCTCGTCAACGTCTTGACCGGTGAGCTCGTCCCCACCAAGGGTGAGATCTACCACCACGAGAACATCCGTATCGCCTACATCAAGCAGCACGCCTTCGCCCACATTGATCATCACTTGGACAAGACTCCTTCCGAGTACATTCAATGGCGTTTCCAGACGGGTGAGGACCGTGAGACCATGGACCGTGCCAACAAGATTGTCACCGAAGAGGACGAGAAGGCCATGGACAAGATCTACAAGATCGAGGGTACGCAGCGCCGCGTCATTGGCATCAACTCTCGTAGGAAGTTCAAGAACTCGTACGAATACGAGTGTTCGTTCGCTCTTGGTGAGAACATTGGCCTCAAGAACGAGAAGTGGACTCCTATGATGTCCGCCGACAACGCCTGGATTCCTCGTTCGGAGATCATGGCTTCCCACGCCAAGATGGTTGCCGAGGTCGACCAAAAGGAGGCATTGGCCAGTGGTCAGTTCCGCCCCCTGGTCCGCAAGGAGATTGAGGCCCACTGCGCCAACTTTGGTCTTGATGCCGAGATTGTTTCTCACTCGCGTATGCGTGGTCTGTCCGGAGGCCAGCGTGTCAAGGTCGTTCTCTCCGCCTGCTCATGGCAACGTCCGCACTTGATCGTCCTGGACGAGCCTACGAACTACCTCGACCGCGACTCGCTCGGTGCCCTGTCCAAGGCCATCAAGACCTTTGAGGGCGGTGTCATCATCATCACCCACTCCTCCGAGTTCACTGAGGGCCTTACCGAGGAAGTCTGGGCCGTCATGGACGGCCGTATGACGCCCTCCGGCCACAACTGGGTTCAGGGCCAAGGTGCCGGCCCACGCTTGGGCAAGGATGAGAGCGAGGATACTGTCACGTTTGATGCCATGGTACTGATGCACGGGTCTGCTTGCATTGACACGTTTGCTAACTGTTCTGTAGGGTAACAAGATCGAATCGACGAAGAAGAAGGCAAAGCTTACTTCCTCTGAACTCCGCAAAAAGAAGAAGGACCGCATGGCCCGCCGTAAGCGCGGTGAGGAGGTCTTTACGGATGAGGATGAGGACTAGATGTACTTTGGGTCTGGGCTGGCACGAAAAGTGGGCATCTCTTCACGGCGTTGTGGTTATACCTGGCATGATTCACGACTTACATAGAATTTCCAAGTCATATTCTCTGGTTACCCCTTGTTGCTCCCTCTCATCGTCTGCCAACCTACTGACCCAGTCCCTTATGACAGCGGTCGTCGTCAGTCCTTGGCCTCCTCTGCTTCGGCTGTACCCGGTCTTACTACGCGCATGCAAGCCGGAACACTCTCCCACGTGGTTGCGTATTCTCTTCCTATCTTATTGGATAAGGTCTAGGAGTGTCAATTCACCAAAGGTCACCTACCAGCTCTCACCTATTCTGATGAATCCGACCCCTCTACTATAGCTTACCATTTTGAAAGCCAGCGCTTGACTAGACTGATCTGCCAACCCGAAGATACTGTATGTCTCGAATACAGGGCACCCGAGGATTTGGACCGATCTGCATCCGAGCGACGTTGCATACCGCCCCTATCCTGCATGAGGTGCATCAGTCATCACTCTATGAAGAGCACGCCACCCTAGCGATCGCGCAAGCCATGCTGGCATGACCAACCCACTCGCCGCATCTCCTTCTTTCTCGACACGCCATTGTTCCCGGAGAGATATGGCGTACGTGCCGCGACCCCTCATCATCCAGTCGCATGTCATTCGACTGTGCTGCCCACGCACGTCACGGCGGACGAGGAGCGCCTTTGCGCGCGCCCGTCACCACAAGTTGCACACGCGAACGGTGACCGACAACGACATCTCGCACCTGGCGAGCCTTCCGCTGCATCCGCTTACGCTTGCCGATCTTGTCAAGTACGTGTTGGCGATGGCGATGGCGATGGCGATGGCGGTCCTACGACCCCATCCAGCCACGAGGCCTGGCCGCTGACGCACCAGTAGACACGGACGGCCACCGCTCAGCACGCGGCAACTCCTCACCTCTGCTACCTTCACGCTGTCCATCCTCCCGGCACGGCTCGCGCATCGCATCCAGTCGCTCCGCAATCTCCCATTCATCGTCGTGTCCAATCCGCACGTCTCGAAAATCCACGCGAATTACCTACACAGCCTGTCGACGCTGTTGCCATGGGCCGAGCAGGAGATTACGACGCTCGAGGAAGAGGTCAAGTTCACCGAGGTGATGGCGGACCTCGTGAACACGCATGCCAACACAATCAGCATCCTGGCCCGGGGCTTCCTCGAGGCGCGCAAGTACATCAGCCCCAAGGATGTGACGCGGTTCCTGGACGAGCACTTGCGGGCGAGGATAGGCACGAGACTGATTGCCGAGCAACATCTGTCGCTGCACTTCTCCAGCCAGCCACACGGCGAAGCCATGTACGAGCAGGCCGAAACGCGCGGCTATATTGGCGTCATCGACACACGGCTCAGGCCGGCAAGAATCGTAGACCACTGCGCCAACGTCGTCGGCGAGATCTGCGAGCTCAAGTACGGCGTCCGGCCCACCGTGGTCATCAACGGCGAGCCCGAGTACGAATTCGCCCACGTGCCCGTCCATCTCGAGTACATCATCACCGAACTGCTCAAAAATGCCTTTCGCGCCACCGTCGAACGCGGCATGGAGCGCGAAGCCATCGAAGTCACCATTGCGCCGCTTCCCGAACTCCTCCCCGAGAAGGTCGATCGCGATGATGATGATGATGGTGGTGGTGGTGGTGCAGAGAGCAGCCAAAGCGCCCATCAGGGCAATCTCGACGTCGCATCCCCGCGCATAAAGGGGACGCCAGGCACGTCGCCAACCAGCCTCACCATTGCGCCGCTCAAACACAGTACCCCTGGCGTCACCATCCGCATCCGTGACCGCGGTGGCGGCATCTCGCCCGAGAACCTGGCTCACATATGGGACTACAGCTTCACTACGTTCAATGACGACCAGGCGTCCTCTACCCTCTCGGGCGGCAGCCATTCGGCAAGCGGCATGGATGCACTGGGCGCGTTTTCTGGGCCGGGCGGCGATGGCGCGAATAGTCTGGCGGGACTGGGCTATGGGCTACCGCTGGGGAGGGCCTATGCAGAGTACTTTGGGGGGGGCATTGCGGTGCAGAGTCTGTGGGGGTGGGGGACCGACGTGTATTTGAGCTTGAGGGGCGTAGGCAGGGTAGAGGAGGTGGACAGGCGGTGGCAGCAGCAGCATGAGGAGGGGACGAGGCAGCGTCGGTGACTTGGTTTTGCATTGCTATCCATGGGTACGAGACGCCACGCCACCGCTCGTTTCGCTCTCTCGAACCTGGGCGAGCTATTGCGTCGTCACCTCTCCGTCGTGCTCCACGGTGATCTTGTCGTTGCTCTGCAGCGTGCTGACGGCGTCATCGGGGAGCTTGGCCGTGAAGCCCTTGATGAGCGTGAACTCGGAGACAATCTGCGCCCGCTGTCAGCCCCATGCTCCTCGGCCTTGATTTCCCCTCCCTCCACCAGGACGTCGAGGGCCGATGCAGCGAAAGAGAGCGTACCTCGCCGCCCTGGTCCCTGACATGCTGCTTGGCCTGCTCGAGGTCCTCCTGCGAGGCGTCCTTCTTGAGGGTTACCTGGCATGTGTCAGGACAAGGGGCCATGGATGCACAGGAACTGGCACGGGGCGTGGCACGTTGTATTGAGGCATCGTAGGCGGGACACGAGTGTTGTCGGTGGTGGTGGTGGTGGTATGGCGTTGGGTAGGGTACGGTAGCTGTGCTGTGGCGGAGGGTGGGGGAGATTCTATATATATAGTAATAATATATAGTGTTAGTATACCGGCATGCTTGCCCTGCCCACGCCGGCCGCGACCGCGGTGATGCGTGGCTTGGCGATGACGAGTAAGACGCACATGCCCCACCAGGCTTCAGTCCGAAAGGAGCGATGGGCTTATCGATTAGCCACCCCTGCTAGCGCCGCCGTCTAGTGTCGAAAAAGTTGGGGGAGAGCTCGGCACCGACTTTGCGCCCACAACCGCCGTTGCTGCCCTCGCCCTTCCCCACGCTGCCGTCGTCCAGAGAAGTGGCCTCGCGAGACTCGGGCGACAGTGGCCATGGCCGACTCCCAGGCGAATCGCCCGCATCGGCCGGGCAAGGAGAAGAAGGCGCATGCCGGAGGCCCGAACCCAAAGGCCTTTGCCTACGCAGCGCCGGGCAGGTTCAAGAAACAGGCCGCGCGCTCTACCGAAGTATCTCGCCTCGACTTCTCCCACCCCGACAAGGACTAAGCATTGCCACCCAGGTCAAGGAGAAGCGCCTCCACGTCCCGCTCGTCGACCGCCTCCCGGAGGAAGCGCCGCCCATCGTCGTCGGCGTCGTCGGCCCCCCGGGCGTCGGCAAGACGACCCTCATCAAGTCGCTCATCAGACGCTACACCAAACAGACCCTTTCCACGCCAACCGGGCCGCTCACGGTCGTCACCTCGAAGCGGCGCCGCCTGACCTTTCTCGAATGTCCGGCCGACTCGCTCGCGAGCATGATCGACATTGCCAAAGTCGTCGACATTTGCCTCTTGATGATCGACGGCAACTACGGGTTCGAAATGGAGACCATGGAGTTTCTCAACGTCTTGAGTGCGAGCGGGATGCCGGGCAATGTGTTTGGCATATTGACGCATTTGGATCTGTTTCGCAAGCAAGAGACGCTCAAGCTGCAGAAGAAGCGGCTCAAGCATCGCTTCTGGAGCGAGCTGTACCACGGTGCCAAGCTGTTCTATCTCAGTGGCGTGGTCAATGGACGGTACCCCGACCGAGAAATCATGAATCTCAGTCGCTTCTTGAGCGTCATGAAGAATCCCAGGCCGCTCATCTGGAGGAACAGCCATCCGTATTGCTTGGCAGATCGCATGTTGGACATCACGGCCCCGACGGACATGGAAGCCAATCCCAAGTGCGATCGCACCGTCGCACTCTATGGCTACCTCCGCGGCACAAACTTCCCGGCAGGAGCCTCGAGAGTGCATATCCCTGGTGTAGGCGATCTCACCGTCACTTCGACCGAGGCCCTGCCCGATCCGTGCCCGACACCGTTTGCGGAAAAGGCGGCGGAGAAACTGGGAGGCAAGAAGAAGCGCTCGCGTCTGGGCGAGAAACAGAAAATCCTGTATGCACCCATGTCCGACGTGGGCGGTGTGTTGGTGGACAAGGACGCCGTGTACATTGATGTCAAGACGTCGACATTTGATCCCGACGCAGATTACGCAGAGAAAGGCCTTGGCGAGCAGATGATGATTGGGCTCCAGGGCGGCAGAAAGCTGCTTGGTGAAGATGACGGGGGGTTCAGGCTTTTCAGCGGTGGCAAAGTCGTGCACAAGATTGAAGACGATGATGTAGAGGATACGGGGAGGAGGTCTCATCGCACTGCTAGGACTGCTGATGCCGAAGAAGTCGATGACGCGGATCTGGAGGGCATCGATAGCGATGACGAAGAGCTGCAGCAAGACCACAGCGATGCGGAGGATGAAGACGACACGGGATTCCTGCATGTCCGTGCGTCGGACAGCAAGCCCAAACTTGGTCGCACAGACAAGGACCAGGACGCGAATGGCGACGCTGGGGAAGAAGTAGCGTTTGCGGATAGCGATTCTGACCTGGGATCCATTTCCGGGGATGAACCGGATCTCTCTGACCTACAAAATGATAGCTTCCATTCTCAGGAAGAGGACGACGACGACGACGAAGATGATGGCACCCTGCGATGGAAAGCCAATCTTCGAGAGAACGCTGCAAAGCTACATGGCCAAAAACGACCTTATCGCGTTACCGATCTTGCAAAGCTAATGTACGATATGAAGCTTACGCCCAAGGACGTTGTTCAAAAGTGGAGAGCCGAGGATGATGAAGAAGAAGAAGAAGAAGAAGATATTGAAGAGGGGGACGAGGACGGCGGCTTTTTCAAAAAGTCTAACGTTGGGGATGCCGAGGAGGAAGATCGTTATATTCAACGCTTCGACTATGCTAAGCTGGCAGAGAAGTGGGCAGACGAGGAGAACATCGAAGCCCTGATGGGCCGATTTGCCACAGGCCATATGAATGGCAAGGGTAACGCCGATGAAGATGGCGATGACTTTGAAGGGTTTGACGAGGATGATGAAGGTGATGGCGAGTTTGAGGACCTCGAAACTGGCGAGAAGCACGGCGGGGAACAAGAGAAGGAGGAAGCTGAAGCTGAAGCTGGCTCAATAGAAGCTGAGCGCGAGAAGAATGCAAAGAAGAAAGAAGAGCTCAAACTCCGCTTCGAAGAGGAGGATCGAGAAGGGTTCATGAACGATAAAGCCGATGCACGCAGGGAAGCTGGCCAAGCAGATGAGTTCGGTGAGGACGACTGGTACGAGGCGCAGAAAGCCATGATTCAGAAGCAACTCGACATCAACCGCGCCGAGTTTGACCAGCTGGACGAAGTATCAAGGGTCCATGTTGAGGGACACAAAGCCGGTACCTATGCACGCATCGTGCTCGAGAACGTGCCCTACGAATTTTCGGCACACTTCAATCCACGCTTCCCCGTTCTGATCGGTGGTCTGACGCCGACGGAAGAACGATTTGGTTATGTTCAGATTCGCATCAAGCGCCACCGCTGGCACAAGAAGATTCTCAAGACCAACGATCCTCTCATCTTCTCTCTGGGCTGGCGACGCTTCCAGACCCTGCCCATCTACTCCATCTCCGACTCGCGCACACGAAATCGCATGCTCAAGTACACGCCCGAGCACATGCATTGCTTCGGTACCTTCTACGGGCCCCTCGTCGCTCCGAATACGGGATTTGTCTGCATCCAGTCGCTGTCCAACAAGACGCCTGGCTTCCGCATTGCAGCTACCGGTGTGGTGCTCAACGTCGACGAATCGACCGAGATTGTGAAGAAGTTGAAGCTGACCGGGCAGCCCTACAAGATTTTCAAAAACACCGCTTTCCTCAAGGACATGTTCAAGTCGTCGCTTGAAGTCGCGAAATTCGAGGGCGCGAGTATCAGGACAGTGTCTGGTGTACGGGGTCAAATCAAACGCGCGCTGAGCAAACCTGAAGGAAACTTCCGCGCCACTTTTGAAGACAAGATTCTCATGAGCGACATTGTCTTCCTACGCGCATGGTATCCCATCAAGCCCCGTCGATTCTACACCACCGTCACCAACCTGCTCAACCCCGCAACGGACGCGCACGAGGGCGAGAGCACGTCCTGGCAAGGCATGCGACTGACAGGCCTTGTGCGGTACGAAAACGGCATCGCAACCCCGTCGGAGAAGAACAGTGCGTACCGGCCCGTCGTCCGCGAAACGCGCGTCTTCAACCCGTTGCGCGTGCCGCGCAAGCTCGCCGCCGACCTGCCCTTCAAGAGCCAGATCGCGACGATGAAGCCGCAACAGCGACCGACGTACTTGCAAAAGCGGGCCGTGGTGCTCGGCGGCGAGGAGAAGAAGGCCCGCCGGCTGCTGAGCCAGGTGATGACGATACGCAAGGAGAAGGTGGAGCGTCGGCGTGTCAAGCAGGAGGAGCGGAAAACGGGGTACAAGAAGAAGGTGGCGGAGAATAGGGAGAAGAAGGCGGAGAGGGAGAAGAGGGAGAAGCAGGAGTATTGGATGAGGGAAGGGAAGAAGAGGGGGAGAGAGGACGGTGGTGCGGAAGGTGGGGGGGGTGCTGGGAAGAAGAGGAGGAAGTAATTGGAAAGAGTTTTTTTTTTTTAGTTTTTTTTAGTGTTTATCTCTGCTATCTTGTCATGTTGTTGATATACTTTGTCATGTTGTTGATATTATTTTTTTCGTCGAGTTTCTCTTCGTCCTCTCTCCCCTTTTCTGGATTTCCCATGCCATGTTCAAAGGCCAAGCAAAGCGCCTCTGACGGCCTCAGCCAGCGTCGCCCTCCAAACCCTCGTCTCATTCAACAAATACAAGGTGCCGCCCCGACCAAAGCAAAAATTCGCGACGCCGCCCTCGACCAAAATCTTGGCCAGCAACACGCCGCCAGGCGACCACACGCTGACGCCATCGCCACAGCCGGAATACACATTGCCGTCGGCGTCGCACTTGATGCCATCCGGCACCCCCACATCCGCCACCGCAAACACCCTCCTCTCCACCAGCGCCAGCTCGCCGGCAATGCACGCGACGCGGAAGGCATAAATGGTGCTCGCGCGCGTCTCGTCGGTGGCGCCGTCGCCATGGACGCCGTCGGTGTCGGAGACATAGCACGTGTCCTGGGCGGGGCTCAGGGCAATGCCGTTGGGCCGGCGGAAGCCGTCGGCGAGGACGCGCAGGCTGAGGTTGCGCGGGTTGAAGGCGTAGACGTGCGGCGGCAGGCGCGGGCGCGGCCGGATGCGCTGCTCGTGGCCGTACGGCGGGTCGGTGAAGAGCAGCGTGCCGGAGGCGGCGTGGGGGACGATGTCGTTGGGCGAGTTGAAGGGCCGGGCGTGGAAGCCGGTGGTGTAGGGCGTGCAGGGCGGGGCGTGCAGGGCGGAGCCGGTCACGGGCGGAGGGTGGTCGTGGCGCGCGTGGGCGGGCGGCGTGGGCGAGGCGGGCGGGTCGAGCGGCATGTAGATGATGCCGCCGTCGCGGTCGGGGGTTCCTTGGGCGCAGAAGAGGATGCCGTGGCGGTAGTTGACGGCGCCGTTGGCGAGGGGGATGTCGGGAGCGTGGATCTCGGTGCATGTGGTGTGGGTGCTTTGGGTGTTGGGGGGCAGGTCGAGGCGGGAGATGGTGACGTGGGTCTGTTGCGTGGTTGGGTGGGTGAATTGGTTGCTGGTGACATAGAGGGCGTTTTGCGACGGGACGAAGACGCCGGCTTCGTGGGCGAACGGGTAGCTGGTGTTTTCGAGCAGCAGCTCGAGTCGGGGGGCGGGGCCGAAGAGGGAGCGAGCGGCGGGGTGGTATGCTTGGAAGGCCGGGGGGTACGTGGGCAGAGAGGCCATTTTGTCCATGTGCTCGCTGGCTTCGGGGAGAGGAGGGTGAGCGGCCATGGTGATGCTGGCGTTTGGCTATCGATCGATCCGACGACAGCGGCTGGGTGGAGGTGGGAGGACGAAGGCGTGCGTCCGTGAGAGCGGTTCTTCTTCCGCGTCGACACGTCGCCTTGGGT
>Ga0182211_1000182_pt1 | contig 19285 bp, 15 predicted proteins | sample G5R1MG_20_FD_129660 | JGI IMG/M metagenome (GOLD analysis project Ga0182211, IMG submission 129660) | Switchgrass phyllosphere microbial communities from Michigan, USA - G5R2_MAIN_03OCT2016_LD1 MG | ecosystem: Host-associated > Plants > Phyllosphere > Phylloplane/Leaf | place: USA: Michigan... | reverse complement strand
GTTTGGACCAGTATTCGGCCTTGATGCGAGAGGCTGTTTCACGAGCAATCGCATCTTCATGGGCGCGTTGGGCTTCTAAGCGTTCTGTTCCTGTCAGTCTTGTGCTCCGGGGGCCTGCTGCAGATGGGCGCAAAGCATACCGACTTGTTCGATGCGTGCAAGCATTCGCTGATACTCTTTCAGATGCTTCTTCTCCTCTTTTGGGTTCTTGGGCGGCAACCAAGATGGGCGTGTTCGGGAAAGATACTTTTGCTTCTCGGCCGAGGGTTGGAAGGGGTCGATGAGGGGATCGCTCTTGCGCACAGGGGGAAGAGAAGTCTTCTTGGTCTTTGGTTCCGGCTGATCAAGGGATGTTGGCCGCGCGAGCCCAGGCTGTTGTCGCCTGATCTCTTGTTTGCGCTCGAACTCGGACTGAAAGTCTTCCAGGGCTTCTGTAAGCTTTTTCGCATCGGCATCCAACGTGCTATATGTTTCGGTCCAGGTGTGGGACTGTTGCCGCGTCAGGTGCATTGAGGGGGAGTGGTCTCGAACTGTGGGGTTGGGGGATGACGGCCGTGGAGAGCAATGCAATGCGGAGGGAGCGGGCGAAGCCTTCGCCGACGATGTGCGTCTGCCACTGACAGTAGTATCTACGGCAGTCTGAGATGGACTGTCGACACAAGTCGAGAGGACTGGCGATCGGTCCTGGAGCGGGCGCGGCGAGATGGGCACATTCGAGATGACGGCGTCGTCGGGCAGTTCGTCGTCTTCGTCATCACACTCGGCCTCGCGCTCCTTGACTGTTTTGCGCTTGGCGTCCTGCCACGATTGGCTTCTAGCGCTCATGGCGGCAGAGGACAGCACCTCCATGGCGCGCGAGCTTCGCCTCGACAATGTGCGGGGGGCCGAGGCGGCAGAATATGCGCTCGAGGGCGAGGGAGAGCGGGAGGGGCGGCGGGGTGCTGCGAGGCTGAGACTGGTCAAGGAGGGCACCGACGGCGAGGTGAGGCCCTGCCTGGCCGCCGTGCCGGGGGCTGCGAGCTGGTATGGGTGGCTCTGCGCGGCGGCATGGGCGGCGTGGTCATGGGCGGCGGAGTGCTTTGGCTTGGCTGGGCCCGTCAGGTCGCGGAAGGCGGCGGGCGCGGCGGCAGGAGCGCCATGCAGGTCAATGTCTTCAAAGTGCGACAGGTCGGCAGGGCCTAGGCAATCAGAGAGCGTCGACGAGTGCAGGCTCGACGACTTGGATGATTTGGAGTTGGTCAGGTCCGGGGGGCTGCCGGGCGGCGGCGAACCCCCGAAGGCAGCGGCGGGCGCATCGTGCGGAGAGCTGACAGTAGCCATGAGGCGTCTCAGTAAGGCTTCAGCAGGCGGCCATGGGCAGAGTCCGAGTTGCAGTCGCAGGCATGCTCGGACAGGAACAGGAGGCCGTTTCGTGACGCTCGGGTCCGTCGTCTGTCGTCGGTGAGGAAGCCAGGCCGGTGTGGTAGTGGTGTTGTCGGGTTCAGGCGGCAGGCGAGTCAAGCTAGCGCGCTGTCCCCGTGCATGCCCGATGCGGTAGAATGCCCGTCTCGTCGATACAATACATAGTACATAGTCATACTACGCAGTCCATACTATGGAGACCGGTACGGACTCGACCGCCACAACACCGCCTTCTTCAGCCCTCCTGCCTCCACGCCGCCAGCACCTGTCTGTCCGCCATACCCGGACCACCGGCACGGCACAGCGAATCGCGCAGCCAGGCCAACAGCGCGCCATGCTGCGTCTGTCGCCGCGCAAACACCGTCTGGAAGGCTTTACAAGCCAGCCTGCTCTCTACGTTAGCAGCCGCAAGCCACGCCTCGGCAGAGGACACAGGCTGTGGGCCAGCTTACCACTGAAGCTGCCGGCGCGACAGGATACTCTGTGCCGTGGGAGTACGGTTGTGCGAGCCTGCGTGTCGCCGAAACATGACAAGTGCTAGCGTGACCATGTTGTCTACCGTCTCTGCCAGCACCGGGTCAGCCGCTGGCTTTCATTTCCATCGTCCACCCTGCTTGGCGCAAGACGCCACGTACTGATAAGCAAGCTGGAACACGTCCTCTGCACGCTGGACAGAGCGCGTACGTACTCCAGGCACCTCACCGCTGCCTCGTGGAAGCTCCGGTACAGGTTGGCCAAGATGGTGGCCATGCTGTTCAGGGCCGTGTCGATGAGGATAGCTTTGAGCTGAATCTTGAACCCGCTACTCCTCGTCAGTCCATGCCTGCATCGGCGCTGTAGGGGTTGACGACGTACTTGAGCGCCTTGCGGTGTAGTGTTTGCCCCGGTACTTTGGACCGCTCCACGGTCAACGAGTCTTGGACGTCTGATGCATGTTAGCATCCAAGACGCAATCCCAGCCACGCACTACAACACCATCTTACCAGCCTTACGGGCGCGCACTGTCTTCTTACCAACCTCCAGTGTTCTCGTGTCGATACAAACCCCGCAGTACGGAAACTGGAAGTCGGTTGGCGTGCTCGGAACCCGGCCGCCGTCATCTGTCATCATGTCAAAGTTAGTCAGGGACTTGTCAAGCTGCACAACCACGCCGTAGTCGCTGTGGCCCCGATGCATGACACGCACAAAGCGCTCAGCACGTGCCCGATTGATGCTGATCAAGAGAAAGTCGTCAAGCAGGCGAAGCAAGAGACAGTCCTCTTCAAGCGCAAAGTCCAAGACGTCGCGTTCAAGCTCGGCATAAAACAGGTTACACAAAATGCTAGACAAGACTGAGCCCTGGGGTATTCCTTTCTTCTGACGGTAGTATTTCTTGCCAATCTTGACCAGATTGCGCTCCACGTGTTCACGCAGGAGCCGCATCAGGTCATCTTTGGTCTCGTGTCGTTGCAAGCTGGTATTCACAAATACCGTGTTGGCTTTTGCACCCACCAACTGCTTTCTCACGAGCTGGCCAAAGGATGCCACTTCGTCTGCACTTCCACTGTGCGCTACATAGCGCTTGAGCGGCATCGAATCCACGTGCTTTCCATGGAGGCGTTGCAAGTCGCCCAATAAGCTCACCTCGACATGCTTCCCTGTCGTATAAGTCTGGAGCTTCATGAGACTATTGACCACGGCTACTACCCGGTCCTGCGGAATTGTGTCAAAGCAGGACCGAACATCCACTTTGGCAAAATAAAGCGGCCTTTCACCTAGATGCTTCTCACGAAGCGAAGCCTTGAAGGCCGCAAGCTTAGGGAGCATGTCGCCTACCGAAAAGAGAGAACTTCCAAAGCGATCTGGTTGGCGTGACTGTTCATGATTAGCAAGAATCCAACACTCTAGCCATCCTATGCTGCACCCACCCTCTCGTAGGTAATGGCATGGAATACCGGTGCCATGACGGTATTGATGCTTCGCCCGAGCGAAGGCACTCCGTTGCGCAGTATCTGTTGCCTACGTTTTAAATTCATGATTGTCCTGAAACCAGTTCTCTTCGGCAACAACCGTATCTTGCTGAAGCCAAGCTGACGTGCGGACATGAGTCTCGTAGCAGTCTCCATGGGAACTTCCTCGAACATTTGTGACTTGAGTGTCACCAAGGCGGGCTCGGTCAACATACGCCACACATCATGGCGAAAGTAAAAGAGCCGATTTCGATGCACATTTGACTCGGTAACATGGAAGTTGGATCGGATGAGGGTGATGAGATATGAATCGAAGAGCCAGTAAATAAACTCGAGGAGTATTTCTTTGCGCTTGTCGAAATCCGTCTTGGACAACTTAGTTGGGCTATGGACATTGGGTAAGTTGAGCCAGTCTAACGTGGTAACCTTGAAAAGGTAAGCATTGCATGATCACCAACAGGTTACAGGCCCTTTACCTGCAGCTCTTGCGTGACCTGATGGAGTGTCAGAGACTCAAATCTTCGCAAGACTATGAATTGGTCAATCCAGTACATTATAATACGCCTATTAGTGGCAGTGCCCCAAACGCTTTCTGGGATGACCTTGGCTACCACAGCACGACAGAAGGCAGAAATGTGGGCCGCTGGGCAAGCCATATCGGTGAAAAATGTCTGTTCAACTGTGCTGCATTTATATTTCGGGAGATGCTGATCATCACTATCATCTGGAGCGCCAGCAACGGCATCGATATCGTTCAGAGGTTGATATGTTGATCGTCTCGATGCGGGGTTTGGCGACAAAGGTACTCCCTGTTCCCGTCAACCCGCAATTCACACGGCCATGGTGCGTGGTAATACCTCCACTGGACAATAGTGACGGAGCATTTCCAGGTAGGAGCACCGTCGGTGAAGAATCCGCAGTTTGTTAGCCCATGCCGTTGCAGCGCCTCTAAGTCTTTTTGGTGTACGAGATCTCCATTTACTCGCCTCTTGGCGATTGTTCGAATTTTTCCCGAGTGCTTGACGCATGCTGTTATGCATGTCTTTTTCCCTCAATGTGTAGTCCATAAACGGCAAAGCACATTCACGAGGCTCAACGTGGGAAGTGAAGACATTATGTAGGCCAAACTGTCGTGGAAATATGTACCGCAAAATCTGCACCGTCTGCTCTTCGTTTTGAAGATCGGGGTACCGATTTAAGGCATCTATCGCATCAGTCAGTACATGCCAAAGCCGCTGTGGAACAAGCGCACGCACGTATATGAAGCAAGCCAAATCGGACGCCTCCTCTGGCATTCAGGGCTGCTCTCGCATACAGGATGCGACTACGAACGAAGGTAATGGCGCCAGGCATTCTATTTTCGCGCTTCAGAAGCAAAGCGTCCTTGGGCGTTTCGGGATGGAATGTGATACTTGGCAAGCGGGACTTTGCCGTCTTTTCCAGCGTCCAGTCTGACAGTGGTGTGCCACTCAGTTGGTAAAAATTTCCCATATTGCCTGGGACGGGCAGGAAAATGCAACAGTCCAGGAGGAGGCCCATCATGACACGGTCACCGCCTGGGCCAAGCATCGCATGGAGGCGGCACCAGGGAGGCGTCTTGAGGGTCTGGACTGAGCTGTTGGGGTAGCACTCGGTCAAGCCAGGAATGGATGCTACGGGATGGCTGGATGCGCCGTTTGGCCGATAGGCACCCCGCTGGAAGCCATGGCATAGCACGTGGGCAGGTTTATGGGAGGGCGATCGCTTGAAGAGACACCAGATGACGAAATCCACAATCTAGGCACGGTGAGAAGACGACCTACCGTGGAGGCATCGCGAATTACTGAGTGCATTGGGGCGGCGTTGGGTGGAGTCGCAATAGAACCTACCTCGGACTGAAGAAGGTACCCGGATTCGAGAGTGGCCGCGGTAGTCGCGGTGGTGGCCGGCGAGCGCTGCTGGCTGAAGACTGCCACGTCTTGGTCGCGTGCCCTTGCGCGCTGCTGGGACGTCTCGAGGCTTGGTACGGCTGGATCCAAGGTAGCGACCAAGGCCGTGTCCAGCAGGCGCCCAACTTCCTCGTCGATTTGCTGCGTCGGAGAGGCGTGAAGCCGCGTGGGCACACCCACCTGGGCCAGCCGCCGCCGCCTGCTCTTGGAGCTGCCTGCTGTTTGTGCTAGCAGATACTGACGCAGGGTGCAGACGCTGGGATACAGCCTCCGCAAGACGGGATGGTCGGGCATAGTGCATACATACTATGCAGGCGCTGTGTGTTATCGATGTAGTAGGAGTAGTGGTGGCGGTGGTGGTGGTGGTGGTGGTGGTGGTGGTAGTAGTAGTAGCAGTGGTAGGAATAGTGGTTGGGCTAGGTACGGGTAACGACTGCACGCTCAGTCTGGCAACCAATCTGAAAACCAACCCACCAATTTGTACCCTGTGTCTTACTATGGATCTTAAGTAAGCCTCTCTATAGACAGTTCTTCACAAATCCTATAGGTAGCTCTCTTATCCCATATATAGGAGGCAACTACAGGCTGCCAATACGTACTCGAATTATCGGTGTTTTTTTATCACGCAAACTTAACAGCCTATGCAAAAGTCTCTCTAGTCTCTGCTATCCCATGGTACTACAATAAGGAAACATAATGCTATTCATGACACAAGTCCAACAACAAGAATGCTCGCCACAAGAAAAAAGTCTTGGATCAGCTTGGTCTGCGGTGTACGTGGTGAGGTGGTGGATTTTGGTTTCCGGTCTAGGGTACGTAATCGTCACCCATACCGGACCGCCGCGCTGGCGCCCGCTGCCTGCTGGCCGCTCAACACCACAACCACGCTCGCCCCCCGCTTCCTGCTGCCCCTGCCCCCGTTGCCGCCTCGAGTGTTGCACGCCGAACCGCCTGTCGCCGCGAGCGTTTCTGGCCTCTCCCGTTCGTGCGCGGGCGAGATGGGCCAGCCCGTCTGCGCGAGCCCACCATGTCGGAGCCGCACTCGCACTCTGCGTCGCCCGGCCATTCTGCCAAGGTGAAGGCCCTGGCCCTACAATTCGATAATGCAGGGCCTGCCTCGACGGTACGCCCCCCCAAGCCGGCCCAGGCCTCGTACGGCCACTACACCTTCACGAACCTCAAGCCCCGCGAGCGACCCCAGCCTGCGCCTGCCACGCCGCCCCGCGCCCACCGCGCACACGCCAGCAGGGGCAGCGTCGACCAGCACACGACGCACACGCGGTCCAAGCTAGCCTCGCCCATGCGACGTCGGCCGGCGTCGAGCAGCAGCGGTCAGACACCTTTGTTCGGCGAGGTCGTCAGCCAGCTGCCTCTGGCCGGCCCAGGCTTCGGAATCCCCACCGCCGACGCCTCAATATTACAAACGCAGCTGCCGCTGTCGCCGCAGCCGCAGTTACCTCGCCGTTCATCCCCCCAGTCCAGGATCCCTGTGGCCTCGCGCCGCCTGAGCGCTGCCTCCGACTCGAGCTCTTCGACATCGGTCAAATACACGCCCACTTGCCCCACGCCCCACACCAACACAGCCTCGCCCACGCGCATGAGCCGCAAGCTATTGGTATCCGGTGTGCCTGTGCCTGTACCTGTGGCAGCTGGCAAACGCGGCCTCGACCACTCCACCCTGCCCGCAGTAGCCTACCGTGAACATCGAGAGCAGGGCAAGCCCACTGCTATCGTGGGAACGAGAGCCGGCCCGAGCGTACCAGCCGTTGTCACCGCCCCGCCCCCGCCCACCTCCCCTCGACTGCGTAATTCGCGACAACGACAGCCGCTGCAGCCTTCTCCTAGTCCTCGTCCCCGGAGCCCGGGCCCGCATGGCGAACACGGCTATTTCCCCGTGGGGGATGCTCTCGATGTGAAGCAAGAGGCAAGGAGAAAGCACGACGAGCCGGCCGTGACACATGCCACCAATCATGGCCGTGTTGCAGATTCAAAGTGCAATCACGACGCATTGGTCCCTTCACACCCATCATCACCCCAGCAGCGTCTGAGCCTCCAGACATCAACACTGTCGCAGCCTTCGCCCCGCGAACCCACGTCAGCATTCACAGACTTTGATGAATCACCTGTTTTGGGCATCCCTGGCACATTTGTCATGACGCCACCAGCGACTCATCAGGACCCTGAGCAGAACCTCCTCCTGCCGACGGTATATCATTGTCCTGTAAAGGAGACACACGCCCCGTCACTCGATAACGAGCCGTTAGGAGCCGATGTGAGGGAGTCCATTCCAATCATGCTCGGTGACGAGCAGGTCTCCCAATATCGGGCCCGTGTCCCGGAACGGCTCAATGAGCTTCTCCCGCCGATACCCTATGGTCATGAGCAATCTAGCGCGGCCTCGTACGAGACTGATGACCCACCAACGAAGCCCCAAGTTAATCAAGAAACTCTGTATCCTGACAATTCTGTCAGTAGTGCTCCCTATCAAGCATTCGGATCCCTAGCGTTGGATCGGGAAACATACAGTGTTGTTAACTCCATTTTGAACCTGTATCATCAATCGCAGACGATTTCGCCAGAGCTGGCATTGTTATCAAAGGAGAGAGTACAGCAAGTCTCGCCGGCTGTCGCTCAGCACAACGACTGGGCATCAAAGGAGGCAACGGAGACTTTTCTAGCTCGGTTGCTTAGTGATGCCAATGCTTCCTTGGATGGATCCCCGAAGCTGCAAGCTAATCAGACTGATCTAGAAAACTTGGACATACCCCACCATTCACAAGATGCGTCCGAACCAGGGTCCACAGGCACTGCAATCGTCTATTCCTCCAAACTAAGACGGCACTCGCGTGGCTCAGGAGGATCTAGCGCTACCACGATCCAGGAGAATACATCCCATTCGGGCAGCTCCTCTGGCAATCCATCACAGGATTCATTACCATGGACCTCAACACCCGACCAAGCCTCTACCCCCACGACAAGTATTGATTTGCCTCAGTTGGCGTGGGCTCATGGAGGCCTTGGTCTTTCATTACCTAGTACCTCGCTGCATTCACCACTATCACATTATGCTCCACCGCGCCCAGCATACTCGCCACCACCCCCACCGTCAGTTCAATCCTCAATCGAGAAACAGGCTACCATGTCCTCGACACGTGCATCTTCGCGAGCGTCCACAATCGATAGTCAATATGAGATGCATCCTGCTCGTGCGCGAACGCCCATTGTCCAGACCCCGGAACAAAGTCTTGAAAATCGGCATGAAACTCCACAGCCAGTGGAGGCCGCTCGTCTGATGCCGCCGGGAAGTAAGAGAGGCCAAATTGATCACACCGATACTGTACACCAAGCTCTTGTCAAACGATATAGGATTCTTGAAGAGCTGCTCACTACGGAGCATCAATTCTGCATTGATATGATGATTGCACATAACATCTTTGAGGCAACAGCACAAAATCTGATGAGCGAGAAGGAGAAGAAACTTCTTTTCAGCAACTGTAAAGAACTTGAGAAGTTTTCATTATCGCTATTTCGCTCGTTCAAGAGGGCTGCCAAGCCCATTGTCAATTATGAAATTCCGCCGCCCACTGGGCCATGGAATCGCGATCCTTCTGATACAAGACCTTACAAGACGGCAGAATCGTCTCTGACACTTCGCAGTCCCTCTGAAGATACTGAAAATCAATTCGAAAACTGCACGCCGGACAACGATCGCTTAACAACGATTGGCCAAGTATTCCTGGACAACAAGGAGAAGATGGAGCGGCTTTATACAACTTATTTCCTCAATCAGGACAATGCAAGTTCCTATATAAAAAAGAATCAGAATAACCCAGACCTGTCTGGATGGGTTGTTGCATGCTTTGAGCAGGTCGAAAACATGACTCAAGCCTGGGATCTGGATTCTCTGCTTCTCAAGCCGTGCCAGCGTCTACTCAAATACCCGCTGCTCCTTGAGAGTTTAGCCAATGCAAGTGATCCTGATCACCCTGATTTGCAGAACATCATAGATGCTCGCAAGGAGCTGCTCGCTATCAACGCACGTATCAACGATGCTAAAGCACGTTCTGATACTTTTCGTGCTGCTGCGTCAGAGGGAAAGAAGGAAAAGGGCAAGGGCAAGGGCATAGGCAAGACATTTGTCAAGGCCTTTATACCCAAAACCGACAAGAACAAGGCATATGATGAGGCTGACAAGGCTTTCAAGGATCAAGAGTACAAGTCAAGGGAGCAGAAATTCGGTGGCCATTTTTTCCAACTCCAAATCGTCATTCGAGATTTCGAGCAGTATCTCGATTCGATTACTGAGCACTACTTGCAACTCAATATTGTCTTTTTGGGCTTCATCACAGTCTGTGAAGTTGCACCGTCTATCTACCCCGAGATTGAAAGTACTTGGCGAAAGTGGGCAATGGCTCACTTCGAGCTTCAGAATAAGGCTCTTGAAGAACATGTATGTCTGATTCCTCCCAGATCTAGGTATTCGTCTACTTACCGTCCGTCAGAAAGTAGCTGTTCGCAGCCGTGTGCTTAAGCCTGTAGGAGATTTGTGGGAGATGTGGGTGTCGTACCAAAAGACGATAGAACAGCGCAAGAAGTACTTACTATATTACGTCAAGTACAAGCAGATGATCGATCGTGGCGAAAAAGTGGACCCAGAACTTGAGGACCTTGCACACAAGTTCACCGCAATCAACGACACACTTAAGCATGAATTACCGTTGCTCTACGAAAGGACAAAGGGGCTCATGCGCACCTTGATGACTCTATTCATGTGTCTTCAGAAGGACTGGTACAAGACGTGCTCGAAGAAGATTCTTCCCCTCCTTGAAAGTGAACCCCAACACACCACCTCGCTTCGTTACGATTTGGACTCCTACGTCGAGCGTTTCCACGCTGATTACAGGCCTATGCAAGATCTGGCAAATAGGCTGGGCATAGTCAATCGAAGCCTCCTGGTCGATATCTCAAACATGACGTCACCTGTACCAACTATTTCTGATGATGGTGGTGGTAGCTCATCGCGAAACTCGTCATCTCGCCGCACAGCGAGTGTGGGAAGCGAAGCATCTATGCATGATTCACGTCCCCGAAACAGTGGTGGCCATGCAGCCCGATCACACCCACGAAATCTTGACAACCCGCCACGCTCTATTCCAACAGGCCCTGCCTATCCCTCGCTCTACCAGGTTGGCTCGATGGGGCGTTCTGGTCCAGGACCAACCTCTCTACGCGAAGCTCGAGCACTGAGTCCTGTTTCGGACAACAGTGAGGCCACGGTCATCCATGGCAACAAGCATCACAATATTACTTCTTCCCGCCACGAGGACTACTATGTTCTCGACGGAGTGGTGGATTTTGATGATCGCTCGCCGTTTGGATCCGGCACGTTTGACTTCCCACCACAACTCGGCGCATCGTTTTTATCTTCTACCATGCCGACTACGAGTCATTCCATACCGGCACCTGCTGCACAGCTCCCATCCCTTTCTGGTTCGACGCGCACGTCTGGGATTTTCAACTCGGCGCTTCCAATGTCCGATTCTCCAGTTCGCGGTAGCATGGAAGACTTGCCTACCACACCCGCCGACACAGAAGAACCCGAAGTACTCTTTCTCGCGGCCAGTCTTTTCGAGTTCAACATTGCGCACGATCGTCGTGAAGGTGGCATCCCATATCTAGTCTACGTCCCTGGCGAAATCTTTGATGTAATCGGTATGAAGGGCGAATTGTGGCTGGCCCGAAATCAAGACGACTCCACTAAAACGGTAGGGTGGATATGGGAAAAGCACTTTGCGCGCATACTCCCAGAGGACGCTTAGCCTGTTGTGTCACAAATTTCTTACTTTTTTCCGTATTGCGGCGTTTCTTGGCGAGGAGTAGAGAGCAACTAAGCGAGTTGCTCCCCTTATTCTTATCCTGTGGTATTCTTACGATATTGTACTTTGATTCCCCAGTAGCCCGTCAATTTCTTCTGGATATTACGTTGAATGTGGTTGGACATTTGTTGTCGGCGCGTGGGCCGAGACGCACTTTTTAGAGTGCAGTCTTGATATCACCAACTGGACATGGTTCACATGTGTGTTGAAACTTTATCGCTTTCTTTCTCTTTCTCTCTCTCTCCCTATGGATGTGTGTGGACACGGTGATAGCCAGTCATGCTATGAAATTACATACTAAATTCGTAACGACGCGATGCAGTTTCATGACAAGTAGCGTGCTACTAATCCTCCATTTCAGAGCCACTTTCAATTTCGTCGTCGCTTTCTATCTCATGCTCTTCTTCATCATCCTCTCCCCCCTCTAGGCCATAAGTATCCTGAAAGTCGGCGAGCTGCTTTACCTGGACTTTGAATCCGGCTTCATCAAAGTCCTTCTTGAGACCCTAATATATCATCAGCAACATCACGTAACAACAGTGGAAGAGCTGCAACTCACTTCAGTCATAATCCCGCCACAAGTGACAACAAGGTCAGTCTTCTCCGGAACAAAGACATGGGAGACGACTTCCTTTAGGATTTTCTGGACATCTGCCTCGGTGACCTTCCGCACCTCACGCAACGCCCACTCTTGCCAGTCCTTACCAACGCCACGTATAACAAGGTCAGCGAAGGAACTTCGCGCCGCATCCACAATACTCGCACGCTCGTCGACGAACTCGCGGACTATGGAACTGATGGCGCCTTCGAGTGCCAGCTTCTCAAACCTTCTTGTGCCATTTTCGTACTCATTAATCACCGCCTTCGCCTTTTTAAACGCGGAGTATGCATTAGGCGACTTGTAAATGTGGAATTTGAGTAGTCCAGTCTCCGGATCGCGGGAAAAGTTGGTTCCATAGGCTAGACCAGTCCCGCGAATCGATTGCCATAACGGACCTTCCACTGCGTCCAAGTATGCAAGAGCAACCATCAACGGTGGCAGCTGTGGATTGGTATAGCCCTTGAGACCTTTGGTAGTTGAGACAGCAAAAGATGAGTCTATAGGCATGGGTATAACGTAGTGTACACCACCAGGTTTATGGCCAATTTCTGATAGCACTTTGCCTCGGTCATCGGTAGGATTTAGTATTGGCTCTGGGCCTGGCTCAAATACGTCGGTGAGGTGTCTGAAGGTGGAGACTGGGTTCGACAAGGTCTCGAAGTTGGCGATGGCCAACACACGCATGTTGGAAAAGGTAAGCAGGTGTTTCCGTAAGGCCTCTAGCTTTGCAAGCACTTGCTTTGGATCATTTTTGAGAAGCTTTAAAATCTTCTTCAGATAAACAGCCTTCACGAGCGTATTTGTGGCTCTGACTGAGGACGCTGCATCGTAGTGAATCATGCGGTCTACCGCAAAAGCCATGCTGTCACCATCACGTTTCTCGTCTGGCACATCTGCTAACATTTTTTTGACTGCGGAGATAATCCGATCAGTGTCAAAAACAGAATCGATAAGCGTCGTCTTTAACCACTGCACAACCGTTTCGAATTTGTCGGCTTCGGCGACGAAGGAAATGTAGATCATCTCGGTGTTGCCAACATCAGACCCGCGGTCAATTGAGAACTCGATGGTATCTTGCTCGAGCTTAGTGATGACTTCTTCAAATTCCATGCGCTTGCCATCCATCACAACAGGAGTAGCAAAAAAGTTCATAAGATAAACCCCGAGCAAAGGCTTTAGTTCCGCGGGTAACTCAGTTGTTCCAAGGATCAGGCCGAAGTGAACAAACGATGTTGGTATATGCTCGAAGTGGATGAAAAGCGGTAGTCCCTTCTCATCTTGATCAATAATCTTCTGAATGTCGTTGTATGGGATGCCAAGTTTCTTTGCAAGTCCAGATCGTGCCGTAGTAGTTTCGAAAAAGTGAATAGACTCCGTGCTAGGTACTTTGACATTTGCGATAAGTTCCTCTGGGATTGGTTTGTCATTTTCAGCTTGTACTTTCTCGAGCTTTTTAGCAAGCCTCTCTAGACCTGCTTCACCGAGCTTCTCTTGTTGTGCCTTAACACGGGCAACTTCGTCCGCCTTCATCTTCTCGGACAGTGCTCTAGAGGGTGAACCGAGGACAGAAACGTGATGAGCGTCGACTATCCACTTTTTCAAGTAAGATCGCCAATCCTCTTCCGTCCACTGCTCTAGCTCTTCAAACACATGTAACGTGGCCATTGCATCTTCAAGGTCAGAACCATCCCGCTTACCGAAAAGGTGGTCCTTGATGATAGGATCTTTGTACTCTTCGAGACCAATTTCTGATGCAAATCGGGTTTGGCGTTGGAAGCGACGCAAGCAATCCTTCAGATAGCTCATGTCCAGCGGTTTGGATGCATGCTCCCTGAGAACTTCGAAAAATCGCCCCTCAACTTGCGCGAGCTTGCTCGTTTCCACAGCTGACAGTGTCCACCATATGATCATGTCATAGTGACCCTTGACCCAGAAGTACACCATGCTTGCGAGATGCTCCTTCTCGACGAGAGTGTTAACAACGATAGAGACTGATGAACCAGCGAGATACATAAGCAGTGTATTGATAGCTGTCTCACCCAAATCATCTGTAATTTCCGGTCCAAGGAACGCAATCTGGATCTCGCCAGTCGACTCATCCTCTTCAGGAAATTCGACTGTTTCTACTACGGTCTTGCTTAGTGGTGGAGTGCGCCTTGAATCGACCCAGGGACGTTTGAACGGTGCGTCAAAGGAAGGAACACGATCTAGGATTTGGTTTTCGAAAGTATCCAGCGTGTCAAGGAGATTGTTATGATCAACCTCACCAATGAGCACCAAGCGGATGTTCTTCGGCTGATACATATCCCGATGGAATTGGCGAATACGTTCTGCGGTCAGGACGCGTAGATTTTCCATCAAGCCACCAGTCTCCATCCGAAAGCCATCACCTTCAGGATACAGAAGACGACGCACTTTCAGGTCCATAAGATCGCCTTGTAAGTTCTGCCGCCCCTGCATTTCAGAATAGACGACACTAGTCATATGAGTATGTATAACCCTAGACTATTGCATGGGCATACGTACCCAGCATCCTCACCGTTGCCATCAATGTGATGAACTTCAGTGTAGCATCCTGCATCGGTCAAGGTAGGGGCAATCAGGTGATCCAGGTAAATGGGAAGCAGTTGAGCGAAACCTTCCCAGCCTGCGGTTGATAGAGTGTACACTGTCTCAGCAGTGTCGGTCCAAGCATTCGTGTCGGAGTATGACCGAGTGGCGATTTTGTCCAGAACGCCCTTATATGGGTAGTTTCTTGATCCCATGAAGCACAGATGCTCAAGGGTGTGCGCTAGAAGTCGTCAGTTACCAGGGGGCTGCAAGCCTGAAGCACTCACGGGAACCAGAGTCATCGTGGATTTCGGTAGCCACTGCAAAATTACCATACACCTTGGGACCTTTTCTATCAACTACGACAACCCGCAGGCCTGTTCTCTGAGACTCGTACTGAGTGAACTTGGCATCGGCGTAATCAGCCTTGAAGGTCTGAATCTTCTGGAAATACGACGCTTTCTGAGTCGAGCCCATTTCACCGTGTTCAGGGGGTTGCTGCAACATCTTGAAAAAGTGGACGAGACGACAGATGAGATGTGTAACGATATTCTACGGTTTACTCTTCCAGACACGGGTGCTTGTAAGAAGCGGCGGTTTGCAGGGCAGGGAGGCCTTTGTGCACTACCGGATTAGTACTACCATTGTTGTGTTAGTTGCGGTCGAACGGGTCCAGGTTGGATTGCCACGAGTAAGAATCTCCAAATCATATCGCAACGTTGCGGTGCCTTGAGACCTTGTAGTGAAGAGGAGCGGCGGGAGAGAGGGGAGGGCGATGATTGTGCGCAAGCTGGAGCTATTAGGTACACTTACCCGAAACCTCCCTGCAGACTGGGGGTTGCAACAAGGCACACAAGCGCTCAATAGCACGGGATTGTGCGGAGAAGACACGCAGTGAAAGTAGGTATAGATGAAGTCCCAACACGCCCGCTTCGTGACTAGGTGGGGCAGCCTTGGAACGTGGAGCGGGCAGGGCACGTGACGTCTGCATTGTGCAATGCAGCCGTGCAACGGTGACCCGGCCCGTCCCTTCACCCCGAGTCCGACAGTCGAAACAATGACCGCTCGTTAACCACACATGGCGCCTACACCGTCCCACCAGACTCTGGGTGATGCCGTCCTCCAGTCCATGCAGCACGGTGTCTTTCCTCAGGACGAGCATGTCGCGTCTGCACCCGTGTCTTCGACCGCGCTGCTGACCCTGCTGGAGGCGGTTGGCCGAGCGCGCGACGATACCAAAGTACCTAGGCATTCATTCCTGCCTAGAATCTGAGCTGACTGAATCCTCCAGACGCAAATACGAACCCTCTCCCGTGACGCTGCGCCTGATGTCGATGGCTGGATCGCGCAGGCGCACAGGTTGCAGGACGATATCAAGGGCTCCCAGGCCATGGCCAAAGAGATAGTACAGCATGCGGAACATGGCAAGGAGCACACTGCGCGTGCCCAAGACTCGACAAGCAAGGTTGGTCTGCTACACTCAGAAATCGCATACAATGAAAGTCTTGTCCAAGTAGTGAGGCAGCTGAGGGACATCACTATACTCTTGGAATCTGCGCAGAACGTAGCTATGCGTGGTACCATTATCCATGCGCTGCAAATCCTCGAAGATGCGCATCATGCCTTCAGGAAACTTGGTCCTTTCGAGGCCACGAGAGCCGTAGGCGTACTCAAGACCAAGGAAGAACAACTCAGGAAAACTATGGTCGAAACTGTAACCAAATCATGGGACGCACTACTTACAGTCGACGATGCCACTTCCACCATATCACTTAAGCAATCTCTCGAGGACCGAAGCGGGATGGATCTCACCGTCATCGCCGACGCGCTCGCGCGGTTAGACCTTCTCGACGGTGCGATATCTCGCCTAAGTCATGACTTGGACAGAATCATTGTCTCGCCTCGTCTCAACATGAGGAGTAATCAGATTGTTTCCGCATTCGCGATACAACATGACCTCATACGCCGTGAAGGTGCCATCAAAGATAGCAGCATCAAGAGTGCCCTCGAGGATGTTCACAGCTTGGCAGAGTATCTTCATCTTTGTCTGCCAGCCCGAATTTCAATACCGTTATCAGCAAAACTGGTTCCAGTAATTGCATCTCGGCTAATATCTAGTCTACTTCTTCCTGCCGTGCCTCTTGCGATGAACGACGTCCAAACATTCCAAGAGGCCCTTTCGTACGTGCTAGGGCTGGTTGAGTATCTGGATGAGCTCGGATGGTCTGGCCAGAATTGCTTAACGGAATGGGTAGAGAAGTCAGCCGAGGTCTGGCTAGCGAAACAAAAAGAGGCGGCAATTGCTCACATTCAATCCATATTGCCAAAGCGAGCCAAAGAGAGAAAGACGGTAGAAAGGGTGGAAACACAGCTGGTCTCAAAAGGAGATGCACTACACGTTGGTAATGACGAGGATGATGACTGGGGTACCGACTGGGACGATCATGACGAGTCAAGGACAGATCAGAAAAACCAGGGAGATGAGGAGGATATAAGCGCATGGGGCGAAGAGGGCGATGGTATAAAAGAGATCATAGTAGAATCAAAGGCAATAACAGCCTCTTCAAATGAAGAGGATGCCGATGAATGGGGTGCTGAATGGGGCGACGAAGACGAAACGATCCAAGATGCGTCCGCGAAATCTACGAACATACCGTCAGAGCTGATGGAAGCGAATGGACGAAAGACCCCAGTAGGCCAGAAAGTCACACTCCGCGAAACATATACGGTCACTGCCGTTCCAGACTCCATAATGGAGACAATACTACAAGTCATCACTGACGTGCAAACTTTGAACGGACCTGATCTGATGACTTCCGCTATTTCACCGGCGAGTGGAGGACTATATGCCATACCTAATCTTTTGCTCGCAATGTACAGGGCTACTGCTGCTATGCATTATTCGAGAGATACTGCAAGTAATATGCTCATATACAATGACTGTCAGCGGTTATCGGATCGATTGCGAGATCTACTAAAACAGTTACTGGCGAGCAACAACACAATCACGTTGCCTCATCATCTCAAACCCTTGGCTCGTCTTAGTCCGCAGCTTGAGGTCAATATTGAGACCATCGACGGGTTCGGCAAGCGTGCCTATGGGCGCGAGATGGAGTCGCAGAGGCAGATATTAAGAGACCATCTTGAGGATGCACAAGGCTTCCAAGGATGCACCAATATGCCATTTGCGACCGTTTGCGACGATGCGATTGCTACCACCATTGATCGGATAGGCGATGTAAAACGCCAGTGGCAGAATATCCTGTCTCATAGTGCATTGCTCCAGTCACTAGGCTCACTAGTCTCAGCAGTTCTGGCAAAATTCATCAACGATGTGGAAGAATTGTCGGACATCGCAGCAGACGAATCCCGGAAATTGCACAGCTACTGCGTCTCGCTCGCTACCCTGTCTCAGCATTTCCAAACACAAGATGACATCGAGGAGTCCAGAGATATGGTCAGCATCTATACTCCAAATTGGTTCAAGTTTCAGTATCTAAGCGAGATCTTGGATAGCAGTCTTGCCGATATCAAATACTTCTGGACTGACGGTGGATTGAAGCTTGAGATGGAAGCGGACGAGGTTGTGAACTTGATCGAGGCGCTTTTTGCACCTAGTGATCACAGAAGGCGAGCCATTGCCGAAATCAAGCGGAATAGCACTCGATAGACGAATGAAATTTCGGCACGCATTGACTCTCATGAACGACGTGTATCACATGGCTTCCAAAGCAGGTCCGGACTGGATGGATGCATGAAGAATTGTTTGAATGATCACGTGCAAGTAGCGGAGATATACGAGCGCCGACTGGTTGACGGTCCTGCGCTAAGCTTCTTAGAAAATGATTCAAGGCCCGAAATTTTGTGGCTCCCTTGACACACTTGCTGCAGACCATAACGAACCCTTTCGCGCTCATGGATTTGGACACCAGGGAGACGAAGGTGCAAGTACGCCTCAGCACCCGCGACCCACATTTGCAGATTGCGGAGGAGCCTACGACTTTACTTGTCCAAACTAGTAAGTTTTCCCATATGTACGAGATCTCGACAGGAACGCATGCCCGGGTTAAATCCGACAACTCACTATAATAGTGAGGGCTGTAGCTACAAATTTCGCTCAATTTCTTATTCCCAAGGTGTACAAGAAGTGTTAACTAACGTGGTGTGCCAGCCTTGACCCGTCACAAACTCTCCACTCTCGTCAATGATCTTCTCCATCGTGACGAGAACCGGATACCGTTCGACATTTTAATCAACGGCGAATTCCTCCGGACGACCATTCATGAGTTCCTTACCAAGAATGGCATCAACGCCGAGTCAACATTGAACGTAGAGTACACCCGGGCGCTTGTGCCGCCACTCAGTGTTACGAGCTTCGAACACGATGATTGGGTTTCGGCTGTGGATGTACTGTCACACTCCTCGCCTGTAGACACATGGTCAGGATCTGGTGTACAGATTGGCAACGAACGAATATTAAGTGCAAGCTACGACGGGTTGGTAAGAGTGTGGAACATTTCGGGTGATATCCTAGCGATATCTGAAGCCCCCAACAATGGCGGCCGCATTACAAGTCTCCGAGCAGCGAAATGGATATCTGAGAAGAAGTTGGTGGCTGCGGGCTTGGACAGCACTGTTCGCGTATACAAGTACGATGATACTGCAAGAACCATCACCGCCAGCTTGGAACTTGTCAACCATCAGTGGGGCATAGAAGATATTGCTGTTCATGGTCCTTCGAACAGAATACTGTCAGCATCATCGGACAGCACCATTTCGCTCTTTTCTAGCAATGCGAAAGATAATCCAACCGCACCGTCGAATCTGCTACCGAGCTCGACCGCAGCTTCTAACAAGCGTCAAAAACTTTCTAAGCCAGAGCGCCTAGTACCGAGTCGGGGCGCGCTCACTACACTATCTGGCCATAGCTCGCCAGTATCCAGTGTCATCTTTAAGCCTGATGACGCCACGGTTGCATAC
>Ga0182211_1000181_pt1 | contig 19285 bp, 13 predicted proteins | sample G5R1MG_20_FD_129660 | JGI IMG/M metagenome (GOLD analysis project Ga0182211, IMG submission 129660) | Switchgrass phyllosphere microbial communities from Michigan, USA - G5R2_MAIN_03OCT2016_LD1 MG | ecosystem: Host-associated > Plants > Phyllosphere > Phylloplane/Leaf | place: USA: Michigan... | reverse complement strand
ACGTTTATTACACCCATCACGTATCCGACATGGTCGACGCGCTCCTGCGCCGCCTGCAGCCACCACGCCCGTCTCGCGCCCCGTCGCCGTCTGTAGCCACGCAGGAAGCAACGCCGCCGCCCGCCGACCGCTTCTTCGCGTCCGAGGCCGCTCGCCTCACCGCCCTCGAGTCGGTCACGGCCATCCTCGTTGCGGCGAATGCGCCCCGCCCCGACGGCTACCCGGCCCCCGTCGCGAGAAGCAAGGTCGGTGTCGGCGTCTGGCAAGGAACACAATGGCTGCTGCGCGACCCCAGCAGCCAGGTGCGCAAGGCTTATGTTGACGCCCTCGTCACCTGGCTCGAGACCGAGACGACCAGGCAGGACTGGGAACTCGTCGCCAACCCCGGCAGCCCCGAAAAGCTGCCGGGCGACCAGGCCGCCTCGCCGCGACTTGCCGTGTCGAATGCCTCGCCGCGCGAGAAGGTGCGCCCACGGCCCAAGGACACATTTCTGCCGCCCTTACATCTCGCTGTGTACGAGCATGCACTGCATTGTGCCGACTCCTCCGAAGCGGATTGCCTCCTTCTGCACCTCCTCCTCACAACGCTCATCACCAGGCTGGGTCTCAACGCTGCCCGGATTGGACTGCCCATGGTGATGCGACTCCAAGAAGACATCGCCACGGTAGAAGATGCAGGTGCCAAGGTTCGCATCGGCAGCCTTGTCCACGGCTACCTCTGGGCCCTGAGCATGGCGCTCGACTTTGAAGTCTCCTCCGTCGGCCACGCCCTGCAGAATGAGATTACCCGGCGCACAAAGCAAGGCCTATGGCTCACAGGCGTACGTGTCCCACCCATGCCTATCGACTTGATACCCACACCGCATCCCTCCGCCGCCGTCCTTCCCACCTACGTTGTGCAAAATGAGGCCCTCAAGCCCTATGACGACCGCGATACCCTCGTCGACCAGATATCCGAAAGCTACTTATCGTATTCACGAGCCGAGCCTCCGTCATCGCCCCCTGCATCGCCTGGGCGTCCACGACCCATATCCTCTTCTATCCCCGCAATCCACCAGCCCGCCTGCCAACCCACCCCCAAGCGCCACGACGCCCCTAGTCTCCCGTCCAAAGTCCGCCAAGACTTGCTTGCAGAATGGTCCTGCGATGCCTGTCTTACTGCCAACACCAAAGACTCCTCCTCGGCATCCATCTCAGACTCAAGATCAGCAACACGCTATCCAGCGACAACGAAGAGCAATTATCTTGGCGTGAGCACACCGAATGCTGGCTTGGACTCGGGAACCAACTCCTCGGCCCCAAGTCCACGACGCGCGCTTAGTAGACCGCCCTCGGCAGCCGCCTACGGTCTTGTAGGAAGCCCAGGTCGGAGCCGCAGTCCCGGCGCCGACCTTGGTAGCACAAGTTCCATGAGAAGCATAGTACGTGTCGATGACCTTCGCCGTGCCCTCTCTACCTCTCGCAGAGGTGCACCGCGAACCAGTCACAGTCAGCACGCCCCAATGGAGCGACGACGTAAATTATCGCGCGAAGGCGATTCGTCTGCGTCCGACTCCATGGTCAGCGTGCACTCGATCTCCGACGCGAGTTTCCTGACCACTAGCCACGACCCGCGCAGCAGTAGTCCAATCATTGATGGCGGCAGCGGCGGCGGTGGTGAAACCCCTGCTGCCACGCTTACGCCACGGCCCGGTACAGCGATTACCCTGGATACGAAGAATGAATCTACTTCCAAACACACGGCGAATGGCGTACCCCCAGTTCCACCCATTCCGGCATCCCTCCGCACATCCTCTGCCTACAGTCCACCCGATCCCGCGCCACAAAACTCACACTTCGTGCCAGATGCGCTCGCGCAGTCAGAAACTCATGACTTCGCAAGCAGGCCGAAGACGGCGCCGAATGGGAACGGCATTGAAAATGGTAGTGTGGCAGTAGGTAAGAGTCATGGTGTTAGGAGTACCGGTGGAAGGGGGAGGAGCGGGGAGAGGAGAGCCAGCGGCAGGGTTGGAGGGGAGTTTGAGAGTAGAAGTGAGAGTGTGGCGGGCAAACCGGATTTCACTGGGTTCTTGGATAGTATTGAGGGGGATGATGGGATAGATGATAAGGACCTAGGTGAGGAGGGGGATGATGGGTTTTTGGGAGCTGGGAAGGCGCCTTATTGAGTATCGTTGGACCGTCTTCAGTAACAAGGAGACATGAGGTGTAAGGCGTTAGGGGGTGGTATGGTCTGTGGATCCTAGACAAGAGAGAACAGGCAATGATCGGGGGTGTGTTACACACGTTACGGTCAAGAAGATGAAGGTCAGGCAGGACTTGAAAGCCACGCGAGATTTGTATTCTTGTTTATATTCCTTGACACGGGTTCCCCCTATAGCTATGGCGCTACTAGCCAGCCAGTATATCATTACCGTCTTTTCACCTACAGCGTAGACAGCTAATCATGTGTATAATAGACACCAATACTAATACCAAGTGTCTGGAAGCTCACCCACTACATACCCGAGTATGATTGACCGTCTCCCTTGCCCTGCTCTTTAATCTCAGCGTAGCAAGGCAATTCCGACCACATCTTCATATTGATGTACTGTTCCGTGAATATTGAGCACTGTCGGCGGTTACAGACTCACTGGCTGGCCCTCAAGATATTGTATCTGCGGAGTTAGAATCAGACAAAGAGTGGATTTTGTTTCTCGTTGGTAACTCTAGATGAAACCTGTCTTGCCGAAAAAAACAAAACAAATAAACCCATGGACAAACGCCACTGTTTGGTAGATTCCAATGACCTGCCCTTTGTGCTCTGGTCTATGGAGTACACGTGTGGAGGAGATGAAGGCACGACCTATCACAGATTTTGCCGCATGATGGCTGGTGTTGCCGTGTAAAGAGCAGTAGTAGATATTAGATAGGAAATACAGAGAGGAGGGGGACGGGGGACGGGGGTGGTAGTCGCTCATTAACCGTGAAGCGTAAAGGGGTGGTAGTCAACCCACGATTAATGCACCGAAGCCTGCTCTACACCCAAGGGTAGAGTGTGTTGGGAAGACGGTGAAGGCATTAAAGAGGGAAGAAATAAGAGTGCATGTCAGGCGTGTGTTGCGGTGTTAGTGCAATGAAACTTGCTCATGAAATCGCAGCATAGATCGTCATTATAGGTTGGATTCTGGTAATGCTCGCTCACTAACTGGCTATCCTGGACCAGGTTTCATAATCGTCATAGCGAGTTTGAATCCATATTCTGCCATTTCCCGCACTCTAGGGCAAAACATCTGACCGTTGTCAAAATGAGGCTGGCTCGGTCCATCACGGATACATGTGAAATGACCAACTATACATTCTGATCGCTCTCGTGCGGGAGCACAAAGACCACGTCATGTCGCTCAAACCCGCCGTGTATTCATCCGTTGTGTCTCAGTCTTTGTAAAGTGTCTGCTACGCCAGAAATTCTGTTACTAACCCTCTTCACCAGCGATTGTGCGAACCGAATCTTGTCCTCATCTCGCAGCAGCAAAGATCTCGCGGAAGGTGTCAAGATTGACGGCGCCCTGTTCCTTCTTTGACACGTATGCCGCGTACTTCTTGAGCAGCTCAACCTCATCTGTATCAATCATCTCGGGTGAGATAGGGACATTGATATAACCTGTAGCAGTATATACACGTGCTCCGTATTCAATCTTGCCTACAAGACCGATTTGAGAGATTTGCCATGGGGCGGGTGACGTTGAGGCTAGGCAGTACATTGTTAGCTGCATGTTGTAACTAAGCGCACGAGTTGGTCACCCACAACCGGTCATCTGTAGAGATTTTGTATCGTCTGGATTTCCCTGGACGGAAGATACTGAAGCTTTCGCCGAATCTTTGGCTGAATCTTTGGCTGAAGTTTTGGAGTCTAATTTACTACCTCGTGTCGGGGCATCCATTTTCTTCATCGAATTTCGCTGCAACATATCAAAGCTGGTCTGGTTCATTTTGCGCAAAGCGAGGTCGATCAGAAATTCGTCCTCTATCTTTGTTCTGTTTGCACTCAGCGACTTTGTAGTGGCAGGAGAAGTCTGCGATCGTGCTGTCCTTGTCGAGGAAACTCCTTGAGCAGAATTTGATCCTTGTTTGCTCGCGGCTGGAACATCTGGGGGAACAAGCTCCTGACGGGCAGCTGCCAAGTGTTCTGCATCGACATCAACCAGAGTTGTGTCTTCGTTGTCGGGTTTGGCAACTTCACTTGTTGCCCGCCCAGACGAAGCCGTTGTTGAGTTTGGGCCAGCTAAAATCGAGAGACGTGAGCTCCGACGAGGTGTGACACCAATCTTGTCGTTCAACACTGAGCTGTCACGTTCTCCACCCTGAGGGCGATTCTTTTCATGCAAAGTACCTGCATCGGACGCCAATACAGCCTCTTCCAATTTTCGCTGTCGGCTTCGCTTGCGGGCGCTTGGTTGGAAAATTGGAGGAGCCTTTCGCTTCAGAGCCTGCATAAGGGAATTCGGTGGCAGCCTATCAAGATTGGTAAACAGAGACTCGGCGTAAACGGCGACTGGGTATAAAGAAGTATCATCTGCGGAACATTAACATTGTGGTCAATCGTGATGTTAACTGCAAATGTGAACTCCGCTATTCCCGATGTCAACGCTGAAGGATGGCGCTCCTACCGTTTGAAGCAGCTTCAGGCCTCGTTTCGCCCTCCATGGGTTCGCCCGTAATCTTTATACGGTCGGTCAATGGCGGAATTGCTGCAACTTTAGTAAAGTTGACCGATCGGGAATGGACATCAACTAGAATGTCGTCATCGCTGACAGAAGTAGGTTTAATAGAGCGCGTCATCTTTGATCCAGCTGCTTCTGCTTCAATCGCCTTTACTGTATCCTTATCAGTGAAATATTCCTATAATACTAGTGTCCGATTTGAGACGCACTCGGAGTACTTACAATTCTGAAGATTTCCATCCATAGTTTCTTTTTTGGGCTGCTTCCTTTGGCTCTTGCTTGGAGCAGGGGACGATGAGCTCACAGGCCGGTAACGATCGTTTACACCCTAAACCTTTCTTTTGCTAGCTTTGCGTAAAATAAAAATATTAGATTTGTCGCTAAACGGAGGAAATTCACATATACTCTATCTCAAGAAAGAATCAAGCTGTGTGATAGATGAGTTGTTGACAGAAGTTACGTTTACCACCTGATTGTTATCATCTCCTGTTGGTGTCAGACATAATTTCAATTCTCACTGCGCCAACAAGACCAAAAGGTTAGCAACCTTCTACTAAGTTAGAAGATTCTGGATTGAATAGTATCTCATGCCCCTCGAGGCCCTCAGGCCAGCCACTCTAGGCCTTGCCGGCACACTGCCTGATAACTATTAATAGATAGGTCTACGTAAGACTGGGGTAGTTCTTATTCTGGAGGGTTGTATTTGACTTACAGTCACCGAGGAATTTTCCTGTCTCTTTCAAGGTCAGAAGACACTAATTCCGCTGTGGTTAAGTAACAGTAGGGAAGTTCCAAGATAAACTGACACCACTTAATCTGTGTGGACTATCAGTATAGCCAGGATCTCTCAGGAAGGTTTGTGGGTTGTTGTAGGGTAAGGAGTGAAGTTGTACCTAATATTACTTACTCCAGTATGTCTATGCGCGTGCTATGGCACTACAATACACCTAGATGTCATGTGATCCTTTTACTACACCAATAACACCTCACTAGTAACCCTATTCTTTGTGATCTAGATAACACACTTACATTTGTAGCGTGAATCAGAAGAGATTGATATAATTAACAAGCACTCCAGAGTAATTGAATACAGCCAAGGCCTCTTATAACTACGGTGCCGATTAGGGATAAAATACATCATTTCAAGAACAGAGAAAACAGGGCTGGTGGAGCTTGAGAGAGATTTCTCTTAGCTGACCAGCCAATTGTATTGCTAGATTGCTAGATCTTAGGTCTGAACAGAAAACCCCGGGGGCATATTTTCTAGGCCTATTTTATGGCTATTAATTCGACTGCGTCTCTTCATGTGATGTTGGGTTGATTGGCCTAATCTCCGCCTTATCTTAGGTCTCGGTTGCCCGCATATTCTGCCAGCGCGCACTCTTGGAGGCTCTCGTACAGGTACTGGCATATTTAATTTTTGTAGATTCTCTGTTGTTTGCAACCGCCAAATTATCCTGGGCATGGAACAGCAAACAGCTGCTGGCGTTGGTGAACGTGTGAGCGTCGCGGCTTTCAACCTACGTGGTAGGGTGCCAGGACGCGCCTTCCACCGCTTATGCAGAGCGCTGAGCTCATATTTAACATCCTTAACATCGCTGCTGATGATCCAAGCGTTTAGTTTATTTGAAGGTTGGATTTTGAAGTGTGTCGTCGGTGGCGCAACGGCTGTCGGCCCTTGATCTGCAATGATGGCCCATGTTTCTTCACGAAACCATTGCGCTATCCAAGTCATTGGTACATCGCAGTATTCCTTGCCTCCAGCAACCTCGGCTAATTTATCGTTAGACCAGACTTTTCGCATGAGTAGGTGCGTGCCGGGTCCTATTTTCTTTTGAGGGTTAATAATGCAACCGAACATAAAATTCTCCCACGCCCACCCCCATTCATGATTTGGATCATCGATGCGGATCTTTGGTTCATTCAAGTCTCCTCTTCGTAACACACCGAAAGCATGTACAAGCTCATGGACAAGTGTGGTAGCGAACAGAAAGTCATGCCGGAATTGCGCACAGCGCGATGCGTTCTTATAGCCATTCTCATAATAGCTTTTGAAATAGTCTGCAATTCCGATAAGAGGTGAATATGTTTTCTGGAAACTAGTGCAGCAAGTGCGTGTTTGTGTTGGCTTTGTACCAATTCGTGTCGTTCGTGCATACACTCTGTGTACAGGTGAGATAAACTCTATTTGCGTCCGGTGGCCAATACAGTGCAGTCCCTGGCGTACTCCTTCAAGATAGCCATTTCGCCTCGCATCCGAAGCATTAGCAAGGGGATCAGAAAGAAACGTGATTTTCGAACCATCCATTTCGGTCTCCAACTCTCGTCCGTACAGGAGTGGTACAAAGAAGGCCAGGAGCGTGTCGTGAGCGAGAACCTGCGAAGCAAATTGAAAAGCTTGCATATAGTTATTGTCCTTACTCTCGGCGAAAGAAACTAGTGCTGGATGTATAGGATTTGTGAGGTTACCCTGGGGAAGTGTTTGGTCTTCAATTAGTTTGAACCGATCATTGGCATTGCATGATTCAATCAGAGCATCGATACCACCGTAGCTCCGCATTCCGGTCCTAGACGATGATAACGATGGTGATGGTGATGATAGCGAGGATGTTCGTGGTGGTTTCTGTGATTGCATTTGCGATTGCGTTCGTGATGGCGTCGGTGATGCCATCTTGATGGGGTATCAAAGTTGTTTACGTGAAAAAAAATCGAGATATCCACTGTAGTATACAAAACGCGGACAAAGCGATTGTAGACATTACGGAGGAGACAATGCGACAAAGTGACGGAGCGATGCGTATTTGCTAGGAGAGGCTATGACAAAGAGGAGACAAGACATTGTGTTGACAATGCCACGGCGGTCTTGGAGGTTCGGCGGCGAACTAAGAATACACCAGTTCATTGTGCAGGACTTGAGAGTACCCTTTAACTTGTAGCCGTATAAACTTTTTCGTCACATGAGGTTAAGGAATAGAAATTGCCACTGAATGAATACTTAGCGCAACTATTATGAAAGAGCATTGAATTTTTTTGTACACTTTGAGTAGGTACCATACCACGGCGTGAGCTTCGATCCAGTTAGGTATGTGCCTCCCAGTGTCACTCTACAGTAACCTGGATTGTCATCTTAATCTGGCAGATTCTCAAGGATTATAGGTTCTTGTAGCGTACCGCCGATACAGCAGAGTCAGGGCCTAGAATAAGACGTTGCGATGGTTAGGTAGACGGGACATGCTAAACAATATGTTGAGCTTCCTGGCCTTGGATCCTATAGTGTTGAATCGGCTTGGGCAGGATGGATCCGGTTCGTTTGCAGAGGAACACCCATAGGTAGCAGGTAGCCTGGTCTAGGTGGAACGAAATTCTGCGACCTGTTCGGTGCTCGCTCGGAAAACTAGTGGACGCGTCTATCCACCAAGTGGTACGCGGATGATCTGCAGCGTGACGCACAAACAATTTAGCGTGTCACGACCGCGTTGACCTTAGCTGCCTAGTATTCACCATCTAATTCATAACTCCACCCCCCTCACATTCACTGGCCACCACATGTCTGTCGCGAGGCCCGCTGCAGCTTGCGTAAGACCCCGCCAGGCATTGGGTTAGACATCAGTTTCCCCCAAATTTATTTATTTACGTTCACCGAAATCACCGCGAAAAACCCCACTTCCACGTGAGACATTTTCGGAACCACAACATTCCTTCGAAAATGATTGACTGGAGAGATTTCCAGTGGAGAGCCAAGGCCGTGACTCCAGCGCAAGAGCTTAAACCAAAGCGTTGCTGGATTGGGGTCCTCTTACATGGAAAATCTCCGGCAGAGCAGCTGCGGGAGACTGACTTTGTGTGGATGATCGGTCACAGCGTAAGTCTGAGCGATACAGCTATACTATGCACAGAATCTTCAACCAGTTGCTATACCATACGCCATTGTGGATGGATGTTGCTGACACGAGTAGAAAATCACCACCCTCAAGATCTATGAGACGTACCAGAAACGTTTCAATGTGGAAGGTCTACAGCTCAGACACAAGGATGCTCTAGTAGACTTGAATGACACGGTCAAGTCGTTCCAGACGCCGGCAGACAATATTGTGTTGTTCCTGGCGTGCCGGCCGGACAATGTCCAAACGTCGCCACGACTCGATGCCAGTCCGCACTTGTATTACAGAGAATCGAAAATCGTAGCTGGTATTGAAAACCAGTCGCAGCATAGTGGATCGAAAGACCTTGCCACACGCCCAAGGACTGTACTCAACTCGGATGCAGGCCATGCACCTGATCTTCCTGACCAGTATACTCCAGGAATGCTTTCTTGGAGGCAATCAAATCATGACGCCAAATGCAAGCAGCCGTCAATTGGATCCCCGGCAGCACCCCGATGTGAAGCTGCCGCAGTGCAGGGGGCTGCTTGTAATAAAATAGATCCGTGTTCTCAGATTGGGTGGTCGCATAACGCTTTCCCAACCATCCAGTTAAACAATTCTATGGGCACAATCAACTATCGTGGCTCTGCGGCAGGTCAGCTTTCGAGACCTTCAGCCTCCTCATGGGATTCCAGCCTCGCCTACCCTCCTACTGATCCCGCATTAGCTCTATCTGATCCGGCGAACCTCCAGAGTCGCGATGCTGCGACTACGCATAGCGGAAAGTTTGTTAAAGAACAGCAATGTATGTTCTCCCAAACAGGCTTTCTGTCAGAACAGATCGCCGAAGAACATGCAGCTCCTCCATTCAATCCCGATGAGTTCTTCCATCGTCAACCGTCGCCAGAAAGCCAGGAGGTGACCGCGATATCACAAGAAAATATCAGAGTTATCATCGACCGTAAAGACCCGCTCGTACTTGAGGCAGGCGTGAATCAATCACTGATAGTGTTGGAGAAACTAAGAGAAGGATTTTCTAGCTACGCAGCTACCAATGGAGAGGCTTATTCGTGGATTCAGGCTATTGATAAGTTGGTACCACAAGCCGAGCGCAAGCGCACAGTAATCGGAGTTGTCGGCAACACAGGTGCTGGAAAAAGCAGTGTCATCAACGCTTTACTGGATGAGGAGCGTCTAGTTCCTACTAATTGCATGCGGGCTTGTACTGCTGTCGTGACTGAAATATCGTGGAACAACAGTACGAACTCTAGCGATAAGTATCGTGCGGAGATTGAGTTTATTGGGCATGCCGACTGGGAAAAAGAACTCTATATCCTAATGAAGGAGTTTCTAACTGAGAATGGCACTCTGTCTCGAGAGGTGTCTGACCCTGACTCTGATGCAGGCGTAGCTTGGGCCAAGTTTCATGCCGTCTATCCTGATATTGCTCGTGACTCTTTGGGCGAATGCACTGTGCCAAGTCTCATGGCGAAGCCAGCTGTAGCCCACATTCTCGGTGCTACAAGAAAGATCGCATCTCCTATACCAGACCGATTCTACAACGAGCTGCAGGGCTATATAGACAGTAGAGAGAAAGTGACTAAGAAGAGCAAAGAAAAGGAACAAGACAAGCAAAAATTATCCAAGATGGAGTATTGGCCGCTGATCAAGGTTGTCAAGATTTACACAAAAAGTTCTGCGCTGTCAACAGGAGCATGTATTGTTGACTTGCCCGGTGTTCACGACTCTAACGCTGCCCGAGCAGCTGTCGCGCAAGGATACATAAAGCAATGTACCGGTTTATGGATTGTTGCGCCAATCAACCGAGCTGTAGACGACAAAGCTGCAAAGACGTTATTGGGCGATTCCTTTAAGCGCCAGCTCAAGTACGACGGTGGCTTCTCAAGCATCACCTTCATCTGCTCCAAGACGGACGACATTTCCATTACCGAAGCTATCGACAGCCTAGGGCTTGAAGATGAAATTACTGAGTTTGAACGCAAACTAGACCAGCATTCTGAAGAAATCGAAAAGATTAAAAAAGATATCGCCAATCTTAGAGATGAGCAAGCTGACTATCAGTTCGCATTGTCCAATGTCAACGACGAAATTGACGAATGGGAGGCACTGAGAGATGCCTTGGATGAAGGGAAGACAGCCTATCCACCGTTACCAGCCTCAAAAAAGCGCAAGAGAGACAGCTTGAGCAAGCGAGCTCGAAAGAATAGGATGCATGGCGATGACTCTGATGACGAATTTTTCACCACAGACGATAGAGAAACCGAAGACGAGGAGGAAACTACTCATGACGTAAAACGGACGCCTCTGTCAGAGGAAGAGATTAAGAAAAAGCTAAAAGAACTCCGAGATATCAAGAAGGATGTAAGACTGGCAGGCATTGAGAAGAGACAAGCTATAGACGAGCTCAGGCCACAGATACCTGAATTGAACAAGAAGATTGATATTATCAAAGCCAAAATCAGCCGAGTTTGTATTGCAGGACGCAACAATTACTCCAAGACCGCTATACAGGCTGACTTTGCCGCTGGAGTCAAGGAGATTGACCAGGAGAATGCCGCAGAGGAAGACGAAGATCATTTCAACCCTGACGAAGAAGTTAGAGACTATGATCTAGTCGCCAAGTCTCTTCCTGTTTTTTGTGTGAGCAGTCGAGCGTACCAAAAGATGCAGGGCCGCTTAGTCAAGGATGATGGTGTTCCAGGCTTCGTAGTCCCAGAGGAGACGGAAATTCCGCAGCTCCAAGCTCATTGCAGGAAATTGACGGAGAACGGGCGCGTACAGACTGCGAGAACGTTTTTGCTTAACTTCTGCCAGCTACTAACAACGTTTCATTTGTGGGCGTCTGATGACGGAACTGGTTTGCAAATGACAGGCGAGGACAAGGCAAAGCAGGTCAGTTACCTAAAGCGACGGCTCGAAGAGCTGGAGACCGGTCTCGAGCAAGCCGTTCACGCATGCATCAACGAGATGCGTGCCGAATTGAAGAACCAGATCTTTGACAAGTGCCCCGAACTGATTAATGATGCTATCGTGGCGGCACCGACAACAGCTAGCGCTTGGGGCAATAGAGACATGGGTGGCTTACTTTGGGCAACGTACAAAGCTGTCGTGAGACGAAACGGCGTTTACCAGTCGTCCAGCGCGGGTCACCGGGATTTCAATGCGGATCTGTATGCACTGCTACGGCCTTGACAAATTGAATGCTAACGCAGCGACAGTGTTGATCCCATTATCAAGAAACTAGCCACCGGCTGGGAGCGGGCGTTCCAAAACCGCCTGCCCAAATCCTTCCGTACCTACGTGACCAACTCCAGCAAGATCTTGCATGCGTTCCACACAGCCATAGAAGACCGCGCGCGCAAGAATGGGGTTGGTCTAGCCAGGCTCACCATTCTCAAGTCGCAAATTGACACGTATGAGCAATTGTATGCCGATCTGGGAACTCTGCTCGTCACCCAGATGACGGAGCTTCAACGCGAGGCAAATCGTGACTTCACGCCTACGATTGCTCACATCATGCACGCTGTGTACGATAGCTGTACAGTCGAGCGCGGCCCGGGCAGCTTTAAGCGCATGAAAGAGCAGATGTTGAACCACGTCCAGCGGGAGCGATACAGGATGTTCCACGATGCGACAAAGACTGTTGAGAATCATCTGGCCCAGATGTGCAAAGCGCTTCAGGAATCGATGGAGGCCAAAGCAGATGAGATTTTTGTGCAGATGAATCGGGATTATATGCATGCGTTGGCCGGAAAAGAGTTCCATGGGCCGTTGATAGTGCAGGGGCGGGGTGAGGGCAGATTGAAAAAGGAAGTCCAGGAATTGCTGCGCGACGTGGATAAGCAGTTTGAGGGAATTGCCTGTGGGAATTTAGAGACGACAGGTGCAAATAATGACGTAACGGTGCCGGGGGAGGAAGCCGAAGGGCCGGTTGGGAGCGGAGGTGAAAGAGGAATATTGGAAGAGGAGCAGGAATCCGCTAGCATGCATAACGACGACGGCGATGTGGACGGCGACAACGACAGCTTTATGGACGGTGCAGACGACACGATGCCCACGTCCTCGAGGCCGAAATCTGGAATTCGCAGCCATAGTGGGAATCCGACCTATCAGGACCCAGCTCACGACGTGACAGGCAACAAAGATTGAGAGGTGAGAATCTTGGAGCTCTTTGCCGGCACCAGAACTTGCAGCTGTGCTAAGTTCTTATCTTCTTGGGACTCACTCATCATTATCAGCGGGGGTTTCTTCTCTTGTCCGCACTGATTACTATTGGATCACCGGACCGCTAACAGACGTCTTATCGCACATACAGCGTACGAGAGAATGAATATATCCATGTGGGTACGAGTGCGGCTATACCACTTTTTCTCGCGATGCATGGCCTCGTAACGATTGACGTGGGCTGGAAGCTGGAATCACCACCAGAGGGGTTGGTGGCATTGCTACTATGCACACATATAGTCGAATTGATACCCTATAACTCATTTCCAACATAATGCTTCGTTCTCCATATCTAAGACTCCAGACGCCCCATGCGCTACATCAAGTCGTACCCGACTGTCTCTGCCCTAATCATCCCACTCTTCATCCAGGTTATCAATCAGTCGGTTCTCATCCTCATTTCTGCTGCCTCGACCTCCTCTCTCACCGTCCTGTCCCAAACTTAAGCGACTGTATCCCCATCGCGAGGGCATAAGGCGCGCACAAGAAGAGGTCAGTATGGTGAAAAAGTCCTGGTGTCAATCAGCGTCCCTGGCCACAGCAACGCCCTATCTGCCCGCGCAAGGTGCCGACTCATCTGCCTCGCCCACGTCGAACCCGTCTCCCCAGCCGGCGCGGGATGAAGAAAACAATACATACCGCAAAGAAAGCGCCTATGCCGGCCCACATGGTGTAATTGGGCAACTGGCGCCATCCGCGCTGGTGCATGACTGTGCGCTGGTATACGCAGCCACCGGCGAAATATACGAGGACTGCGATGATGGCGATAACGCTGAAGACGCCACCAGGTCCCAGCGTCTGTGACTCCTGGTGGACGCCGCCGCACGCGTGAGGCGAGCGGCCTTCGAAGAAGTAGGTGCATGCGTCGACGGCTGCAACAAAGGAGATAGAGGTTTTGGCGAGGGGGTCCGATTCGCATAACAGGGAGATGACGGTTGCTTTGCGGCGCTCAGAGGGCTTGACGGCGCCGCTGTCATCATCGTCGCCGTCGTTGAGGATTGCGCGCGAGGCGAGGGAGACGGGCTCGACGCGGGCCGACTTGGGGGCTGAGGGGCAGAGAGAGCCACCAGTGTAGTTGAGGATGAGCTTGCGGCCGCGGAAGATAGGTGTCGAGTTTTCGAGTCTGGTGCGGGCCATGTCAGCACGCCGACCCGTTCGTGCTGGTTCGCCAGTGCAGCATCCGCGGCTTTCGCTGACCGCTTCATGGCTGACCAGGCCCACACTCACCCAATAGCGTACTGCCGGTTATCCTGCTCGTAGAAGGCGCTCACGTTCTTCCATAGGCTCTTATCCAGGTCCTGCACCGCGTCCAGCTGCTCCACCACGGGGCCGCAGAAGTTGAGGGTGAAGTTGGCGCCGTAGTCATATCCGCGCGCATGCCAGCTTCCCGCATCGGCGTCCTTCCTGCCGCCCCGGCTGTCGCTGTCGGCGGGCGGAAGGCGGCGCAGCGGAGTGAGGTCGAAGAAGCGCTCCGAGGTGGGCGAAATGACGGTGCAGGGCTTGAGCGGCCTGTCCACGGCGGCCGCATCGCGGGCGAGCAGGGCCATCATTGCGGCGAGCAGGCATGCCGTCTTCATTGTGGCGTGGCGTGGTAAGTATGTCTGGCGGCCCTACATAGCTGTCTGTGTCTGACGTCGGAAACCCACAACGTCGCCTTGCGCCACAGCGCTGTGGCTGTGGCTTCTGCCTGGCCAGGGCTCATCTAGTCCCGAACTGGTAAGGCCGTTGCGCCGGGCCAAGTGTGGCCTAGTGGGCGCTTGGCGTCGCCATCACCCCGTGATCCCGGCTTCTCGACATCCGGAGCGGCCATCCGTCGTCCCATTTTCGCTGCTCATGATGCAGCTTTAAAAGAAACCTCACCCCTCTTCCCGTCCCAATCAATTTCTTTCGGAATCGTGTTACAATCCATATCCCTTTTAGAAGAGCTAGAGTCCGGTGTTGCTGCGAAACGTGTCGCGAGAAGCCCCTATTTTGAGGCATTTGGCTTGCCTCGTCCAAGAACGCGATCAGTGCGGACATGGCGGACAGGCGCAAAACTAATAGGCAGGCTAAGGCCATTGCCGAAGAAGCCCATGGCTATGAGTTTCTCGGGCCGTAAGTTGAGCTCCAAAACCACGGGCATCCCGCTGACTGGCGCAGTCCTGGAGCCTTTGTCATTTCATTCGGTCTTCCTATCCTTGTCTATGTCTTCACTTTCCTCTGCAACGACATCTCCGGCTGTCCTGCACCTTCTCTTCTCCATCCTCACAGCCTGGACTTTTATCGGCTGAAGAAGGAAGTGGGGTGGACTGGATTCTCAGGTCTGATCAACACAAAGGCCTTCCTTGGCACCCTGGGCTACTACTTCCTTAGTCTGGCCCTCTACCGCTTCCTCCCCGCAGAGGAGTCCTACGGGACAGAGCTTAGATCTGGCGGCAAACTCAAGTACCGCTTCAATGGCACGTCCGCCCTCGCACAAGCAACGTGACCAACTAACGTTTCATAGCCTGGAACTCAGCCCTCTTCATCATGGCCATTCTCACAGCCGGCACAATCTCCCATGGTGCCGAATTTCCCGTCTGGACTTTTATCTCGGCAAACTACGTCGGCATTCTGACCTCCAACATTCTCATCTCCTACTTCCTCGCCACCTACTCGTATGTCGCTTCCTTCGGCGTCCAGCACCCCAAGGACCCTTCTATGCGGGAGCTTGCTGCCGGTGGCCGGACAGGTAACATGCTGTATGACTGGTTCATTGGTCGCGAGCTCAATCCGCGCGTGACGCTACCCATCTTCGGCGAGGTTGATATCAAAGCGTGGTGCGAGCTTCGTCCGGGGATGTTGGGCTGGATTATCATGGATCTTGCATTTATCATGCAGCAGTACCGCAATTTCGGACGTGTGACGGATTCCATCATCCTGATCACACTTGCACAGACCATTTACACGTTCGATGCTCTGTACATGGAGCCCGCTATTCTGACAACCATCGACATCATCGCCGACGGCTTCGGCATGATGCTTTCTTTCGGCGACCTCGTCTGGGTGCCCTTCACATACAGCATCCAGACCCGCTATCTAAGTGTGTACCCTGTCGACCTGGGCCTCAACGGCGTAGCCGCCATCCTAGCCGTGCAGGGGGTAGGCTACTACATCTTTCGTTCGGTGAACAACGAGAAGAACCGGTTCCGTACCAACCCCGACGACCCACGAGTCAAGCATCTCAAGTACATCGAGACGGCTGCCGGGTCCAAGCTGCTCATCTCCGGCTGGTGGGGTACTGCACGCCACATCAACTACCTCGGCGACTGGCTCATGAGCTGGTCATATGTCCTGCCCACTGCAGTGTCTGGCTACGTCATCAAGAACGTCGCACAAGAGCCATTTACCGCTGCCCAAGACGACGCGTTCTTCTTCCAGGACAGCTACGGTAAGTATGTTGTCCCTGGCGAGGCAAAGGGCTGGGGCATGATCTTCACCTACTTCTTCATGGTGTACTTTGCCGTGCTGCTCGTACATCGCGAGAGGCGTGATGAGGAAAAGTGCAGGAGGAAGTACGGCAAAGACTGGGACCGCTATGTCGAGCTGGTGCCGTGGAGGATCATCCCGGGGATTTATTAGGCGCGGGAGGGCAAGATGGCACGAAGATGAGGATATACATCTATAGATAGACTTGCGACGCTATCGGCAGCTGTCGGTTCAAGACGTGCATCTGAAACAGCATGGGGTGAGGGAGGAATTGGATAGCCCCCATGACGGCCGGGACAGGTACGAGTAGCGGGGTGGGATGGTAGCGATATGGGGGATCACGACGGAAGAAGCACGCACTAATGACTGTAATAATGTACAGGTACCGCTGACGCACCATCTTGCTATGTTGTTGCTTGAATGCGGCTTGCCATAATGACGTGGATCTTGTAGCGGGGGCGGGGAGCGGCTACCATGTATACTACATGGTACAGGCACTGCGTACATGGTACATTCCGGCAACAGCCTCGGTAGCCATCTGGCTGTACCTCTGCATGCTTTCGCCGAACGAGCGTGCGCGATTCCCATTCTCGTGGCTGAAGCGACAGCAGTGCATGGCTCACGTGCGGTACGGCAACGACCATCTACACTCTCCCACCCTCTAACACGTCTTCCGCTCCGCTAGGCCGACAGGGCGCGAGGCTGCGCCCGGTCCATTCCGACTCCATCCCCACCCCCCGCGGCTCCAAGCATGGACAGACTCCAGGTTCCTGGTGTGGCGCCCGCCTCTTCTCCAGGAGACGACGGGTTGAGGCTCCAGAATAGGCTGGGCGCGAGCCGCAGTCCGTATGTCCGGGGCCACATGCACAATCCGGTCGCGTGGCAGACGTGGGGACCAGAAGCCATTGAATTGGCGAGAAGATCGGATCGGCTGCTGTTCCTCTCCATAGGCTATGCGGCCTGCCACTGGTGTCACGTCATGGAGCGCGAGTCCTTCGAGAACCAGGACGTCGCAGCCATGCTCAACGCAAGCTTCATCCCCGTCAAGATTGATCGCGAGGAGCGCCCCGATGTCGATCGCATCTACATGAACTACGTCCAGGCGCTGTCGGGCCAGGGTGGCTGGCCGCTCAACGTCTTCCTTACACCGCACCTACAGCCTATCTTCGGGGGCACCTACTTCGCGGGGCCGGGTTCGACGGTGGCGCAGCGCGGGAAGCCGGGCTTCGTCGACATTCTGGACAAGATGCGCACCGTGTGGCAGAACGAGCGTCCACGCTGCTTGGACTCGGCCAGGGAGGAGACGAGGAAGCTGTTCGACTTTGCCCAGGATGGCAACATCAGCCGGCAAGACAGTGCCGAGCACGACGGAATCGAACTGGAAGTCCTGGATGACGCGCTTAGTGTGAGTGCCACGCCCTCACCCGCCCTTCACTCGGCCCAGCCGCACACTGACGCCCGATAGCACTTCAAGCGCAAGTACGACCCCGTCCACGCAGGCTTTGGCGACGCACCCAAGTTCCCTACGCCCTCGAATCTCAAATTCCTCCTGAAACTGTCTCGCTATCCCAGCGCGGTAGTGGACGTCCTCGGCGCAGAGGACTGCGCCCTCGCGAAGAGTATGGTGCTCAACACCTTGGCGGCCATGGACAAAGGAGGCATCCACGATCACATCGGCCATGGCTTCGCGCGCTACTCGGTCACCCGAGATTGGAGTTTACCGCATTTCGAAAAGATGCTGTACGATCAGGCGCAACTGCTGTCTGTCTATCTGGATGCCTACCTGCTCACCAGGAGTCCCGACCATCTTTCCGTCGTGCACGACATCGCGGCCTATCTAACCAGCCCCCCCTTGCAAGCAAAACACGGCGGGTTCTTTTCCTCGGAAGACGCCGACTCGTTCTATCGGCCAACGGAGCAGGAGAGGCGTGAAGGCGCGTTTTACGTCTGGACCTTGCAGGAATTCCGAGAGGTGTTGGGCGAGCAGGACGCCGACATTCTCGCCCGGTACTACCATGTCAAAGACGAGGGCAACGTTTCTCCCCGTCACGACGCGCATGACGAGTTCATCAACCAAAACGTCCTGGCCATTGCCGCCTCCCCGTCCGATCTCGCCAAAGAATTTGGCCTCTCTGAAGAGGAAGTGCACCGCATCCTCTCCTCAGGCCGGCAACGGCTCCTCGACCACCGCGGCCGCTCCCGGCCGCGGCCGGCCCTCGACGACAAAATCATCGTCTCTTGGAATGGGCTTGCGATTGGCGCGCTCTCTCGCACCGCGGCCGCGCTCGCCTCGCAAGACCCTTCACGGTCACAGAGGTACCTCACGGCGGCCGAGACAGCGGCCTCGTTCATCAAAGAAAAGCTTTACGATGCAAGCTCCCGCACGCTGACCCGGGTGTATCGTGAGGGCGCCGGCGACACGGCCGGCTTCGCAGACGACTACGCTTTCCTTGTGTGGGGGTTGATTGAGCTCTACGAAGCCACGTTCGACGATGGGTATTTGCAATGGGCGGACGAGCTGCAACAATCGCAACTCGGCCTCTTCTGGGATGCTGGGCACCTGGGCTTTTTCTCGACGGCCGAAGGCCAAGTCGACCTTCTCATGCGGCTGAAGGACGGCATGGACAATGCGGAGCCGGGGACCAACGGCGTGTCGGCGCAGAATCTGGATCGTCTTGGTGCGTTGCTTGGGGATGAGGGGTATAGCAAGAAGGCGCGGGAAACGGCCAGTGCGTTTGAGGCAGAGGTCATGCAGCATCCGTTTCTGTTTCCTAGCTTGATGGATGCGGTTGTGGTTGGTAGGCTGGGCATTTCGCATACCGTCGTCACGGGGCAGGGGGAGCGGGTGGAGGAATGGCTGCGGAGGGCGAGGGCGAGGCCTGCTGGGTTGGGCACGGTGAGCAGGGTTGGGGGAGGGTTTGGTGGGTGGTTGCGGCAGAGGAACCGGTGGGTGGGGGGCATGGATGTGAGAAAGGAGGGGGTGCTGGTCTGTGAGGATGGCACGTGCAGAGAGGAGTTGAGGTTCGATGT
>Ga0182211_1000180_pt1 | contig 19305 bp, 13 predicted proteins | sample G5R1MG_20_FD_129660 | JGI IMG/M metagenome (GOLD analysis project Ga0182211, IMG submission 129660) | Switchgrass phyllosphere microbial communities from Michigan, USA - G5R2_MAIN_03OCT2016_LD1 MG | ecosystem: Host-associated > Plants > Phyllosphere > Phylloplane/Leaf | place: USA: Michigan... | reverse complement strand
GGAGGGAAGGCAAAGTCGGAACGGGCGGCGGTGGTGGTGGGGTAGACGGGATGGGGGGTAGGGAGAGGGGGGGGGGGGGGGGGGGGGGCGGCTTTTACGAAGCATGGTCATCGAGAGGTCTATAGAAGGTTTCTGCGGCCCAGACTTCATTAACCTTTCAGGAGCATATAGGTAGTAGCTGTAGCCACAGACGTAGTCCTACATCACTACATCTACAATTTAACTGTTTCCGTATCCTATCTATACTGGCCTGTAGGTAGATGCCGATTATGCTGTTGACCTATCTTCCGAATAGCTCTGGCAAATCCCTAGAATCAATCTATACGTTTATGTAGCGATCCAAGGACCTACTGCAGGTTTGGAATGTCACCGCGAGGAAATATTCTAGCATAGACTCGCAAGTTTCTGCATGAGTCAACTTCCCCGAGGTCTTGCTGTGCCTACTAGAACCGAGCGCAACTTGTGACATCCATGCTGGCGAAGTTGGGCATCCTTTGGGCTGGGGAAGAGGTATGTATGCATGCTGCGACGGCAGGCATCCCTTGATCGAAGGCTCGGTGTCGGGGAATTCGGACAATGTCGGGAGTTCGTGGGTCTAGACCAGTTCTGTTCTATTCATAATGCTCTGCCATGTGACTTGAGTAGAGCTTGCGCGGATTTGGTACCCGGGCGACTGCCTGGTCAAGGATATTTTATTTTACAACGTAGCAAACCCCTCTATATTATTGATTGGTGTGAAGCATATAGCCTACAACACACGTCACATAAATTAGTGCCTCTACGTCTACGAAAGAGAAACGAGACCCTTTGTAAGTGTTACAGGGTATACGTGCGAAAAAAAAAAAGCATCTTCTTCCTTGGAGGGGTGATACAGCAAATTGATCGCAAATCGTGGATGATCCAGGGTAGGTTGTTGCATGTCGTTGCATATACTCCCGAGACGATGTTGAACGAGCATAAATCGGCACATGATTTGTAGAGGATTCTCCCGCGTCGCAGAGTGACGGCCTGTTAATAAGAGAAGGAGGAGTGGAATGTGTGATGCTCTTTTCGCCGCTAGTGGCTGCCAAGAGCTTCTTCTGGCTACAAACTTGAAGCTCATCAACCAACCAATGCCGCTCCCAAGGGATACGGATCCGCGCCGATGATGCAGTTATATATGGCGTCCGCCTACAGGCCTATCATCACAATCGTATCCAGGTCGGCATCATCACCCAAAGCTTGTACGCTCTCACGACTACCTCACATCGGCCAGACACTACGTCCTCTGTTATCACGTGCCTCATATTCGTGGCAACGAAAGGACGTAGCCCAAATAAGGCGGCTTGTCCCAACATACGTGTCTTGCAGGCGCTGTGCCATACAGTCAATTGCTGTTTTTAGCACCTCGACGACCCGGAGACTTCAGCGTGAGGATGGAAAGACTGATTCAAGAATCACCGAGGTAGGAGGCCATAGTCTTTGCTAACTACTTCTTCCTTGAGACTGTAGATTACTAATACGGCATACGATTTTCATTCCTGTTATAAATTTGCAGTACAATATGTGGCTTGTTTTATAGAGATTGATAGATCTGCCCTCTTTCACTTTTGGACAAAGCTCATATTCTTCTTCACATTTTGCTGACCAGGTAGCAGCAGCACTCCTCTCCGCCAGCCACGTCAGATTTGGCCACAACCGCGAAGTCAGCGCTCCAACCCAAGAACACCAAGCACGAGAACATCTACAACTTCCCCAACTTCCTCACATTAACCCGCCTGATTGCGACCCCAGCGATAGGCTACTTCATTGTTCACGACCAACACCTTTACGCGTTTTCTCTGTTCACCTATGCCGCATTTTCGGATCTCCTGGATGGTTGGATCGCCCGTCGCTGGAAGTTGCAGACCGTTGTAGGAAGCGTTGTCGACCCTATGGCCGATAAACTGCTCATGACGACCCTAGTAACATGTTTAGCCGTCAATGGAAGCTTGCCTATGCCACTTTTCATCCTCATCCTCGGAAGGGATGTGAGTTTGGCCATCTCCGCGCTCTACTACCGATATGCCAGTTTACCTGCCCCGAAGACCATGACGAGATACTGGGACTTCAGTCTGCCAAGTGCCGAGGTGCATCCTACGACAATATCAAAATTCAATACGTTCCTGCAACTCAGTCTCTTGGGCACTTTGCTCTGCACCAACCTCTTGCATGACCCGGCGGCAACATCGTCGGCCGCAGGTGGTATCCTCACATCGATCCAGGAGCTGCTTGGGGGCGAGCAAGGAGTCAAGAATCTCGTCGCCGGACTATCTGCAGTTGTGGCCAGTACAACTGCGTACAGTGGGTTGGAGTACACATGGTTGAAGAAGGCTGTGGTAATCCTAGGAGGCGACGAGTCATTAAAGAAGAAGCAAGGCTTTCGCGGACGGATGATCATGGCCAGCGGGTTCGGCTCGTTTATCGCGCTCGCTGTGTACTTTTGGTATAGCGAGCAGATTAGGATGGAACCTGGCGAAATTGAAGGCAGGTGAAAAGCAGTATGGTTTTGATTTTGTGCCTTTTGTGTAATTGCCTCGGTCCATGCACTCCACGGCAGCGATTTCTCGTTCTCAGCTTCAAGATAAAACGCTGTTTTGTTCGGTTTATCATACGTATGGTTGTTTCGGTAGTCTCTATTATGTGTATTATGCGTAGATCATTACCTCAGTGTCGGATTGTAGTCCTGACGTTCCATATACACTCGAGACACCTATTCTCCTGTAACCGAAGTGGTGCGGTGTCGAGAACGTGTTTTGCCTAAGCAGCAGAGGAAGCGGGTGGTGCAGGCTGAGGAAGAGGGGAATGATGTGGTTGTATTTATATACACAAAGACAATTATAGGTAAATAACTGGATAAGCATAATACATGCGTACTTGGTAATATACAAACATGTATTTTCCTCTGTCGGCTTGAGTAGTTTTGCGTGACTGGAGCAGGAATGAAGTGTTCCCCTACGACTACATTTACATCTCACCTCGCCGATTTCGAAACTTCCCACGCTTTCACGGCGCTGGCAAAAAGTTGCTTGCAGGGCACCCTACTTCCCAGCTTCGCACATAGCAAAAAGGCTCCACTTAATTTCCTATGCAGACTATACGTTTCTTCAGGCGGCGGCGCCAACCTCTCCTTGACCATGACTGGGATCAATCCTCGGACTCGATCGGTAATGGTTTGGTCCCTGAAATCGTACACGTCCGGACCTGTGCTGCTAAATGGCTCCGCAAGGGTAAGAACAGATTGGACATGCGCTTCCAGCATGGAGGGACTCTCGTTACCGGTCAGGTAGCCTAATTCAAGGGACAGATCGCGAATGGAGGATGTATCGCCTTTGGAAGCAGCAACGAGGACTTTGATGTAGGGCTCTACAAACTCATGGGGATAGTCTCGGCTCGCGCCAAAATCCAGGAGTTCAATCTTCTGGGCATCGGCATTGTAGAGAAAGTTTGTCCAGTTTGGATCCGTCTGCATAAACTTGAACTCCACAATTTCGCGCAGGCAGAGGCGTAGAATTTGCGTGCCAATCCAGTCACGTTGCTCTTGTGTGAGGGTCTTGAGCTTTGTGACGCCGACACCCGACATAAATTCTGCAGTGAGTACCGTTGGACCGCAGGCTTCAGGAAAGACTTTGGGAACAGTGAAGGCGGATGTATCGTCTTGCAGCAGATTACGGAACCGCATTTGCGACTCAGCTTCGCGAGTGTAGTCGCATTCCCAGCCAAGTTCAGTACGAGCGTTGGCGATGGTTTTATCAAGGAACAACCCCTTGGGAAGCAGGCGCGAAGCGGTGAGGAGGATAGAGAGATTGTTGAGATCTGAGTCGATTGAGTTGGAAACACCGGGATATTGGATTTTAACGGCAACAGTCTGTCCGGTAGATTTTAGGACTGCTTTGTGCACCTGGCCAATGGAGGCTGCTGCAATGGGGACGTCTCCGAAAGATTCAAAGAGACCTTGCCAATTATCTCCAAGATTCTGAGCAAGTACTTTATTTCGCTGTGATGCAGGCATGTAATCTGCACTATCTTGCACTCGTTGCAGAACATCATGGATAGCTGGTGGTAGCATCTTGATGTCTGTTGACGGTAAGTTGTCTGCATATGGAGTCGATTATATTTCACCTACCTTGAAAGCTAATCATTTGTCCAAGCTTTAGAGCAGCACCTCGCATACGTGATAGTTTTGCTACCAAAATCTCCAAGTTCCCGGGACTGAGCATGAGAGAACCCGTGGTTGACGTGGCACTACCCGTCGCACGCCGCAGGCCTTCACCAACAGCTCCAAGAGCCATACTAGTGCCCAAGCCAGCATATTGCCACAAACGCCCAAATCGCGAGGAAGGTACCCTTGATTCGCGTAGTGCATAGGAAGTTATCTCGGGCGAAGCATTTATTGTGCTGTATGCCTGTATTGTGACTGTCAGCAAATCAGTATGCCTCATAGGGATGTGGAAGGCGAGCTTACTTCAGAGGTGGCTTCACTATTCGACATCACGTCCTGCGCTAGTTTTGAGGCGAGATCTTCCATTTTATCTGTAGTCGAAGTTGACTGCGTATCTTGGACAGGCTGTGCAGGTAATGTTGATGGGGTATCTGGCTTTGCGCTGGTGATTGATGTAGTCTTAGCATATGGCAAGGGCCGGTCATCTAAAGGATGTCTGCCACCTTGTTTCGGCAACTGTCGGTCATCGAGGGGGTGCCTGGCAATGGTTTGCTGCTCCGCGAAATCCTTACGCGAAAAAGGATCGGTTCCGAGCATCCTTGCGACTTTTCTAGAGTGGAAAATATTCGTGTTGACGCCCTCAGGCACTGCATCCTCGTCTGACGGCACGTGGCTCCCTGGTGCCTGTGACTGCCCTGCCTTTGCTGAAGGGGTGTAGAAGACGTCTTGGTTCAGCTGACCACCTTTAAAATGCTCGTCGCTGCGTTGCTGAGTAATGGCATGTTCTGGGATTTGGGAGGTTTGCGAGGGCATGGGCGGCCTGTCGCCGGTGGTATGGGGTGCTCGATCATCATCTTTAGCCAACGGTGCCTTTAGCGGTTCATGCACCGGTCGCCTAGAATATATGTCATGGCCCTTTTCTCCCTTCTCGAGCGTCAGTATTCCCGTTGGTATCGTGCCATCCGGCAGTGACCGCCTCGGTGCATCCTCTTGCTGGACCTCCAGCTCCCCCACAGGCGGAGGACTGTTCGCTGTGTCCTCAACGGACCGATCATGGTGGTGGTCCTGACCCAGTCCTTCCTTGGCTCTCTTAGCGGTCGTGTCTGTCCTGGGCGTCTCTTGCCTGGTCGCGTCGTGTTGTGCGCCCGTCGCCCGCTGCGCTGTGGCCCTCGCGTATGCCGGCGCCTCTTCACTGAGCCGCTGCGAGAGCGCAATGGCAGCGGCGGCCGTTAGGGAAACGCGGTCCGTCTGGTTCTTGACGGCCTTGGCTAGCGTGGATGTTTTGCTGTATGCGTCCCATTGGCTTGAGCGAAGCGCAATGTGCTTCTGAGCAACACATCGGGCGGCATGAAAGAGTTTTGCGGCATCAACGATACGCCTGCCTGCCATTGAGATGAAATTCTGCCTAGAAATTCGGGGGTGTCATGGCGAACCGGCTACAGTTGGCGTTTAAGCGTTGGACGTCGAGGCCATGATATTGAAATCTATAGCATGCACGTCATAGCTTGATTAGCTAACTTGCCCACGTGATTCGCTGTTTCCAGATCAAGACTACTCCACGTGATGACCACTGTCAAACAAACAGAATCCAGTCGCCGCATTTGAACCTAATCGAAGCATTCCTTCGGCGACCCTGGCTGGCTGGTGGACCGGAATATCCACTTTAACTACTGTATCACCACAGCATTGCGGCCGATGCCACTATCAGATTGTTGATCCTGATCCCCCGCATCACAAGCACCAGCACGTTTACTGTCCCCAGGCAGCGCAGATCCATCCTGGAAATAAGGCACTAAATCCCTGTTGATTCCTTCATTCTTTGCTTTCACTGAGAGTCCCCACCCTGTCCATGGCATGAAGTAGCCTTCTCTTGTTCCGAGCACAACACCGCTACACTTCAGACAGACCTCAACGCCGTCCAAAAATCTCTACCATGAAAGTAGCCTGTCTCCAATTTGCTCCTGAAGTCGGTCTGCCCCAATCCAACATCCACCGTGCAGACGCTCTTCTCCAGTCTACTCCAATCCCTGCAGACCTCCGCTGGCTTATCCTCCCCGAACTCGCCTTCTCCGGCTACAACTTCCACTCCCTCGAGGAAATTCAGCCGTTCCTAGAGCCCACCACAGCAGGCATCTCCACACAATGGGCCATGCAAGTTGCAAAGCACTACGGCTGTCACGTTACTGTTGGCTACCCGGAAATCGCCACTCACGAGACGCCGCCAACACCGTATAACAGCCTCGTCACGGTATCGCCGCAAGGCATCATATTAAACAACTACCGGAAATCGTTTCTTTACTACACGGATGAGACGTGGGCACGCGAGGGACCAGCATCGCAAACTCACAAACTCTCGGATCCCCGGTCGCCAGATGATCCCTTCTTCTCCGGCCTTCTGGGAGACCTGGGTTATGTTACACTGGGCATCTGCATGGACATAAATCCTTACAAATTCACCTCGCCGTGGTCAGACTACGAATTTGCAACGACAGCGCTGCGGTCGCAATTCCCAATTGTGTGTGTCTCTATGGCATGGCTATGCCATCTAACGCCCACGGAACTCGTACAGGAACCAGAGCAGCCGGACGTAGCGACGGTGGCGTATTGGGTTGAGCGGTTCCAGCCGCTGGTCGAAGCTAATGGGGAGAACCCCATTTATGTTATACTCGCGAACCGGTGTGGCATGGAGAAAGGGGTTTGCTATGCTGGGAGCAGCACGGTGATGAAGATTGACAATGGCGTTGTCAGTCTGTATGAGACGGCGGGGAAGAGTGAGGAGAAGTGCCTGGTGGTGGATCTGGCGGATCGGCCCAAGTTCCAAGTGAGAAGTGCGCGGTAAGATTGTGAGGGAACGTGGGATTCAGGAGCAGATACCCTGCGCGTGCATTTGCATTTGGCTGAGCAGCTTGTCGTAGGTCGGATCAGATACCCCGAGCGTAGATGAGTGTACAGATTCATGCGTGGTGGCTAGAAGGCCGACGTTGAGACTGGAGACACAGAGCGTCGAAGTGTAGATATAGATCAGAGGCTCACGCCGCTAATCATTCCTTCCGCCCACGTAACCAGTGCTCTTGAATGTCATCACATCACAGATACCGCACCGATAATCGTTGTTCATTCGACCCAGCAAGTGCATTCATTCATGACAGCTGCTAGTCTAGACCATCATGATGCGAACCCGAGATATCATTTTCAGACCCAAAGCGCCGTGAGTGAGTGTCCGGTGTTGAAACATGCCCACCAATCCACTCCATACATTCCTCCTTTAAAAGCATTCCCCGTGTAAAAGACTGATCGCTCGTGTCCCGCCATGTGCGCAATTCCCGGCTGTCGCTCGTTCGTAATGGCTTGTAGTACCGAAGGGGTGCAATCGAGAATCGGAAAACGAGAGAGGAATGGTGTGTAGAGGCGAGTTGCTTAGATACCGAGACGGGTCTTGCGCCAGTGTCGTCGCTTGGCGTTGTACCTGAGGACCGAACATTAGCACAAGGCTAGAGTTTATCATTTCTGCCACTCCAGGTCTCGCAGCGATTGTGCAATTTCACCGAATGGCAGCAGCGAGTCGTACCTGATGGTGTTGTTGGTCCTGAGGCGAATCCACTGGGGAATGGGGCGGTTCTGCTTCTGCGCACGCGCAAGCTTCTGCTTGGTTCGGAATGACTTTTGGGACTACACAGTTGTTAGAAAAATTCCCTGTATTTTCCCGGGAGCATAGGAACAAAAGCGTACCGGCATCGTGACTGCTTTGTGTGAGTAGTCGGATGTCGGAAGAGGTGTCGTTGTCGTAAAAGGGAATTTCTGGTGGGCTGCTTAGCGAAGTGTGATCGCCAAGCGCATTGATACGGAGAGCTTTAGCCATATATAGCCTAGCGCGGTTCTGCACAAACCCCATCAACTCCAATCGCGCAATTCCTAAGCACAACACACCAGTGTGATCTGTCGCTCAGAAATCTTTTACTCTTTCTTGTATTAAATTATCTGAGTATCAGCAGTTCCAAGTGAATGTACGCAAGCTAGCAGAATAACGGTCCCGGGCGCCTTGGTATTTGTAAAACCAAAACAAAATGGAAGCATTCAGTGGGAGTGAAAGCCTACGGTCTTCGAGGCTATCAGGCTGCAACTTGAGTACCAATATCGACTAGAAAGACCATTGTGATCTAGATAAAAACTACTTTTGAATTCATGGTGTGGTAAGGTAAACCATGAAACCTTGTGCCGTTCACCTTCCTTGATCGAAAATAGATCTTGTAGGGTCATGTCTACCTCGCGCAGCTGAATCAATACCGGTATGAATAATCGTATAGCTTTTTATCTCATTATATAATTCGATTAGTCACTCTTCAGAGCTACCCTCATGCTACCTATCATTGATTATTCGCCATGAATTACATTTTAATAAGATATTGGATATCGTATACCGATAAGTGTGTGCGGTATTCTGCTAGGATGGTGAAGGCGCCTGGTGAATCATACGAGATCGTCCCGTAAGACATTGGCAGATCTACACTATTACCCTTTTTGAACGACCTGAATCACACGCGCTGTGAAAAGAGCGGGGTGTATATGAAATAAAAAGACCTAGAGAATGAGGCATTCCACCCGGGAGAAATATCAAGTCTGATGCGCCCGATATACATCGCACAATCGACAGTGAAAAATTCCTTACTCTCTCGATACATTTGTCTGAAGAATATTTTTATGCTGAGGCGGGGCATCTGCTAAATGCGAAGCTAACAGTTCTCGTTCTTCTACAAAAAGATGCGTTTCTCCTAGAGCCGATAAATAGGCCTTACTGAACCACTATCAATCTAATTTGACAAACCCAAGCCCCTAGTACGCTCATTCTGTTTGTGACCATCAGCTATATATTTTATGGCACAGTTTCAAAGCAACAACGAAGATCTGACCATGAGAGCGGCTGCGTATGAGAGTGACTGTCAGGCAGCACGCCGACAGTATGCTATGGTCGCAGGCCCAAAGGACGAAGAAAGACAGTGATAGGCACGAAACGAGTATATTCAAAGATGAGGACCCCGAGGATCACGGTCGGTGGACTATTTACATAGGACAGCAGGGGCATTAGGCCCGATCAGGTACCCGGCAGGCTCTATCGGTGAGGGAGTGAGTAGGTGCGATACAGCACAGTAGCTCAGAATGGGCCACAGGGTAACATAAATACTATTCAATCCTGCATTATATCATCTTGGTAGAAGATTGCGACCCTTTTGGCCATGTTGGCGTAGTGAGGATTGACGCTACGTCCCGACAGTGGCTGCGCACGAACATTGGAGGATTTGGCGGTGGTGCCTAAGAAAAAGTATTGTTGAGGAGAGTACAGGTTGAACTTTAATGATTATCCGCAGAGCATCATGATACCTTCCCGACCCAGGCCAAGAAGCTAGCCGTTCAGCTCAGAAGCGTAGATGGCAAAGAACAACCTACATATGTATATCGCAAGGAAACTATTGAAATGAAGCGAAGATAAGGAAGATATCATGGGTCGGCCTGCCATGACCTAACAGCTGCTTCTCGCCAGTCGAAAAGCCATCTATGTAACCGGTGAAGACGAGTAAGCTTGTTTCCCTCCCCTTCCTCCCCCTTGCATGGTTGATGGACGTCAGTCGAATTGAATTGCAGATTGTCAGCACTACTACGCATGATGATGGTTTTTTTGTCACATGAGGTACAAAAGTGAACACCGGGAAAAAAACCACGCATAAAGCTTGGAACTATAGCGCACGAAGTGCTACAGGCTAAGCAAGGTGACAAGCTATGCGGAAGGTATAGCATCAATCCTCGTAGCAGATAGCAGAGACCTGAGTGTCTTGTAGCGTATCAACTTGTTCGAAAGCGACATTGGCTTCTTAGCCCCCATCACGAGCATCGCCGAGAACGGCGTGGTTGACATAATTTTTTTTCCAGATTTTGGTCTTTCTAATTCGTTCCAAGAACCAATACTTAAGCAAGACGTTTTTGAAATACCTTTGATACCGTGATCTGCTTGGATAGTTAACAAGCTGCTTAAGCACTTCGCACTAATTAAATCGCATTAACGCGACCTTAAAATTGATTCCGTAGTCGAAGAAACCTACCCGTGTCCGAGATACCTTATATTATGTACATAGATTATATAACCTGTATACTTCATTGTTAGTTATCGACGAAAATCGGGTGCACGAGATGTTTGATCAAAATTACCTGCCTGCGCAACGACAAAGGAAGGCGCCTACGTCAATTTGAAATGATAGATAAAATTGTTGGAGAATATGGGTAGAACACACACCTTGGGGGCATGTAGGCGTTTCTTCATGAGAGACTAAGTGGTAGAATGACATGCAGTGTCGGGAATAAAGAAAGGACGTCGAACTCATACCTTTGGTTATTATATGTTCAGGAGTGTCATCTGCGATTTTCCAACGTTCCTAAACGCTGCCGCATCCTCTTCGACGGTAAAGTATTTCAGCTCAAAATGCAGGACTGAGTAGCGCCCGGACTTTCACCATGGCGAAGACGAAACAAATCAGCGCCTTGGAGAGCAAGCGTCATCTTGCATCGGCGGAGCAGGACAGTATTCTAGCCAGTTACTGCAGATCGCTAGTGAATTTGATTCAGGACAAAGATCGAGACCCTATTTCTTTTTCCAGTTTTTGGAGAACTTAGACTTGATTCGCTGCATATGCGCACGTGGTTTCCGTTTGCGATTGCACATACAGATCATTGTTATTTTAGTAATTGCCACACTGTATTACAGGTATTATCTTGGTAGAATAATCCTGACTCTTACATCCGGCACGGCAGCTGGCAGCTCTGCGTAGAGAATTCATGGATGCATTATAAGCGTGACGTTCCCCTTATCCTCCTACCGATCGACTTTGACCCTTCACACGCGATGTAGGAACCGGGCCGTCCCGTTGACAAAGCTTAGCTGCCGGTGCATTTGTTACTGTTACACTGACCCACAGCGCTGCCTGCGCCGCCAAGCCCGACTGATCGACACTTAGACTACCTTACACGATCAAATCTAGGGGGTAAGAGTGAAGCTAGACCGATGGTGGAATTGCTAGATTACTAGAACTCGCTATGGTCGGCGACTGTCATCTGCCCCATTCCCTGTCCATCTCTTCTCTTTTTGCAACTGTGGCGGTAGAAACGTTTTATAGAATAACATACATAAACCGCATGCATTTCTGAGCCAAAGTGTCCTAGGATCACTTATAAAGTGGTAGGTATTTCCAGGGTCGTGTCAATGTCCTAAGTTTTGGAAAAATAATCAATTGCAGACGATGTGGTCCTCTATGACGACGGTATACGCCTAATAGAGTTTAGTGGCTTGTATAAATTGTATAGAATGTGTTTTTATCTTGCGTATAGCAGGAATGGATCCCTTAACTTGGGATTGTGGAATGGAATGGACTCTGAGGTAACATGGGACTAGGATTTCGTGAACTATAGTATAGTTCATGAACTACCGACTCAGGAACGTGCTTCAACTGATTTAGGCGCTTACATATGACGTGCAGATATCCTTCCGGTAGGAGTTAGACTCAAGATGCGGATTCAGCCGTTTCGCCGATTGCGGTGGTCAACACCTATATTAGCAGAAGTATAGTGATATAATCTTGCTCCTACAGCGGTAGTGACATACTAACGCGCCGGCTATAGATTTGTGGTAACCTAGAAGAAGTCCTCTTGCGTCATTTGGTAATCGACGAGCTGTAAGGTAGGTTTACATTGAGTGAACGCCTTAGAACTTTCATCCGTGTTTGGAAGGTAGCTAAGGTTGTTGAATGTTAAGCCCACATTTTTTACCAAAGTTTTTGCGTGCAATCATTCCAGTCGAATTGCCTTATGCTGTAAATGTGGGGGATGCCTATAGGCAAGTTCACTATAAATATGGCACCTCACGAAGTCACGACAACTCATTATCCAGAAAGATCCCCAACTTCAAGCCAACTGCCATTCAAACCTTCCAATCACACAAGTATCATTACCTGTTCATCACTATGGTTTCTTTTCGTACACTCCTCACCTCGGCTCTGGCCCTCACCCCAGTTGTTGCGCAGACCCAAGTTACCAAAATCACATCTTCGAAAGTTGTTTTCAACATCGAGTTACTCACAAACAAAAGCCTAGCTCTTCAGGCCCCAGCAAATCAAATTGATCTTCTCAGTGGCCCCTTGATCATAATTGGTCAGGGTCCCTTCCCGGTATGTCACTCTTGCGCCTGGAGATTCGGGGTGACGACACTACGTTCACGACGGTGGATACACGCATCAGCCAGACTGAGGGCACATAATTGTATGGATCTGACACTATAGCAGGCTATTATTGCTGGTTTCACAGATATTGTAGCCACAGCTACCAAGGCTATTGTGGAAATGCAAGGGATGGATCGCGTCGCCCCTGGCGCAGAGAGTGATGCTATCTTTGAGGCTTTCCGCACGGTAAGACTTCCTCTACGTGCTCAGTGAAGGCTGGAGCACCAATAAATTTTTCACGCAGCAAAAAAGTCTAACTACAACTTCACTTAGTTCATTCGCGTTCACCAAGAACTCCTCAACATCCTCATCGGCAAAGCTGGCCTGTTCAACCTTGTGCCATTCATCGGAGCTCCCATCACCGCTGTGCTTCGATTGGTTGAAGGGGTAGTTGATGTGAGTATTGCCGGTCCGTTTCTCTTTTTGCACAGCTATATCTAACATCATTCTAGACCATCGCTTATGCCCTTGTTAACGCCGTTCAATCACGCGCCAAGGACTTCCAAGAACAGCTGTCTTCTTTCTCATTCACTATCAATTTGAGCTTCAAGGCGTACGGCGGCCTCAACCTCGACAGCAGCACGAAGCCCAATGTCCCACGTACTCTTAAGCTAGCACGCCGCCAGATGCTCGCTGCAGTTGCATAAGCTATCGACATAGGAAAGCTTATCTAGCCGCCTACAAGAGAAAACGTATTAATAGAAATTTCATCTATCGAGGCTGAGAATAGGACACCCCGACGCGCACTCGTTTTATCTCAGCGTGTATTTCCAGAAGACACGGATGCTCTCGTCACGGGGTCTTCTATACACATTCTCTCCTGTAGTCTGATGCCAGACAAAATAACAATTTGTTCCACCCAATACATTACAAATGACTGTTGCCCTATACATGCACTTTTGTGTGAGAAATCCCCATAATTTGCGGTTCGTACTCATCATGCCTCCGGAAGAAAGTAACATATCTACACCTTTGTAGTCTCGGAAACAAGGAATGGGGCAGGACCTACTTTCGGTACTTTTTGAGACAATTTGACTGGAATTCTGCTTGAAATAATTTACTCCGATGCAAGGTAACAGCAACCTCAGCAAAGGGGCATGCATACCAGGAAAAATATAGCCTCCGTAGTTACAATCCTCGGCCTTATCATCGCCTTGCCTCACCAGGGGTAAAGTGTATCAAATCTACAGTAGAATATTCCTGACATCAAAACAAAATATCGAAATTGTAATTAAGACGATTACTACATATGACCACCGTTACTATCTCACCCAGTACTTGCCCTTGCCCTTGCCCCACGTAGGCCTTACAACAAAGACACCGCGGTCGATGGTGTTGATGACAATATAGCCCGAGTCAAAAGTGAATGCAGACCATGTACCACCATCCCACAGCGCATCTCCACCGCCGGGCCGTGCGTCATCCGGAGGATAAACATCAAAGTACGCAATCTCCTCGACCTTAGACGCATCGGGGAACTCGGGAATGGAGCTGACGTCCAGAATGCGGAGACCGGCCTGATAGTTGGACTGGTAAGATAGCCCGTCATAGACGTACTGGTTGTGGTCAACGGAGCGCACGCCCGTCTTGTAAAGGCCCGAGACCTTAGGCGCCTCGAGATCCTGGATGTCCCAAACATATGTGACGGCATATCCATCCTTGGCAGGCGATCCAACAGCGGTGCGGTTTGGGTCGATCTGGCCCTCGTCAAGTTCGTCATCCATGACGAGGTGGGTTTGCCACATTGGGTCGATAACCCAGCCCTGGTGGGTATATGAAGCACCTGGGTAGGGAGTGCGGGAAATGATGGCACCAGCACCGACACCCTTCTTGTTAGTAACGTCGTAGATGGTCAAAGTGTCCTCGTTGTAGCCGTAGCAAATGTCTCGTCCGTAGTATTTCTATTTGGAGCGATCAGATTGGGTCGGAACGCAGGCTACGACCAAAGTGTCTTGTTAACTTACCTTGTGGGGCCCACGATAGACGATGCATTGTAAATCATGACAGTAACCGTCCTGAGGTGCGCAGCCCTCAACATAGGGGGCTTCAGGGTCATCCATGTTGATGAAGATCGGGCCACCTGCGCACGTATCATTTCTTCCAATTTTACCACCGGAGCCACAAGCAACTGCGTAGCCAAGTTCCTCATTTGCAATGACGGTGTGAGTCCTGCCTTTAATCCCCTGGTTGATTTCGACTAAAGCGACATCCGCGTTGATATCGAAAGTGATGGGTTTCTTGGGCGACAAGTTGAGTATCTTTTTCAAGTCGAAGACCTGGACGTGGTGGCCGGCACCCTCTGATCCGATAATAAGAGAGTCACCCACTTTCTTGATTTCACGCCAGATGACAGAGTCATTGTTGGCAGGCAAGCGACCAAGGTATTCCAGCTGACCATCTTTGGTAATCTCGGAGAAAGAGGTACCATAAGTTTGGCCAATCGCAATAAATTCACGACCTTCGTAAGTCCAACCCCACGACCCGGAGCCTTCGCCAACAGCATCTCCCAGCTCCTCGTGTGTCTTGAAGTCGTATAGGTCAATGTTCTTGCACTTGTAGGTCTTGGCTAATCGTAAGCATGTCGCCTGACGGTACATGGCGAAGATTCAACAATTTACCTGATCAGCATCGTCTTTGACAGCCTCAACACGACCATTCTTGCACTCGATCTTGTTCTTGCTCACACGCTTCTTTTGGAAACCATTCCACTTTTTGCTGTCGTACTTGCCAGCAGCGCGTGCCTTGGCCCATGCCGCCTGAGGAGCTTAGCACACGAGTAAGGTAGAACTTGGAACTGCATGCACCTCTTTCCCCTGCATCATAAGATCCATGACTTCGCCCGAGGCGTATTCGGCGCGGGTGAATCCAGAGGCCGCAGCCAAAGGCAAGACAGTGGCAAAAATAGCAGCTAACCTCATGTTCGTGAACCAGTCTACAGATTGACGTGTGGCAGTTGAAGGCCCGGAATGTTGGGTGCACAGGCATGCATCTTATACGCTTTTCCACGAGTATGCACTAGCATGCAGATAGACAGCGTTGTGTTGCTCGAGCCGTGGCGTGCTATAAGCCGTCCAGGACTACCACCCGCAGGGACCTGCCTATCGTAGGTAACCCAAGATAGACCACTGGTGCCCAAGACTTGTTCCAAGGCTTCTGAGTCCAGATTTGGATGCAGCAACGTGCCGGGCGACGCTTAGCAGCGAGGCCTTACCTTGGCATGTATTCCGTATGTAGCAGCTGCGTGTCGGCTCATTGTGTGGAAACAGCCCTAGTCCTCTGCGGCCATGTCTGGTGGGGCACGCGCACATGTAATGAAAGTTTCCGGTAAATCGGGATCCAACGCAGCAGCTGAGTTGATAAGCCGGTGGTTTCAAAGAGGGTATGCCGGATCAGGAAGGTCGACTTTGATGCCAAGGTGAGTAGGATTGCACTGCGCCGCGCCAGCAACTTTCGAGGGCCTGAGCCGACCGTGGGGAGCCTGGAGACTGGCGAGAAACCAATGGAGGCTGGCAAGCGATGACGAATGTCGGCGGGGCAATCGGGAGGGTTGTCGGAGTCGGGTGAGCGGGAGGCTTGGCGAGAACGTCTCGGACGCAGGCATCAAAAGCAGCAGGCAGGGCCAGCCTGCGTTGGAGGAGAGGATGCCAGACAGAGAACCGAGTGTGGACGGCTGAGGCCATTGAGATAGTTATACCCAAGAGGCTCTGCATGAGCGAGCATAGTGAGCAGATTTGAGGGCAATTGTCGTCGCATGCTTAGTCGTACCAAAGAGGTCGTGAAAGCGCATAAGCTGGTAAAAGGAAGCGACTACCTGACACGATCGAGATGCGAAGCCGGTGGAAAGCCGGTGGAAAGCCGGTGAAATAAACCAGGATTTACTTTCACACGGCGGATTCGTTATTGGAAGCTGACAAGACAGAACCGATCAAGTCGAACCAAAGGGTGGTGACGGGTTGGTGACGGGAGTGGCCGCCGGCCCGCTCGGCTAAACCTGCCTTGCCCGTGCACCTTCCCTGTCGGAGCTCACGTGCCGTCTCCCGAGTCGTGGCCACCCTCGCCTCCGCCCACACGCCGCCCTCGCCGTCGCGATGCTTGTGACGGAAGACTCGCTGTACCGCAGCTCGACGCAGTTCAGACACTGGTCCTTTACCCAGCCGCAGCTCGATGCCCAGCGAGCCACCACCAACGCGCTCGCCACGGAGCGCGTCAAGGCCAATGTGGCGCGGCTGCGCGCCCAACGCGCCGACAGCGACGGCACAGCGTCGGGCATGGACAATGGTAGTGGGACAAGCACGCCCAATACCGCCGCTCCCTACAGCGAACCAGCGTGCCTGACGGCCCAAGAGGAGCTGAAGATCGTCGACGACTTCTGCGAACGCGCCGTCAAGCTGGGCACGCATTGCCAGTACGGCTTCAGCGTCATCGTACGTGCCCCTTGGATTTTGTCTGCTCGCGTCCCCTGCAGTCCATTTGCCCGTGTCGCATCCATGTCTGCTTCGATTGAGGGTTGACACGATGACGGGCTAGGCCACCTGCATCCAGTACCTGCGGCGATTCTACCTCTACAACTCGCCCATGACGTACCACGTTCAGAACATCCTGCGCACCTCGCTCTTCCTCGCCACCAAGTCCGAGTTCCTACGTGAGAACGTCGAGACGTTTGCTGCCAACTCGGGCCGCAATGTCACGGCTGAGTCGGTACTGGCGGCCGAGCATCTCGTCATGCAGGGCCTGCGCTACAATCTCGATGTCCGCCATCCGTTCCGCGGCCTCAAGGGCGTGCTGCTGGAACTCACGCAAATTGCACACGCTAAGTACGACGGCCCTGGAGAACATGGGACGAGTGTCGAGATGCAGGCCCGTATGCAGAATGTCCCCCCGGCTGCCGGTAGTCCCGCCACCGCGCCGACAATAGCGGGCATGGAAGCGCGTATAACAAATGCCTACACGCACGCCAGCAAGGCACTTAAAACCGCCGCGCTCTTCACGGACGCCTACTTTCTCTACACACCCTCCCAAATCATGCTCGCAGCGCACCTCCTCGCTGACGAACCCCTCACCCTCTTCTACCTCTCACTCAAAATTCCCTCCCCATCTCCATCCTCCTCCAAGATGCTCTCCACCCTCCGTGCCTGTGCTAATCTTCTCTCCTCACACCGCCTCTACACATACACCACGCTCCCACAAGCCGAAGCAGATGCCCGCGAGGCTCAACACCAGGCCGAAGTCCAGGCACTCATAGCAAAACTGAAACTATGCCGGGACCCAGATAAAGTGGATCTTGTCAAGTTGAATCAGGCGCAGAAGAGGGATGCAGTGGGAGAGGAAGGGTTAGACGCGCACAAGGCAAAGAAGAGAAAATTGGCGAGAGAAGGGTATGAGAAGGAGAGTGATGCATTCTGGGGGCCTGAGCTTGCCAAGGGCAATGCTGACTAGGACAATTAGGTTAGATTGTTGGTATGGGGTTTCAATTCAGTGTACAAGCATTGGGAGGCGTTTGGATTACCTGGTCTGCATTATGCTATGAGCCGAGGTTTCACGTAGTGCCATGCTCTCTTGTCCCTTCCATCTCTCCTCGGTGCAATGCACACAACTGAGTGCATTATCAGCTCACACATGGCAACTTCGTAGCTCAGCTCACAATCCCCTGTCCTCCAGCCCCTTTCTCCTTGCCTGCTTCCCCTGTTCACCTCCATTTCTTCCACCCTTCTTGCCTCCCAGCCCAGCCCCCAGCATCGGCGAAGCAGGCGGAATACCGACACTCTTCTTAACCCCCAACAACGAATCCCCCAAATCCACTCCAGAAATGCTCTTCGCAATCGGCCGTGGCGGCCCGGGACCTATATCCTCCCATCGACGCTGCGCACTCATTCCCTTCTTTTCTACGCTGCGGCCATCCTTCTCTCCACACCCAGTATTTCCCTCACTCGCCTTGGCCTCCCCCTCGCTCGCATCCACGATTCCGCCGGCCTCACGCCTCTCTATTTCCGCTTCCAAGCCGGCCAGCAGGCCTAAATACTGGTGTGGCGCCATGCTTGGGCTCAGGCTGCCCCACTGCCGCAGAATAGATGACTTAGTTGTGTGCTGTTTCTTACGCAGCTGCGCGGTAGTGTATACTGCGAGCTGGTTCCGTTTGGCATGGAGGGGGCCGGGCGAAGTCGACGCTTTGCGTTTGGTGGAGTGGATAGGGGTAGGGACTGGGGTAGAAGATTGTGCAGGCAATGCTGTGTGATTGGAGGGTCTCGGGACTGCAAATTGAGCTGCTTTTCTAGCAGAAGTTCTGGTCTTGGGAAGACTCGAAACAGATTCCTCGTGGCCGCAAGAGATTTCGGGATTTGCGGTGGATGCATTGAAAGTAAGAGTAGAGAGTGATTGAGTTGGAAGAGGTTTAGGCGGAGGAGCAGCGACACTAGCTTGAGGTTGTTGAGAAAACCGATTGAGAAGAGCTGCAGGTGACCCACGAGATGATGGATTTGCAGCAATGCTTGGGCGTGCGAAGCTAGTAACTCTAGATACCGGCAAGGTATGACCAGAAAGAGATTGAGCAGCCTTGGTAGGAGACTCTCGGCACTCAAGTTCCTGGTTAACAGGTGGACACTGTGCTGGGATTTCATCTTCGCCGGAGCTAGACTCTGAGCTATAGTTAAAGCCTTGTACTGAGCTCTTACTTAAGCCTTTGCCTAAACCCTGCTTACTGATGTCTCTCAGGTGTCCCTGACCAGGTGCTGTTTTTGTGCTCTTCGCTTGTTGGCCAGAGCGCTTCGCAGTTACATAGACATTAGTTGCTGATAGATCCCCTGAAGTTCGAGTAGCCGGAGAAGCAGAAGTTAGGACTCGAGCGCCACTAGCACCACTCTGTGATTCTCC
>Ga0182211_1000178_pt1 | contig 19374 bp, 14 predicted proteins | sample G5R1MG_20_FD_129660 | JGI IMG/M metagenome (GOLD analysis project Ga0182211, IMG submission 129660) | Switchgrass phyllosphere microbial communities from Michigan, USA - G5R2_MAIN_03OCT2016_LD1 MG | ecosystem: Host-associated > Plants > Phyllosphere > Phylloplane/Leaf | place: USA: Michigan... | reverse complement strand
CTTCGGCTCGATCTTCTCGTGTTTCACGCCATCCATCTCCCCAATCGTCTCACTACTTTCTCTCCTCCTCTTCACCCCGTCGCTCCCACTGATCTCCACCATCTCCTGCATGACCACCTCATTTCCTTCCACATCAAACCGCTTCTCATCTACATCATCTATCTCTGTATTCGGCGTCAGCGTCGCGGAACTCATGCTGTCATCTACTCTGCCCACGTCACATTGGACGTGAAACTCTTGCGCGCTGACATTGTTCCAATCATCATTCCGGTAGTCATAGCCGCTTTTTTTCCAATTTTCTGGTACAGATGTACTGTATTGGTCACCAAAGGCCTCCCAAGCTGTGGAGTCCTTCTGCAATTCTTCCAGAAAGTTTAGGTTATCCTTCTTGACGAACTGCTCCAAGGCGGTAGGCAGAGGCATAGGATCGGAAGATGTTGCCTCTTCATTTGCATACACAAGTAATACGGATGCTGATTCCGAAGCTGCCCGCTCAAGCACGTCTTGTAGGCTGAGGCGATCGCGCAGAATCGTCGGATGGGCGGTTTCGGTGTCATACTGCATACGCCACCATTGTCTTGCGTGAGGTACGTCGGAAGTCATGTCTGGATGAAGGAGGTAGACAACGTCGCGGCGCGTTGCGACGCCCCATAGTTTGTAGGGATAGTGCATGGCATCTTGGGGACTCTGGCCCATGGGAAAATCGGTGGAGGCAGAGCCCATCATGACATCAACATCATCGTTTACGATGGGTTTGAAGCGTGCAGCTATGCTGTCTCGCATAGTCCGAATCTGCTGGGCTTGTTCTTCGAGAGCTTCTTTGGTCAGTAGAGAACAAGAAGGGTCTCTGGGGCAACTTACTGCCAAGTTTGCGTTCAATGTTCTCATGCAGATCCCGGAGTTGAGCAAGCACGGCGACATCCTCAGGTGTGGATTCTGAGTCATCTGCTGGTGGTTGGTACGCCTTCATGCTAGTCTCCAGTAGCTTTAGCGACTCGACACGTTTTGCACCCTGCTTATTTGGTGTATGATACTTCAGCCTCTGTACCTGACTGCTAATACTGTCCAATTTCGTTTCAAACTGCTTGATATCGCTATTCATTTCATCGATAACATGCTTGTTTCGCTCCATATATCGGTCGGCGTACAAGGTGGCAGGTACGCGACAGCCAAGATCAGAGGCATCTGTCCTTGAAGATGTTAACCGAAGAATGAGCACGTTGCTAATGTCAGCTAAGTGCGCCGTTCCGGAGCTTCCCGAAAAGAGAGCATCGTCGAGAGCATCGTACACGCTGAGATTCTGCCAGGACGACGTGCGCATGACATTACCATTGAGAACGAAATTCTCCGCTTGTTGCCCAGCAACATCCACGACCGATCGTAGAGCACCATTAAGATTTGCGTTTGGCACCTGCGCCTGGAAGGCGAAGCTCCAAAGAAGCAGGAACTTGAGTAGATCATCGTCTGAGTCTTCAAGGCCTGGGGGATGAGATTCTTTCCAAGCGTCCATGTCGAGCAAAGCGTCGATAGATCCATAAATCCTGTCGGTGTTGTCCAAGAAGGCCATGAGGCGCTGTGTCTCGTACAGAATATCGAGCCCATGCGTCTCTGCTAGACCCTTTGTCTCGTCGATGATGCGCGCAGAGGGCGATGCAACGCCCTTCCACCAGTCCTGGCCAACCCAGTAGTCTGTATCGACAACGCCAGGACTGAGTAGCGCATTCCGGAACTGCGGTATCGAATGGAGGATGGGGATAAGGGCCGGGAGGTAGTTGAAGTTGGGCGAAGGTTTCAAGATGGCGGGCTGTCCGTTTTCGCGCTGCCGCTGGCTGGGATATGCATCTGCAATCACTTCGGTGGCTGTCGGCACTATAGCCCATTGCGACGGGTCGTAATGGGCTCGGTTGGCTGGGCCAAAGGCGGCGTTCATGTTGCCTACGACTCCCGACTCCTGGGGGGCCTCAATGCCTGATCGCTTGTCAGCGCCATGTTGGCCTAGCCCTGGCCGTGCTCTACTGACTCTGCATAGGCGCATCGCCGGCACGCGTCGAGAGAGCAGAATGCTGGCTAGTGCGTGAGGGTGGCCGGGTCGGGGCTCTACTGTGGCCATTGCTATGCGGGTAGTTCTCGTAGCCGGGGGCATATGCAATGTTGAACGCTGCGATACGGGCTGTCAGCCAAGTCTCCGCCCAGCCAGCGCTTGACTACGTGGGACCTACTGGGTAGGGCTGCATCATGGTCCCCATACCTGCCCGCAGCAAACGCCGAGTCGTCCCACGCGGCCTGGGAGTCGCGCAGTACATTTCGAAGGGTGTCGATGTCGGTGTCGTAGAACTTTTGTACGGCGGTTTGGACGTCGTGGTTGCTGATCTGGGTGCCGGGTCAGCGCATGGCCTGCGGTGCCTGCGGACTGCCCTACCGCCAGGAGGCGTTTTGCCTCCTCCTTGTCCAGCTGGAAGCAGATGATCTCCAGTAGCAGTGGCACATGCTCCTCGTGGGCCATGCCGGCGGGTCGGGGGTGAAGTCGACGGCACCGTGAGGGGCCCTACGTGACGCAAGGCAGGCTGGGGCCGTGGAACAGGAAGGGACGAGAGGCGGTAGACGGTTGCGACATGTGTGGGGCGTTGGGGAACCTGGGCGATGCCTGGACGACCATGGTGGGGAGACAACGGGTGCCGATGAGCTTCTCGGAGGGGTCATGCCGCCCAGCCGCCACCATTCGTTAGCGTTAGCACCACGCCTGACAGCCGGCCGTTGCGTAGCATTGTGGACATGTACTGTCTATCTGGATTCGTTCCTCACTCGGCTAATCTTACAAGTATCTATCTACACGCTCGCTGCCTCGCACTATGCAGCCTCGCCATCGCCCGCACCCGCCTCAGCGGCGCTCCTCGGCTCCGCTGCCTGCGACGCCGCTGCGCCCGAAGCATAGCTGTGCTGCCCAGCCCCGCTGCCTGGCCCCATGGGTCGGTACACCGTCACACCCAGATTTTTATTGATCTCATCTTGCTGCTGCCTCCACTCTTTCCCTTTCTCGCTGTATCGATGGATGAGTCCACGGTAGAATTTGAGATCCTCGTCTACCTCGTCCTCGGTTTGGCCTACCGTATCGCGCCGCCGCTGTTTCAGAGCATCGTATAGTTTCCAGCGCCTCACTTCTGGTATTTCCTTGATGTAGTACTCGAGCTCCCAGGAATCCTCGCTGCTGAGACCGGATGGGCGCGTCACGTAGCTATCGTTCACCTTGGACCGTACTGTTAGCGTCCAGCCCATCAGCGGTACTTTGTTGGTCTCTTCTTGTCCAATATGTCCATCCTCAGTCTCTTCGCTGGCGTCTTCGTCAGTCTCAATGTCATCTTCGTCAGTCTCCTCAGAGGCGTCTTCGTCAGTCTCGTCAATGACCCCCTCTTCGACCGCGTCATCAGTTTCGTCAATGGTCCCCTCTTCGACCGCGTCATCAGTTTCGTCAATGATCCCCTCTTCGACCGCGTCATCAGTCTCCTCAATGGCCTCCTCTTCGACCGCGTCATCAGTCTCCTCATTGACCTCCTCTTCCGCCGCTTCACCATTCTCCTCAATGACCTCTTCGTTTGCCTCTTCATCAGTCTCCTCGGCGGCCTCCTCTTCAGCTGCTTCATGCAGTTCAGTCTCGTCTGCTGGTGTCTCGGTTTCCGGCGCACCGCGCTGATCCTCAGCGAGCTGCTCGTCAACCTCGTCTTGTGTCTTCCGCCAAGCGGCCTGCACGTCCTGGTCGTTATTCCCGATGCCCACTACCGTTCGTGCAAATTCCTTTTGTTGGGCATCGCCCTCGCTCTGAATCTTGTCTGCTTGCTCTTCGGTGACTGGCTCTGCAAAAATGTACAAAAAGGAGGTCTTGGAGGGCCTTGCTTCAACGTGCAATCGCAGCGACTACGCAATGTTAGCAAATGTATTTTCGGTGTTCGAGGGCTTCCTTTTTCTGGCATACTGTGTTCGGGAATTGGGCCGTGGCTTTGGAAATGATTTCATCGACAAGTGCAATCGAGAGCTTGAACTCCTGGTCGCCCAGCGTCGTGTCGCGTTGGCCGTGGAGGACCTCATCCAGATCGGCCAAGCTGAGGTACTGGAATCCAAAGATGCGATCAACGTTGTGAAACGCGATGAAAATGCCATCCATTCGACCCATTCTGACTTGTAGCGAGTACTTGAGCAGCGTCGCCCGCGTCATGTCGTAGAACTCGCGCTCGAACGACTCCCACTTCCCTGTAGAATGCCTGAGTTGGTAGCCTGCGCCCTTTTCGTATTCTTTGTGGTCCATGCGAATCGAGACGACGGCTCGTGTCTTCAGGTCGAAGATGCCAGTGCCGGGGAGACGCGGATCGTAGGCGTCTAGTTGTGAACGCATCAATATATTCCCCTGTTTTGTGTAGTGGTAACATCGGCTTGAGTTCTCCTCCGCTGGTGTCTCTGTATTCGACCTCCTGAATCGCTCAAACTCACTGCGCTCCGTCGTCAGAAGCTTCTCCAGCGAGTGACCGAGCCAACTCATAATATTGGGGCTGTCATAAGACTTATCGTCATCAATGGCATATGCGCCGTCCTTGTAACGCAGGAAGACAGCACTGGGCCCGAGCGTGATTCTTGAGAACTTATTTGATGGACTAGGAAAATCGCGCGAAAGCATGCCATGGTTGAGAGGCCGGAAGCTGGAAAGCCCATAGTGGAAGTGTTGCAATATGCCAGACATGCTGGACGTGGAGCCCGTGTACTTGGCGCCCGTCTTTTTAGTCATGGCAAGAAGATCTTGGTCTTTGGATGATGTCTTGTATTCGCTGAGCGCGTCAAAGTTGAATTCTTTGACTGGCATAATCTTTTCCAGGTAGGGATCAAAGTTGTAGACCCGCGAGCGGGTGTCTTGTAGACGGTAGACACCGGGGTTAAATAGTACGCGATCGAGACCGTAAGACAACATCGGCACAGGCGGTTTTTCAACTTCGACAGGCGTAAATGCGAGAGCCTCAGGATATAGGACGCGTATTTCTAGCGGCTCGAAAGACTCGTCATCATGGCTTTCAGACGTCGCTGAAAGTAGGGCATCTTTGAGCGACATGGAACCAAAATCGCCCGGAAATGTTGCTGCTTTTTTGGTCGTCTTGCTGGTTGCTTTTGTAGTTTTCTTGGTTGCTTTTGTAGTTTTCTTGGCTGCTTTTGTTGTTTTCTTGGTTGATTTCGCTGTTTTCTTCTTCGCCTTTGGCTTGACTAGATTTGTGTCGGTCGCCGACTCGTCTTCAAGTGACTCATCTTGTCCATCTTGCTGCTCAGTCGCCGCCTCTTCTTCGGCTATCGCGTTCCTCTCCTTCTCCAGGATGGCTTTCAGTCTACGCCTGAGTTTTCCGACTGGCTTATTCTTGGAGAGAGGTCTGCTAGTGGCGAACGGGCGAGAAAGAAGCGGTTGCACCCGGGTGCGAGCAGCGCAAAAAAGGCAAATCGAGCCCTGGCGCCAGGCAAGGGCTTGCGACATCTGACGGCCAAGCATCAGACGAGGCACCTGTAAATGGTTGAATGAATGGTTGGTGTGGCGCGCGATACGCGTGACATGGTAGAAAATATATCGGCATTTTGTTGCGCCGACACTCAGCACTGACGTCGGCAGGTTAACTAGTCCGGTAATTAGCGCGTTAGTGTTTCTACCCACTACTATGAAGTCATCAGATATGCAGAAACTGATCCGTCGGGACAAGTGATCATTTTAAACTCACAATTATCCAAACTAGCAAAACACCTCACCGGCCTGAGAAACCATGATCGGTTGATGCAGCGAGAGTTTCCTCAAATTTCCGGACCTTGCTTGTGTTCTTACTTAGACACCGGAAAAGTATCCTCCTGCCCCTTGGTGCTTCTATATAGCATACAGCAAAGCGCCCCGTATCCTCTCTATGAAATGCTAAACTAGAAGAATCGTAATATACAAAAATGCAGATGCGTTTGGGCCAGAAACTTGAAATGCAAAAGAACCTCTATATGCGCCGAGTAGAGAACTCCTGGTTCTCCTACCCACGGATCTTTAGAGAAACGGGAACGCACTCCGGTTCGCCTTGAATGAAATTTCCAACTCTTTCTCGAGTGGTGTAATGTCGTAGTCTGTCCCCACACTGGGGGCGCCTAACTGCAAATTTTTTTCAGTCGTTGGTGTTGTTTCGATCTTGACCCTCTCAATCATCCTGTTCAGGCTGGTTGCGGTGTCTGGTCGCTCAAAGTCTTCCTCGTCAACATCCATGGCAGTAGGGATACCTTGGGATATATTGAAGTTACGCTGCAGGTATTGCTGCAGGCGGTATTCCTGTCGTGCCCAGCTTTCGTCGACAAGCCCGAGGGCGGCTTTGATATCTTGGTCCGAGAGGCCAGAAGGGTGGACGGGAGCCTTTGAAGCCCGACCGCCGACCTTGTTCGCGAGACGACTACGGACGGAGTCGCTCTTACCATGGTTATGGACAGATACGTCATCGCGCATCTGCTTGACCTGGTCTTCTGTCTGTTTCAGTGCCATCTGACGGCTTTCCTCCATCGCGGGAAGGTATAGCAGTGTCGTATTCCGATTGAGTGCATTCACGAGATCCGTGTATCCAGCCAATGCGATGCCGTTGTTCTCGCAGTATAGATACTGTAAGCTATCATTGACTTTGAGGACATCAGCAAGCGTGCTTGCGCCTTGCATACCAAGCTTTTGATCTAGCACAAGTCAGCAGAGAGCAGAGACAGCGCAAATACTGGCTTACATCTAATGTACAAGACGCGAAGTGTCGTGTTGCGTTGCAGCCCTCGTAATGCTCGGTTGATACCCACGCCAAGTTTGGTAGTTTCAAGACGTGAATCTTCGCCAGAGATGTCCAGCCACTCAAGACATTGATTCTCGGCGAACATCTTCTCCAAAGCTTGGCACGTCTCCTCAGATGCTTCACATGGCAAAGATGCTCGCGAGATATCAAGCTGCCGGATCGTGTTATTAGCTGCCAATGCAAGTATCATCTTGCAAAAGTCGACTTCCTCTTCAAATTCCAATAAGCGAACTGTAAAATTCGATGGAGCAAGGCCACACGATATAGCTTCTGTCATTTTCTCCAAGTCTTGCTCGATATTGTTTTCGCTGACATCAAGGTGGAGTTCGCGAGCCTTGCCCGGGGTCTCTGTCATCGAGTGCAAGAGATAGGCCACATCTTTTCCGGTCAGGTAACAATGGTCTAACCGCAGCTCGCGCAGAGCTTCCGACTGTTTATAGTTCACAAGGTAACTTGATGCATGTTAGCTGCTGTGTTCTATCAGGCGGCAACATTCTATCATGAACATACCCCGCGATGGCGTCCACCATGGCGGCGTTCAATGACGTGCCACTCAGTATCAATTCTTGTAGCCTCCATCCCTGAAACGTCTCCACCGAAATCAGAGATTCTAGAGCAGATGCTCGCGCAACATGAGATAGGTTGAGCCGTGTGAGATAGCCGAACACGCCAATCTGAGAATCGAACATGGACGGAGAGAGCCGGAAGGGGTTCGAAGATAAATTGATAGCCTCCAGAGTGGTCTCCTGCGCACGCAGTGCATCCAGAATGAGGGCTAAGGCTCGGTCTGAAAGTCCGCACCCACTCATTTCGAGACCTCGCAAATGACAAGCCCGCTCCACCGCTGCCGCGACCAGGTAATCCAGATCTGTGTCGCCAAGTTGGATGCCATTCAATACAATCCAATCCACGTTGGTGGTCTGGTACTTGCATAGTGGAAACAGAGCCTCCACAATGCCACAACCCATATCTCGTGCACTACCTTTGTCTTCTCCGTGATCTTGAGGTGTTCTGTTTATGCATGAGGTAAAATCTAGCCTTCGCAGCTTGCGGTTGCTCAATGCCATGGCGCGAATCTCCTGGACCAAAAGACACGAACGCATGAGCTCCTCGGCATCTAAACGTGCATAGGTACCTCTTTTGGTCTTCAAGCAAAGGTGTTCAGCGCCGTAAGGGTCTTTCAAGCCATTGAGAACGTCGAGATGCACGTCCTTGAAGGATATCGATCCAAAAGTCTCGTTGTATCGCAGGGAGCGCATGACAGCCAGTAACTCAAGGGTATTGTACTGCTTTCTGCGCATTCCAGTGGGTCGTAGCAGCTCGAATTGGGGGGAATCTTCGTCAGGGTATGTGATCTGATAGCTGATATTCTCAGGGCGCACATCATAGGCAACACAATAGCCTATCAACGTTCGGTCGAGTGAGTCCTGGTCCATTGGGTGCGGGCTTGGTTGCCGAGAAATGTCCAAGCGGACATCGTCCGGCACGACATACTCGAACGGTCGAGACTCCCACTCGGGCCTCAAATGACCTTCCATAGTGCGCAAACGAAGAGCAATGTCGCATGAGGCAAGGGAGGCCAACTGGAGAACTTTGGGTCTTTCTAATGGTTTTCTGGCAAGTGTCAGTGGTGAGGCCCAAGTTCACGTAGAGAATATGCCTACCGAAACGTTAATTGGAAAGTATCGTCAACCTCACTCACGCAGACTTGAGTCAATGTTAGCAGGCCATGAGAAGACTGGGTATTTTGTGAAATGAGAGAGGGGCTAGACGACCGCTGTGAAGAGGCTTTGAACAGTGGAATTAAGTGGACTTTGTGCACGCCGATGGCAAGAAAACATACGGACGCTGAAATCTTGGCCAGGTCATCGGATGACGAACGGGTCGAGGTTTTGCCTTGGGGCCGCAGAACCACCTTGTAGATGGCGTAGTGGGGTGGCACATAGTCGCGCTCAGCCTCGACCACACGAGCCGCCTTGTGCGAATTGTGTGCAGACAAGGGATTTGTATCTGCCAGGCGTGACCGATTGGCCGCTTGCCGGATGGCTCGAAGCCAGGCGAACATGTCCTCAGGATCTCCAAACTGAAGCGTCATGGAGGAAGCGTGGTTGGTCTCTTCGTCGAGATAGTAGAGTTCAATGGCAAAATGCGGCCTCCCGTCGTCGAGGTGGTAGACGGCGACAATGTGGCGCACGGGTATGCCATGGTGTCTTTCACCAGAGGACTCGGAGGCCAAGGACTGCAGTTCGTGGACAGAGCCGATGGACGGGCTGTGGCTGTGGCGGTAGGTGCTCAGGCGGTTGCCGTAAGACGCAGGGATGCTGACCTTGGTCAGCGGTACAGTGGGCATGTGGGCGGGCACAGGTCTCACCCGGGGAACGCCTCTGCCGCCTTCGCACTTGTCTTGAACCGAACCAGGTGCTTCTCCGTCAAGACCAGGTATTCCTTCTTCTTGCGGAACATGGAGCTGCTGGTCTGCACCTCGCCATGCTGCAGCACCTGGCGATTGCGCACCTCGTCAGCCAGGTAGTCGCCGAAGTAGACAGAGGCGCGGGTAGAGCTCGCCGACAGCGGTTCGTCGTCCTCGGGCGTGGGCAGGCCGCGGAACGAACTGAAGACAGAGCTGGCGCGCTTATTGCTGCTCCGCGCCATGCCCGCCTCGGCCACGGTGCGGCCATCGAGCGAGTGCTGCTCCGCTGGCGGTACGGCGGCGGCGCCCCGGGGCATCAAGGACACAGCCCGTCGCTTGCGCAGGAGACTGGAGGGCTGCGCATCATCTTTGGGGCTGGGCAGGCTCGCAAGGGCCGACAGCGAGCTGCCAAACAGGCTCCGTCGTTTGTCCCGCGACATGCCGAGCGACTGCGGGGCGTGCACCGCCCAGCACGAGCTCTGCGGCCGGACCGTCTATGGCATGCGGGAGTGGGCGTCCGTGGTGCTCCCAGACAGGTGCGGCCAGCGTCACGATGGCTGCGTCCAAGGGGTCGGCTGGGTATCGCCACCACGTAACTACGTAGAGAGATGTCGAGGATGTCGGAGGACGCGAGAATAGACCAATCGGGGCAGGCGCATCGGGTCAAGTATTCTGGAACGTCGACGGGACGCCGGGGCCGTAGCTGTGTTTCACCAACGGGGCCGGAGTGGGCGGGAGCAGGAGTGACAGGACTTGTCATCAGCGTCGGGAGAGAGAGCCGCGGCTGCGTGCTGGTCGCTGGTCGCGTCACGCTTCGGTCCGTTCGTGTGTCAGCACCAGACGCGCGCTGAAGAGGAGGAACACGTGCTCGAGTCCTAATTCAAGCCACTACTATGCATACGACCTATGGTCTACAGCATCTCAAGTCAGTTTTTTCGTCCGTATAATGGAGCAACATAGGTAGGCCGTAGAATGAAGACTTACGATATAGTATCAAGAGTAATAAGCGTCAAACTAGCGAGATCCCAGGTTCTTGTCTTGGAAATCGCCGAGATGGAATTTAGACCGGTCCAAGGGAATTTCGGCGATGGTTTTGTGCGTGCCTTTGTGGCCACTTCCCTTGTTGCCTGACTTGATGAAATCCTTAACAGCCTGATCCTGCGCTTGACTATTCGCCTGGATCTTAGCCACTGCCTTGTTGGAGTCTTTGCTGTCCTGATGGACGTCGATACTGTGGTGGAAATACGTGGTGTTGTGGCTCAATACAGCCCGAACTAGATGAAATCATCTCGGAGGCAGATTTGTATCGGTATACCCGACAACGATGGCTGTATGAACTTCTCTTTGGAGTATAAATCTAAAACTTACTGACTTATAGATCTAGGAAGAATGAGCGAGAAGAGTTAGCCAAAAGATACGTCAGATTCGATCTCCCAGGACTGCTCAACGAAGCCATTAGTGTTTGCAAAGGAGCACTGCGTTGTATGTTTTGATCTACCCCAATGTGACTCTGCTGAACAATGGATAGGCACACAGATTTTGAAATGCGTCGAAGGTCTGCATAACAAAGCTTTTGTTTTTACCATGGACAATGGCATGGAAGTATTCGCAAAATTTCCTAACCCAAACTCTGGACCCGCCCATTTTACCACTGCTTCTGAAGTTGCGACTCGGCAGATTGTATGTATAGACACATTGAATATGCTGCGCTTTGCTAATAAACCAAGTTGAGAGACGTCTTTGGTATTCCTATTCCTCGTGTGCTGGTATGGTCATACGATGCTGCAAACAGCTCTGTCAAAGCCGAATACATGATCGAAGAAAAGATTCCTGGCGTACGGCTTGGTGCCGTATGGTCAGAACAACACTATCTGGCATCCTGATCTGCATCTTGACAACATGTTCATCGATCCAGTCTCGCACAAAATAACTGGGATTATCGATTGGCAACCAACAGTCGCAGCCCCGATGTTCTACCAGTCCGGTGTACATCGAGCGTTCCGCCATTACAAGCACGTCCGCGAAGGCTGGGTCGTTCCCGAGAAACCAGAACATTATGATACCTCACCCTCCGATGAGCAGAAGCGGGTGGATAAAGATCTAGAGAGCGAGACGATACACAAAAACTACGAGCTCCAAACCATGACGAAAGTGCCACACCACTGGGAAGTTCTACACCAAGCCTCCATTCTCAAGCTTAGGAAACCGGTTTGGCTCGTGACAGGGGGGTGGGAAAACAAGGATTTGTTCTTCCTGCGCCAATCCCTCATTGCGCTCGTTGAGGAATGGCATGAAATTTTTGGTGACGATACGCCATGTCCCACTGCGTTCTCGCAGGAGGAGTTGGATCTACATGCAAAGGAGGAAGAAAATATGGATGGTGTTGGGCAAATGCGATCCTTACTGCAAGACCAGGGTGTGCTGCCTGTAGACGGCATGGTGCAACCTGAGGACTACCAAACGGCGATTGAGAATTGTGCGAAGTATAAGGCAATTTTCCTTAATGCAGCAGATGATGAGAATGAGCGGAAGTTGTACGAGAAGCTCTGGCCGTATCAGGAGGAATCTGAGTAAATGTTCTGTCTTGCTGTAGCCTGTACCTAGGTTGGTTTGCAGAGCGCCGTTAGGTGTGGGTACAAAAGTGGGTACAGTAGAGTGTTGAGAAACAGCGGGTGGGCAGCTACCGATTGCCCAATTCTTCGTATGGAAATGTAAAGAAATGGTGTGGTGCAGGTGGTGGTGCAAAAGCAAGTTATTTGTCACAAGTCCTCCATGTCAGCCAGCCACTCACAGCTCGTGCCGCAGACAGGCAGTCCGTGCTTCTCGACCTCTTCCTCTCTATGCAGGTGGACATGGACCTCCTTCTTCAGCACCCAAAGGCCAAACGCCACAAGTTTCGCTCCGTTTGCAGCGAAATATGGCGCGATTGAATGGTAGTCTGGAGAAGGACGAGGAGACGAACCAGGCAGCGTGGGAAGCGGCCAAGGGCTCGTTGGTGGGCGCGACAAAGGTACGTTGGAGGTCTTATTTTGGGATGGATGAGTTTGTGTTTTCCATACTGGGAAATGCATGGCAGAGAGGGGCGAGATTGAGAGGTCGTCTGTTAACGTGCTGGCGAACAGTGGGGTGCGCTTTTTGCCATCGGTGGAGGCATAGCCTATGCCTTCTCGCCCTTCTATCGCGCTCTGACGGTGCCATTCAAAACGTTGGTCATGCCGCCTCTGGTCTCATTTCACTTCGCTTCATCCCACTTACATCTTGGTAGCTACATACAAATGTCCGGCATGATCCTAGGCGGCATGCTCGAAGCCGACAAGCGCATGATCCGCTACCAACACCAGGTACGGTATCAGAAGCGGCTGGCGCGTGACATGGCGGTTTGGAGGCAGTATGAGGAGAGCTATGAAGAAAGGGAGGCGCGTGGGGAAAGGATGGAGCATCGACTGCCTAAGCCAGACGGGAAGAGGTGAGCGTGGGAAGAAGTGTATGTTGATATAGAATCATATGTACCTGTTCGCTGCAGACAAAGGATCGACCGGCCGAGTCATGCTTACCTAAGGCGCTTACCCAAGGCGCTTACCTAAGGCGCCCCACCAAGGCCGCACTGCAAAAGCCAGCTGGTTACTTTGCGCCCTTCTTGTCTGATCTCCAGGCAGCAATTCGCTGGACCTCGCCCACCACCTCCACCTCCGCACCTCTCTTGCTCGTCCCTAGTCACTATAGCCAGCGGCAACAATGGATGTCTTCTGGTCGCTGCCGCCCGTCTCCAGGTGAGCTCCACCGCGCTCGAGCCGCCCTATACGAGCCATGTCGCGCTTCGATGAAGCAATACAACGTGCTGACCCCCATTGCAGGACCATCACCGCCTTGGCTGTCGTGGTGTCGGCAGCAGGCTATAGCGGCCTCATCAGCCTTTATCACTATGTGTTCGTGGGCCAGTACGTCTTCACCGTGAAAATGGTGCCGCAGCTATGGCGGGCCGTGACTGGCTTCCTCGTCACAAAACCCAAGTTTGGCATCCTGATGGATCCCTTCTTCCTGTACCAGTACGGCAGCGGTCTCGAACGCGAGTCGCCGCGGTTCTCCCAGCCGGGCGACTTCTTCGTATACACGGCCTTTGTCGGTAGTGTCATCGTTGTAAGTACATGCGTGTGCTTCGTACCTGCGCAGATCCTTTACCTCGTGAATCGCATCGACACAACTGTCTGCGACTCCCTTCATCGGTCCCACGACCACCTCGGATAATCTGCTCGCCCAGCCTGCATTCTAGCTGAAGCGATTCCTGGAACCGAGGGAGAGCGCCCTTGCACACCATGCCGTTCCGTCATTCGCATAATAAACAAAGGCGCGTGTGTGGTGTGTGAGCATGGTGGGAAGCCTATCAGCAAGCTTTGTGGATGCTCTCCATTTCGCAAAGCATTGTTAGCTCCCTACATCCCTGCAAGTTGTTATGATCTTTGTATAGTCGCATCCATCTGCAGAATGTTGCGCTAACATAGTGGCACAAAGGCAACAGCCGGTGGTGTACTCGGTGCATTCACGTTTCTGCCTGCACTCTCGGTTGCATACGCATACACCTACGCACAGGAAAACCCCACTCGTAAAGTGTCCTTCTTCGTCATCACCTTCGACGCCAAATTCCTCCCATTTGCACTGCTTGCCATGTCCTTTGTCATGGACGGCCCGGATTCTGCACTTACACAGCTCTGCGGCCTACTTGCCGCACATTTGTACGACTTCCTAACCAGGATTTGGCCGACTTTTGGCGGCGGCAAGAATTACATCTTCACACCGCAGATTGTGCGCGGTTGGTTCACGGCCTCGCCGGGCTCTGTGCAGAGCCGAGGGTTCGGCCATGCGGTGCAGGGCAGTGGACGTACGGCCGGCGCTCCTGGAAGCGGAGCTCCGTCAACTACTGGGGCAAGCACGGGTGTGAGGAACGCGTGGGGTCAGATGGGGCCTGGTCGTCGACTAGGATGAAGAGTACAGTGTTGCAGAGGGAACGATCATCAATGGCTAAGTCGTTTTCATCCGTTGTAGTAATATTCGTACAATCTTCACGCAATACCACAACTATGCCAACTCCCCATCTTTAGCAAAAGTTACTATGTGGACATTGATGGTGTGGGTGATTGTGGCAGGCAGCCCGAAGCTTGTATTATTGTAAGGTTGTACATCGGGGGTCTTGGTTGTTGCCATCTGGAGCGCTGTTGACGTAGTATCTAGTGTGGGAATAGTACGGTACGGCCTGCACAGATCAGAGTGTGAGAGAATGTCGTTGGTCGTGGGGAAAAATTTGTTTCAAAAATGCTGATGTTGGTATCATGTGCTTCTAACCCCTCCTCTTTGTCTGGCGAGGTCCACCGACGGTTGGAAACTTGAGCGGCAACTTCAGTTTCGCAATGTGATGGTTGGCAATCTCGGCCTTGGTCAACTTCCGCTTGGCCATTTCAGTTTGTGTAGGTGGTGTGACCCTGCATCCCAACTCCGAAAAGTACTTCTTGATGCTGCTGGGTGTTAGCGGGTGAAGTGGGCAAAAGACCACTGCGACCTTACTCGTTGTTCTCAATCTTCAGGTCGTCGCGCAGATCGTTCACATCAACTTCGAAGTCGTCTACGATCAGCGCAGCAGCAGCGATGTGCGTCATGAGCTTGTCAATGTTCCATCGGGGCATGTCACCACTATGATTGTCAGTCAGCTTGCGTGGTGGGCTGTCTTGGAACACGAACTCACCCCTCTGAGGCAAACTTCTTTCGAATAGCAAGGACGCATCCTGCAGGCGTATCCTCACCCATTATTGCCTCGAGTTTTCCTTTGATGGGAATCTTTTTGGGCCTGCTCCCACCGGCGCCCATGAGGGCAGCGTTGAAGTTGATGCAAAGCAGTATAAATCGCAGCACCTTGAGCTTCTGGATCTGCTTGCCCTTGACCAGCTTCACGATGCGCTTGGCGACGAACTTGCTGGCGACTGTCACACCTTGCCCGGCCGCCGATGCGTCGACCCAATCCTTGACTTCCAACATGGTCATGAGCTCGCTTCCAACCACCGTATCGATGGGATAGACATCACCAGGGTACTCGGCCGCCAGATTTGGCGTCGGGCGTGGCTTGGAGCTGTCCACGGCTGCCTCAAGTTCTGCCTTGGTAGGAATGGCCATACCTGTGCTAGCCATGTTGGAAAGGACGTTATCAGCAATGCCGTCGCTCCTCGCTGTGTTCGGGTCGTTGGGGTTGCCGCTGTGGATGGCGTTTAAGGTCCTGTCTTCGAGCGCCTTCCTCGACTTCTTCGATCCAAACTCAGCCGCGAGTGCGGCTCGTTTTGCTGTGATGTTGCTGCCCGCCTGGGCCTCGTTCTGTTCCTGCTCTTGGCGCATCTCTTCGGCCTCGCTGCGTAACGTACTCCGCACGACCACGCGCTTCACCGGGACGAGCTGCAGCTTGTTGCTAGCGGGGTCAAATACGCCTACGTAGTCGCGGAGCTGGCTCTCGGAGCTGCCATCCTGCTCTTCCTGTGCGAGATAGTCGAGGCGCGGGTGGTCGGCGGAGTGGAAGAGCAGCCCGGTGCTTTCGCCCTCGGGCAGGACCTTGGTGCGCTTGTACGGGGTGAAGCCGATGCGCGATGACACATGGAGACCTGGCGTAGCGGCTGTTGTCTTGTCAGCGATGCTGTGCGCCATAGGCACATGCACAGCGAACTTGCCTAGGATGGGGCCGCCCAGTGTGTCCTTGTTGTGCAGCAGCTCCACGTGCACCGTTCCCGTCGGCAGTGCTGTCGGATTCTGGGCCGTCCGATCGCCCTTCTCGCTGGCTCGCTTTCTCTTTTTCCCGCTCATTGCGCGTGTGTGTGTTGCGACTTGTGCGGCGCCGAGAAGCCTTGGCTTGGCGGCCGTGTCGCGCCCAAAAAGTTCGCATCCTGAATTGGCAGAATCGGGCGGTCAAGGGCTAGCGCGTCGACCGCCACGGCAAGAGACAGGGGCCAATGACGATGCATGACGTCTGTTGCCGCGTGTGGAACACAATCGGCCGGCCTCCGCATTCCAGGCGCGGCCGACCAGAGTTTGGGCCTTGCCTCACATCCACTCGTCCAGCATCCGTCATCTTTCACCCGCCATCCGGCATCAACTCTCACATGCGAAATGCTCTGTCTGTAGTCAATGCAATCCCAACACTTCTCTTCGCGTCACACACGACCCGCCGTTCAGAACCGTGTCTCGTCTCTGCAACTGTCTTTAACAGTCTCCAACATTGCACCCTTTCCAAATTGACAGCTACGGCCTCTCACATACCTCACAAACAACCACATTATCTTACACCAGCCGTTATGTCCCACATGCTCCACAGTGCCACGGGCGTCATGGGCAGTGCGGGCAAACAGCTTCACTCAACCACTAGGACAGTCGGCAACACACTGCAGGTTACCACTGACAGGATACTTCCACCTCAACAACGTAGGGAGATTGCCCAGAATCTCCGTCTTTTCGCCCAGGACAACCCCAAGCTGGCAGTCAGTCAATCCTTTCAATCCCTACTACGCAGCTCACCTAATCCCTCTGCAGTCCTTCCTCGCAGTCCAGGCTGGAATGGCCGGACTCCCGCTCGTTCTCTTCCTCGCCTTTGCAACAACCACTCTACTCGTCTCCCTCTCCACCTGCCTGCTCCTTGGTCTTCTAGCTGCACTTGCATTCACCTTCTTTATCATCGGCTTTGCCCTCATTTTCGTCGTTCCCACCGTCTTCATCGCCAGCTGCTCCGCGACATTTGTCTTTATCTGGGGATTTCTGGGATACGCCATCCTGCGACGCCTCAACGGAGGTGAGGCGCCAGTCAAGCGCGGTACACGGGTTGGCGAGAAGCTGCATCAGCTGAAAGAGGGAAGAGTGAGTGACAGTCAGGGAGGTGAAGATAACCAAAGCAAAGCAGTTACATCATACAAGACATCGTCCAAGAAGAATGGGGTGACCGGTAATGGCACCGAGGCTCCTCACGCTACACTACGTCAGATGAATGGAAAACATACGAATGGAGTGAATAGCGACAATACAGTTGAGTGGGAGCATACATGGGATCGTGGTGTGCAACTGCAGCCAGTTGTCGTGGCGGTTGACAATCCATTCGAGCCCCTTAGAGCTGTATGTCACACTACTTAGATGACCAAACTTCGCTAACTAGTCTCAGGAGACTGAAATTTCCTGAACCACCTTCTTCAAACCCCTGCATTCGCAATGACGCTATGAACTATCGATGAGAATATTTAATCAGTATCCCGTAAACTTCTTTTCGACCATGTAACCATTGAACAAATCCTTCTCCTGATTTATATCTCGTGTCTCCTGCGATATTGAACCTTCAAATCTTGGACATCCTGACCAAGCAGCATTCGTAAACTGCTCCCTAACGTCGATTGTTTCTTGCGTGTAGCATCGACATAGGTTCGGAATACGAGTTTTCAATCATGGGGAGCATTTACTATTTTGAGTTTGTTCGCAGGTGACCAAAATCAGAAGATTTTAACATGGAAATCGCATGTGTCAACATGTAACCAACTATTGTATGCAGTGTGCCAGGTGAACTTACGTAAAGATCCATGTCGCTATAACGTCCTGCAGTGTGCGGCTGCGAGATGCCAAACTGGAATAACATGGAGAACCAAACGATGATTGGGGCATACGTGTATATAAAGTCCTCCTCCGCACTTAACTCACCCCAAGCCCACACAAAAGCTAATTCGAAATAAAGCTAAGTGTTTTTCAAAATAGAGCTTTCCAAAATAATAACTCTCAATCACCTACTATGTTGCTGTACACGTGGCCGAAGAAGCAAGGCAGGGGTTTTCGTACTACACCCTAGCATTTGCATGTTCCTCTCTTCTGTTATTCGGCTACACCTTTTCAAAATAACACTTAGAAAATATCTCTGGTATTGTCACGCACTTTATTTCTGGATTCTTCTTCATTATATAGATCTGACGATATTGGTATAAAAATAAACTGTGTAGAATATAACCTGCTCGACTAGCCTGGATTTATATTCCTTAGACTTTCTCTATTTTTATATACTAGACCTATAGGTAGCAATTTAAGTTCTTTCTTCTATAGTTATATACTCCTATATACCTCTGCACTATATCTAAAGTCTCACCAAACCTAACCTGAATATCTTATCTATATTGTTACAATCCTGCTATCCAAGGATACCCTATTATCCTAGGATATTTCCTCTTAGCAGGACATTGATTACGTGACTTGCCGTGGGCAGGCCCGTGACCTGATCCTAAGTGGACAAGTGTAACACTTACATCCGCGCTAAGGGCCGTTATCAAACATCTGACACATAGCACGCATATAGCCTCGTAGCTTTTATTGTTAGTTCCGCGCCGCTCTTCAAGTAATACCCCATTGCTAACGCATTTGGGGCTCAACATGGTCACTGTGCGGGACTGGGGCGACGGCCATATCAAAAATTCTTTGAAACAGACCGATTCGAACACCTGGCTTCTTGGCCGCTTCATGCTGAATCGATCGCCATACCCATCAGATACGGCTACCTGGAATGAAGAGACTGACAACTCGAGCTATACGTTGACGACAGCGCCGATTACCAAGCCCTCCCAACTTTCACAGCCAGACAGCCCTTACATCAGCCTGGTACATGAAGCCGGTGATGCCTCTGTAATTTGGGCAATAGGAAGCGTTGCTTTGTGCAAAATCAGATGCATTGAAAAAGACGTTACGCCGGAATCAGTTACCTTGGACTATGTACAGCGCCAGCAACCCAACTTTTCTACTCCCAAGGTATTATGCCACCTCTTCGACAACAATCGTTCGTATTTGTTCCTCCAGAGGTTACCCGGCCGAACTCTCGATAGGGCTTGGCCAAGCTTGATAGAGCGATGGCGGACCTACTATGTAGATACTATCGTGGCTATATGTGAAGAGATGGCAAACTGGAGAGGAGAGCGGCTTAGCGGTGTGGATGGTCAAAACGTTTTCGAGCCCTACCTCCTACCTCGTGGGGAAAAAGACTATAACAAACTCCATGTTACCTGTTGGGAGATAGGCATGGACTGCTATGGCACAAGGCCCAAAGACGCGGGAAAACAGTGCGGGGCACAAAACAAGTGTATAGAAGGATTGAAGCTCCTCAGACAG
>Ga0182211_1000177_pt1 | contig 19402 bp, 22 predicted proteins | sample G5R1MG_20_FD_129660 | JGI IMG/M metagenome (GOLD analysis project Ga0182211, IMG submission 129660) | Switchgrass phyllosphere microbial communities from Michigan, USA - G5R2_MAIN_03OCT2016_LD1 MG | ecosystem: Host-associated > Plants > Phyllosphere > Phylloplane/Leaf | place: USA: Michigan... | reverse complement strand
GTCGGCTTGGGCTTGGTCGGCGGGTCGACAGGCTTCGGCCGCGACGGATCGACCGGCTTCGTGGTCGGCTCGACCGTCTCCGGCTCCGCAGGAACTTCGGCCGTGCCCATGTGCGCGATCAAGTCGCCTGCCGTCCCGTCCGGCTCGTTCGGTGTGTCGGCGGCATCTTGCAGCGCAGCCGCGATCGGCACGGGATGCACGACGAACCGGTCGTGTGCGAGGCCGGCGACCTTCGCCTGTAGAGCGGCGTACCAGCCACCACCCTCGGCCGGGACTGGCTCTGCGACCTCCCATTGATCGGGAGCGACCTCGGCGACTTTCCGAGATGCACGCTTCGCATTCGATTTCACGGAATGAGCTTTCATCGCTCGACCTCCATTGCGCATCACAAACGACAGTGACATTTTGCAAACGTAGGCGTAGCACCGAATACGCGGGGCGCATAGAGGAAAAGATCAACGCATGCGGATTTCGGAAAAGGAGGGCGTGAGCGTTCTGGCCTTCTCGCGCTCGGTCGGCGTTTCCGAAAGCGCGATCCGCCAGGCAGTGAAATCGGGCCGGCTATCGGACGCGGTCTTCACGGACGGGTCGCTCGACGAAGTGAAGGCACGCGTCCTCTGGTACGCCACCACCAGCCCCCGAGGCCCGAAGTCGAGCAAGCCAAAATCGAAACTCGCCGAGGATGCGGCTGGCGCGATCGGCAAGCGCGGGATCAATGACGTAAAGCTTGAGAAGCTTGAGGTTGATCTTGAGGCAGCGCGCCTCGAACTCGCGGTCACGAAGCGGGAGTCCATCCCCTATTCGGAGGCTCGCCGCGCGCTGGCGGCCTTCATGCGCCTACATCGTGACATGGCGTTGCAGTTCGCGGTTCGGCATGGCCCGGCCATTGCGGCCGACGTGGGCTGCGAGGAGGGGGTGTTGATCGCAGCCATATCCTCGCACATGCGCGACGCCCTTAACGAGGCGATGGACGGGCCTCGCCCATTCCCACGAGCCGTTCAGTCCACGCCGGTCGCAGTCGACGTCGAGCCGGGTGCCGAGGACGACGAATGAACGTCCATGCCCTGTTCGACGAGACCCCGGCCGAGCGTCTGTTCAACGATGCCGCCGAGGGTTCCTACCGCCCCGACCCGCCGCTGACGGTTTCGCAGTGGGCCGACAAGAACCGTGTCCTGTCGTCGGTGTCGTCGGCCGAGCCTGGTCGATGGCGCACGAGCCGGACGCCGTACCTGCGCGAAATCATGGACTGCCTCTCGGCCTATTCGCCGGTCGAGGAGGTGGCGGTCATGAAGGGCGTGCAGGTCGGCATGTCCGAAGCCGGGTTCAACTTCGTCGGGTACGCCATCCATCACAACCCCGGTCCCATGATGTACGTCATGCCCACCGAGGCGATGATCAAGAAATTCTCGAAGACGCGCATCGACCCCATGATCGAGGCATCTCCGGCCCTGCGCGAGCGAGTGAAGCCCGCGCGCGCCCGCGACTCCGACAACACGACCTTGCAGAAGGGGTTCGACGGCGGCGTCCTCATCATGACGGGCGCGAACTCGGGCTCGGGCCTGCGCGGCCTGCCGGTCGGTAAGCTCGTGCTCGACGAGGTCGACGGCTATCCCATCAGCGCCGATGACGATGGCGACCCCGTCACTCTGGCGACCGACCGGACGTCGACCTTCAAAGGCCGGCGCAAGATTTTCAAGCTCTCGACGCCGACGCTCAAGGAAACCAGCCGCATCGGCAAGGCGTACCGTGAGGGCGACCAGCGGCGGTACATGGTCGCGTGCGACAAGTGCGGCTCGCGCCAGCCCATCACGTGGGACCGGATCAAGTGGGAGGAGGGCAAGCCGGAGACGGCGGCCTTCGTTTGCGCGGCGCACGACCCCGAGACCGGCGAGCTTTGCGAGCATCGGCATGAGGAGCACCGGAAGGGCGTTCTTCTCAAGGGTGGCGAATGGGTGCCGACTGCGGAGCCGAAGCGGCCTCGCATGCGGAGCTATCACCTGAGCGCACTCTACTCGCCTTGGTACACATGGGCGGAATGCGCGTTCCGGTTCATCGGCGCCAAGGATGATCCGTCCCGGCTTCAACCGTTCGTCAACAACATTCTCGGCGAGGAGTGGGAGGACATGGGCGGCGAGAGAGCCGACCCGTCAAGCCTCATGGCGAAGCGCGAGGAGTACCCTTGCGGGCCGCCAGACACGATGGCCGGCAAGCTTCTCGCGTCGGTCGCCATGATGACGGTCGGCGTCGACGTCCAGCCCGACCGCCTCGAACTCGAAACCGTCGGGTGGGGGCGCGACGAGGAGTCATGGTCGATCGATGTACAGGTGTTCCCCGGCGACCCGAACGAGCTTGAGGTGTGGGATCAACTCGACGACTATGTCGCGCAGCGTTGGGCGCACCCGGCGTTGCCAGGCGGAATGCCCATCTCGGCGACCGGCATCGACACGGGCGGCTCCAACACGCAGAGCGTCTATCGGTTCGTCCGCCCGCGCGAGGGACGGCGCATATGGGGCATCAAGGGCTATAACGGGAAGCGGCCCGTCTGGCCGAAGAAGCCGAGTCGCAACAACAAGGGCAAGATCAACCTCTATCCCATTGGCGTCGACTCCGCGAAGGAGGTCGTCATCACGAGGCTTGAGAAAGTCGGGCCGGCCACCAGCGGGGCAGGTGCCTGCCATTTCTCGAAAGACCTATGGGATCAAGAGTCCTTCGAACAGTTGACGGTCGAGCGGAAGCGGACCCGGTTCGTGAAGGGACATCCGGTCGTCGAGTTCTGGAAGCCGGACAAGGCGCGCAACGAACGGCTCGACTGCCGGGTCTACGCCTACGCGGCGCTTCAAGGTCTTCTCGTCGGCGGCGTGAACCTCAACCGCGAGGCTTCCAAGATCGATGCTGCCCTCAAAGCGATCGAGGAAGCGCGCCTCGCGGCAGAGGCGGTTCGCAGGCAGAGGGAAGGCGGAAGTCAGCCCCCGCCGGAGGTGCCGCCAGAGGGCGAACCAGACCAGCCAGCACCTCGGCGAGAAGATGGAACGTTCGAGGTCCGCCCTGGCGAGAGGGAAACGCTAATGACCGTCCCGCAGCCTCATGCGAAACCGGCACGCGCGGCGAGACCTCGCAGGCGAGCAACCGTCGTGTCGCCGTTCATGTGAGGAGCCCCGATGGCCGAGACCCGCGAACAGTTGGAGGCGCAGCGTACCGCGCTCCGCGCCGCGATCCGGTCGGGTGCTCGCGATGTTCAGCACGGCGACAAGCGTGTCCAGTACCGAACCGTTTCCGAGATGCGCTCCGCGCTCGACGACCTCAATGCCGACATCGACCGTCTCGACGGGGTGAAGAAGGCCGGCCGGGTGTTCTACCTCGGCGGCGACCGGGGCTTTTGATGGCCGAGCGTCCGCGCGTCCGCGTCCCCGCAATTTCCCGGCCCGCAGCCTCGGCGTCCCTCGACGGGTTCACCCTGGCAGGCGCGGGAACGCCTGCGTTTGAGGCGGCCGGCGCTGGGCGGCGCCTTCGCGGGTTCAGTCCGTCGAAGAACCATGTCAACGTCGCTGTGCAGAAGGCCGGCCCAACGCTTCTCGCGCGCGCCCGCTGGCTCTACCAGAACGACGCATACGCGGGGCAGGCGGTCGACGAGTGGACGTCGGCGGCGGTCGGCGACGGCATCAAGCCGCGTCCCCGGATCAAGAACAAGGCCCTTCGTTCGGCGCTTCTTGATCTGTGGTGGCATTGGACCGAGGAAGCCGACGCGGACGGCTTGTCGGACTTCTACGGCATGCAAGAGAAGATGGCTCGCGAGGTGTTCCTTGCCGGCGAGGTGTTCGTGCGCATCCGCTCGCGGCGCCCCGACGACATGATGACGGTGCCGTTCCAGCTTCAAATGCTGCCGTCCGAAATGCTGGACGTCTCGTTCAACCAATCGCTCGCTGGCAACGGCTACATCCGCGCAGGCATCGAGTTCGATGGCATCGGGCGGCGCGTCGCCTACCACTTCTGGCGGAACCATCCATACGACCACCAGGGGGCGAACTATAGCTCGGGCCTGCGCGAGCGTGTCCGCGTGCCAGCGTCCGAGGTCATCCACATTTTCGAGGCGCGAGAGGCCGGACAGATTCGCGGTGTGCCGCGCGTTGCGCGCATTCTCGTCAAGCTGTTCGTCCTCGAGTCCTACGACGACGCCGAGCTTGAGCGGAAGCGGGCCGCCGCGCTGTTCACCGCCTTCCTCATCGGGCGCGGCGAAAATCCGCTTACGGTCAACGACTCGGTCGACGAGAACGGCCTACCGGTCGAAGACGTGCCGGTAGCGCCGATGCAGCCGGGCGCGGTCGTGGACCTTGGCGACGACAAAGACATCAAATTCTCGTCGCCCACCGAAGTCGGCGGATCGTATGAGGCGTTCCAGTATCGGAACCTCACCAAGATCGCGGCCGGTACGGGCGTGCCCTACTCGTATGTCACCGGGGACATGACGAAGGGCAACTTCTCGAACGTTCGAACCGACATCATCCGGTTCCGGCGCCGCGTCAGCCAGTGGCAGAACAACACCCTCGTTTTTCAGGGGTGCCGCCCGATCTGGAAGCGGTTCGTCGAGTTGGCCGTCCTCGGCGAGTTCGTGGAAATTCCCGACTATGACGTGAACCCGTCGCCCTATTGGGCGAGCGAGTGGTTGCCTCCGCGTCTCGAATGGATCGACCCGGCCAAGGACATCAAGGCCGAGCGCGAGGCGGTGCGAGCCGGCTTCAAGTCCCGCACGCAAGTCATCGCCGAGCGCGGCTATGATCGCGAAGACCTCGACGCGGAAATCGCCGACGAACGCGGCGTCAAGGTCGACGACCTCGTGTTCGATTCAGACGCCGGCAAGACCAGCGCGAACGGCTCATCGGTCGCCACGGTCGCGGAGCCGAACGATGATGAGGAGGCCGACGAGCCCGCCGGCCCAAGCGCCGACGAGGAGGAGAGTGAAAATGCCGACTGACCTTCCGCACTTGGCGGCCAGCGTCTTCAACACGCCGCTCCTCGTTCACCGTGGCAAGCTCGACACCATTCTGTCGGCGGTCGGCCCGCGCATTCTCACGGGCGAACCGCTCGGCAGCGACGTCCGCGCGAGCGAGCCGCGTCGCGATCGAGCCGCCTTCTCCGGCAGCGCGCGCCGTCATTTCTCTGCCGGTGGGTACCTCGCCGAAGACGGCATCGCTGTTCTTCCGGTCCATGGAACCTTGATCCGTCGCGGTTCCTGGCTCGACTCCTTGTCGGGGATGACGAGCTACGGCGCCATCATGGACGGCGTCTCGGAAATTCTGTCCGATGGGCAAGTTCGCGGCATGATGATGGAGTTCGACACGCCGGGCGGCGAGGCGGGCGGCGTCTTTGACCTGGCCGAGTTCATCCGGTCGGCGGCCGAGTCGACCGGCAAGCCGGTATGGGCTCACGCCAACGAGCTTGCCGCCAGCGCCGGCTACGCGTTGGCCTCGACGGCTGATCGCATCTGGCTTTCGACGACTGGCGAGGTGGGGTCAATCGGCGTTGTCGCGGCACACATCGACATGAGCAAGGCCGACGAGAAAGCCGGGCTCAAGTGGACCTATGTCTACGCTGGCGAAGAAAAGGTCGACGGCAATGCTCACGAGCCGCTTTCGGATCGTGCGCGCGATACTATCGCGGACGATGTCGACGACCTCTATTCGATGTTCGTGGAGTTGGTCGCGCAGAATCGTGCAATTCCGGTGGCCGATATACGTGCTACCAACGCTCGTGTTTACAGGGGCACGCGGGCACTCGACATCGGCCTAGCCGACGACCTCGGCACCTTCGATGAAGCGATGCAGTCTTTCGCCCTGCACCTTGACGAAATGCAATCCGTCGGCGGCCCCGTTGCCTCGGCGTCAAGTCTACGGAGAAGCCTCATGGCTGGCAGGAACACGGGAACCACGCGCAGCGCAACCGAACAGGAGCCCGAGCCGGCTCCGGCCGCTCCGGCCGCGCCGGCTGCGCCCGTGGAGCCTGCCGCTCCGGCCCCGGCTCCCTCCGCACCCGTCGCCCCCGAGCCGACCGAAGCCGAGCAGGCGTCCGCTTCCGAACGCAAGCGCTGCGCCGACCTCACCGCCATCAGCGCCCAGGCGTCCCGCATGGGCGTGGCGTTCAACGTCGCTGACGCGATCGGCAAGGGCACGTCCGCCTCGGCTGCGCGTGAAGCGGTGATGAATGCGGCGTCCGAGAAGGATGCCGCCGCAGCCACCACGGCGCATGCGACGTCGCGTCCTGGCGGCGGTTCTGAAATCACGGCCGAGGCCCGCAAGTCGGCTTGGTCGAAGGCAATGAAGCGCCGTTGATCGGCTCGTAGATAAGGGGGCGCCTCATGGTGTCGCGAGTTCTCAAGGAAGGCCGGCACTCCGGCGCCTACATCCGCAGCGAGGCCGGCGACAACTACCGGTCGCGCGAGACGGTGATCTACGGCGTCGGCGCGAAGGTCGAGCCGGGCACCGTGCTCAAGGTGACGGCGGGCAAGTATGTCCCCGTCGCGGCGGACGGTGCCGGCGCCGTCGCCATCGCGTTCGGCAACTACGACGCCTCGGCGGTCGAGGTGCGCGGCGTCGCCAGCGTCCGCGACATGGAGGCGAACGGGCACGAACTCGTGTGGCCCGCCGCCATGGGCGCCCCGGCCAAGGCCGCAGCCATCGCCGCCCTCGCGGCTGTGGGCATCATCGTCCGCTTCTGACGCGCGCTATCAGGAACCGCCACCATGCATATGGACATTTTCGACGACGACGCCTTCTCGGCGGTCTCCATGACGACGGCGCTTGAGGACTTCGACTTCACGCCGAGCCTCATCGGGTCCATGAACCTGTTCGAGAACATCCCCATCGCCACGACCGACGTCGCGGTCGAGCGCCGTGGCAATCACATCGCGCTCATTCCGACCAGCCCGCGCGGCGGCCCGATCGCGGAAGGCAAGACCGACCGCCGCAACCTGCGGAAGTACGAGACCACTCGTATCGCCAAGGGGCACACCATCCAGGCGTCGGAAATTCAGAACCTTCGCGCCTTCGGCACCGAGTCCGACGTCGAGACGATGATTTCCTACGTCGGGCGGTACGAGGCCCGTCTCGCCACCGACGCCGAGTTGACGTGGGAGAACATGATGCTCGGCGCCGTCCAGGGCGTCGTGCTCGATGCGGACGGGTCGGTCATCATCGACTGGTTCGCCGAGTGGGGCATCGCCAAGCCCGCCGAGATCAACTTCGAACTCGACACCGCCACCACGAACGTCGAGTTGAAGTGCCGTGACGTTCAGCGGACTATGATGCAGCTTTCGAAGGGCGCATGGGGTCCGTCGAGCCGCGTCGTCGGTCTCGCTGGCGACGAGTTCTTCGACAAGCTGACGACCCACAAAAAGGTCGAGACCGTCTACCTCAACTCGCAGCAGGCGCTTGCGCTCAATCGAGCGTTCGGCGTCGCGACGCAGTCGGCGCTCGCTTCCGGCAGCTATGCCACCTTCGACTACGGCGGCATCTTGTTCATCAACTATCGCGGCACCGACGATTTCGACGACGCGGCGGCCGAGGCGGCGACCGCCGTTGGCACCGCGATGGTCGGCGTGCCGTCGAAGAAGGTGAAGTTCTTCCCGATCAACACGCGCGGCATCTTCCAAGAGGCGTTCGCGCCGGGCGAGTCGTTCGAGTTCGTGAACACCCTCGGCCGCAAGCTCTACTCACTCATGATTCGCGACACGAAGCGCAACTTCTGGGTTCGTCCCGAGGTCTATTCCTACCCGCTGTTCATCTGCACGCGGCCGGAACTCCTCCTGACGGGTCGCGCCTCCTAACCCGCCTGGGCAGCGCAATGGACTGGAACGGGCTTCTCGACGCTATGACCGCCACCGTGCGGGATACGTTCGGGGAGCCCGTTTCGTATGTGCGGAGCGATGGACAGGCGGTCGAGATAACCGGCGTCTACGACCCCGACTATAAGCCGGTCGAGGTCGGGGGTACCATGCAGACGCTTTCCAACCGGATTGTCCTCGACGTGCGCGAAGCGGATATCGGCCTGCCCGCCACCACCGATGACACCTTGCGAGTGAAGGGGCGTCGCTTCCGCGTCATGGCGATCTGGCCGTCGTCGAGCGGCATGGTGAAACTCGAACTGCGGCGCGCCTGATGACACACCCTCGCAGACTGATTCGGCAGCGCGTCGTCGAGCTTCTGACGGCGCAGCGCGGCGACCCGCCCGTCTATCCGACGTCGGCCGAGCGGCGCGTCTACGACAGTCGCGACCTCCCGATCGACGAGACCAGCGGCACACCGGCCATCCTCGTCTACACTCTGCGTGAGGAGCTTGACGAGGCCGAACAGATGGACGGCGGCATCCGGCGCCGCACGATGGACCTCCTCGTCGAGATATACCGCGCCAGCGTGACGCCGGACGGCTACGAAGGGCCGGAAGTGCTCGGCGGTCCCGAGGTCGACGACATCGCATGGCGCGTCGAGTCGATCGTCTATGCCAACCCGACGCTCGGGGACATGGTCGAGCGCTGCACGCTCATCTCGACCGATATTCAGGTGTCCGAAGATGGCGTCGTGCCACTGTGGGCCGCGATCATGCTTTTCCGCGTCGTCTACGTCACGCACCTGCAAGAGGTCGAAGGCTCACCGCCAACGCAAATCCTCCTCGGGTTCGAGCCCGACACCGGGCCGGGCAACGAACCGTTCTACACCGAAGTCTTTCGCCTGCCGGACTTGCCGCCGACATGACCGAGCGCCGCGACCCCGAACTCACCGACCTCAAGCGGCGCGTTGCCAACGGTACGTTGATCGGAACAGTCAGCCAGGTCGACCACGAGAACGCGCGATACAGGGTCAAAATCGGCGAGCTTGAGACCGATTGGATTCCGAAACTCAAGGCGCGCTCGGGGAAGACGAAGGAATACGAACCCCTCGACGAGGGCGAACAGGTTCTCGTGCAGTCGGTGTCCGGCGACCTGTCGCAAGGCGTCATCATGGGGTCCATCGAGACGCAAGAACGACAGATTGGCACGAAGGGCACGCAGCATCGCCGGGAGTACCCCGACGGGACCGTCGTGGACTACGACGACGATGGCGGCTTGAGCGTCAAACTCGCCCCGGGCCGGTCGTCGGTGACGACTGTGGGCGATGTGACGGTCACAACATCGCAGGATGGCGTCCTCATGCAGGCCGGCGGGGTGAGCGCGAAGGTTTCGAGCGAGGGCTTGGCCGTCACGGGCGGCAAAATCACCCACAACGGGGTCAACATCGGCTCGGATCATGTCCATGGCGGCGTTGTCCGGGGTGGCGCCGACACGCTCGGCCCGCATTGAGGGGGAATCCATGGCAGGAGTGCGAGCATCGGACGGGGCGCCCATCGGCGGCCTCGAACACATGCGCCAATCGGTCGGGAAAATCCTCAACACCCGCATCGGGACCCGCGTTCTGCGTCGGGATTTCGGTTCGGACGTCCCGAACCTCCTCGACCGACCCATCGACGGCGAGTTGCGGGCGGGAATCTACATCGCGACCGTCGAAGCACTCTCGAAATGGGAGCCGAGGCTTGTCATCCGCGAAATCGCGCTGACATCGGCTGATATTGGCCGCGTTGAGATGCGAATTACTGCAACTTACGTCCCGAATGGCCGCCCGATCGAGTTAGAGGGCATCGTCGTCCGATAAGGCGACCCACCTAGCGCAATATCGTGCAAATCGCGCTCCTCGAAACCGCATATAACGGCTCGTACAAGCCCACAGCGCGGTTCCGGGGAGGCGATCATATCTAACGTGACCTACGCCCCGACTTCGATTGATCTTTCGCGGGCAACCGCGCCGGATGCCATCGAGGTCATCGCGGTCGAGCAACTTCTTGCCGACTTCCTCGCCCGGTTCAATGCGGGATGGGCCGCCGAACGCCAGAACAATTCTTCCCTCCCGGCCTACGAAGTCACGGGGCTTGAGACGGACTCCGTCGTCATCGTCGGCGAGGCATGGACGTTCCTGCGCTACCTCGACCGGGTCCGCGTCAACGACGCCATTCGCGCCATGCTCGCGCCGCTCGCTCGCGGCTCCGACCTCGACAGCGTCGTCGCTCGTGCTGGCGTGTTCCGGCTCCTCGTAGCTCCGGCCAACCCCGCAACCAACACGCCTGCCGTCTACGAGTCGGACGCGCAGCTTCTGCGTCGGTACCTGTTGAGTTTCGACGTGCCGTCCGCCGGCTCGGCCGGTCGCTTCCTGTATGAGGCGTATTCGGCCTGGCCCGGCATGCTGGATGCTCGCGTGAACGGTCGCGCCGTCCACGGACGGCGAGGTGACACGGATGTCGTCATCGCCGGCCCCGGCGGGCGCGATGCGACCGATGCCGAACTCGCTACGGTTCGCGCTGCCGTCACCGCCAGCCACGTCGCACCGGAAGCCATCTCGGTTTCCGTCTTGCGCGCGCGCCGCAGCGTCTACGACGTCGACCTCACCGTCGACGTTCCGAGTGGCCCCGATGCCAATGTCGTCGGCCAGGAGGTCGCGCGGCGAGTGCGGGCGGCTACCGACGAGCGGACCCTTATCGGCGGCGAAGCGCCCTTGGATCGCATCACGGGTGCCGCGTATGGCGACAACGTCATCCGCGTGCGTCGGACCCTGCCGCTCGCGCCCGTATTGGCCGACCCGTATGTCGTCCCGGTCTGCGAAAACCTCACCGTTCGGTTGAGCGTGCAGGCATGACGACCGTTCCCGAACTCCTCCCGGCTCGCTCCACGACCGCTTTCGAGCGCGCGCTTGGCGCGGCTATGTCCGACGTTCTTCCGATCCCGATGCGGGAAAGCTTGGACCCGGCGACGGCGCCGGCTCGGTTCCTTCCCTTCCTGGCGGCTCATGAGTCGGTCGACTTGTGGTTCGATGACTGGCCGGAGGAGCGCAAGCGCAGCATGATCGCGGATGCCGTGCGCCTTGCCGCTTTGAAGGGCACTCGCGCGGCGGCGGCGGCCTTCCTCGCCTATGTCGACACGGCGATCGTCCACAAGCGGTCCTATCCGTCGCGCGCGCCGGTCGGGCGCATCGCGGCCGGCGTCACCCCGATCAACCACCCCGACTTTACGGCTCGGTTTCTCCTCAAGACGGGGCTTCGGGCGCGCAAGCGTTCCGTGCTCGTCGGGCGAACCGCCATCGGACGGGCCTGCCTCCGCACCATCGATCGCGAGCCGCTGCGGCGCGCGCGGCGCGCGCTCGTCGCCTCCAAGGCTCCCGCGACGGCCTACAGCGCGACGTTCGCGCACCGAGTTCCTATCACACTCGATGACGGCCTCGACCTCGACGCGGGTCTCCCGCTCGGCGCATTTCAGGACAGGACCCACCTATGAGCAAGCGCGTTCTTGTCGGCGAGGCCGAGTTCATGGAGCCCGCCGATTACGAGCGGTTCACCGCCTATCCGCAGGACGCCACTGATGACCTCGTCGAGGATGCCGTCGCGTATCCGGCGCACTGGTCGGGCTACACGGTCGCACGCCGGTCGGCGCAGGAGGTGGAGGTCTCTCCGGGCCGGTACTTCGAAGGTCGGACGGTCTACGGCGCCGATGCAGCCATCCGCATCAATCTGACGACCTTCCTTCCCCTGGCGGCTTCCGACGAGCGGTGGGTTGCCCTCATTGCTCGCGGTCGCGTCGTCGAACTGAAAGAGGACCGGGCGTTCGACACGTCGACGGACCCTGAGACGCAAATCCCGGTCGACCAGCCTTTCGCCGCCGTCGAGGCGCGTGAAGCCTATATCACTGTCCAGCAGGGCGTTGCGGCCCCGTCGCCTGCGCTCAAGCCGACGATCGCGGCGACGGATGCCTGCATCGCCTTCGTGCGCCTGACGACGCAAGGCGTGCAGGACATCGAGCCGGGCGAGGGCTGGCGCGCCAAGACGCTGTTCGAGGTTGAGGGGCGCGTCACCGTCCTTGAGGTGCGGTTCGGCCAGATCATCGCGCGCACCGAGGTTCTGGAAACCGGCATGTCGAACGCGAATGCCGCGATTGACGAGCTTCGGCGAGGCATGATCCGGCCTGAAATCATGCGCGAGGTTCGGCGCGACGTTGCCGCTATGCGGCGTCAGTTGAACGTGCCGGAGGGTGCGCGGTCATCCTATTATGATCCCGGCTTGGTTCTCGACCAGTGGGATACCAAGCATGCGCGCTGGCTCGCGCGTGTAGACGAAGGCATCCAGATGCCATTCGCGCAGAGCCGCGAAGCCCGATTGCAGGTCAAGAACGAAGACGATCCGCGCATCATGTTCGTCGGACGCCGAATGGTCCCGGCGTTCGATAAGGTCAAGCGAATCTTCAACGAGGGAGGCAAATCCACCCGCCTGATTTCGCAGGTGACGCACACTGAAATCGAAGCAATTCAGCGCTCCGTGTCTCGCACGAGCACGTCGTATGGGCCAACGATCAATTTTTGCGCTAACCAAGCGGAGTGGTCGCGTTTCGTACCGGCCGCACAAGCTGGCGCCAACTTCGCCAAGGATGGCGAGACCTTCCAGGGCTTGGGTAAAAACGAAGCGGCGAGCTTCGGCCCGCACCAAGTTTATCAGGCTCGCTCCGTGAAGGTGCAGAGTTGGACCGAGACGTATTGGGAATACGTCCCCAAAACAGTTGGGTTGAACGGCTCGGTTTACGGGCAGACGTTCCTTGTCGATCAGCCTCTCATCAGCCCTTCCGTCGAGCTTGAGTTCGCCAAGGTCGGCACGGACGGCGCCGTGCATGTCATCTTCTGCGCGACGGATGAGACCGGCGCGCCTGTCATCGACGACATCATCGCGACTGCCAAACTCGAAGCGAGGGACATCAAAGTCGGCTGGAACGAGTTCGTAGCAGACTTGACCTATTTCGACCCTGGCAAGCGCTACGGCTGGTACGCGGTCACAACCGGCAACCACACCCTGTATGGCACAGACGCGAATGCCTTCTCCGGCGGAACATCCTTCCGTTTCACCGACGGCGCTTGGGCGCAAGGCGACCTCACGTTCGATTTCAATTTCCGCCTCAACGGTTGTCGGTTCCGCAATACGCGGACGGTGGTGGACTTCCAGTCGATGTCACTGCCTGGCGGCATGACGCAGTTCTCCCTTCTGCATCCTGACTGGAAGCCAGAAGGGACCGCGCTTGCGTGGGAAATCCAACCCGATTTCGGTGGTGCGCTGCCGCCGTGGGTGAAACTCGACCCAGCCGTCGGTGCCGACAACCCGCTCGCAGGGTTGCCGCCCACGGTGAACCTGCGGTTGACGATGCTGGCGACCCAGGACTTGGCACCCATGATCGAGCTTTCGGAAGTTGCCGTCTACGAAGCCGCCAGGGTGCGGGCCGAGTTCCGCGCCGTATCCAAACGCCTCGACTTCGGCCTGTCCACAAACACCATTCAGACGCTCGACGTCGTCGATGACTTCAACCCGGCTGTTCATACGTTCGAACCGCGCATCATCGTCAACGAAGGCGCTGCGCTCGTCGCGCCGTCCGTCGTCACGCAGCGGGTCGATCCCGACAAGCCGGCACGCCGCGAGTTCTTGGCGACCTACGCCGTGACGAACGCTACCTCGGCCCGTCTCTGCCCTGGCGGCTCCACCACGAACGTCGTCGACGTCTTCTTCGGCCAGAACACCGCGCTGTTCGCGCTTTAAGGAACCGCCATGGCTACTCGTGAAGGCGCCGACGCGCCCGCCTACGACCCGCAAGTTCGATACGACGTGAAGTTCACCCGCGTCGTCTCGGTCTACGGCGCCAAGCTCTTGCCGATCGACACGCATGACGTTGACGGCAAAACGCTCAACCTCATCGTGGACGCGGAAGGTGCCGACTGTGTCGAACGTGCCGACCCGCGATAACGACTATCAGTTCCGGCCTGCTCCGGCTGTCGCCAAGCTCGACCGCCGGACGTGGAACGTCGTCCTCGGCGATGTCGGGTTCCGTCTGCGCGCGATCGAGGAGAAGCGCACCGAGTTACAGGACCTCATCGACGACCTGTCGTTCGCTGGCGTCCAGCGTCTCGACCAGGCCATCAATCCGCTCATCGTCGGCGTGCAGCGCGACCTAGACACCCTCAAGACGTCGGTTGCGGCGACGGTCGCCGCCAACGATCGGATCATCTCCGACTTCCAGGCGGTCACGGCGGTCAACCTCGAAGAACTGCAAGACCAGATCAACGAGGTTCAAACCCGCATCAATGTCATCCTCGCCGGTGGGCTCGATGCGGCGGACGTGCGTGAAAGCACGACGCGAGTGTTCGTGTCGCCTGCGGAGAAGGCCGAAATCGGCAAGCTTCGGACGGACGTCAACGCGAAGGCGTCGAAGGAAAGCCCGGAGTTCACCGGCAACCCGAAGGCGCCAACGGCGGCGTTCGGGGACGCCGACACGACGCTTGCCAATACCGAGTTTGTTCAGCGCGCCATTGATAGCGTCCGGTTGGACGCCATGGCCTATGCGCTCTGTTTTGGGGGATCCTGAACCATGTTGCGCACCCAAGCGACCGGCGGTCGTATGCTGACGATCGCGCTCCAAACGATCGTCACGAACCCGGCCAACAGCGGAGAAATCCGCACCTACGAGGCCACGCTTTCGAACCAAGACGGCGTCAACGCGGCGAACGTCACGCGGTTCGAGCGGGTCGATGCGAGCGAGGCGAACGCCGCGCAACCGCTTCTCGCGAAGGACTATCCGATCAAGGCGAAGGACCAAGCGTCCGGCCTCGTCGTTCTCGACCCTGGCGATAGCCTCCGGGCGTCAGCGTCAGCCGATGGTGATATCTTCCTGTCGATCCAGCAGCGGTTCGCGGAGCCCGCCACATGATTGGGTTCAAGGCGGGGCTCCGAGCCGGGTTTGAGCGGTTGAGTGATCGTTCAAGCGGGGGCCTTGTGGGACAGGTCCTCGTAGTGACGTCGCAAGACGTTATAGTCCCGGCCGGCGCGATGTTCGTATTCGCGGAAGTGCAAGCCAAGGGCGGCTCCGCTTTGCGAGGAACCGGAAACCGGCGTTCGGCAGGCGGGGCTGGAAATGATGCAGTCTTAGCCGTCCAGCCTGCGGATGTTGTGGCGGTATCCCTTGGATACGCGAGTGATGCGGCGGAACAATCCACCATCACATGTAGAGGAGGGGCAATCGCAGCGAACTCTCCGGGTGCGTCGCAAGCCGGGACGCAAACCGGCGTCTCTGGGAAATATCCGGGGACAGATGCGCAGAACGGCAATGCAGGGAAGGGGACAGGTAGACTTGCCGGAAATGTCGGGAACACCACACCTGGCTACGGCGGGGGCGTCTTCACTAGCTTCGACGGCGAGTATTTGAAGGGTGGTCGGCCTGTCGCTTGCCTCACGTTTTTTGAGGCTTACGATGACGCGGTTGCCTTCGCTAAGTTCGTCTACGGGGGGGCATGGGCGCCATGACGGTCGACCTCTACCGCTTCAACGGCGCAGCCCCCGCCTCGCTTCCCGCCGAAGCGCGCACCGCCTCCGGCGAGCTTCGCACTGACCTCGCCAACCAACCGAAGAGTCGCGCCGAACTCGGGTTCGTCTACTTCGCCACGATCGACCCGGCGACACAGCATGTCGTGAAGCGAGGCAGTTCTTACCGCGTCGAAACGTTGCCTGCCCAGCCGGTGCCCGAGCCTCCAGCACTGCAGCCGCGTGTTCTCGGCAAGTTGGAGTTCACGTCGCTCGCGCAGGCGGCCGGCGGGATGACAGACGGCATGCTCGTCGCGGCCTACAAGGACCCACGCTTCGAAGCGTTCTGGATCAAGATGCAGCTTGCAAGCGAGGTGGTTCGCGACCATCCCGTGACGACGCAGGCGCTCCGGGGGCTCGAAGCTGCCGGGTATCTGCCGAAGGGTGCGGCTGCGGTGTTGTCGTCATGGCCGGTAGCGTAGATCACTGCACGGCTTGGCTCGAAGGGTCGTGGGCACACTGTTGCGCCGCTCACGACCTCGCCTATGCCGATATGGCGGTCGCCAGGTCCGACGCTGACGCCGCGCTCGCCGTCTGCGTCGCGGCGACCTCGGGAGGGTGGCCCGTTGCCATCGTCATGTTCGTCGGCGTGACGGTTGCGGGCTGGTGGTTCCGGCGGCGTGCGATCCGAGCGACGCGCCTTCCGCCCGGTTCGGACGTGACGTGAAGCAAACGCCATAGGCGTTTCGCAACCGCGCTCCTATACCCGGTCGAAGCTTGGTATTCGGAGGCCGGTTCATGGCGGGCGAACAGTTCTTGCACGGCGTCGAAGTCATTGAAATCGACGATGGCCCGCGACCCATTCGCACCGTTCGCTCGTCGGTCATCGGCATCGTCGGCACCGCGCCCGACGCCGACCCGCTCGCCTTCCCGATCAATACGCCGGTCCTCATCGCCGGGTCGCGCCTGACGGCATCCAAGCTCGATGTCAGCCTCGCGCAGACGAAGCGCGGCACTCTGCCGGGCGCTCTCGACCTCATCCTCGACCAGATTGGCGCAGCGGTCGTCGTCGTCCGCGTCGAAGATGGTGCTGCCGGCGCCGGACAGGCAGCCGCCACCCTCGCGAACGTCCTAGGCGGCGCCGTAAACGGCGCCTACCAGGGTGTGCATGCGCTCCTCGCCGCGCAGACGGCGGTCGGCGTCACACCGCGCATCCTCATCGCTCCCGGCTTCACCAGCGCTCGCGCCGCCGACTCGGCAAACCCCGGCCAGTTCCTCGCCAACCCGGTCGTCGCCGAACTCATTGGCATCGCGGAGCGTCTACGGGCCGTCATCGTCGCGGATGGCCCGAGCACGACCGACGCCGCTGCCGTCGACTACGCGGGGGACTTCGGGTCTAAGCGCGTCTATGTCGTGGACCCCGCCGTCAAGGTGCAGCGCGGCGCCAACATCGTCGTCGAGCCCGCGTCGAGCGCGGTGGCCGGCCTTATCGCCAAGATCGACAACGACCGTGGTTTCTGGTGGAGCCCGTCCAACCAGAACATCAATGGCATCGTCGGGGTCGCCCGCCCCATCGACTTCGGGCTCGGCGACCCGAACAGTCGCGCCAACTTCCTCAACGAGGCGAAGGTCGCGACCATCATCCGCGAGGATGGATACCGGCTGTGGGGCAACCGGACGCTTTCGAGCGACGAGAAGTTCGCCTTCCTGTCGGTCGTGCGCACGGCCGATATCATCAATGACAGCATCCTGCGGGCGCACCTGTGGGCGGTGGATCGCAACATCACCAAGACCTACGTCGACGATGTCGAGGAGTCGGTCAACGCCTACGGGCGCACGCTGGTCGCGCAGGGCGCGATTGCCGGCATGCGGTGTTTCGCCGACCCCGACCTCAACTCGCCGGCCAGCATCGCGCAGGGCAAGGTCTGGTTCAACGTCGATTTCTCGCCGTACTACCCGGCCGAGCACGTCATTTTCCGCTCGCGGATCACGAACGACTATCTTGAGGACATCGTTTAATGGCCCGGCTTCCTCGCCTTCTCAAGCACTTCAACCTCTACATCGACGGCGAGGACTATGCCGGCCGTGCCGACGCCATCACGCCGCCGAACATGGCGTTCACGATGGAAGATCACCGGGCCGGCGGCATGGATGGCGTGAAGCGGCTTGAGATGGGCATGGAGGCGATGACCTCCACCCTCATCATCTCGGACGCTACCCCGGCCCTCATCGGCCTCATGGGGCGCGACGGCGTTCCGATCGTCGCTCGCGGTTCCGTGCAGGCGCAGGGCCAGCGTGCCGAGCCGGTGGTTCTCAACATGCGAGGCTTCTTCTCCGGCCTCGAATGGGCGGAATGGCGCGGCGCCACCAAGTCGACGCAGACGATGACCGCCGAGCTCGACTACTTCCGGTATCGGCAGGTGGACGTCGAATACTGCGAAATCGACATCATCAATATGGTCCGCCGGTTCGGCGGCGTCGACCAGTTGGCCGAGCACCGCACCAACATCGGCCAGTAACCCGAGGCCGCGAGCGTCGCGGCCCGTCAGTAGAGGACGCCCGGCATGGCGGAACGGCAATCCCACGCGCTTTTCGAGCCCATCACGGTCGACGGCGCCGAAAGGCGGACCATCGACCTGCGGCGGCTCAAGGGCAAAGACCTTCGCGACATCGACAAGTTCGAGGGCGGCAACGCCGACAAGACGCTGTTCATCATCCAGCGTCTTTCCGGCTGGCCGCCGGAAGCGGTGGAAGAACTCGACGCGGCCGATATCGAGGCGTGCGGCAAGATCATCGAGGGTTTTACCAAGCGGAAGCCGTCAATCGTGCGGTGATTGAAGGCATGATGGCGAACATTGCCGTCATCTTTCATTGGGCGCCTTCCGAAATGTACGAGATGGACGTGTCCGACCTTCGCCGTTGGCACGCCCTGGCGCTCGAAAGGGCTCCGAAGAAGGGCAAGTAGGAGGGCGACGTGTCGCAAACTACCGTCGACGTCGTTCTCTCTGCCATCGACAAGATCACCGCTCCCATCGCAGCCATCCAGCGCCGGATTGAGCGTCTGACGGCTCCGCTCGGCCGCGTCTCTCGCGCCATTGGCGACCTCGGCAACGCCGCTGGCATCGGCCGGCTGACATCGGCCATAGGCGGCGTCGGTCGCGCCCTCGGCAGCGTCACGCAGGCCGCAGCGCAAGCGACCATGCACCTCACCGCCATGGCGGGGGTCTCGCTGGCCGGCATCGGGGCGGGGCTCTACGGCGTGCTGCGAACTGGCGGCGAGTTCGAGCGCTACGAGATCATGCTTACCGGCCTCATGGGCACGCCGGAGAAGGCGAAAGCCGCCATGGATTGGGCCGAGAAGTTCGCCCAAACCACGAACCTCGGCGTGGACCAAGCCGTCCAGTCCTACATTCGATTGAAGAACGTCGGCATCGATCCGACGCTCGGCGCTTTGCAGGCGTTGACGGACTACAACGCGAAGGTCGGCGGCTCGTACTACGAGCTTGAAGGCGTGATGCTTGCTGTGACCCAAATGTGGGGCAAGCAAAAGATCAGCGCCGAGGAGATGAACCAGCTTATCGAACGGCGCGTCCCCGCTTGGCAGTTGCTCGCCAAGGCGACCGGCAAGACCGTTCAGGAACTCATGAAGCTTTCCGAAAAGGGGAAACTCGGCGGCGACTACATTCGCGCGCTCGTGACGCAGATGGGAAAGGAGTCGAAGGGCGCATCCGAGGCTATCGGCAAGTCGTGGGACGGCATTCTTGATCGCATCGGCGATGCATGGAAGGGCTTTAACAAGTCCATCGCCGACGCAGGCGTGTTCGATCAAGCTAAGATTGCGCTCGAAGACCTGCTATCGCTGATCCAGAAGCTACAGAACAACGGCCAGTTGGTCGCGTGGGCGAAGTCCGTTTCGGACGCGATGACGAACTACCTCGTGCGTCCGCTCAAAGACTTCCTGTTCGGGACCGAGACCATCGGCGACAGCATGAAGGACAGCATTCGAACG
>Ga0182211_1000176_pt1 | contig 19457 bp, 18 predicted proteins | sample G5R1MG_20_FD_129660 | JGI IMG/M metagenome (GOLD analysis project Ga0182211, IMG submission 129660) | Switchgrass phyllosphere microbial communities from Michigan, USA - G5R2_MAIN_03OCT2016_LD1 MG | ecosystem: Host-associated > Plants > Phyllosphere > Phylloplane/Leaf | place: USA: Michigan... | reverse complement strand
CTGATGCACGCATACACATATCCGGCCCACGAAGCGCTCATCGGTCGTATCGCAAAGGAGATTGGCTTCGACCATGTCAGCCTCAGTCACGAGCTCATGCCCATGATCAAGCTGGTCCCTCGCGCCACTTCGGCATGCGCAGACGCCTATCTCACCCCCGCCATACGCAAGTACATCGACGGATTCTCCCGCGGCTTCGCGGGGGGCCTAGGCGCCCGCAACGTCGGCCCAGAAACGGGTTCCCGGGGCGCCAGGTGCGACTTCATGCAGTCGGATGGTGGCCTGGTCGATGTCGACCTATTCTCGGGCCTCAAGGCCATTCTCTCGGGCCCCGCGGGCGGCGTCGTTGGCTATGCCCTCACGTCTTACGATCCCACCACAAAAATACCAGTCATTGGCTTTGACATGGGGGGAACCAGCACAGATGTATCCAGATATGGCGCGGGACGCTACGATCACGTCTTTGAAACAACAACTGCCGGTGTCACCATCCAATCTCCACAGCTCGATATCAACACGGTCGCAGCAGGCGGTGGGTCACGGTTGTTCTGGAAAAATGGGCTCTTCGTAGTAGGCCCAGAGTCTGCCAGCGCACATCCTGGACCTGCATGCTATCGTAAAGGTGGCCCGTTGACAATCACAGATGCTAATCTTTTCCTCGGTCGCCTGCTTCCAGACTTCTTTCCTCGCATATTCGGCGAACACGAAAACGAGGGGCTCGATGTCGATGCAAGCGAAGAGCTTTTCAAGGAACTAGCGCAGCAGATCAACCAGCAAGTAGCTGGCAGCAACAAGGACCAGAACAAGGACATGTCACTGGATGAGATTGCGAATGGATTTCTCCAAATCGCCAATGAGACTATGACACGGCCCATTCGCAGTCTGACTGAAGCACGTGGATACGACACATCGAAGCACAGACTGGCTACGTTCGGCGGTGCGGGCGGCCAACATGCAGTTGCCATTGCTGAAGCCCTGGGTATTTCACAGATTCTTATCCACCGGTACTCCTCGGTACTTTCTGCTTACGGAATGGCGCTGGCTGATGTTGTTGATGAGCGACAGGAGCCTGAATCCTTGAGTTGGTCAGACGACAAAGAAGTGAGGGATCATCTGCAAAACAAAATGGCGGATTTAAAGAGCAAATCGACGTCAGCACTTGAAAAACAGGGATTCCAAGAAAATGATATTCATTACGAGGAGTACCTGAATTTGCGCTATCGAGGTACTGAATCGGCGCTGATGATTGCGAAGCCCTCTATTGAGGAAGCAGACCAGGAATATGATGGTGATGAGTGGGCCTTCGGCAAAGCCTTCGTCAAGCAGCATGACCAGGAATTTGGTTTCACACTCCCAGATCGCGATATAATCGTCGACGACGTACGCGTTCGCGGCATCGGTAAAACATTCCAAGGTTTTGAGAAAACAGTTGATGAGCAGCTCAAAGAGATTCAACCAAGGGATCTCCTGAACGACGAGAAACGCTACGACACTCGTAAGGTATTCTTTGAAGGTGGTCGACAGGAAACGTCAATCTACAAGCTCGAGGATTTGGTTGTTGGCGATCGGATCAAGGGTCCAGCCATCATCGCAGATGGAACGCAGACCATCGTTGTTACTCCTAGTGCCACCGCACTCGTGATCCACACGCATGTGGTAATCAATATTGGCGAGAGTCATGGACTTGAAAAGGCTATTGATACGAAGAAGGTGGATCCTATTCTACTTAGCATTTTTGCCCATCGTTTCATGGCAATTGCGGAGCAAATGGGTCGCGCGTTGCAAAAGACGAGTGTGTCGACCAATGTGAAAGAACGATTGGACTACTCATGTGCACTCTTCGACGAGGATGGGGGACTGGTGGCGAATGGTACGTGAGACCCAGATTACAAACTAGAATTTTTACTGATGGAACTTCCCAGCACCCCATCTACCCGTTCATCTAGGTAGCATGTCCACCTGCGTCCGCAAACAAGCTGCTATATGGAAAGGAAGGCTTAAGAAGGGTGATGTTCTAATGAGCAATCATCCATCCTTTGGAGGAACTCATCTCCCCGACATTACAGTCATCACACCCGCTTTCTCGGGTGATAAGATAATTTTCTACGTGGCCTCGCGTGCCCATCACGCTGATATCGGAGGTATCCTTCCGGGGTCTATGCCTCCGGCTTCTAAAGAACTCTATCAAGAGGGCGCAGCCATTAAATCTGAGAAGCTCGTCTCCCAAGGCCAGTTCGATGAAAAGAGAGTGGTCGAACTCCTGCTTGATGAACCTGGCCAGCACCCAGGATGTTCGGGCACTAGATGTCTCAGTGACAATATCAATGATCTCAAGGCGCAAGTCGCCGCAAATCAGAAGGGAATTAACTTGATTAGCATACTCATGTCCGACTACGGCGAGCAAGTTGTGAAATTCTACATGACGTCAATTCAGGCCAATGCTGAACAATCGGTTCGTGCACTACTCAAAGACGTGCATAAGCGCTTCAAGGGACAAGACCTCTCCGCGGAAGACTACATGGATGATGGCAGCCCAATCAAACTGAAAGTCACCATCGACCCTGTGAAGGGCGAAGCAGTCTTCGACTTTGCAGGCACAGGACCAGAGGTATACGGCAATATCAATGCACCTGAAGCTGTCACGTATTCCGCAATTATTTACTGCCTACGTTGTCTTATCAGTCAAGATATTCCCTTAAATCAAGGGGCTCTTACGCCGGTTCACGTCAAGATCCCGCCACGCTCTTTCCTCAGCCCCAGTGCAACGGCAGCGGTGGTCGGTGGTAATGTGCTCACGTCACAGCGCGTCACTGATGTAGTATTGAAAGCATTCAAAGCTTGTGCTGCGTCTCAGGGTGATACGAACAATCTCACTTTTGGCTTTGGAGGCACCACCTTCTCTGAGCCAGGGAACACAGGCGCTAGGAAAGAAACAAAGGGCTTCGGATACTACGAGACCATCGCCGGTGGCTCTGGTGCAGGTCCTACGTGGAATGGGACCAGTGGTGTTCACACGCATATGACAAATACCCGCATTACTGATAGCGAAGTCTTCGAGCGTCGATATCCAGTGCTTTTGAGGGAATTTTCCTTGCGCGAGGGAAGTGCAGGGCAAGGCTTGCATAAAGGCGGTGAAGGGGTGATTCGAGACATTGAATTCCGTATTCCAGTTCAAGTTAGCATCTTATCCGAGCGGAGAGTCTATCATCCCTACGGTATGGAAGGCGGCGGGGCAGCAGCCTGTGGTCTTAACCTGTGGGTCCGCAAGACGAAGCGCGCCATAGTCAACGCCAGTTCTACGACAGAAGCAGATGATGGAAAGAAGGATGCAGAAGATGAATTTCAGCACATCAATCTCGGCGCCAAGAACACGGTCGCTATGCAGCCTGGTGAGAGGATCGTCATACATACTCCTGGCGGTGGAGCGTGGGGCAAAGAGGGCGAGGAAACTAACCTGGAGACGAAGGCCGATCCGAGGGCTGCATGGAAGGGAGGTAGTATCGCGGGGCGGCAAAGCACGGCGGAGGCTAGCGCTTGAGACGGCAAAAAAAATTGTCCAATTTGGTAACTATCTACGAATTGCTATGACCTCCAGGCCTTGGATAATGATATTTCCATCCGCCATAGATCATCTTGAGTGGTATGTCCGCATGATTGTGATGTAAATCAAAGCCTGCACTACGGTGCCTCTTTCCATCTACTAGCTACGGGTAATGATTTTCAACAGTTTACTTGCGCCAGCAGATTTGCGAACTGGAACTTCTTCTGGAAATGTTTGTCTGAGAAGGGAACTCAGGCTACCAACTTGCTAATATGCACTTTGGCCTTGACGTATGAGAGCTGTTCCTAGGTAATGCGTATATTAAACAGCACTACAGGAGCATATTCTATCACGCTGGTTGTGCCTCTGTGCATTCAGGTATTAAAGGCTCTGCAATATAAGCTACTCTTTGCGACTGGAAGTAAACTAATTGCCACATCTCGCAATGAAGACAGCTTCCTAAAGTGCGACTACAAAGTTACCGGGAGACTTAGCGTGGGATGTCTTGTTGCTCGGTGTGAACAAAACCAATTTAAATGGCAACACATCCATCTACTGCTCAGCGCACCGGTAATAAATCTCTGTTCTTCCTGCTGCTATCGAAGAATTTCAGCCTATACACAAACTACCGAAACAGAAGCTAATGAACCTAACTAAGGAACTATGTCAACTAACGCCCAAACCCACGCAGTTAAATGGGACTATACTTCTACCGGTCGCCTTTACACAACCTTATCTCGCGCTTTTAAACAAAAAAAAAAAACTATAGGCAGAGAAAAACAGGGGAAGAGTTGGTCCGTTGCTGATTATGGTTTTCTGATTTGGGACTTCGGAGTTCACTCGAAGCCCTGGGCCAGACGGAGGCTTCATTCAGACCAGCAAAAGAATGCGTCCATTCAATGGACGAAAAAAAGAACGGAGAGAGGACTGTTGTCCCTAGAAGCCCGACGTGGGGCTCGAACCCACAACCTTGAGATCCCGCTAATCTTACGAGTAAGAGTCTCACGCGCTACCGATTGTGCCAGCCGGGCTGGTTGCTCCTAACTTGATGGAAGGGGGTCAATTTAACAGGGATATATTCCTCGATAAGATTCATGTGTCAAGATCTGTACAAGGCGGTTCATTTGAGTGCGGCTGGGACAAAGTCGAAAAGGTATGTTGTCGGAGTTGCGCAGAAAATTTCTTGACGGTGGGTCGTCCGGTCAAAACCGGCACCTAAGGAACGACTAAGTCACGTGGGTGACGGTAGAGCTCCAACCTCCCTAAAACCAGAGACCATAATCAGAGTAATAGGAACTCGCGTGAGAGTCCCTGGAAAAGAATGAATAATGATCGAAAAGAGACGAAGAAACGGGTAAATACAGTCTGAAGTACCTATGGGGACGTGAGAGTTTGCGAGCTCCTGCTTGGCCAGTTCAGTCCATTAGCCATGCTTAGCTTACTTAGCACTGCTCATACACGGTTTCAGTACTTTGGATTATTGTGATCCTGGCCGTGATCTTTCGATGCTGAGAGTATGTAAGCGCATCGCTCGCTGCGTAGACACACGTGATTGTACTGTCCTGGGAACCCAGAGAAACCCAGAAATGAAGCGTCTCCGAATGCATCAATATCCCATAAATAGCCGGATTGAGTCGTTGAGTCTTAGTATCCCAGGCGTTGCTCTGGTGAATTGAGAGCGCCAACGGGCACTTGGGTTGCGACCAGTCTGAGGCAGGGGGCCTTCAGGGACCATGACTCTTGCCACGTGTCAAACGGACCATTGAGCTCTCAGTTGTATGCGTAAGACACTGCGTTGGCCTCGAATATGCTGCAACGTATAAGGAGTTGAAGGAAAGATGCGAGTGCCTGTTGTTGTTGAGCCTCCACCACATGGAGGATGACGTATGGTTCGGCTCCAGTAACCGTCGCACAGACCACCATTGCCTGTTCGAACATTCACCTGAACACCGGCACGGATTGTCGTGTTTGTGGGGCTATGTGATAATTCAGTCGTCCAGTTAAGCTTTGCTGATCAGCGCCTAATGCAAGGTTACAGTGTTATCTGGCTTAGCTAGAAGAATGATGTGAGTGAAGCTGCAGTTTAAGGACACAATTGAGCGTATATGACATGACTATATTTGACGACAATGGCAAATGATCGCACCAGTCAGTGAAAATTGTCATGCAGCAACATGACTATATGCACGAGTATTCTATTAAGCCAGGTGGCAGCGTAGTTGTCGAAAAATCATCTCGTGAATGATAGACAAGGCTGTATGAAGTCGCAAATCTCCAATTTTCCCCCTTAGATATCCAATCCATATTCTACCGGTATTCTTCCATGACTTCTCTTCTCATCATAGCCGGCGGGCTTGGTGCTCGTGGCGCGGGTAGTGTCAACCGTTGGGTATCAACCTTGACTTCCTTTAGATCAATCTCCCTTTCCAGCTCCTCCGCATTGTGATATGTTCCTACATGCTTTACCAAGCTCTCCACGGTGCGGCAAAGTGCATCAACGTCGTGACCTTTGCTGCAGATTACACACGCATACGCCCCGTCGGAAGTATGACACTTGAGAACGAATCGTTGACCCAGACGGAATTCCCTCGTCTCCATGATGTCCGTCTCAAAGCCTTTGTCGATAATAGTTATTGGTGTACGCTTCCCGATCATCCAAAAATCCTCTGCGGTAACGTCGAGGTATGCACCACATGCTGGACACTGGCATGCCCCTCCGGGCGCAAAAGTCGATGCCAAGGGCTTGTTCGGCACATATTGGAGATCTAGACTGTACCGACAGAACAGTTGATCAGATTGATTCATCATGGCTGTGGTTTCGCGCTTGGAGGGTGCGGTTGAGCGTTGTGGGGATGGAGAGCGAATGGAGCCTTGATTCAAACCGAGACGGTGCTGAGCCTGGCGCATGGCCTCAAGGGACCCTTCTCGCGCAGAGTTGGAAGCTGCGACAAGTTTTGCCATGTCAGCACGGGTGAGCTGTCGATCGTTGTAGAGAGCTTCTTGGAGAACATTGATGACGGTTTGTTGGAGGGAGATGATTTGAGCTTGCAGTTGGTTTTCGACAATAGCTGAAGCGGCGTTAGCACTGGCGTAAAAACAAGCTGCTTCAGAAGACACTCGAGATCATACACACCATCGCCTTGCGCGAAACGACTTCCCATTCTCCCATAGCCCTCGTCGTACATGCGCTGAATCATCCTTCCGTCTCGCTCAAAGTTTCTCCCCGGATCGTCGCGGCCACCTCCGCCCTTCAAGCGATCAATTTCTTGCTGCCGCCCATCTGCTGACTGCTGTGCTTGCTCGAATTGCTCGCGAAGCTGCTTGATCTCGCCGTCCTGCTTTGTGTCACGCAGCTTCTGCTTATGAGATTCGCGTCGATCGTGAACGCGCTCCCAGAGGCCCATTGATGCGGTAAAAGTGCCCACCAAAGTCGAGGCCAGCGTGGCCATGATGAAGGTTTTCTCGAATCCTAGTCAGTTCTGAAGTAGGTGAGAGGCTGGCGCATCTGGCTGTGTACCTTGAGTTTCTTCTCCTCGATCCATGATGCGTAATTCATCTTGACGGCCTACGAGTGATACCACGCTCAATATGAGTTCAGTTCGAGATGCGAACAGATGCAGTAGACTAATGGTAGGATTATTTGTTGGTCTAGCACTCTGTCGCGATGAACAGCCCAGAAGCCACATGGATTTGAAGGCAGCAAGTTCCGCCGCCCCAGGCCTCTAAATGACGCACGATGTTTCACGTGGAATGGGGCCGGAAATCATGGTATGATAGAAACGGCCTGTGATTGCTCCTTATGTCGCGCAGTCATCATCGTGTGCAGGGGAAGACAGTTGCTGACCGCAAATTACCCACGGCGAGCAGCGTATAAGCCGGTGCCCAGTGACGTCATTGTGGTCGGGCAGTTCCCAGGCAGTGGAACTCTAAATCTTGAACTTGAGCCTACAGCAAACAAACCAAACAACGAATTTTAGAAAGATCATTCATTTCAATCAGAATATTCCGCATCCCCTTCATACAGATCAGGTCAGAGAGATAGTTCAGTTGTTGAGTATCATTCGGTCCCAGAATGATATGAAAACAGGGGAGCTGGGCCACAGTGCACTACAAGTGTAGGGTGCACTGGTGTCTACTACCCACTGTGTAGCTATCTCATTATATACCGTGTTGTCCTGGTCCATGTACGGTGGTGCTCCCCAACGCCACTGCTGCGTCGAACATCCCATCTGTCAGGCCGTGCGCCGACATGGCCCAGAGTGGCCTGACCTGTGTGGTCTTGAGGGGAATAGATACTATTCAATCCACAATCTTCTAACTTGGTAGAAGATTGCTAAGCGCAGGAGTAGCAGTTGAATATTCCATCTAACGTAGGAAGAAGATTTTGTTCGGGTATTGTTGTGTTAGAACAGATGGTTGCTTGGCTAGCCGTTGATCTCATTGACGCACTAGATAATATCTAGTTAGTAGATAGTGTTTAGTGACGAAACCCGCACGGACCGCTCGCTGCTCTTCTCCTTGCCAGACCAGTTCGTACGTGCTAGCATTGACATTCAACTCAAGCTGCGCATTCAGCAATACTCAGTGCGGGACCCCGATTGTCTTTCTGTATTGTGCTATCTATCAAATACCGACAGGAACTCCAGAAATCTCCTTGGTCCGAAAGACATCAGAATATCCGCACGTACCGTGGCCATGCAGCCGTTCTCGAAACCATTGCCCATCGTCTCAGAGGCCATCGGCATGGGGCCGTTCCTGCCGATCATGCATGATAAAGATGTCCTATTCCACGACTCTTTCTCATTCCAGAGACTTAACACATTCGCCTATCTGCCCTCTCCCACGGAGGTGAGAGAAGTTGCTAGTCGATCAGCGAATAGGGGGGCAAAGCTTCGGACCCGACCCCCACCTGTGTGTTTCCCTAGTCTTGGGTTGCTAGTCAAATACGGAACAGAGATAACCTCAGCCGAAGGCCAATGCCTCCTTTTCTTGCGTAAAAAGCTTCCGACGGTTCCTGTTCCGAAGGTGTTTGGATGGTGTGAAGACGATGACCAGGTGTTTATCTATATGGAGCTTATGGAAGGCATCACCCTTGAGAAAAGCTGGGATACATTACCTGAGGACGACAGGTTGGCTTTATGCCAACAATTGCGGGGTATGATAGATTCATGGCGCCGTCTCTCGTGTGACTTGACGCCTCCATACATTGGTGAGTCAATCCTCGCAATCACGACTTAGCCCAAGACAAACGTATAGGCTTATATTACATTCTGCTGACAAGGTTTTAAGGTCATATTAACAAGCAACCACTGTTGGACGTTGTTTTCACGAATACTTGCTCTCCAACCGCAGGCCCCTTCTCAAGCGTATCCAAGTTTCATGACTGGTTCACTTCGTCATATGGCCCACGTCGTGATAATCCGAATATACCTCCGCATCCGTACCGCTATTTTCTCCCAGATGATGTTCCCATTGTGTTTACACATGGTGATCTACACCCTAGCAATATTATTGTATCTTTTGGGCCGAATCCTCGTGTTGTTGCAATCATTGATTGGCATCAATCTGGGTGGTATCCAGCATACTGGGAGTATTGTAAGGCTCGATGGACTTCGTGGATTGGCAAGGAATGGGAGTCCAAGTACCTGCCCCTTATACTGGATCGGCACGATTGCTATGACTACTGGGATAGCTTTATTCTGGCTCGTGGAGCATGAAGTAATCAAAGGACTCGAAGACTACTATAAAGTAATGTTACAAAGCGCAGAGCAGACATGATGGCTTTCTATCTTGGGTCCTAGGGTCAACTTTCCACTTGGTCATTCATAAACTTCCTCAAAGATGCTCTCAATTTTTGGGTGCACCATCGACGGTCTGCAAAGCTGACTGGTCCATCACTTCATTCTGTACAAGTGCAGCCACCACTTCCTGTAACCATGTTGGATAGGACTGCTTTAGTGTTGGAGGTATCCAGCAAAATGAGTCAATATGGCTGCGCCGCAGCGCTTAATCTCAAGGTAGTTAGGTCAGGATCTCTGACAGCAAACTCTTCCCCACCTAACCCTGGAAAACTAGAGTGAATAAAGTCGAACTCCGAACGGTAGGGGAGTATGTGATGTGACGTGGACTGCAGCGCAACCAGAGCTCGAACTACGGCAAGTCGCGTGACCAACATCACGTCAATAGATGACATGCCGAAAATACGACAGACATCCGATCCGAGACACTAGGGATATCTGGGATACCCTTAGTTAACAGACACAGAAGGGATAATGTGGTAGAAATACATAGCATTAGAGGCCAAGACTAGCCCCTCAGCGTTTCAGCTCTGCAAAACGTCTCGCTAACTCATTTACATCCGGTATCTTGCCTCCAGGCCCTCGCTCACTATTGGAATCCTTTTCGGGCTCGCTCTTGGACTCTTTACTGGGCTCATGCTTGGCAACATAGTCCTTTGCTCCAGGCAACTTCAACCTCGGCGCGACGTTGTCTGTACTGGGGCTCGGCGGCACTACTCTCAGCGGACTCTGGGGTCCGAGTTTCTTAGGAGTATTGGCTTTGGCCAGCGCTTCCCGCTCATCCTGTCCCTTGTCGTCGTCGTCGTCGTCGTCGTCACGATGCTCGTCAACATCAGCCGCGGCATCGGCATGAGCACTGGAATCGGTGCTGGACGTCCCGTACGCAACGCCGTAGAAGCGTGCAATCTCGCTCAAGTAGGCCTCGACCAGGGTCTCGCTAGGCGTCTCCACGCGTAGCTTGTGGACGACGCGCTCGGCCACGCCCTCGGCTTGCATGCTGGCCAGGGCGACTTCCTTGCCGAACTTGTCGACGAGCAGGGCGCGCACCGTATGGAGCTCCTTGATATCTGTGCGGGGGGCGGCATAGATGATGCTGCGCACCGCCTCTTCGAGCGCGGGGTCCAGCGGGGCGGGGCTGGCTTGCGAGTCGAGGAGCTGCGAGCGCGCGAGGACAAGTTCACAATAGAGCTCCAGCATCTCATGCAGCTCTGTGGTAATGTCGGAGCGGATAATGTTTTCGACGCGGATGCGCGCCGACTGCACCTTGCCGGCCTCGAGCAGCTGGGCCATGTCGCGCCGCTGCTGCTTGACTTTGGCGCTGTCCTTGAGTTGCACCATGCGCAGCCGCGAGATGGACAGCTTGAGTTGCACCTTGAGCTTGTTCTGCCTTGCGTGAGCGCCATGCCCTCATGCACTGCCCGCGACCCCCACTGCTCCTGCCTCTGGACGTACGTACGACAAAGGACAGCGTGGGCGCCATGGTGGTCGTCTCTATGTAGATCCAACGGTGAAGGGGCGACGGGCTAAGCAAGCTAGGTATCAAGGTGCGTGTACGTTGAGTTGAGTCGAGCCGAATGGAGCAGACACGTCAGGCTACCTACTCAGTTCATTGGTTTGCTGTGGCTGTGGCTGTGGCTGTGCATCAGACTTCCATCATCAACGCCACAATGCCACAACTTGTGCCATTGCTCATAGTACTCTCTACTGACCTACAACGCCTGGATACCCTTGAAGAAACCATTTTGCATCAGCCCCGCATTCCCCTGGACAAGCTCCCGCATCTTCTCTACTTGCTGCTTCTTCGTCAAGCCTTGTTTCTCCACCTCATCCTTCCATTGCACTAGCATCTCCTTGAGCATGCGGCTCCCATCCTCTATATCCTCTCGGCTCGCCTGCACAAAGCCCTCTTCGTGCTTGCCCGCAAAGTCTTCCAGCTCGTCTGCCTTTCGCTTGGCCATGTTGATAACTTTCTGCGGGAAGCGCACAAGCTCTGCCACGTGGATGCCGAAGGATTGATCCGAGAAGCCAGTCTCAACCTTGTACAGCAGCGTCACCTCGCGCTTCCTTGGCACTCCAGAGCCTTCTTCTGTCGTACCTTCAGAAATATGCGCGACGACGTGGAGGTTTTGCACTTGTGGATACGTGTCGACAAGGGCCGTGAGCTCGTGGAAATGCGTCGCGAAGAGCGCAAACGCGCCAATTTCTTTGACGATATACTCGGAAATGGCCCACGCAAGACCAAACCCATCGTATGTGCTGGTACCGCGGCCCAGTTCGTCGATGATGATGAGGGACTCTTTTGTGGCGGATTTGAGAATGTTGGCCGTCTCAAGCATCTCGGCCATGAAGGTGGAGACGCCCTTGATTTGGCTGTCGCTTGCTCCTACTCGGGCAAGGATGCAATCGAAGATGGTCAGTTCTGCTTCTGCACAGGGTACAAAGCATCCTATTTGTGCCATGAGAGCGATGACACCAATCTGCCGAATATACGTCGACTTGCCGCCCATGTTTGGGCCGGTGATGATGAGAAATTCACTTTCGTCGCGCACGAGGGCGACATCGTTGGTGATGAAAGAGACATCGTCTTGCATCTCCAAACACGCATGACGAGCTTCTTTCAAGATGGTGTTTCCTGTACCTCGTGGATGCATCTTAGGGCGGGTATAACATGTGGGTGCGTGGACGGAAACGTGTGCAAAAGCGACAATAACGTCAAGATGAGCCAACACAGCCGCCAGCTTCTCAATAACAGGAACATAGGACGAGGCGACTGAAACGACTTCATTTACCAGCCCAGATTGCGTGCGGTTGTAGTTGCCCGATAGCTGATCGAACTCTCTGCGCTTATCCTGCAGCGTTGCTGTGGTGAAATACACTCCATTCTTCTGGGTCGATATCTCCTTGTACTGCTTCTTCTGTCGAATGCAGCCAGCTTCGTTTCGGGTGAGCCTGAAGCACCAGCCGTGCACTTTGTGATTCTCCAGGAACAGCTTCTTCTCTGTGTCTTGGCCCAGGTCATCGCCTACATTTGTGTGTTCAGACTCCATGTCGCGCTTTAATCTGTCGAGACGCTTTCGGATTGTCCTCAACGCCTCATCAAACTCTGGCTTGATGATAAACTCATGGTTGTCGAGCGCTTCGAGATCCACTGTTGTCTCGACCATGTCCTGAAGTCCAGCAAATGCGTTGGTGTAGTGACGCAGCTTGTCCGTGTACTCGGCATCCAACGGCTCTTTGTACTGCTCATCCATGACTGCTTCTAGTGAGCCCAGAAAACCCGGTAACCGGATGACAACTTGATATGCGCGAACAACGTCCTCGAGACTGGCTACCTTTCGTTGGAATTTCTTGGCCAAGCGGTATAAGTCCGGAACTGCACGCAGATGCTCTTCTTGCATAGTCTGCCGCAGCTCGGTATCATTGACAAACGCCTCGACAAGTTGTTGCCGTCTCTCGATTTCACGGACGTCCATAAGTGGTTGTTTCAGCCACTGGGCTAGCAGTCGACTTCCCGTCGGTGTCTTGCAGTGATTGAGCAGGCCGTACAAACTCATGTTCTTGGCGCCGTCCCGGGGCCCGGGCATAAGGTTGAGCGCCTTCAGTGCGGCAGCGTCTAGCTTCATGTATTGTGTTAGGTCATGCTGATATAATTGATAGTGCCCGAAATTGGATGAGTCGGACATGACGCCTAGATATTTAATGAGGCACGCCGCCGCACCCATAGCCAGCTTTAAGTCGGTTAATGGAAGTGTTCCAGCGGCGCGCTCATCCTTCAACAGCCGCGGCAGATCCTGCTCAATGTCCTTGGTGCTAAAATCTGCTTGCGGCCGTTCCGCTACGGCACAGCCGCAACTGTCTGCAATTGTCCGAAGCTTGTTTAGCTCCATATCCTTCTTATTTGTGTCGAGTTGTATGAGGCATTCCTTGACACCAAGCTGGATGAGGAGCGCCTCAAAATTAGAGTATAGGTCATTGTCAAGGAACTCGGTGACGCCCAGCTCCCGCACACTCGCATCGGCGAAACAGACGCCCACACTGCGCGCCTCGGATGTTTTGGCAGACACCTTAACTGCCAGAATAATGGGAGCATTCTCCATCTGGCCGCCGAGCTCTTCCTCGAGGTCCTGGAGGTTCCCTGGAGAGGCCTGCTTGGCCACAGTCCAATCCATGCGCTTTGCGCCTGACTGCCAGATCTCGATGCGCTTGCTGAGTCGAAAGAGGGCGTCGCGGAGGAAATTTCGAAACACGGTGACAGTCATTGTGACCGACTCGAGGCCTGGTTCCCGCCCCAGACGTCGGATGACTGCAGTCGTCTTATACACCTGTTACCGTGTCAGCCACTAGACGTAGAGTAGGGTTAGGGTAGGGATATAACAATTTATACGCCGCCACCCAGAACTTACTGTTGTCGCGATAAAATTCGCATCGTCGCCATGAGCGCTGTAATAGTCGCCTCGGTCGAAAATGCGTATTGTCTCTGCGTTTTTCTCCGGTAGGTTGCGGAAGAACTTGCAGAAGCCCGACTCATCCTCCTCACGCATCTCTGGTCGAGACCCCATGACTGCTGTACTTTGCTGAGCTGCCGTAACTTTTATTGTAGGTACATGGGATGAGAGACTGGTTAGTGATTGACATGCTATTGGCGGCGCGTCGACGCGTCGCGCAAGCCACGCTAGTGGCAATTTACTATCGATAACGCTCAATTGAACCTTATCTCACATTGAAGACCGCGTTCTATTCTATTCTCATAAATAAAGGATTGTTCACTCAAGAAGCTGAGTTCACGACGGTCTGTCAGTAAACTAGAGCTTAGTACTCGGCCACGTCGCAAAAGGCTGCCACCTTTCCAACTCTACAACGCTACAGTATTTTTACATGGTTTTTCGAGGCATATCACAAGCACCCTAAACCGATGGACCTACGAGCCACTGGCTGCACACGCCTGAAGAATCTGGATCACAGTAACATCAACGTCGCTGTCAGCGAGAGACCTGAATGCCGCGCTACTCCCTTCTAGATGGTGGAGAAATGCGGCCGCGTTGTGGCAGGCGTGTGTGTGACGTCCTTCCGGAGAAAAACTTTTGCTCAAAGCAGGTGTGATTGAATAACCTCCATTCCCTGTTAACTGTCTGCTCGTGTCCAGAACTTCCATCCAGCTCGGTTAACCTCTACTCCCACTCCGACTAATTGTTCAATCCCCTCAGCATCGACAGCGTTTTCGAACTTTTCTTGGTCAATCTCTTCGCCAACCTCTCTACCATTACCTTTCCGAAAGACGGCGGGGGAAAGAACTCCAACCCCGTCCGCACTCAGAACGGTTTTGTATATTCGGAATCCTTCTGCCATGAATTTTCGCTCTAGTTCTTGCAGAGTTTCATCCTCGACGTCTTCTCGGCAGAGTGTGATAGCACAACCACCGCCTCCGGCACCAGTGAGTTTTGTCCAGCCGATACCCGCATGATCTACGAGCTCGCGGATGCGCTCAAGTCGAGGGTGAGAGACGCCCAATGAAACAAGAAGTCCATGGTTTATGCGCATCAGAGTCCCTAAATGTTCACGAGCATTGAATATGTTATTGATGCTGTCGAAGTTCGTGGATTGAATCAACTCCATTGCAGAGATTGTGAGTTGGCCAATCCCACGTAATAGGGACTCCGTTATCAGCGGTATGTTATGTTTTAGCGTCTTCACCTGTTCTACCTGCGAAGCCGTGGAACGTGATTATTGTGTATCGATGAGAAGAAGCGGTAATTTTGGAAATGTGGTAAGAGGAGTGACAGAGGGAGGTCCAGAGACATTCCTCTGGAATACCACAGCCTTTCCACCTGCAGAGACAAAATTGTCCACTCCACTCGGGTCTCCATGTATGCACAGTTCACCAACAAATGCCCAGTGGTTAATGCGCTTTATCTGAACCTCTGCCTCATCGGGAGGTTGATCTTGATGAGGTCCCGAAAGAGATCGCATCTGGAGTAGAAGCGCAGCACTCATACAGACGCAGACGCTGGCGCCGCTACCCAGACCAGCGCCAATCGGAATCGTGGATCGAAGTGTATATACGGACCCATGGCTCTCTGGAGAGCCCAAGGAGAGGAAGAGGTAGAGAAATGCAGAAGCAGATTTTATGTGAATCTTTCTCTGCTTTTCTGGGAGGTTCTCGGACACAGCCTCTGCGTGTGGCTTAATAGCGTCGAACAATTCAGAATCCAGGGCATCGACAGAGGAGTGGTAAAACTTTTTCTTGGAAGGTTGTTGAAAGATATCCCATGGCAGATCGTCGATTCTCCATGTATAATTCAAGCCAATGTCCCGAAAATTCAGTTGGACGGTGCGTTGGGACTTGGACAGGGTGGTGACAAGGAGATAAGATCTGAGCGAGATGGCAGCTGCGATGGCTGGTTCGCCATACACTGCAGCGTGTTCGCCAAAGACAATAACCTTTCCTGGCGCGGATACCATAAATGTAGGCGCCATAGGTGAAGAGAGTTTCCTGTCCATAGCAGAGGGACTAGAAATGAGTTGCTGGCCAAAGGAGTCTGTTGGTGAAGCGCGTCGCCATGTCGCGTCGCTCAGGCACTCATTTGCTGACAGAATGTCTCGCTAACTTCTTTGGGATTTGCCGCGCATCGTTCACCCAGCGCCTGCGCACAGCCTGACCATTTGAGGCGTGTGTTCACGCGCTGTCAGTTGTTCGCAACCTTGGCCTAACTGGCGTCAGCGTCGTAGGATAATACCGTCAAGATCTGGGATCCGAGCAGCAGCGCGTGCCTGCAGACGCCCCAGGGCCGCAGCGTTCCCGTCGACTCTGCTGGGCTCGTCGCTATCCTTGTGTCGTTACACTCTGATGAAGTTGCGGCAAACCCTAGCGATTAGCTCAGATCGCACCTGAATTTCTGATGAGGCTCAAAATCTATTGTGGTTTCCAACAGAGTATCGACCATTATGCTCAGCTGTCAGGCGGATGTATTGGCCTAGTTGGATGAATCGACCGGCGAATCAACAATTTGTCCCGGTAGAATCACAAATGGGAAGTTCTGAACTATGCGAACTAACCTGAAATTACAACTTACTACCGTAGTGGTAACGATCGCTACAACGGCAGCGTTTATAGTGCACAAGATTCTTGTCTTATCACCGCTGTCAATTAATAACCAAGTTTTTTTGAGCATTATGGGGCGTATCGTAAGTCGCGTGTAGGATAATAAAACAGGCTGCCAGCTTTCGTTCCATCGCCACAACGTTCAATAACCGATCAAGCTTATCCTTCTAGAATGGACTCTTAAGCCCCCAATTCTTCTTCAGCCTTTGGTATCCAGCGCAAGTACTTCCCACGAGCAGCGATAGCTCCAGATACGCCGATCGCTACCATCATGCATTTCAGCCCAGTTATCCCACCCTCCGTTGACTAACACAGCCAACGATATCGATGGCTATATATTGACCCAGACATTTCCCAGATAGCAAGAGGATGCAATCAGGCCATATATTATGCCCAGGCCTGTATAGCCGACGTGGCTCCACTGGTGCAGCCAAGAACCCATGTCTAGCTTCTGGCAAACAAGGCAGATTCATACTAATTCTAACCGAGTGTGATGCCGTGTTGAATGGTGCCTATGCCGCATTACGCGCCGCATTACACCTAAGAATGCGTCGAAGTTGGACGCATTGCGGCCAAGGACAAGTAGAGTAACAAAGCGCACTGAAAGAATTCCAGGTGCTCTAACTTCGGTTCCGTATTTCGAAAATGGCGGAAATCTACGACACTGATCGCTTTGGCGAACTTTACTATGCGTCACGACAGCTTACCCAGAATCATCTCTTTCTTGCAGCAGTTCATCTTGCACAGATCTGCCAGAGTGCGAACATAGTATACGCATTTTTAGGAGGGTGGACTGTTCGACTAAGAGGCGGCAGTCGGGAGACACAGGACGTCGATATTACCGTAGGAACTACTATGGAGCTGTTCAAGAAGGCGTTGTTGCAGATGCCTCGGTACGTGTGTGCATCCACTCCATAATCAGATCACTTCTTGCATGAGTTCTAAGCTGGAGATGAAACTGCGTCCTGGATAAAACTAATTAGTGGACAGGATATGCTTCCCCCAGACTCATGGGCAAACAGCCGTAACTCTTTTCGTTCACACTAGCATATCCTACGACTATGGCTATCATAATGTACCCGACCTTGCTGTCCAGGTAGACATGATAATCAGCGGTAGGTCCTGCAATCAAGAGCACAGTCGACCTAGAGCTAACAGCAAAGGCCAACTCAACAGTCCTAACCCTATTAACAACACAACTTCGGAAATTATAAGAATGCCTAATGGGTTCGATGCGAGAGTAGTGAATGTCTCTTATCTCTTGCGAGGGAAATTCCACGCATTCATAAATCGTGGGCATATGAGCAAAAACGACTACAAAGATATCGAGTTCCTGATCATCAAGTATCCGACAGAGATGTTACAGTTGAGCAGTCGCATCGACAAAGCACATCGCATGGCATTCTTCAACGAATTCGCGTCGCTGAATGCATCGAACAAACCCTTGGTCGATCGGGTAAGGCAAAGTCTCGGCCTCGAGGAAAAAAATAACGCAAATTCTGATTGGGTCTGGTATACATCGCACAAGTGGTACAGAAGGTGGGTTGATGGCGCATGGCAGTGGGCACTCCAGTGACCATCGTGGTACCAAGTTCCATGTGTCGAAGATATCACCAAGGGCTCGGGTGGACAGACGGGAGGTGCAAGTAGTAAAGATAGAAAGCAATATTGGTGCTGATAGGGCGAAACATTTTTTTTTCACTATGCAACACTTGCCACCTATCCACATTCTAACTTGCATCGTGGTGTTCCTTCCATGGCTCTGAGTGTTTTCCTTTCAGCATATAGCGCGTCACAAATAGCTCGTGAGGTAACATCATGTGCATCAGCCTCTCCTCCTTATTCTTTGTCGTCTTGCGCCAAACCTCAGCCTTGTTGACCTGGAGCGTTGGAAATGAGCTGCACAGCTGCGAGGGGTCCCACTTCCACAACTCTGCATTGCGCTGATGTGCCCATTCCACGTCTGTCGTTCCATGTAAATCGAGGTGTGTCTCGCCCCACTCATAAGTCAGATTTGCGCCATCGACGATGTCGTCTAGCGAAACAAGATCATAAATATCTACGAAACTCTGTACCAGCTCTTTAAGCGGCGCGTACGGTACGCCGTTTGGGCTTCTATAGACAGGGCTACAGCCAATCTGTAAGTGCTTGTGCGTAGAGGGCACGATGCAGAACTCGTAATCCGTGTCACTCCCTCGAAACCACGACGTCCATGTGTGCTCGAGCGACATGCACTGAGGTATTCGCTCCTCGGTCATCCGGAAGTATTCTTTTTGTTGCTGTAGCAGATTGAATGCCTCCTCCAGCTTCTCTTCCGGCACACATATCTCCCACTTCTGCTCAGGTCAGCCTGGATCAAGGAAGTGGATAACAGCTCATACATCTCGCACTCGCGGCACGCCGTAAAATATTAGTGCCGACACGCCAACAACACAGCATGGGATTTGGTTTTGCTCCAGAAACTGGGTTACATCGCGAATTTCCAAGGTTCCGTGCCCACCACACGACGCCGTCTTTAGCTGCACATTGAAGTTTGGCGGGGGTTGGAAGTCCATGGCGAGGTGCAAAGAGTTACTGCTAACGAGAACCAATTAGAGCAGAAGCGCTCGGGTAAGGGCGTGTAAAAACGAAATTGAAGATGAGTCAATCTGGTGAAGCTTCAGTGGCGCAGATGAGGCTTTGCGTAGTGTGGTGGAAATACAGTGTTGAGGCTCAAGTGAAGCTCGAAGCACTGTCGCTGGAGGTCATGTGACTGAATGTATAGCTATGCAGCTCGCCGAAGCTCAAACAGCAGACATGGATACAGGACGACACTACATAGACAAGCAATCTATCCATCTTAACCCACTTAAAGCTAATAACAACTCGTCTTGAAGCTAAATATGCCTGAGGACATTATAACAAATACACCTCTACAGTAGATAAAATCGCTTGATGAGTGACATGAGTGATGAAACTCGACAACCGGCCGCCAAGTGTCAGCAATGCCGGTAGGGATACGCAGAGGAGGCACGTGAGT
>Ga0182211_1000175_pt1 | contig 19508 bp, 18 predicted proteins | sample G5R1MG_20_FD_129660 | JGI IMG/M metagenome (GOLD analysis project Ga0182211, IMG submission 129660) | Switchgrass phyllosphere microbial communities from Michigan, USA - G5R2_MAIN_03OCT2016_LD1 MG | ecosystem: Host-associated > Plants > Phyllosphere > Phylloplane/Leaf | place: USA: Michigan... | reverse complement strand
GATGGTAATTGGGAGCCAGACCTGCCCCTTACTATTGCTTCGGAGGAAGCGGAAGAAGAGGAGCACGATTTTTCGCAGGATGAGGCCTTAGAACCTATCGAGGGTTGCATTGAAAAGGATGTGGGCTGGATGCGCATTGCACCTTACATGATCAATGCTGACTTTTACGAGGCGTTAGGCGGCGATGAGAATGACTGGTTTATATTCTATGAACGTCCTCCTAGTATTGTTCGTTACTAGGTTTTGTAGCGAAATACACTGGGTAAAGTTCTCCTTCATGACCACACTTTCATACATAGTGGACAATAGTGGACAAATTATTAAGGAATTTAAGAGAGCAAAGAAATAAACAAATTACCGATTCCTAGTACAATGTGACATCGAAGTACACTTGCGTGCAGCACGGCCTTCACAGCATATATCACGGGATTCAATTGACCAGCTCTTAAACCGGCTACATATTATGCAAAATAAAGTACACGATTAGTACAATTAATACTGACTGACCGAAAAAAGAAGTATATAACGCGTTACAACAGGTCTAAAGATTCACCGGCAGGGAGTTCTATGCGTTAAATAATTAACTCGCCCCGGCCTGCCTTGCCTCTATACTTCTGGAACAAGTACAACCGCGATCAAACGATGGCAAATCCTAGAGATGTGTGCACAGCATACACCTAATGATGAATTCGTTCGTTATTAGAGCTATAATTGCCTTATACAAAGAGGAAATCGCATCTATAGGTAATGACAAAAGGTTTAACACCACCAGTGGCCTATACCTGTAGTTTTTGGCGTCATATATCTATGGAGTGACCAGTATTTGCAGTGCATAAATGAATATATGTAGTTTATTAAATGAGTAATATATCATCTCTGAAACTGCAAAGTAACTATATCAAACGTTGTCAAGACACTGAGAATAACCAGGTACCAGACAGGTCCTACAAGTAGGCTGCGCAGGCACGATATAGCCGTGTTAAAAAAGACAAGCCCCTCTATAGTATGTAGTGCGACTATTCGTCCCTAATTCAGCGTAGAAGACGCAACTGGCGTTGTCGTAGATCTAGCAGACGACATAGGTCCGGTGGACGTGATATTTGCTGTACCTGAGGGGATAGGTGATATACTTATTGAGTCCACTGCAATGCAGACGGCCCGCTCCTCGTTAAGCGCGAGATCTTTAAACAGGCCATCATCACAATTTGATCCAACCCATGGGTTCCATTGGACTAGATCGGACAAAGAAATATCGGCGTCTAGGGCAATCTTGGCGCAACTGGGGCCTGTAGCGTGTGTTAGCAGGGACCCTTTATCACTCTAAGAGAAACCTCATCGAGAACTCGAGGGATATTAATATCTTAAACATATAATCAGGGTAGCTTACTCTTTGCAGCAGAACCAGTGATAACAGTAAAACATTCGCACGTAGATATTGTGCCCGGGTAGCCATCGTATACAGAACGACATTGGCCATAGCTAGGAGTCGCAACTAGACGTTTTGTCAGATCATCTCACTATTGCCGCTTGAAAAAGGGCTGGAAAATCCCAAAATGCCATACTCACCATAAGCGGCCTTGCTGTCCACGGCGCAGTAGCTATAATTTGGCTGCAGATAGCATGGCTGGATCGATGCCAGACTAGGGTTCCATTTCAGAAAGTCATCATAAGGGACTGGATAGGCGGATGAGGCGAAGTTACAGCTATTGATTTCCTCAGTAACAAGACGCACATTTTCAGCTTCAGACTGATCTTGGAATGGCTCGAATGGGATATAATCCACATAAACCTCACAATCTGATTTAGTGCCAGGCGCATGTGGCAGGGCAGTAAGGGGTGTCGTGGTTGGCACCATCGGCGTGAAGACGGATGTTGTGGTAAAATATGAGGACTGGGTGAGGGTATAGAGGGCAGAACTCGAATATGGGTAGCCTGGGTATGTGTTTATATCCCCCACAGCCTGGACGCAGTATGCCGTGTTAAGCCAGAGGTTCAGACATTTCCCGTCAATGGAGGGGTTCAGGAAATAGAAATCTCTGAGAGCGATATTTTGTCGAATTGATATGCTGTCGCAGTAGTCTCCGTCCTGGACGGTGCTAAGGGTAGGCGTCTTAAGTCAGTGTTTGTCTCATATACAGGTGCTAGTTGAATATACGTACTACCACTTTGCACACAGTGCAGTTGTGTTATCTTTTCCATTCGTGGGCTTGGGTACAGCTGTCGATTCTATTGTTGTAGTCGTTGGTGGAGTGACAGTGATAGTAATATCACTGCTGTTTCCACCTGGAGGACTACTCGATGAAATAATTTGTTAGTTATACTGGAAAAACCACACGGTTCTTGTGGGCGCGACTTACCTGACACAAATTAGGTTGCCTGTTAGATCCGCCAAGTTAGTGCAAAGGGGAGTAATATTAGGATTCCATAATAGGAATCCGATACCAGTAACGCCGCTATGAGCCTTGACAATATCTTTGCAATCATCCCCTGGCTGTACTCGGTACAAATTGCATGGAGCTGGCAAACAAAGCGACACGCCAGGGCGGAGGTTTGTACAATCACTATTCAAGCGGCCCGCCTTGATGACTGAAAATGTCGATATCTGGTGAGCCAGTGCAATAGAATCGCAACTGTCTCCTGACTTAACAATGTATGGATTCAAGCAGGATGGAGTATTGGCATCTTCGTCTCGATCGGGAAGTTTCGTACTGATTGCATACGCTGTGGGTGTTGTGAAAGAGTATCCAGACGACCCACAACTGGACTTGACTTCTTGAAACTCCTGGGCAAACTCTTCGTTGTATCCAAATGGTGAGCTCAGTTGTGCCTGTATTGCCCCCAAAGAACAGTCGGAACAACTAGCCGCCTTCGTTGAGGCATTGCCTGCAGCCAACCATGAGAACATGAGCTCATCGCAATACATCCCAGAGGATGAGTCCTTTCGGCACGAAAGATCGTAGGTGTAGATGAATCGGTCAATAATAAAGGTTGCTGAATGGTTTGTTAGTATGCAGTCTAAATAGTAGCTTGATGTATGTTACCTGGATAGACTACCGAATCAAATTCGATAGTATCATTGGCCGCGCTACAGCCTTCTTTGATCGTTGTGCGGACACTTGTCAATGCACTATGGCAAGACGGAGTGCACAGTGCGGCCAGCTGATCCGAATTCAAGCGCGGATTCTCGATCGAAACACTGGATAGGAAAAATGGGCAAGTTGCGACGGTTGTGTTGAGAGCATCAAGACAACCATCACTAAGGCCAGGGTAACTAACAATGCGGGTGATATTTTCGAGTTGTTGGGCGTGAGTACCAATGAAAATGACGGCCAACAGGTAGCTTGTTCGGAGGACCTTCATGGTTCTTAGTTGGTGAGAGCTCTGAGGAAGTCCTTGTGGATAGAATCGATAGGCATATACTCGCACGTTAATACATAAGACTTGTCAGCCCAACGTACTGTCAACATGAAGGCACACTATGCCACTAAGATCACGCCCGTGCGTGCAGGCTCATCCCAGGCTCGTTAATGAGATACGATCCCCATTTGACATTTTTGACAAGGATCAGTGCAATACGATATACGATGTTCAGGATTGCAATATTTACATAGGGTAGTGCACATGATTTCGCTACTACATAAAAAGAGTCCTACCGCCGGTGCATACGCAAAGTACATCACTCGGGGATTGAATTATCGCCGTGAAGGGATTTTGAAATTGAAATTGAGGCGAAGCGCATAAGAGATTTATCACCGGGATATTGTATGCAGGTATGTCTGTGGCACAGTTAAAATCAGGATAACCGGACAAAGGTCGGAACCAGTCGTCCGTAGATAGGTAGCACAACCTAAGCATACGTAGATTTCGAGATATTCGTGTGTATCTCCATAACAGAGACTATAAAATTGAGGAATCTAGTCACCTATTTCCTTCGTACATTGACGTCAGCGTTGGTACAAGCCACGGCTTGAAGGGTGGGCGGGCAATCCCCACCTAGTGGCTAGTGGCTTATGTAAGATATACAGGTTAACATGTCCGCGGACCGTGCGACGTTCGTGCGATCCCGTATCAAGAGACCGAGATCGGCCCATAAATATTGGTAACAAGGATGGCCGACACTACTTTACGCCAAAATCAGTCCACGGCTTAGGTCCTGCCCGAAAAATCAAGGTAGTTAGACTTAGCACAAGTTTTGAACAGTCGCTCGGGAATCACTGCTCCCCGCCCTATGCACATCAGAACGACGTTCTCCATAGAAAATTTTGTAAAGATATCGTTTGTGTAAACATAATAGTAAAGACCTATTCTGACTAGCTTGTTACAAATACAACCCGAAGAACAATTCCCAAGGAAGCCCGAGAAAATTGCTTTGATCAAGATAGTTTCTCAGCCCCACTCAAATATTGCTTTCGGCGACTACACTGTACCATCAATTTACCACGCATAGACGAAGGCGTGGGGTGGGCGGAACTGCGAAAGCCGGCCAATTTCAGTGTCCCAGGAAAACTTCTTCTGAAACATAGTAGGCCTAAGATGATTGGCGTGCCAGGGACAAGGATACATACCTGATTGACTGATTGATATTGGCTTTACGTCCATTGCTCACACATACATACCCAATTATTGGTAGGCTCATTTTAATACTTATCTACCTGCTTACCTAGGTAAGCGTGCGGCCAAATCCTTCTCGGGCTCGTGATTAAGTTATACGACAAGTATTTTCTTGGGCAAAGTCAATATTTCATGTGCATGGTTTGAGCGGCAGAGCTATACAACCAAATCATCAGCCCATATTTCTACGCAGGGGAGGGGCACAGAAAACAAGGCCGTCAGAATTAGGGAATAGGTGCGACGTTTGCAGTATCCCGGGCCCTTCCTAACGGTGTATCTCGGTGAGTCCTATGGATCCATACGAGGATAGAAGAAGAAAAGGGATAGAGCAATTGAGGTCATATAGAGATAGAGAATCAGTCAATGAATCGTTTCTTTAGCACCAACTTGCCTATTCCCTCTTTTTGCACCTCTCCTTGAGTCATACGGCTTCTAGCTATGCTGGATTTCAACCAAGGCCGTGGCCAGGGTTATACATGGCTATCCGCCTTCTTCGTCATTCTTCTCATTTTCAGTGGTTTCTTGGTTCAAAAGGAGCCCCCAAATACCCTCTCTGGCACAGCACTCAGCCCTAGAACTGATCCGTCGGTCTCAGATCTAACTAAGACTCATCACCACAGCCAACATCATGAACATCCGCAATCATCGAATCATTCCACTTTTGTTCGTCGAGCAGATTTCTCGTGCGGCAAGGGACGTCCTTGTGCCAACGGCGCCTGCTGTGGTCAAAGTGGATTTTGCGGGTATGGACCAACATATTGCGGTACTGGGTGTATTTCAAACTGCAAATCCCATGCCGAATGCGGCAAGTATTCAGAGCCGGCGAACCAGAAGTGCCCTCTCAATACGTGTTGTAGCAAGTTTGGCTTTTGCGGCACGACGAAAGTGAGTTCGATTAGCCTTCCGCGAGGGATCTTGGGAGCAAGAAACTGACATCTGTCTTCTCTTCTATAGGACTTTTGTACCAACGGTTGCCAGTCAAACTGTGTTCTCAAGCCTTCACCCCCCGGCTCTCCCAAGGGGCAGGCACTCAGTAAAAGTGAGTGAGATCCTCCCATTATTGTTTCAAGGCTAACTTATACAACTTTAAATAGTCATCGGTTACTACGAGTCGTGGAGCTATCGCTCTTCTTGCAACAACAAGAAGCCGACGGATCTACCACTCAACGAGCTTACTCATCTCAACTATGCTTTCGCTTTCATATCTCCGGGCTCTTATGAGCTCGTAGTTATGGACTCCAAAACAGAAGAAGGCCTCTTCAAGGAGGTCACGGCCACAAAAGACTATAACCCAGACCTTAAGGTTTTCATTTCAGTTGGAGGCTGGACGTTTTCAGACAACGGGACTACTACGCAGCCCTTGTTTAGTGAGATATCATCATCAGATACCAATCGTCAAAAGTTTGCAGACAACGTTGTCAAGTTCTGCAATAAATGGGGCTTTGATGGGTAGGTCTATGGTTCCAAATGCTCAAATATGCAATACAATCGACTAACATTCATCAGAATCGACCTTGATTGGGAATACCCTGGAGCACCAGATCGAGGCGGAAAACCTGAAGACACCGAGAACTTTACAAAGCTCATGAAAGCCCTGCGCCAGGCATTCCATGGATCTCCACGAGCACTCGAATTGTCCTTCACGATACCTTCTTCTTACTGGTATCTCAAGTGGTTTGACGTGCCAGGGCTTTTGAAATATGCTGATTGGACCAATATGATGAGCTACGATCTACATGGTGTCTGGTAAGATTATATTGACTTTCATTCTCACTGGTCTACAATTTACCAAATTAGTCACTCTCCATTGCAAGACCAAAGAAGGGTTGTGATGAATCTGTTATTATTACTAAAATATTTATTAGGGACCGAAACAACCCTATCGGATCCATCGTCCAGGGTCATACGAACCTGACCGAGATCAAGCTAGCCGCCGAGCTGCTTTGGCGCGTAGGGGTGAAACCAGAACAAGTTGCTCTTGGATATGGCTTTTATGGACGCGCCTTCGAACTTCAGGACGCTGCTTGTTCAAAACCAGGTTGTACATTCAAAGGAGGTGCCCGCAAAGGGCCGTGCTCCAAGGAAAGCGGTATTCTAATGCATTACGAGATCCAGGCCATACTAAACCAGGTGCCGAATCTGAAGCCTACCTGGGACAAGGATGCCGCAGTCAAGTATATCGTCTTTGACAAAAACCAGTGGGTATCGTATGACGACAAAGAAACCTTCAAGCAGAAAATCGATTGGGCTAACAGCGTTGGTTTTGGTGGCGCGCTCATCTGGGCCTCAGACACAGATGACGATAAGTTCTCGGCAATGTCAGGTTTCCTCGGGAAGGAAGTCGCTCACATTGAGAAGAAGTCCCTGGCGCTCGAGGACAATGGTGTCACAATTGCACGGACTCAGAATGCCTTGAGCGGAAAAGACTGTTCGCTGTACAAGGAGGGCGGATGTCGCAGTCAGAGTGACTTTGACAATTTACACGTAATATGTCCTAACGGTAATCCTCCAATAGGCTGGGATAAGGATGGATGTAAAGTAAACGAACCTGTTTTTATTTCGTTCCATTTCAACGAATGATCCCTCGGGTCGCTAACATACCAATCTCCTACAGAACGGCGGTAAGCCAATTTGTTGCGAAGGAAACATCTATCCTACAAAATGCACATGTTAGTCAACCTGCTTGGATTACTATGACATATACTGACATGGGACAATCCAGGGCGCGGTGGTGGTAGCCGTGGCGATGGTGATTGTAATGGGCAGTGCCACCAAGGCGAGCAGAAGATTGCTGGATCATCCTGGTTAGTTACACCACATGTCGACTCCAACATAGAATCAAGCTAACCTGGAACGAATTTGGTAGGGGAGGTGGTTTCAAAGCGCAAAGCAAATTAAGAAAGTGCTCCAGAGGGGGCAAGGCCTTTTGCTGCGAGGCCAACGATTGGAAGAATCTTGTCCGGGGCTGCGAATGGACTAAGTGGTACGTAAATTTTCATGCAAACCAGTCAAAATTCTCCCAAAAATCCGCTGATTACTTTCTCAAGTGGTTCATTCTGCCCACTTGGGACGAAGTCTTTGCTTTCGGACAAGAATTGTTCATTTCTCAGGACAAGTATGTAGTCCCTTTGGATTCCCGAATCGCGTTGTCGGATATTTTACTAATTAATGGTGTTTAGAACACTATTGTTGTCCAACAACCAGTGCCCTCAACACTTGCTCCTGGAGAGGTAGCCTTCCAGATTGCTCTGTCGCCAACTGTGAAAAGGACGAGGTCAACGTTGCACTGAGTGATATTGGTGACAAGCTCTTTGCATGTGGTTGTAAGTAACTGGCCTGACTTTGCACACCACTCTCCATATTGAACCCTGAACTAACCTTATGAATAAATGCTTATTGACTCGATTAATACAGGGGGAAGGAATGTTGCCGGATGCTGTAAGGTCAGCGATTCTCCACCACGCGGGCTTCAATGCACCAAGACCACCTGCGAGATCGACGCAAAGTTGTGTAGTGACACTCTAGATGAGTATGGAGTTCCTGTACTCTCAAGCCACTCAAAGTCCCTCAATAAACGCCTTCAGAAGGGCTACAAATGGACGACCCTAGGAGCCGCCGCAATGGTCGCTCGTGGCCGTCCATATCCAACAGGGGCTGCGTATATGCGGTTGCTCAATCAAGGGCTACGAGGCCTTTATGAGAGATACTTCAGATTACAAGGATCGGACTGCCCGAGACGCGACGTGCAATCGGTAAGGATTACGACGGAAGGCCGTCCCCCCAACGGAGAGGTTGAGCATGCAGTACCGGTAAGGGGATCGCACTTAGAGATTAATTGCCTTTCTAATCTCACTCCACAGCTTATGTTAACAAGTCGGTTCCCGGCTGTCGCCAATCATGGTAGGTCCTGGACACAACGACCAATGGGAAATGCCAATCGCATCCCAATCGGCCCAGCGACCCGAACCCCAGCCATCGCTAACGAAAACTTCTGGCGAGATGTTTGGGATAACCCTACTGCACTTAGTGCGCGTGTCGAACGACTGACAGAAACCTCACCCCAAATCCGGACGCCTTCGGAACTATTTGCTGAAGCTTTTGGATCCACTAGCAACCCATCCAATTTTGTTTTCCTGGAAATGGCCGTTAACAGAGCTAAAGGCCGGATAGAAGGGTTTAGGCGCAATATAGCTGATGATACACTGGAAGATATGATTGATAATGCAGTTTCCGGCAATGAGAATGCTGCTAATGAGATTCTCGAAACGTTCGCGGAGGTAGGGGATTCTCCTAGTATCGTGGACGGCGAGTTAACAGTTATTAGGCTCAGGCAGTGTTTACATACCTAAACCACCAGGATGTGATGACTCGCGTTGATAACACGATAAACGATGTGAGAAGAGCACTACAGATTATCGAGAACGAGATTCCTGCCGCAAGGGGGTGAGTCTGCTGACACGCTACCCTAAACAACATTTGAGGCTAATTATTGCTTAGACTAGTGGCTCACTGGAACGAATTTTGTAAGTGCATGCGGGTGGCACGCGATTGCTGTAGTAGCTAATATCTGTTTTTTCCTACCTAGACACAACATACATGGCACAGGTTTCAGACTTTGCGCGCATGACACAAACATCCCAAATACTAATGGTTCGGAGAAGACTTGGAGTTAGCACGAGTCCTTTTGTTGAGAGAGTACTGTCCGACTTAACGGCGATAGAGAATAATATTCCTAAGATGAGATATCCATTTGAGGACCCGCCAAAATAGGGTCCAAGAGAATGTCACGGTTAACTCGTTCGAAGTAAACCTCAGATTAGTGTCGATAGGGAAGTTCATAGCGGTTTGAGGCTGCTATACGTGAGGAAATGAGAAGCTCTATAGTTGTTAATCGGAAGTTCCAAGTGACGCTCAGATCCTGTATGAGAGTCGGGCATACTAGTATTTCCTCCTGGCGTTTCACTCAGTACGTAATTCATGTGTCAAGAAGCTGGAAGCGCACAAGTTCCTACAGCGGTACCTTCATTACATTGGTAAGTTGCTCCGAGCACATTTCTAATAGCTATTACCTACTGCTGAACTCCGGTGGCCTCCAACAGCATTCACTGAAATTTTCAGACGTTTATCCACAGCAGTCATGGCGGTTCATAAGATCAAACTTCTGCGGACCAGTGCCGATGATGACAGCATATGCATGCTTCGTCTTCTCGTGGGCCGCCAGCATATCAGATATGCTACCGTTGACCATGATATCTTCGATTGCATGGATCTGATCTTCGAACCCACCGAAAGACAGATGGGCCGACAAGGAACAAAAAAGAAACGCATTGAACAACGGCAAAAATTTAGTGTATAATTTCTGAAGAGAAGAACAGCTAAACCAGTCTGGAACCACTTCCTCGCACACCGAGTAAAACACCCCACGCCATTAACCCCCCGCCACAATCGCCAAGCCCTCATAAATCTGTCTCTTGACTTTATAAAACGTCGCAGCATCACTACTCCTCGGGTCGAGATTGCCATACGCACCGCTATCAACCTCAATCTGGCCCGTGGCCGTCTTGCGCACTGCCACCGTCCCGTTGACAACCAACACGCCCTCGCCTCGAAATTCGGCGTGCATGTCCGCTGCATTCAACAGCTTGCGCAGATCCGCGAGGCGTAAGTCGCCAACGTGGAAGGGCTGTGCGACCGAGCGTACAGCGGTGGCCAGGTTGGACGGGACGATGTCGAGCACGGGCATGGTGTCGTTGTCGACGAGGGAGGAAACAGGGATAGCGGGTGCATCGAGACGAGCCTTTTTCTTCGCTGGCGTGTCTTCTTCTTCGTCTTCGATGGGCGGCTTGGTCTCGAGACTTGCGGCTGCGAGTCGACCTGTTATAGCGACGACGTCGACACCGCGGATGTTTTGCCAGCGTAGGTTTCGCACCATGCTGCGGCTGAGTTTGACTGTCCAGGCATTGGTGTCGACGCTGGCGTCGATTGTGACGCCGATTGTGGGCGTGAAGACGTCAGTGGCACTGGCTGCTTCGCTCTTCACGTTGAGTGATTCGCGAACAAGCTGCGCAAGTTCGTTGGTTTCCACTTCCTCTCCTCCTACAAATATCAGCTTTCGCGGTCTGATGAGCGGGAGTAACTGCTGGACCGTCCGCTGATCATGGAGACCTGAGAAGTCGACGAAGGCTATCCGACACCGCAATTCCAGGGCTTGAGACTCAATAATTATTTTTGACGGTCCAGTCACTTGATCTGGGTCCTCCTCTGGTTCACTCTCTGATTCGGCGTCATCGTGGCCTCCTCGCTCTTCCCCGTCTTTTCTCTTCTTTTGGGCGCTGCTCGGTTTTGAACTATTGCCTGCATTGGCAAGGTCGTCCCATCGACGCTTTTGGCCAACAGTGTTTTCTTTCTTGGTACCTTCGCCGCGAAGCGCTTCACCAGCAACGTCATCCTCTTCTTCTGCACGTGCAAAGTCTTCCGTCCGAATAAGTTCCCCAAAGTCGTCTGTCCGTTTCTTTTTCCGCTGAAAAGGGAAAACTTTGTCTTTGCCTTTCTTCCCTTGCACTTCAAAATCGTATATATTCTTACGCTGAACAAGAATCTTGACGCCCAACTCAGCATCCGTTAGACCGAGCTTATTGCGAGCGTGCTGCAGAGCAACAGTGGCATTGAGAGCTTTCCCGCGATAGCCTTCGCCAGACCCGTCTGAACTTTCAGACTCGGTTGAAGAGCGGTCGTCAACTACATCCGCCGGCATTTCAAGCATTGCTGCAGATTCACCACCCATTGTGGTTTGTCGTTGCCGTTGACTAGCAAGGAATTGCTGGTAAAGCGAAAGCTCGTTGCCCTCTAGTGGCACTGTTCGTATATTCCGCATTGGCAGTCCTTCTCCTGAAGCGTCCACGATTGCTGCTGAGGGAGGGTCCTGGTCCGATGAAGCACCTCGCTCATTCCACAGATCCCAGAGATATCTGCCTAGCCCCTTCTTATTTGTACTGAGCTCACCGGTTCTTTCGGTTAAAATAACCAGGTTCTTTCCATCGGATGCTAGTGATTTGATGGCGTCTTTTGAAAACCCCCATTCTAACGTTGCATCGCTTGCCAGAATGACGCGTGGGCCGCTGGCTCCCAACATCCGAGCCACGCGCGCCTTACGCTCCAACAGTGTGATGTGTTTGAAGTCAAACGGTACGCGAGCACCCTTCCCGTCGTCCTTGCCGTTATTGGCACCGCTTGCGGCTTCAAACTCCTTGACAATTCCTTCTTCCATCCATTCTAGCATACTGCGAGCGTAACGCATTGTTGCACCTCCTGTTCGACTAGCAAGATATATTTTTGCACTGGTGAGAGAGCTATTACCGTCTGTATTGGTAGACTCTCTCTGCCATGTTTCCTCCAGCAGGTATGCCAACTCTAGTATACGAGCACTAGAGTCAGATGGTATCAAGACTGATCCACCGTTGGCAATCGTCTCGCGTATCATGGAAAGCAAGGCTTCATCTCGCTTACTTGGCGACCTAGAAACTTTGACTCTTTTTGTGCCCTTGCTGCTACAAATCAGTGCGGTGGGACGACGCAATTGCCTCAAGACTTCAGAGCCTCCTGCACCCGGTCCACCAAGCCACGCAGCTCCCGAGAGAACATGTTCAGTAGCCTGGTTCCAGTCGACAGCATAAACCACAGACTCCATACCATGTTGGATATGCCATATAGAGCCTCCCAATGTGTGTCCTGCGCTGTAAGCCGTAATCGTGAGCCCATTCGGTGGAGGCGAATGCGGGGCTAGGAGCGGCTCGTGTGGCTGTGAATACCGTAGAGGGTTTATGCGTGCGAAGTAGTCGCCGATTTCTTCTGGTGTAGGCGCTTGTAAAAGGATGTTGGGGTCGTTGCCGGGCTTAAGACCCGAGGAGAAGGAGTAAGCCGACTCGTTGAGCGTCTCTATTGGAATAATAGAGGATGCAAGCGGTGAGGAAGCGTAGAGATCTTGCAACAGTGTTCGACCGAGCGAAATTACCGGCTTCGTCGCGTACACGGGTATTCGTGTAAACAAGGGAAAGTTCTTGCAGCAGTGGACGTAGGCTCCGAGATGAGCGGTAGTCGCGTGGGTGAGCAGAATGAGTGAGAGCGTGGGAACATGTCTAGAGGCTTACCATCAGCTATGATTCTACGTACGGCAATGTCTATATACCACCCGTAATTTCGTAACACGTAAGGGGACATGTCCGCGCAGTGCGATTATCGCGTGCCAAAGAGTAGGATATCGTCTAGCGACCGTACACGGCGCGCTTACGAGGTACCTACTTCTCAATTTCCTTCAACTGCCCGACATCAAAACTTTCGTCCCAGCCAAGGTCTATGAGGATCTGGATGCCTCCACCAAATTCCAGCAGTGATTGCGACGCGGGTGACGAAGACAGCGCTCCCAACAATGGGGTGAAGTTGAACATGACGTTGTCGCTATTGGTGCATATCTTATCAATCGACTGTGTGCGCGTGCACGAGAGCCCGAGACTGGTAGTAGGGCTGTAGATGAGGCCAGGGTGGTTTTGTTGTCACAAGCGTGGGTGCTGGGATGCGCATTGAGGCGCTCTCAGCGTCGGGGCTTGGCGCGGCTACGATCCGCATCACGTGACTTGGTTTTCACCCAGGCGGCTCTTCACACGTATGAAAGCGCTAGCCCAGCAACACAGACCTGTCTTTTCCTTTGATATGCTGTGCAAGGACAGATGTACAGGCTGGCTTTTGACTCGAGTGCTGCTTTGCAAACTGGGCACTCGTTGTAAGTTACCCTACGTGAGCAGCATTATGTACTGCGTCATTCCAATTCAGGTAATGCCACCCATACTGGAGTGTTGTAATCGCAGGGACACGTACATCCATAACATCCTCTGGGTCGTAGCTAGTGAGCCGTTTCTATTACGTCACCTGGACAAGAACTGGTTGCACTGCGCCCATCAAAATGAAAGGGGCAGATGCTTGCAGATCAGCAGCAGACGGTGATAGGAAGACGAGGATCTGTGTTATCGGTATGCACATGCGTATATTTGCGTAGGCAGTAGATGGGTAGATGCCCACTGGCCTGCTCGAAATGTCACAATACGGGCAGAGTAACCTAGTCGTTGGATCTGCCAACCGATACTCAGGTTACGGCAGCCGACGGTATCGGGATTCATTCGCTGACGAATGTCGTTCGCAATGCTCCCTCCTACATAACTAAGATTAGTAGACGAGTGGCTATGCAAGTCACCCATGATCCACTGCCCTCCAGGGTTCAGGGAAGCCCGTGCTTTTACAATACACACAGTATTGATGGAGTACAGCAAAACCAGGCTAATGGACCCGCCTGGCGCATGGAGAGGATCAGCGTCACATTGCGGCGTGGTGATATCGAGAAGTAATCCATACCATGGCCAATTCATGCAGACCACCAAGGTCGGATCCGTTGTCAGGAGGCCGCATTCTGAAGCACACAGGCTGGACGTGACGACAGCAGTTCTTCTGGCCCGACTCGCGACTCGCTCTACACTACAAACTGCCAAGTGACCGCACTTGGGCCCGGATGTTGCCGCTGTCTGATTACCTAAGCCAGCCATTTGCCCTTCCAGCGCAGGCCCGCTTCGCCTCCCGCTACAGCCTACGCGAGGACCACCCACCACCAGGACGGGGACTCGTCGACGCCAGCGACGATATTGCCAAGCACTGGGATCCTGTGTACGGATCGTAATATTCCCCGTACACTCTCCCCTTGTCCCGTTGAGACATGGCTATCCACTGATCCCTACCTAGGTACATGGTAAGCGTACCCAGCGAGGTACCGGTGGGATACGTCGCGAGCGAGGGCATGACGGCCGAGCCGATTTGTCCAGCTTTGGCTCACTACGCACACAGTCCCCACCATCCAGCCACCAAGCAAGGATCATGGGGCACGCAGGATCGCAGCGCATCGTGATCAAATAGACGGTCAAGTTCCACGGTACACCTGCTATCGACTGCCGCCCTAGACTCTCTCCATAGCCCCAGCCTGGCTGTCGCTTGCTCGGCCACGAACTGATGCCAGCGGTACAGGGCAGCGGGTAGCACGACTCATGTGGGGCTGAATGTCAACTCAGAACGCCTCATATTCGACGGGGAGATCGCGCTGCCACTAACCGCTTGTGTGCGCGGCCGTGGAGGAGGTCGATGGCGTTCGTGTTGTGACAGTCAGCCAAAGGCGTCGAGGGGCCTGTCATCACGAGCCGACGGTAGACGACCAATGGCCATCTGCACAGAACCTGCATGGAGCTGCTCCGGCCCTCATCGATGCATCCTTCCCCGCTTTTAAACCCTGGACGTCCAACTTCGTACGCCGACATTGGTCCAGCCAAGGAGCGTTGCGAGGTGCATGGACAGCCCTGGACGGAAACAGAGGAAACCGACGCCAGGCAATTCATGCTCCAAACGACACACATGCACACGTTGTGATTGCGCATCCTTTGGCTAGTTCTGTCGTCTCAACTAGCGTCCACGTCGGCTACCGGGTTGCGGACGCCAGCCATGGCTGCCGACACGCCTGAGAGCTGTCATCTCCCCCACCCGCCTCCCACACTGTGCGGCGGTCTATGCCCCGTGGTCGCTTGGCCTACTCCTCTTATAGTCGACGGTGGACCGGTGTGTTGGGTAGGTCGGTACCTGTACAAACTATTCCATCTACAAGTACCTACCTTCTCCCTTCCCAAGGTTACACTGGATTGGAACCGGGTCCCAGTCCCTCCTCTACATAACGACGCTACTTTCCTCGGCCTTGTTGTGCCACCTTTCCGCTCCCACACCCTGCTATGCAGATGAATCAACCTGGTCCCTGCCATCAAGTCGCTTCTCGCTCAGGAATAGATCACCCTCGCCGCGCACTCAGTTGTCTGCACGGTCACGTCGCTGGAATTCTCTGAGCGCTGATAGAAGCAGTTGCTCGGCCACTTCGCAGGCCACTTTGCAATCAACACACCAGCACACCACCACCAGAACACCCACAAGACGGGCCTCTGGCTCCGAGTCTGTGTGCTCAGCCCAGCCGTTCGTCTCGGAAACGACGTGGTCGTGCCGTTAGTTCCACCGAGGAGGAGCCCCATCTTCCTTCCGCGGCGCCCGCGACTCGCTAGATACACACGCACTGCTTTCCCCCGCTCTCACGCAACCTGCCGAGCGATCGTGCGGATATTCCGGTCGACTGCTGCAAGCCTGGCCGCCTCGTTGCACGACCTGTCTCGTTCTCTGTTCCGGCGCTGCACTGACCGGTGGTGGTACAGAGGGCCCCCTGGCCACGACCGGTTGCATTGATTCGGCGCAAGGCTCCAGCACAACCATATCAAGATACCGTTTGTTAGTTGGAGTTTCTTTGCTCCCCGCATCTGCGAATGTCCAATGCAGGGCCTCCCCCGCTCATGGCCACGGGAATTCCTTCCTCGTCAAGACTGATGATCTCGACGCTTTCCCTCGACCACTCGCCGTCAGGCGCAAACGCTCGAATGAGCACCAGCTCCTCCCCCCAACCCTCCATGTCTTCTGCTAGCGACTCTCCCCTCACAACACCCAACTTCGACTCGCAAGTCTTTTGCAGCTCAGACACACCGTCAGAAGAACCGTCCTCTACGCGGTCAAGCTACAATGAGATCATACCAAAAGTCGAGGAGACAGAACTCCGCCTGGCCGATGTCAAGGAAGAACATTCGCCGCAAAACACCCCCATCTCGCCGACGGAGCCGGCGAGAATACGAAGAGCCCGAGGCCGACCTCGCATCCATCCGCCTCGCTCTCCGACCACGCTTGCCAAGCAGGCAAAGGCACGATCAAAGACAGGTTGCACAACATGTAGAAAGCGCAAAAAGAAGTGTGACGAGACCAAGCCTTTTTGTAGGTGGGCCCCCTCTCAACCGCCCCAGCTTGATTTAACGTGGGGCAGGTCTTTCGTGTCAAAAGAACAATATTCACTGTGAAGGGTACAAACCCGTTGAAGTATGGAAAAGCGGAAAAGAGAAGGCAGCCGAGTGTAAGGCCCATTGCGATTCATGGCTTAGTCAAGCTTACGAAGATGCAGCCCGGAAGCGCAGCATTGATGCAAAATTTGAGCTTCCACCCCTTATGGAGGGAGTAGCAGATGACCTCGACCGCAATCTTCTGCAGCATTTTGTCAGTCGAGCCAGTGCTGTGCTTACGCTCCATGGCGATCAATCTTCAAATCCGTTTACCAAAATTCTATTGCCCATGGCTCTTCAACATGAGGGCTTAATGCACTCTGTTCTTTGTCTTTCCGCCTCGCACATGTACTCTGTGAGCCCGTCACAGGAGTACGAAGACAGACAGGTCTTACACAGAGGTAAGGCCTTACAGCTCCTTATGCACGACATGGAGCGACAAAAGGCTGGTGAAGGAGGGGTGATGGTCTATGAAGATTCGAATGTGGCGCAAATACTACTGCATCTACTGCATTCGATATGCGACGGCAATACATCCGGTGAGTACAAAATGCACATGGTTGCCGCCAAGCAGATTGCTATGACCCAAAAGAGCTCGAACCCCGAATTCCAGTCGTTATTCGACGAATTCTTTTACTACCACTATATTGCCAGCGGCATCACATCGCTTGATGACAACGAAGTCCTCATGATGGAGGACTTCAACTTGCCGTTCAAGATCAACCCAGAGACGGCTGGCCTTATCGGTGTCTCCGACGGTCTCTTCGGCTTCATCTCAAGGATTAGCAACCTGCGCCGGAGGATACGCGGTCGCATCGACGAGAAACTCGAGCCAGTCATGGACTACGATGCCATACTCGCAACCCACGCCATTGATACGGGTTTGCGCGGTTGGGTGTGCCCACAACCACCCGGGACGCCGCGCTATACAATCTCGATGCTGTACCGACAAGCAACTTGGGTGTACCTGTATCGCACGACCAAAGGCTCACATCCCCATCCGTTTATCAAAAGCGCCGTAGATGCCGGTATTCAGTACATCAAAGAGCTGCCGGCGGAAGGCTGGGTGCAAAGCAACGTACTGCTTCCATTATTTCTCATTGGCTGTGCGGCATTCGAGCACGAACAACAGGTGGAGATCACCCGCGCTTTCGATGGCCTTGTGGCTTGCACCGGTCTGGGGAACATATCCCATGCCAGGGAGATTGTCGAAGAAATTTGGACCCTGATGAAAGCCGGCGATGAAGAATCTTGGGACTGGGAGAGGCGCGTTCATGCGAGGAACTGGAGCTTTCTGGTTACTTGAAGAAGGGTGTCCAAGTTGGAAAGGCTTTTTTTGTTTTTGCCTATCCAAGACACACTATGAACCCTCCCCCTTCTCCCGACGACTTCCAGACTTTCACGGATCTGGATTGGATACAACTTTGCTGGCTTCACAAGATGGCCGAACTCGGGCGCTGACCCTCCTGTCGCTATCGCAGCCCGTAGGTAGACTGAATGGTCGCCCGGACGGATTGACGGCAACTTGTGCAACAGCCCTGCAAGCGACGGACGCTGTCACTGGCACTGCCAGTGGGTCAGTGCAACGTGCTTGCACGATACGAACCGAAACGAACCGAAACGAACCCCGATTTTTTCGCAGATCCATCAGTGTACATTTCGTTGGGGGGTGGAGAAAGATGTTCTCTCTATAAAATTGGGCCTTGAAACCAGGCGGTATTTTTTTCCATTGGCCCTTTCCTCTTGGGCTTCGGCTTCGGCGTGGGCTTTATTTGACGCATTCATACCTGCCTACGCGTTTTTTCTTTCCTCACTCTCTTCTTCTTCGGTTACATCGGTGCTTATGGGTTTCGCTTGCGTAGGGGGTGGGAGAGAGAACTTGGAGTTTTTTTTCTTTTTCTTTTTCTTTTGGTTGTTTTTTGCATTGGCGAGGAGGCATATTTCTGCCTACCTACAACCTACCCATGGCATGATGCTAGCACGCATCTACAGCGGAAATTTGGCCGCAGCATTCGCTGGCATCGACTCACTTCTTTTTTTTTTCGTTATTTCCATTTCTCGCAACGACGACACGTAGGTACTGCTTCCGCTGGCGGTTCATGGAATTCAGCATGACTGTCGCTTTCTTCCCTATCAGGACCGGCTTCATCCTTCTACGTTATTTTTTTGGTCAATGTGTTTCCACACTTGCATGACTCATGATTGAAATTGACCTTGGTCCTGAAGCCAAGTCCCAACCTCGTCTGCTCCAAGACCCATAAGTGGTGAGAACTTGTTGCGCTTGGCGCATTGTCAGCAGCAGCATCAGCAACCTCGTGGCAGGGTTCCTAAACGACAAGCATGGCTGCGCTTTTTCACGGCTGGTAGGCATGCAACCACGTCTCAATGTGGATTTGCGGAATTACCTGGCCGGCGACGACAGCTGAAGCCTTGCGGCAGCCGACATGTCCCCATAAGTACCGGGGCGTCTTTCCAGCGCTGCATGCCAGGACTGAGCTGGGACAGTCGAGTTGATTGGACCATCACTTCTACTGTATGTAGTCTCCTCCATCGAATGGGGGGTTAGCTCAACGGGGGAGGGGAAGGGAGGGGGGTAATATTCGACTCCCTAGTCTTACCATGTCTGCTACGGCTCGGGCAAGTTTCCTAGACAGTAAACGATGACCTAAGATCGATAAACGCAATGCAAAGGCATTGAAGAGTGGCATTCGATGAATATCCATCTCGGGCCTTCTTGTGGCGTTGGAGACGAAGACCCCGCCACGGTAGAGGGATGGGGCGTAGGGAGTACTGACCACCGCGAACATGGATACGGCATAATAATGACTAACGACTCGGGTATCTTGCTATGCACTTGTTCCCCGGGAATCTACACAGAATACCGAGTGGACTGAATGGACGCATAAATTGATCCCGTCTCTTTTCCACCATCGTTAGAGGATGGGAGGGGGG